>ENA-OQAL01000151-OQAL01000151.1-human-gut-metagenome-genome-assembly--contig:-NODE-151-length-17846-cov-3.276370_pt1 | contig 17846 bp, 21 predicted proteins | sample MGYA00242491_ERZ504519 | MGnify/ENA primary metagenome ERZ504519 (study PRJEB26092, sample SAMD00036260) | human gut metagenome | host: Homo sapiens | study: EMG produced TPA metagenomics assembly of... | reverse complement strand
CCGGAGCAGGCGCAGGGCCAGCATGCCACGCCTCAATCCGATATCTATTCGCTTGGCATCGTCGCCTACGAGGGCCTGTGCGGGCATCGTCCGTTCACGGGTGCCACGCCGGTCGACATCGCCGCAGCACATGTCAACAATCCGGTTCCGCCGCTGCCAGACTCCGTCGACGTGCAGCTGCGTGAATTCGTCATGTCGATGCTGTCCAAAGACCCGCTTGACCGTCCGAAGGACGCGTTGACGGTGTCGCGCACGTTGTCCCGCATCGAACGCCGTCTGCTCGACCAGCAGACACAATTGGCTGACACGATGGTGGTGCCTACAGGCGGAAGACTTCCGCGACGCGTGGTCAGCAGACCTCATATCTCCTTGAGCACTGATGGGAAGGAACAGGGATGAACATCAACATGCCTACCTCTTTGGCTGGTGGACGTTACCAGCTCGGCCAACTGGTCGGCCGTGGCGGCATGGCCGAAGTGCACGTGGCGCTCGATACGCGCCTTGGGCGTACCGTCGCGGTCAAGATCATGCGCGCCGACTTCGCCAACGACAAGATCTTCCTTGAGCGTTTCCGTCGCGAAGCCCATTCCGTGGCGCAGATGAACAATCCGAATATCGTGAACATCTACGATTCGGGCGAAGAGGTCGTCGCCACGGAAACCGGCCAGACCGAACATCTGCCGTATCTGGTGATGGAATATGTCAAGGGCCAGACCTTGCGCGACATTCTCAAAGTGAATGGCGCTCTGAGCCAGCGCGACGCCGAACAGGTGATGATGGGCGTGCTCAACGCGCTTGAGTATTCGCATCGCATGGGCATCATCCACCGCGACATCAAGCCCGGCAACATCATGATTTCCGAGCAGGGCGTGGTCAAGGTCATGGACTTCGGCATCGCCCGCGCGCTCGACGATTCCGCCGCCACGATGACGCAGTCGCAGGGTGTGGTCGGAACCGCGCAATACCTGTCTCCCGAGCAGGCACGCGGCGAAAGCGTCGACATGCGTTCCGACCTGTATTCCGCAGGTTGCGTGCTGTATGAAATGCTTACCGGAAGGCCGCCGTTTACCGGCGATTCCGCGGTTGCGATCGCCTACCAGCATGTTTCGGAGGTCGCCACTCCCCCAAGTTCGGTCGTTCCCGGCTTGCCGAAGATGTGGGATTCGATTTGCGCGAAGGCGATGGCGAAGGATCGTCAGAACCGTTACGCCACGGCTTCCGAATTCAAGAACGATTTGCTGACGTTCATGAACGGCGGCGTGCCGATGGCGGCCGCGTTCAATCCGTTGACCGATCTGACCAATATGAAGGCACGCAAGCAGGCCGAAATGGACGCGAACACCGTGGCCATGACTCCTGCCGGTGAAACCGCCGCGACGCAGGCGTCAATCCCGTTACGGGCCAGTTCGAGGCCGTACCGAACCCACAGAACGGCGTATCCACAAAAACCCGCGCGGAACAGCGTGCCGAGGCCGCTAAGGCGCGTAAGAAGAAGCAGATCATCATCGGCTCCGTGGTGGGCGGTCTGGTGGCGCTGCTGGTCATTCTGGGTGTGTTCTTCATGCTGAACAAGAGCGGCTCCACCGCCGACATGGTGGAAGTTCCTGATTTCACCGCCACGGCGAATATTTCCGAGGCGCGCGTCGAAGAGCAGCTCGCGGCCAAGGGTCTGAAGCTCGATGCCCGAGAGGATTCCGATTCAAGCGAGCCGAAGGGCACCATCACCAAGCAGAATCCGACGGGCGGCAAGAAGGTCGCCAAGGGCTCCACGGTTTCCGTGTGGTTCTCCACCGGCCCTCAGTCGGTCGCGTTCCGGATGTGTCGAACAAGAGCCAGGATGACGCGAAATCCATTCTTGAGGCCGCCGGCTCAAGGTGGGTAACGTGCGCACGGTCGACAATGCCTCCATCGAAAAAGACAAGGTGGTAAGCACGGATCCTGCCGCCCATTCAAAGCAGACCAAGGGCACGATCATCACGCTGTACATTTCGTCCGGCATGACCAAGATTCCCGACAATCTGATCGGACAGCCGAAAGACACGGTTATCGAGCAGCTGAAGCAGGCCGGTCTGACGCAGATCACCATCGAAAGCGAATATTCCGATTCCATCGCTTCCGGCGCCGTCACCCGCGTCGAGCCGGGTGTTGGAAGCACGGTCGAGGCCGGTACCGCGGTCACGATTTGGGTGTCTACCGGCAAGCAGCAGATCAGCGTGCCCAGCGTGGTCGGCATGGGCTATGCGGGCGCCAAGAGCCTGTTGGAAAGCTACGGTTTCCAGGTCACGGTTTCCGGCCCGGAGGATGGCACGGTCACAGACATGTCACCGACCGCCGGCACCCAGTCCGACAGCGGAGCCACGATCACGTTGACCACGAAGTCGTCCAGCACCAATAATGGCGGCAACAACGGCAACAACGGCAACAACGGCGGCAACGGCGGCAACGGCGGCAACACCGACGGAGGCAACAACACTCCCGAAGGCAACTGATCGGTCGAGATAACCGCCATCATTCACAAGGAAGGCCCAGCTGAAATGCCAGCTGGGCCTTCCTCATTACGGTCTTATGTTCTTTTGCGATTCGTGTTTTCTTACGATTTTGTATTTTCTTACGATTGAGATTGCGCGACTTACGTTTCCACGCTTGTACCATCGCTTGTACCATGCGTTTTCGCACTTCCCACGTCTTCTTGCTGCGACCTTAGGCCGCGACCTTGGGCTGCAATCCCTTGGAACGTTCCACGGCGTTCTCCTGGCCGCACACCTTCAGCCAGTTCGCAAGCAGACGGTAGCCGTCCTGCGTCATCACGGATTCGGGGTGGAACTGCACCGCATACATCGGCTTGCTGCAATGCTTGATGCCCTGCACGATGTGGTCGACCTGCGTCCACGCGGTCACCACCAGCTCTTCCGGCACGATCGGGCTCCACGGCCAGCGAATGGTAGCGAGTGGCGGTCATCGGATTGGCGACGCCTTCGAAGATCTCATCGTCGATATGCTCCACCAAGCTGGTTTTGCCGTGCATGATGGTCGGCGCGTGGCTTACGGTCGCGCCGAACACTTCGGCCAGCGCCTGCATGCCGAGGCACACGCCGAACATGGGCTTGGACTGCTCCGCGCACAGGCGAATCATGCCTTCGCTGGCACCGGAATCGGCCGGAGCGCCCGGGCCGGGAGAAATAAGCACGCCGTCGTATTCGTCGATCACATCGGCTTCGCCCGGATCGATCGCATCGTTGCGCACCACCGTCACCGTGGCACCCAACGTCTTCAAATATCCGACGATCGTGTACACGAACGAATCGTAATTATCCACGACCAGAATGCGTGCGGAATCGGTCATCATGCTCCTATCGACGTTGGAATGCCGGCATCCGAATATTCCGAATGCTTGCGTTGTGTGAATACTTGCGTTTGAACAGCAGTCTACGTGCGCAACATGTCTGACATGACGCGCGTCTCACGCAGCAACCGCAGCAACTGCAAAAAACGCCTTACACGGCCGTGTAATTCGACATTTCCCGCAATGCCGGAATATTCGTCGCAGCCCACGGGAACAGCCATTCAAAGCACGATGCGGCCGCCGCGAAAATCAGCAACGCCATGAGCACAAGTCGAATCGGAAGCACACCCGGCTGCAATCGCATCAGCCCTCCGTATAAGCTGAATTCCGGCTTTTCGCGACGTCCCGCGCGCACGTCGGCGAGGTACGGCCAACGCCATGCCACGAGCGCGGAAAGGAAGATGATCACGTATGCGGCAAGCGCGCCGAGAATCCACGGTTTGAGTGAGCTGACGGATGCGACGATCGACGATTTTTCGTTGTTGACGAATTTGACTTTGCCGTTGGAGTCGGTGGAGGCGAGCTCCTGGGGGATGCCGTCGGACACCTTCGCCCAGTATGAGAATTCCGCGTAGCTGATCCAGCGGTGTGTCGGCGTGGAGTATTTCGGTTCGCATGTGGTCATGGTCAGCATGCGTTTGGTTGGCGTCGCGCCGGGGTTTTCGGGGTTGGCGGCGACCACTTCGATGTCGGTCGGCAGCACGATTTTGTAGCTGGTGTAGTGGTAGACGTACCAGTAATCCTGCGTGCGCACGATGATCGGGTCGCCTTCCTGCAGTTTGTCGACGTCGCCGAGTGGCTGTCCGTAGCCGTTGCGGTGCCCTGCGAAGGCGAAATTGCCGACTTGGCCAGGCATTTGCGAATCCTTGTAGTGGCCGAGTCCGTGCTTGTTGAGTTCGGTGAGAGAGGTGCCTTCAACGAGGTTGCGCTGCCATTGGCTGCCGAATCGCGGAATGTAGACCTGGGCGATGAGCTCGCCTTCCTGTGCGCTTTGCGGTTGCGCTGGCGGGTCGCCTTCCTGCGCTTGCGCAATGGTGACGCTGTCGGATTGGCCGGGGTCGGACCATGATACGGATTGGCGTGTTTCGATTTGGTTGTGTTCGGCCTGCACGCCCGTCCACCACATTTGCCATGCGATGTAGAGCGCGCAGACGGCCGCCGCGGTCAGCATGAGTTCGGCGAGGATGCCAAGTATCGTCCAGACCACGCTTTTGCGACGCTGTTTTGGTGCCACGTGCTTCATCGGTTACTTCCCCTCTTGCGATTCCTGCGTTTCGTCCGTTTGCTGCGATCCGTCTGTTTCGTTGTTCATCGCCTGCGCGTATTGCAGCGGCTGTTGCAATGCGTCGGTCGCGTCGAAATGGAGTTTTTCTTTTTCGTCGACCTGCCATCCCAAGCCGAACGCGCTGACGTACTGCCGGTATATGGTCACTTCCTGCGAATTGTCGAGCGCCTTTTTCATTGTCTCGACCGGGCCGATCGCGGAAATGGTGAATGGCGGCGAATACTTTTTGCCCTGCAAAAGCAGCACGTTGCCGGAACAGCGCACTGCGGAATTGAACAGCACACGCTGGTCCATGATCATCATGGATTCCGCGCCGCCCGCCCAAAGCGCGTTCACCACTGCTTCGACGTCTTGCTGGTGCACCACGTAATCGTTGATGTTGGAGGTGGAGCCGCTGGAATCGACCATGTTTTCCCAGAGTGGTGAATCGTCGAGCGTCACCACGAGGTCCGGGGCCTTCCACCGCTGGCAGCATGGTGCCGTTGCCGGCGCTTTCGCTGTCTTGCTGGTCGGCGTCGTCCTGGCTGTTCAGGGTTTTGCTCAGATCGTTCACGCGGGAGCTGAGCACGTCGACTTCCGTCTGCGAGGGAGTTGACTTTTTTCACGCGTTGTTCCACGAGTTCGGCGGTGTCGTTGGTCACCACGACGGAACGGTTCACGCGCAGGTTCGTGGCGAGCAGGAATCCGGAGAACATGAGCACAAGGAATGCCGCCACTCCGGCCGCTTTCGACCGTTTCGCGGTGTGCTTGCCGGTGTGCTTCGCCATGCGGACCTTCCTGATTCCCATTAAGCATTTGCTCTGATTATGAACAGTTTTACGCTGTGAGTTCGCCGCTTTCGAGTCTACCCACTATTATGACTTTTAGCCTATTAAAGGAGACTATGCTGATGGCTGACGAAGAGCTGCACGAAACCACCGCGGACGATCAGAACGATCTGCAGTCCACGGACGACACCGCTGCCGTTGAAGAGAGCAACGAAACCGTTCAGGATGCCGCTGAGGAAACCACCGTCGATTCCACTTCTGACGAATCCGCTGATTCCGACGACGATGACGATCACGACATTCCGATGGATCGCGTCGAAGCGGTGCTGAACGCTACCGCCGATAAGGACTCCCTGAGCCCGCAGATGCAGCGCATGATGAACCGTCAGGCGGAGAACACCCGCCGCGTGGAGGAAACCATCAAGGGCACCAAGTCCAATCCACGCTGGTTCGTGCCACTGTTCTGCGCACTGATGATCATCGGTCTGATCTGGGCGGTCGTCTACTACCTGACTTCCGACTACCCGATTCCGAACATCGGCGCGTGGAATCTGGCCATCGCATTCGCGATCATCATGATCGGATTCATCATGACCATGTGGTGGCGCTAAAGCGTAGTTTCGCCTTTCCTGCGATTTGAGGGCGTCTGTACAGCGTGCGGTCAGACGCCCTTTTCACATGCCCTTTTACGATTATCTCGCAATCTTTTCGTAGGTTTTCTTCGTAGATTTCACGCTCTTTCGCAAACGTACGCGGTCTTTCGCGACCGCCTTGCCAATCCCGGTTCGCCTGTTTCTTTTTTCGATTCCGGTTTGTTTTTCAGATTTTCGACGTGCGCAGCAGCACATGATCGCAGCCTTGCATGGTAGTGCCGAACAGATAGACCGGACCACCGTCGGCAAGCTTCAATTTCTTGCGTAGCTGCGGTGCGGTAAGCGGGAAGTTACGTACCGCGATATTGGCCTGTTTCGTGCCATTCAGCAGTCGTTTTATATCCTTTTTATTCATGCCGCCGATCGCTTCAATCGCGAATCCTCTGCCGGGAAAATCGGCAACCGGCGTTGCCGACACGAAAAGGTGACTGCTTGGACCGACCTGCGTCACACCGAATCGTTCCTCCACCAGATCGAAGCAACCGGCCTTCATAATCGACGCATTCGGCTCATACAAGTAGTTTTTTTTCGCCTCCGGCAGCGGTTTGTCGCCAATGCGCAGGCCCTGCGTATATGCGGCGGAATCATAGTCGATCCGCTGATTGTCGTTCACGCAGAACACGCGCGGCGCGGATGGTTCCTCATGCACCTGCTGACCCAATACCAGCAACAGTTCCTTGCATTCGTTGCCGGTGGCCACGATATGCACTTCGCGTACGGCCCCGTCGAAATCGGCGACCGCCTTGCGCCAATCCAACATCGGCGAAAGCTTGACCAGCGTGTACTGCGATTTGACGAGCAACAGGTCACGCAATTCGAACACGTTCGGCGTGCAATCCTCGATCGCGTAAGTGCGCGATCCATGCTCGTCGCGGCGGGCCGGATCAAGGTAGATGAAGTCCACCGGACCCATCTGCCTGAGGTATTCCACGCCGTCGCCGCAAACGATGCGCGCTTGGTCGAGTCCCAGTGCGGCCATATTGTGTTCGGCCAGATCGCACAGATGCCGCTGCCGTTCCACATAAGTGGCCTGACTGAATCCGCGCGCAGATACGAAAAGTCCACGCCGAATCCGCCCGTCAGATCCACCATCGAACTTCTCGCCACCAATGTGTCCGATTCTGGAGAATCGGACATCCACGCGCCCATTTTCATCTCTTGCGTGTCCGATTCTGGAGAATCGGACAACTGGAACGCACTTTTTGCCGTTTGCATGACCGATTCGGCAGAATCGGACAACTGTGGCTCACTTTTCGTGGTTTGGTTGTCCGATTCTCCAGAATCGGACACTCTGCGCGCACGGTTGCGGCCGGCGCAAGCAGTGTTTGTGCGATTTCTGACTTGTATTGGGCTGTGAACTGCGATGAGCACTGTTCCATGGAAATGTGCGGAGGGTATACGATTCCCTCGCAGGAGGCCCATTGTGGCAGTTTTTTGCGTGCGATCTGCCATCCGGCAATCTGGTCGAGCGCCGACGGCAGGTCGAGCCTTTCCACACGTTTGGCCTTCAACGCCAGTTCGCGCACGTCCTCGTTGCGATGCATCGCCACGAATTCGCGCGTCTCGTCATTCATGATTGTCATTGGTGACGTACCTGATTTCGTTGTGTTGATTCGTCGTCATTCTGGGGATTTTCTGGTTTCACACGATGTGGATAAGTTGTGGATTATTGTGGACGAATGTGGATAGCGTCTATATCTTGTAGGCAGTTTTATGAACGTCCACAATATATAGGATGGTGTTTTTCCCCATTTTTCCACTATGCACAGTCGGGTTATCCACATTTTCCACCGTTGAAAAGCCGGGGAATCCACCGTTTTGTGAATATCCTTGTGGATAATGCACCGAGTTATCCCCGACTTACCCACAGTTCAACCCTCACTTATCCACATACTTATCCACATTTGTGGATAAGTATGTGTCTGCAGTTCCCTAAATCTGTTTTTCTCCTTCCTGCCAACTAGAAGAACATGCCAAGAAGGGGGTTTGCGCGAAGTGGATTGCTCATATTGCATACGACGACAATCACAATAATCACGGCCAACATGATTACGCCGTACATCAGCGTGCGCTGCTGCAGACTTTTGCCGCGCAACGCGTGCAGACCGGAAACCAGCAGCCAGGCGAACGCACCTCCGACGATGAATCCGCCGACATGCGCCTGCCATGCGATGTTCGGCGTGATGATTGGCATCAGGAAGTTGATGAGCATCCAGATCAGCATGGATCGAATGTCGATGCCAATGCGCTGGTATACCACCAGAATTGCCGCGAACAGGCCGAATAGCGCGCCGGAAGCGCCGTATGCGGATGTCAGCCAACCGTCTTGCGAGAACAGTGCCCAGACCATCATGCCGGCGCTTCCGCCGAGTCCTGACAGCACGTATAACGCGAGATATGGCAGATGCCCCATCATGCGTTCCAATACAGGCCCGACGCACCACAAGGTCAGCATGTTGAAAAGAATGTGCCATAGGGAGGCCGGCTGGTGCAGGAACATTGACGTAATGAAGGTCCATGGGCGGTGAGTCGCCAGCGCTGGCATGAATACGCCTGAGCCGACGAATGCGTTGCAGCCGGCCGGCCAGGCGATTTTCAATAGTGTTTCGACAATCCAGACCGCGACGCATATCGCCATGATCGTAACGGTGATCACAGGATCGCCGTTACGCCAACGGTATCGCATGGAACGTGCAGAGAAGAAGTCTTTGAACGACGGGGAATCGGGAAACAGACTGAAACGTTGATAAGCCATGTTTCAACCCTACTGGAACGTGCGAATCCGCGAATCTGCGAAATCATTGCAAATGATTGCATTCTTGTGAATCCTCGGCGCGTAAATCCACCCAATCAACACATTCAAGGAATTAATATAGTGAACAGAGTTGGCTTGAACGAGCAGGTCAGCCAATGTTCGCCGATATTTGGGAAAGGATCCGTCATGGAGAACAAGTCTTCTAACGGTTGGAAGTTCTTCGCACTGCTCTTCGGAGCTTTGCTTGCCGGTGTCGTCGGTCTGTATGTGTACAAGCAGCAGAATCCGGATTACGATCCGTGGGAGGAGCCATGGGAGAACAGCTCGTCTCCTGTCGATCTTGGCCTGACCAAGGATGCCGAGGATGGCGAAGCCGAGGTCGCTCCCGCCACCCCAGAAGCTGCCTGATTTCTCTTTCTTTCAAGCCCTGCGCCCCACGCGCAGGGCTTTTTGTTTTGCCCGAGAAAACCAAAGGGGACGATTCCAAAACGGAATCGTCCCTTCGTCATCACGCCCTATCTAACGCTACGAGTCATACATCACGCGATAATTCACGTCACATATGGCCCGTGCGAAGCGAAAGTAATGACGAGCGCAGTATCACAAGGCGTGGAAGGCGAAAGCGTACGAAGATACGTCAAGCCTTCCACAACGCAGATAACGCTCCGTCATTACTTGAGCGGACCGGTCATCCAGATACGCTCGAGGTAATCCTCCATCGAGCGGTCGGAGCTGAAGTAGCCCGAGTTCGCCACGTTGATGAGGGCCTTGCGGTTCCATTCGAGCGGCTGGGCGTAGAGGGCCTCGATTTCCGACTGGATGGCGGTGTAGGCGCCGAAGTCGGCGAGGGTCATGAACCAGTCCTTGGTGAGCCAATCGTGGACAAGGTCTTCGTACACGGTCTTGTCGCCGTTGGAGAAGGTGCCGTCCGCGACCATGTCGATGGCGGCTTTGAGACGAGGATCGGCCTCGTAGTACTTCTTCGGATCGTAGCCTTCGGCATAGAGGGCGTCCACCTCGTCGACGGTCATGCCGAAGAGGAAGAAGTTCTCAGCGCCGACGCGCTCACGGATTTCGACGTTGGCACCGTCGAGGGTGCCCGACGGTCATGGCGCCGTTGAGAGCGAACTTCATGTTGCCGGTACCGGAGGCTTCCTTGCCGGCCTGGGAGATCTGCTCGTCGAGGTCGGTTGCCGGGATGAGGTGCTGTGCGAGACGCACGTTGTAGTTCCACGGGAAGTAGACGTTCAGCTTGCCCTTGCGTCCGGGTCGTTGTTAATGACGCGGGCGACGTTGTTGATCAGCTGGATGGTCTGCTTGGCGAGGTAGTAGCCCGGAGCGGCCTTGGCGCCGAACACGATGGTGCGCGGCATGACATCGTCGGCGGCGACCTTGCCGGACTTGATGTCGGCGTAGCGTGCGATCACGGCGAGGATCTTCAGTGCCTGACGCTTGTATTCGTGCAGACGCTTGACCATGGTATTGATCATGGTGTTCGGGTCGATGTCGAAGCCGTATTCGCGCTTGGCGTAGTTGGAGAAGTCAACCTTGTTGGCCTGCTTGACGGCGGCGAACTTCTTGACGAATTCGTCATCGGCTGCGAGCGGTTCGAGGCCCTTGAGCAGTTCGAGGTCGCTCACCCACTTGTCGGTGCCGAGGCTTCGGTGATGAGGTCGGACAGACGCGGGTTGGCGAGCTTGACGAAGCGGCGAGGGGTCACGCCGTTGGTCACGTTGGTGAACTTGTCCGGATACACGTCGGAGAAGTTCTTCAGGGTGACGTCCTTGAGCAGCTGGGAGTGCAGCTCGGCAACGCCGTTGACGTGGGAGCCGCCGTAGGTGGCCAGGTAGGCCATGCGCACGGAGTCGCCGGTGTAGATGGCCATGTCCTTGATGGTGGCTTCGTCGACGCCCTTGGCCTTGAGCTCGGCTGCGAACTGGTCCTGGATCTTCTCGATGATTTCGAGGTGACGCGGCAGGAGTTCGCCGATGAGCTTGGACGGCCACACTTCCAGGGCTTCCGGAAGCAGGGTGTGGCAGGTGTAGTTGAAGGTCTTGTTGGTGACGGTCCAGGCGGTGTCCCAATCGTAGCCGTACTCGTCCATGAGGACGCGCATGAGCTCCGGAATGCCGATGACCGGGGTGGGTGTCGTTGAGCTGGAAGGTGATCTTGTCCGCGAAGGTGGTCAGATCCGGCTTGTCCTGACCCGGGTAGAAGACGCGGATGGCGTCGTGGATGGAGGCGGACACGAAGAAGTACTGCTGCTCGAGACGCAGTGCCTTGCCCTGCGGGGTGGAATCTTCCGGATACAGGATCTTGGAGATGTTCTCAGCTTCAACCTGCGGCTTGACGGCGTCAAGGTACTCGGACTTGTTGAAGGTGAGCAGGTCGAACTCGTCGTAGCTCTTGGCGGTCCACAGACGCAGAGTGTTCACACGACCGGAAGCATAGCCCGGAACCATGTAGTCAACCGGCACTGCGCGCACGGACCAAGCCGGCTTCCATACCTTCTTGCCATCTTCCTCAACGACTTCGCCGCCGAAGGAAACCTTCTGGTCGCGGTTGTAATCGATGTGTCCCCACGGCTCTTCATTGGTCAGCCAGTAGTCCGGGGTTTCGATCTGCTTGCCGTTTTCGTCGAACTTCTGCTCGAAGATGCCGTACTTGTACTGGATGCCATAACCGAATGCCGGCACGCCCAGCGAGGCGAGCGAATCGATGAAGCAGGCAGCCAGACGGCCGAGGCACCGTTGCCGAGGCCTGGCTCGTGCTCGGCGTCGACGACGTCCTGCACGGAGAAGCCGAGTTCCTTGACCGCGGCGTCGAACTGCTCGGTCAGACCGGCGTTGAGCAGCGCGTTGCGCAGCTGCTTGCCCATCAGGAATTCTGCGGACAGGTAGCCGACTGCCTTGGTGTTGCCGTTGACCATGTCGGACTGGGTCTTGAACCAGGAATCCATGAGGTGGCGACGCACTGCGGCGGACGCGGCGACGTACACGTCGGCCGGCTTGGCCTGCTCGACGGTAACGCCCTGGGTGTACTTCAGCTGCTCGCGAATCTCGTCTGCGAACTGCTCCGCGGTGACCGCGGACTTCGGTGCGGTAATTTCAGTCATTAATCGACTCCCTTTGACGGATTACTCTCCAGGAACATTACTGCCTTACCCCAGCGTCCTTGCATTAGCGGCCGCATGAACACTAAGTAACATCATGCATACGTTCTCATACACAGCATACTACGTAATCATAAAAAGATGAAATTTCAAGCAATTACAAGCAAGCATTCGTTTGCAAAAATAATGCAAACCGACTGCAAAAACGTTGCGAGCAACATGCAACAACATTGCGAACGCTGTCAAGAATCGCAAATATTTTCCTCTCTTCACACCCCTATTCAGTTGTGACTACGTTGTCTGCAACACCCCATCATAGTCGCTCGCAAACGGCAAAATAACACGTATGGCTGTTATTCGAGAACAAGATCTGCATAAGGGGCATGACGCATTTGCACAATGGCTGCAAACGTCTCATCGCATGATCGCCGACAATATTCCCGCAAATACCGACGCGGCCCGCGATTTCCGTCTGGAATTCTCTCCACGATTGCCACGCCAGCTGTGGGCGATGGCGGTGCGCTACTCGCTGCATCTGCTGGAGAAAAAAGCGCCCGGGGCGGGCGTGGAAGTTCGTGTCGCGCCGTGGGGTGCCATCAAGATTCTCGACGGACCGGCATCCGATCCGCATAATCTCACACCGCCGGATGTGATCGAACTGGAACCAGACGTGTGGATGAGACTCGCCACGGGCATCACCAGCTGGCAGGAGGAAAAGGAGGCGGGACGCATCACGGCCGTTGGCGAACGCGACGATTTGAGTAGCTTGCTGCCGTTGGTGTGACAGGCTGCGAGAAGACCGTCACAGGCGCAAAACGCATAGCAAAACCGCGATGTGGATACACCTAGCAGGCATATCCGCATCGCGGTTTCACAAAGTACCTGATATGCCAATCAGTCCTGCTTCTTCGGCTTCAGTGCGCTGGGCATCGGCATCGGGATGGGCTTGTGTGGCTTCGGCGCGGCGGACTTGGCTGCCGGGAACTCTCCGCTCGTGGCCTTCGCCGCCGCCTCTGCGGCCCACTTTGCATACTCGTCGAGGTCGTCCTCGGCGTCGGTTTGCGCGGACTCCTGAGCATCTTCAGGAATCTCATCTTCAGCGTCCGCATCGTGAGAATATTTTGCTTCGATATCGGCGAAAGGATCAAAAAGAACCCGAACCAGGCTCCTGGGCACCGAGCTCCTTGGCGAGCTCATCATAATCGGTGTCGGTGGTCAGGTACTTGAGCTTTCGGGCTATTTTCTGCTGTTTGGCTTTCTGACGTCCGCGGCCCATCTGACCCCCTGAGGATTACTGTGCTATCAATTCATCAAACAAGAGAGTACCACTTGCTGTGCCATATTTTCGTTGTCGGCTACAGACTTTTACGATAAAATCGCTGATTTTCTTAAGAAAAGGACACGTATGACGGACGAAACCCAGGAGCAGCAGATCACCGCTGTCGGCAATGAAATGAGCGCGAGCTTCCTCGCAGCGAAGAAGCGTTCCGACGCAACGCTCGCCGCAATCGAACAGAATCCGGGCAAGTTCACCATGCTTACCGGCGACCGTCCGACCGGACGTCTGCATCTCGGCCATTATTTTGGTTCGATTCGTGAGCGCGTCGCCATGCAGAATCGCGGCGTGAATTCGAATATCATCATCGCCGATTATCAGGTGATCACCGATCGTGACACGACCGAGCATATCGAAGACAATGTGCTCAATTTGGTGCTTGACTACATGGCTGCCGGCATCGATCCGGAAAAGACCATGATCTTTACGCATTCCGCCGTTCCTGCGGAGAACCAGCTGATGCTGCCGTTCCTGTCATTGGTGACTGAGGCCGAACTGCATCGCAATCCTACGGTGAAGTCGGAAATGGAAGCTTCCGGCCATGCGCTGACCGGCCTGCTGCTGACCTATCCGGTGCATCAGGCATGCGACATTCTGTTCTGCAAGGCCAATGTGGTGCCGATCGGCAAAGATAACCTGCCGCATGTCGAGATCACGCGCACCATCGCGCGTCGTTTCAACGAACGCTACGCCAAGAAGCATCCGGTGTTCCCCGAGCCGGCCGCGATTCTGTCTGAAGCGCCGGAGATTCCAGGCTTGGATGGCCGCAAGATGAGCAAGTCGTACGGCAATTCCATCATGTTGGGCGCCACAGCGCAGGAGACCGCCAAGCTCATCAAGAAGAGTCCGACCGATTCCGAGCGCCGCATCACGTTCGATCCGATCGCACGTCCGCAGGTTTCCGCACTGCTGACGACCGCCGGTTTGGTCACCGGTCGCGATCCGAAGGAGATCGCCGAGGAGATCGGCGATTCCGGTGCGGGCGCGCTGAAGGCGTATGTGATCGAATCGGTGAACAGCTTCCTTGAGCCGCATCGCGCCCGTCGCGAGGAACTCGCCAAGGATATGGATTACGTGCGCGACGTGCTCGCCGAAGGCAACAAGAAGGCCAACGCCATCGCCAACGAAACGTTGGAGCAGGTGCGCGACGCCATGGGCATGCGCTACTAAAGCTCCAGAAACGCCATAATCACGCTTTAAACAGCGTTTCAGCATCGACAAAGGCCGGATTGCGTATTGCGCAATCGGCCTTTGTTGCGTTTGAGTGGCATGTGCCACATTATGTTTGATTAGATTTTCGCGCGCTTTTCGCCGGAAGCGATTTCCGCTGCGACCAAATCGTCATCCACCTTGCGGTCATCGGGATCATCAAGATAATGATCGAACTCGTGCAGCACTTCAGCATCGGGAGCCGGAGTCAGCAGCGACACCACCACAATGAACAGCAGCGAGATGATGAACGCCGGAAGCAGCTCGTAAATAGCGAAGACACCACCAAGCGGCTTGATGAAATTATGCCAGATCAGCACGGTCGCAGTACCGGAAAGCATGCCCGCAATCGCACCGAATTTATTGGTACGACGCCAATACAGCGAGCAGAGCATCAGCGGACCGAACGAAGCGCCCAAACCGGCCCATGCATACGACACAACCTGGAAAATCGACGAATTCTGATCGAACGCAACCACAATGCCGAAAATGAACATAACCAGCAATGTGATGCGCGCAACCATCATCACCTGACGATCGGTGGCCTTGCGATAGAGCAATCCGCGGAAAATATTCTCACCGACCGCGGAAGCGCCGATAATCAGGTATGACGATGACGAGCTCATGGACGCGGCGAAAATGCCCGACACCACGATGCCGCACATGAAGCTCGGCAGCAGCGCCTGCGAAACCACGATGAAAATGTTCTCCGCCGCGGACTGCGTGACGAACTGCGTCGGCATCATCGCACGGCCGACCAAACCGATGCACACGCCGCACGCCAGCGACACCACACACCACGTGGTGGCGATGATACGGGACTTCTTGATCTCTTCGGAACTGCGGATCGACAGGAATCGCACGAGCACCTGCGGCATGCCGAAATAGCCAAGACCCCACGCAAGCATGGAAATCATGGTGATCACGCCGTATTCGGTAGGCGCGCCGAACATGGCCTGGCCAGCCTTGACAATCTGCTCGCCGGCATCGTTCAGAATCGCGTGGCCATTTGCGTGCCGTCAAGGAAGCCTGGAATGCCTTTGAGGAAGGCGACGGTGTTGTCGACGCCGCCGACGGATGCGACGGAACCGATGAACACCACTGCCAGCGCGAAGAACATGAGCAAGCCTTGGATGAAGTCGGTCACGACCACGGAAAGATAGCCTCCGATCACGGTGTAGGCGAACACGATGGCAGCGCCGATCACCATGGTCAGGTGGTAGTCCCAGCCGAACAGGGTCGAGAAAAGTTTGCCGACCGTCACGAAGCAGCTACCGACATACACACAGAAAAATACGAGGATGATCAGCGCCGCGATGGTGGAGACGATATTGCGTTTGTCATGGAATCGTTTGGAGAAGAAGTCCGGAATGGTGATCGCGTCACCTGCCACCACGGAGTAGCGGCGCAAACGGCGTGCGACGAGCTTCCAGTTGAGGTAGGTGCCGAGAGCCAGGCCGAGGGCCGTCCACAGCGGGTCGGCGGCACCGGTGAAGTAGGCGACGCCCGGCAGTCCCATGAGCAGCCAGCCGCTCATATCGGAGGCTTCGGCGCTCAATGCCGTCAGCCATGGACCAACGCCTCGACCCCCCGCGAAATACTGACGAGTGGAGGAATTGGACCGCTTGGAGTAGATGAAGCCGATGGTGAGCATGGCCACAAAATAGATGACCATCGCCAGCAGCACCCAAAAATCTTTGGTAACCATGAATTCTCTCTTCTTAGATTGCTAGCCGAATTTCTTTCGAATCTCTTTCTTCAAATCTCTGTCGAAACGAATTCTTTCGAATCTCTTCTGAAAATATGCGATTGTCCCAATGTACCGGTCGAACATTGCGACAATCGCATTTATCTCATTTACGCGCCCAAATGCCGAAACGGATCAAATATCGTATCTCCAAGACTTATCGGTGATAACACGAGCCATGGCTAGGCCGATCGGCAGACAGATAATCACCATGAACGCGCGGAAAGCCCAGTCGAGGGCGTTCAAGGTGTCGAATTGGCCGAGGTGGAACATGGCTTGATACATGTACAAACCGGGAACCATGATCACGATGGACGGCACGGTCAGGCAGATGCGCGGGTAGCCGAGATGCGGGGCGAGCCAGCTGCGATGAACCGCAGAACGCCATGCGGAGGCAAGCAGGCCTGCGAGCAGTGCGCCGATGAATGCGCCGGCTTCGGCGGGAACGCCCATGTCAACGATTTCCAAACGCAAGGTGTCAGTAATGGCGCCAATGGTGGCGGCGACAAGGCACATGCGCTGCGGCGAGTTGAACATGGTGGAGAAGCCCCAGACGCCGATGAATGCGAACACGAAACGCAACAGGCAATTGACAACCGGATTGAGTCCCAACGGCTCGAATCCTTCCGGATTCAAATGCACGATCGAAGCGACCATCCAGCCTGCGAGCGTCGCCATCAAAATAATGCACAACACGTACGCAACGCGCTGAATACCTGACGGAAAATCAATTTTCGCCATATCAAGTCCACCCGTAATCAGCGGGAATCCAGGAATCACAAACAGCATGGCACCGATGTAAGCCGTATCATGCTGCAATGCGACGGGCTCGAAAATACCAATCAATCGCAGGGTGCCCGTGCAGGCGAGTGCCGCGACGGCCACGCATACGAACGTCACGAAGAACTGGTTGAGATGGTGGGCGAACAGGCGGCGGCGCAGCCAGTGGCCAAGTCCCGCGCCAATGAACGCGCCGATCATGTCGAAGGGACCGCCACCAAGCAGGAACACGAAGGATGCGCAGGCGCAGGCCGAGGCGAATCCCGCGAACGCCGGCGAATACAGGGGTTTGCGTCGTTCGATCATGTCGAGTCGTTCGTGGGCTTGGCGAACGGTGATGCCTTGCGATTGGTCCGCTTCTTTTCCGACGTGGTCGAAATGTTCGGCGTATTGACCTTTTGGCGGCTTGTGATTGCGATTTTTGCGCGCTTTTTTCGTGGTCGATTCGCTTGACGTAACGTTGGCCGTACCGGCAGTTTCACGCTTGGTTTCACGTTCGGCTTCACGTTCACCGCGATTATGCTGCTCGCTTGCCGCTTCGATGTCACGCAAGTGCAACGGCTGCGCGGTGGTATCGGTCACTTCGGCGCGTTCCGTCACCATTTCAAGCGCGTCGAGCACGGGATCATCAGATCCCTCCTGATTCTGTTCGGCTTTCTGACGTTCGCGAAGACGCTTCGACAGGTCAGCCGACACCTGCGACGCATCACGCTTGTCGAGATGCTGCATAAGCCTTCGGACACGTCGGATTGGCTGTGGTACATCGATCCTTTGCCGAGGTTCACGTTGAACCAGTCAGCGAAGTGTTCGAGCAGCCAAATGCGTTCCGTGTTGACGCCGGTGGTTGGCAGGTCGACGA
>ENA-OQAL01000150-OQAL01000150.1-human-gut-metagenome-genome-assembly--contig:-NODE-150-length-17938-cov-4.375161_pt1 | contig 17938 bp, 23 predicted proteins | sample MGYA00242491_ERZ504519 | MGnify/ENA primary metagenome ERZ504519 (study PRJEB26092, sample SAMD00036260) | human gut metagenome | host: Homo sapiens | study: EMG produced TPA metagenomics assembly of... | reverse complement strand
GTAAAAACTTTAAATGACACATCATGAAAAAAACGTATGTAATGCTATTTTCCTTCCTTTTGGTCTGCACCATGGGATTTTCGCAGACCCGGAAGGCTGTTTTCTATTTTAGGAGATTCGTACTCTACTTTCGAGAATTACCTTCAGCCTGATACCAATGCCGTGTGGTACTTTCAGCAGCCGCGGAAAAACAACGATGTCCGTTCTGTAGACCAGACCTGGTGGTATAAGTTTATTAAGGAAAGCGGATACCGTCTGTGCGTAAACAATTCTTTCTCGGGTGCAACTATCTGCCACACCGGTTACCGGAAAGAGGATTATTCCGACCGCTCGTTTGTGACACGAATGAACAACCTGGGGTGTCCGGACCTCATTTTCATTTTTGGAGCAACGAACGACAGCTGGGCCGGGGCTCCCATCGGTGAATACCAGTATGAAAACTGGACGAAAAAAGATTTGTACAGTTTCCGTCCGGCCATGGCTATATGCTGGAACACATGCAGTACCGTTATCCCAACGTGGAGATTTATTTTCTGTTGAACTGCGACCTGAAACCGGAAATCAATGAGTCTGTAAAGACTATCTGTGCATACTATCACGTGCCTTGCATCGAACTGAAAGGAATCGACAAGCAGGGAGGGCATCCTTCCATAAAAGGTATGCAGCAAATCAACGAACAGATAAAAGCTTATTTTGCCAGTCGGCAATAAGGAAAAAGAAAACGGCTTGACGAATATGTCAGGCCGTTTCTTTTAATAATTCCAGAATCAGTTGCTCCAGTCTGTCTCTCACTTCATCCATCGGGACTTCTTGCTGTAACTCAGCCTGTAGTGAAGTGACTCCCTTGTCTATAAACCCACAGGGATGAATGTAACTGAAATACCTTAAATCTGTATTGACATTCAGGGCAAGACCGTGCATCGTAACGAAATGGCTGCTTCTTACCCCCATGGCACAGATTTTACGTTCTTCGGGCGTACCCGTAGCCAGCCAGACGCCAGTAGCCCTGTGCACTCTGGCGGCTTCTATGCCGTAGGTCCGGCACACACGAATCACCGCTTCTTCTAACAGGTGCAGGTATTCCTTCAAACCCAAGTGAAAATCTTCCAGGTTCAGAATTGGATAACACACCCATTGTCCTGGTCCGTGATAGGTAATGTCTCCTCCCCTGTCTACCTGAAACAATTCGGCATGAATGGTCTGTAACTGTGTGGGGTTCAACAGCATATTGGCTGCCTTTCCGTGCTTTCCCAGGGTGTAGACATGCGGATGCTGACAGAAAATAATCCGGTTGGTATAAGGTTTTCCGTTCAGCTTGGCATCAATGAGTTCATCGAAGAGAGCAGTTTGTCGTTCCCAAGCTTCAGAATAAGAGATGAGTCCCCAGTTTTTCTATTGTAATCATGGCATTCAATTCTTAAAAGGTTACATTTTGCAAAGAAAAAAAATTTTTGGTGTGAATGGCAAAGATTTACAAAAGAATTCCTTTTTACATCGCAATTCGGGAAGTTATGCTATATTTGTAGACAGAGAAATCATTTTTTGAGAAAAACGTCTGAACATGATGAAAAAATACAAAGAGGCTTATTCCCCTCTGTCGTGTGTGGCTTGTTTTCCACCATGATGCTACCGGGGTGTATCGGAAACGGGACAGCCGGAGGAAACGAAGTTTCAGTGGATTTCATTCCTATGGATACGACTGTGTATCTGGATGAAGCCAATACGGAATCACCTAAATGCCAGATAAAAAATCAAATTTTAAATATTTAAAAGTCGGCCAATAAGAACGATTCGCTGACGCAGGTAATCAATCAGGTGCTGGAGGATGCTTTTTCAAGTGCACATGCCGGAGCAGCTTCTCCACAGGCCTTTGTCTCGTCTATCAAAGAAAGCCTGGCAGGTGATTACCTGAAGGATGTGCAGGGAAGTTATCAGACCGACTTGAAGAACGGAATGAAGCCCGATGAAATTCCTAACTGGTATAACTACGAATATGAGATAAATTCGGAACTGCAAGAAGGTAAAGACAGTATATGGAATTATGCCGTCACTACTTTCCAATATACCGGAGGCGCACATCCCAACACATGGGCACAGTGGGTTAACATTGATGCGGCCAATGGGAAAAAGCTGGACAAGAGCGAAGTGTTTGCCAAAGGAGCTGAAGAGGATATCTGCCGGCTGATTCTGGACAAGCTACTGGCAGAAGCCAATAAAAGCTGGAGACAGATACGCTGACCTGTGTAGAGGGACTTCAGGCGGTAGGTATCTTGTTGGACACGGACTTGTATGTGCCCGACAACTTCCTGCTCGAAAAGAAGGAGTGACATTCCTTTATAACACCTACGACATTGCACCTTATTACATGGGACGCTTCCAACTGACGGTTCCCTATGAAGAAATCAATACTTATTTAATCAAGAAATAATCGTACATGGACATTATCTTAAAATATTTCCCGAACCTGAGCGAGGTTCAGCAACAGCAATTTGCAGCTTTGTATGACCTATATACCGACTGGAACACAAAATCAACGTGATTTCGCGAAAAGACATTACCAACCTGTATGAGCATCATGTGCTGCATTCACTGGGCATTGCCAAGGTCATGCAGTTCCGTCCGGAAACGACTGTGATGGATTTGGGTACCGGCGGTGGTTTCCCTGGAATTCCGCTGGCTATTCTCTTTCCGGAAACACATTTCCATCTGGTAGACAGTATCGGCAAGAAAGTGAAGGTGGCTACTGAAATAGCCAATGCCATCGGCTTGAAGAACGTCACTACCCGTCATTGCCGTGCGGAGGAAGAAAAGCAATTGTTCGACTTCGTGGTAAGCAGGGCCGTCATGCCGCTGGCTGACTTGCTGAAAATCATCCGCAAGAATATCAAGAAGGAACAGCACAATGCCCTTCCCAACGGACTGATCTGCCTGAAGGGCGGTGAGCTGGAACGGGAAGTCATGCCTGTAAAGCATCAGACACTTATGTATGATTTGAAGGATTATTTTGAAGAGGAATTTTTTGAGACCAAGAAAGTGGTTTATGTCACAATCAACGGATAATCGATATGAAAATAAAGACATTTGAATTCAATATGTTTCCGGTCAACTGCTATGTGGTGTGGGACGAGGAAACGTTGCAGGCAGCTGTAATTGATGCCGGATGTTATTATCAGGAAGAGCAGCAGATGCTGAAGAAGTTCATTGCAGAAAACGGACTTACGGTGACACATTTGCTGAATACGCATTTGCATCTGGACCATATTTTCGGCAATGCGTTTATGCTCAGAGAATTTGGAGTCAGTGCTGAAGCCGGAAAGGAAGATGAATTTCTGTTGCCGAGAACGGCAGAGTATTGCCGCATGTTCGGCTTCCCTCTGAACGAGGAACCTCCTGCACTGGGCGGCTACGTGCATGACGGCGATCTGATAAAAATAGGAAATATAGAACTGAAGGCACTTGCCGTGCCCGGCCATTCTCCCGGAAGCATGGTGTTCTATTGTGAAGCGCAGCACTGCATGTTCAGCGGTGATGTATTGTTCCGGGGCAGCATCGGGCGTGCAGACCTGGAAGGTGGAAACTTTGACCAGTTGAGGGAAAGTATCGTGGCACGTTTGCTGACACTCCCTGACGAGACAATGGTATATCCGGGTCATGGAAACCCCACTACCATCGGCTATGAAAAGATGAACAATCCTTTCTTCCGCTGATGCGTTATTCTTTTGCTTGAAAACCATAAATCTTACCTTAATAATCATGAAAACAACGACATTCGCAAACAGACACATCGGCATCGGGGAAGAGGAACTTCCGCTGATGCTGAAAAAATTGGAGTAAGCAGTCTGGATGAACTGATAGAGAAAACCATTCCTGCCAATATCCTGTTAAAAGAACCTTTGAAACTGGGAGCTGCCATGACAGAACGTGAATTTGCCGAGCACATCGGCGAACTGGCAGCCCAGAACAAGCTATATAAGACGTATATCGGATGTGGGTGGTATGACACGGTGACTCCGGCAGTTGTTCAGCGTAACGTGTTTGAAAATCCGGTTGGTACACTTCCTATACGCCCTATCAGGCTGAAATTTCCCAGGGACGACTGGAGCGTTGCTGAACTTTCAGACGGTAATCAGCGATCTGACTGCCCTTCCGCTGGCCCAACTGTTCTCTGCTGGATGAAGCGACGGCTGCGGCGGAAGCAGCTACGATGATGTACGGGCTGAGAAGCCGTGCACAACAGAAAGCGCAGGCCAACGTGCTGTTTGTAGATGAAGAAATATTCCCTCAGACGCTGGCAGTTATTCGTACCCGGGCCATTCCGCAGGGAATGGTAGTAAAGGTAGGCAGTTACAAGGACCTGACTTTTACGCTGGATATTTTCGGTTGCATCGTGCAGTATCCGAATAACAGCGGAAGCATAGAAGATTATCGGGAATTTACCGAGCAGGCACATGCCGTAGGATGCAAGGTGGCCGTAGCAGCCGATATCCTGTCGCTTGCCCTGCTGGTTCCTCCTGGTGAATGGGGAGCTGACATTGCTTTCGGTAGCTCACAGCGTCTGGGCACACCGATGTTCTATGGAGGACCTTCTGCTGCTTATTTCGCTACACGTGATGAATACAAACGAAATATGCCGGGACGTATAATTGGTCTGTCAAAAGACAAATACGGTCATCTGTGTTACCGCATGGCCTTGCAGACTCGCGAGCAGCATATCAAGCGTGAAAAGGCGACTTCCAATATCTGTACGGCACAAGCACTGCTGGCTACCATGGCCGGATTCTATGCCGTATATCACGGACCTGACGGCATAAAGGAAATAGCCAATCATGTGCATGCCGTGGCTTTCTGGCTGGCAGAACAGCTCACGAAACTGGGATATAAATTGCAGAACGAAAATTTCTTTGATACACTGAGAATACAGTTACCGAACAACGTGACCATTCAGGAAGTGCGCACCATTGCCTTGAGCAAGGAAATCAACCTGCGCTATTTTGATAATGGTGATGTGGGTATCAGTGTCGATGAAACTACTACGCAGGCAGATGCTACGCTGATTCTGAATCTGTTTGCCGTAGCGGCAGAAGAACCGATGCATGATGTCTGTGCTATACCGGGAAAAGCTCCTGTTGCCGCACAGTTCCAGCGTCTGAGCACATACCTCACTCACGAAGTCTTCCAGAAGTATCACACCGAAACGGAAATGATGCGTTACATCAAACGTCTGGAACGGAAGGATATCTCGTTGGCTCATTCCATGATTTCTTTGGGTTCTTGTACCATGAAATTGAATGCGGCATCCGAAATGCTGCCTCTTAGCAATGCGGCCTGGATGAACCTTCACCCGTTGGTTCCGGAAGACCAAGCCGCGGGATACCAGACTTTGATTCACAATCTGTCGGAACAGCTGAAGACGATTACAGGCTTTGCAGGCGTATCTCTCCAGCCGAATTCCGGTGCAGCAGGTGAATATACGGGCTTGCGCGTGATTAGAAGTTACCAGGAAAGCATCGGACAGGGTAACCGCCGATTGGTATTGATTCCGGCTTCGGCACATGGCACCAATCCGGCTTCGGCTGTACAGGCGGGTTACGAACCGCTGACGTGTGCTTGCGATGAGAATGGAAATGTGGATTTGGAAGATTTGCGTGCGAAGGCTGAAGCACATAAGGATGAACTGGCAGCTTTGATGATTACTTATCCGTCTACTCACGGTATCTTTGAAGAGGAAATCAAGGAGATATGTGAGATTATCCATGCGTGCGGTGCACAGGTTTATATGGACGGAGCCAACATGAATGGACAGGTGGGACTGACCAATCCGGGTACTATCGGAGCAGACGTGTGTCACCTGAACCTGCATAAGACATTCGCGAGCCCTCACGGTGGTGGCGGTCCGGGTGTAGGTCCGATTTGTGTGGCCGAGCATCTGGTTCCTTTCCTTCCGGGCCATGTCAGCACGGGCAATCCGCAGAATGAAGTATCTGCTGCTCCTTACGGAAGTGCCGGTATCCTGCCGATTACTTACGGATACATTTGCATGATGGGAGCAGAAGGCTTGAGGAGAGCGACTCAAACAGCTATCCTGAATGCCAACTACCTGGCTGCTTGCTTGAAAGATGCGTATGGAGTGGTATACCGCGGAAAGAATGGTTTCGTAGGTCATGAAATGATTTTGGAATGCCGGAAGATACACGAAGAAAGCGGAATCTCGGAAAATGATATTTCCAAGCGTCTGATGGACTACGGTTACCATGCACCTACCCTCTCTTTCCCTGTACACGGTACGCTGATGATTGAACCGACGGAAAGTGAAAGTCTGGCAGAATTGGACAACTTTGTGGATGTCATGGTACATATCCGTGAAGAAATTGCAGAGATTGAGACTGGAAAGGTCGACAAAGAAGACAACGTATTGGTGAATGCTCCTCATCCGGAATACGAGATTGTGGGAGATGCTTGGACTCATCCTTATGGACGTGCCAAGGCGGCTTATCCGATTCAGAGTGTAAGAGACAACAAATTCTGGATTAACGTAGCACGTATTGATAATACATTGGGCGACCGTAAGTTGCTGCCTACACGTTACGGGAGCTTTGAATAAGGCCTTTAAAGTCACGTTGGCTTGACATAGAAAATAAGAAGAGCCACTGCATTTCTTCGTAAAAGAGGGATTTGCAGTGGCTCTTTTCATATAGGACAGGAAATGGCATTCCCTGTTTTTCCGCTTAGGGAGGATACATATACAGTAACTATCCTGACAAATTTTGAATCATTTGAACAGTATTAAAAGAAAAATGAAAGTTTTATTGGTTTTAGTTTATTATTCTATATTTGTGCATCAAACAACGAAAAATAATATGAAAAACGACCAAATGTACTTGCATCCTGAAGTGGAAACCTTGTCGAGACCGGACATTGAGAAACTTCAGTTGAAACGGTTGAAAGCAACCATCGACCGTTGTATGCATTCTCCGTTCTACAAGGAACGCTTTCAGCAATGCGGCATCAAACCGGAAGATATACAGTCACTGGAGGATTTACAGAAAATCCCTTTCACTACCAAACAGGATTTGCGCGACCATTATCCGTTCGGGCTTTCTGCCGTGCCTTTGGAAGAGGTAGTCCGTCTCCATTCTTCCAGTGGTACCACAGGAACTCCTACCGTGATTTTGCATACACAGCACGATTGGAAGAATGGGCCAATGCCGTAGCACGCTGTCTGTATATGGTGGGACTGCGTAAAGGAGATATCTTCCAAAACTCTTCTGGCTACGGTATGTTTACCGGTGGCTTGGGTTTCCAGTATGGTGCCGAACGTCTGGGTATGCTGACTGTCCCAGCTGCTGCTGGCAATACCAAGCGGCAGATTAAGTTTATCACTGACTTTGGTACTACTGCTCTTCATGCCATCCCGAGTTATGCCGGCCGTTTGTATGAAGTGATGGAAGAGATGCACATTGACCCGCGCCGCGATACCCATCTGAAGACTTTGATTATCGGAGCTGAACCGCATTCTGACGAACAGCGTCGCCGTATTGAACAGATGCTGGGCGTAAAAGCCTATAACTCTTTCGGTATGTCGGAAATGTGTGGCCCGGGGGTAGCTTTTGAATGCATGGAACAGAACGGACTCCACATTTGGGAGGATTATTATATCGTAGAAATTGTGGACCCTGTCACACTGGAACCGGTACCCGAAGGCGAAGTGGGCGAACTGGTGCTGACCACCATTAACCGTGAAGCAATGCCGTTGCTGCGTTACCGTACGCGTGACCTGACCCGTATACTTCCGGGCGATTGTCCTTGCGGACGTCATCACAAGCGTCTTGACCGAATGAAAGGCCGCAGTGACGACATGATGATTCTCAAGGGTGTCAATATCTTCCCGATTCAGATTGAGAACATCTTGTTGCAGTTCAAGGAACTGGGTAATGAGTACCTCATTACGCTGACCAACCTTGATGCGAACGATGAGATGACGGTGGAGGTAGAATTGAATGACTTTACCGATGACTACGGATTCCTTCAGAACCTGACCAAGGAAATTACCCGCCAGTTGAAAGATGAAATTCTGATTACCCCACGCGTGAAACTGGTACCTAAAGGAAGCCTGCCCGTACAGGAAGGAAAAGCCGTGCGCGTGAAAGATTTACGAAAAACATTGATTTAAAAATAAAAGAGTATGACCATACATCAACTATCTGTTTTTGTAGAAAATAAGTCGGGCACACTGCTTCAGGTGCTTGAACTACTGAAAGAAGCGCATATCCAGTTGATTGCTTCTACTATATCTGATACTGTAGAGTACGGCATCTACCGTATTATCTGTTCCGAGCCGTTGCGTGCCTATGAAGTATTGAAGGATGCGGGTATCTCAGCCAATGTATCCGATGTGTTTGCCATCAGTTTGGACAATGAACCGGGACGGGCTGCCGATGCCATCCGCAGCTTCAGCGAAACAGGCATAGGTATTTCCTATCTCTATTCCTTCTTGCTGGGAGGAAAAGGTATACTGGTGTTCCGTACCGACAATACGGAGAAAACGCGTGAAGTGATACTGGAAAAGAAACTTCAGTATATTGAAGAAGAAAATCTGATGAAAATGGCCTAACGGAAAGTCAGGCGGCGATTGCAAATGAAGTTGACGGCACCGTAGATAAAGAGTCCGAGGAATTGTGCCAGGTATTCATTGCAGTGAAGAAGCTCTACGAGCATAAGAAGAAAAAGGAACTGCGCACTATAAGCCAGTGCGAAAGCACCAATAAAAAATAGCATCTGATGCCAGATGCTATTTTTTTTGTCATCTGTTTCAAGCGGAAAAATCCAGTATTTGCACCAGATAAAGTTATGTATCTGTGCCACAATATATGCGCATATATTAGCTATAATATAACTCTCGCCCTCGATGTGCATCAACAGCCATACTACGAAAGCTGCAATCAGAGCATTGAGCGTTCCTATTATTGCAAAGCGTATAATCCGTACCGATTCCTTCATCCGGTTACTTTCTTGTCTTTTTCCTTGAAACGTTATTAATTATTTTCCTTGATGTCAATTTTCAGATTCAGTTCATCCAACTGTTTTTGGTCGAGGAAGCCAGGAGCATCCAGCATCACGTCACGTCCAGAGTTGTTCTTCGGGAAGGCGATGCAGTCGCGGATAGAATCCAGACCGGCAAACAGAGATACCCAACGGTCAAGTCCGTATGCCAGACCACCGTGAGGAGGTGCACCAAACTTGAAGGCATTCATCAGGAAGCCGAACTGTTCCTGTGCTTTCTCTGGAGTGAATCCAAGAATTTCGAACATCTTAGCCTGCAATGCTGAATCGTGGATACGGATAGAACCACCACCTACTTCCACACCGTTGATAACCATATCGTATGCATCGGCACGAACGGCAGCCGGATCGGTATCCAGCAAAGGAATATCCTCGTCTTTCGGGTGAGTGAACGGATGGTGCATAGCCATCAAGCGGCCTTCTTCTTCGCTCCATTCGAACATCGGGAAGTCTACTACCCACAGGCAAGCAAACTTGTTCTTATCGCGCAAGCCCAGCTGGTTACCCATTTCCAGACGCAATTCGCAAAGTTGCTTACGAGTCTTCATGGCATCGTCACCACTCAGAATCAGAATCAAGTCACCCGGTTTAGCACCGAATGCTTCTTTCATCTTCTGCAGCACTTCCTGGCTGTAGAACTTGTCTACGCTTGACTTCACGGTGCCGTCTGCTTCAATACGTGCATATACCATACCTTTAGCACCAATCTGCGGACGTTTTACGAACTCTGTCAACTGATCCAGCTGCTTGCGAGTGTAGTGAGCTGCACCTTCTGCACAGATACCACCGATATAAGCTGCATTGTCGAAAACAGAGAAACCGTAGCCTTTCAGCACGTCCATCAGTTCGACGAACTTCATGCCGAAACGCAAATCCGGTTTGTCACTTCCGTAATACTTCATGGCATCTGCCCACGGCATACGTAAGAACGGTTCTGTAAGTTCCACTCCGCGAAGTTCCTTGAACAAATGCTTGGCCATACCTTCAAAAGTATTGATGATGTCTTCCTGTTCTACGAAGCTCATCTCGCAGTCAATCTGTGTAAACTCAGGCTGACGGTCTGCACGAAGGTCTTCATCGCGGAAACATTTTACAATCTGGAAGTAACGGTCGAAGCCGGAAACCATCAGCAACTGCTTTAAAGTCTGCGGAGACTGAGGCAATGCGTAGAACTGTCCCGGATTCATACGTGAAGGAACCACGAAGTCGCGTGCACCTTCCGGAGTAGAACCAATCAGCATCGGAGTTTCCACTTCCAGGAAGCCCTTGCTATCCAAATAACGGCGTACTTCCATCGTCATGCGGTGGCGGAGTTCTAGGTTCTTGCGTACAGCGCTACGGCGCAAGTCCAGATAACGGTATTTCATACGAAGGTCATCTCCCCCGTCCGTATTATCTTCAATAGTGAAAGGCGGTGTCTGGGCTGAATTCAGAATATTCAGTTCCGATACGATGATTTCAATTTCTCCTGTCGGGATATTGGCATTTTGCTGGAACGTTCGCTTACCGTTCCTTTCACCTGAATCACGAATTCACGTCCCAGGTGGTTGGCACGCTCACAAAGTTCGGCGTTCACTTCCGTGTTGAACACCAACTGCGTAATACCGTAGCGGTCGCGGAGGTCCACAAATGTCATTCCTCCCATCTTACGTGCACGCTGCACCCATCCGGCCAGTGTCACGTTCTTGCCTGCATCGGCGAGTCGTAACTCACCGCAAGTATGACTTCTAAACATATCTTTATTAAATGTTAGTTTTATCTAATTGACGGGCAAAGTTAGCATCTATTTTTCATTTATGCAATAAAAATCCCCCTTCAAAGGGCGAATAAGAATGAATAAAGAATGCATATTTCCGTAAAATCTCTGAATAAATAAAAGGAGTATTCTAAAAAATATATACTTTTGTTCTAGAATTATTCAAATTAAGACAAACTATATTCCAAATTTATGGCAACAGAACATGTAAAATGCCTGATCATCGGATCAGGCCCCGCAGGATATACGGCTGCCATTTATACCAGCCGTGCCAATCTTTCTCCCGTACTTTATGAAGGATCCAACCTGGCGGTCAGCTTACTACGAACTACCGAAGTAGAAAACTTTCCCGGCTATCCGGAAGGCGTAACCGGCCCGGTGCTGATGGACGACCTGAAAAGACAGGCTGAACGTTTCGGCGCCGATATTCGCAACGGAATTGTGACAAAAGCTGATCTGAGCAAGGCTCCTTATACATTTGTGGTAGACGATGAAAAGGAAATCACCGCCGATACCGTGATTATTTCTACCGGTGCTACTGCCAAATACTTAGGATTGGAAGACGAAAAGAAATACGCGGGTATGGGTGTTAGTGCTTGCGCTACTTGCGACGGCTTTTCTATCGTAAGAAAACCGTAGCTGTAGTAGGTGGTGGCGATACTGCCTGCGAAGAAGCTGTGTACCTGGCAGGACTGGCCAGCAAGGTATATCTTGTGGTACGTAAGCCGTTCCTTCGTGCTTCTAAAATCATGCAGGAGCGTGTACTGAATCATCCGCACATTACCGTATTGTTTGAACACAATGCTGTAGGTTTGTTTGGCGATAACGGTGTGGAAGGCATGCACGTAGTGAAACGTATGGGTGAAGCCGACGAAGAACGCTACGATGTGGCTATTGACGGATTCTTCCTGGCCATCGGTCACAAACCGAATTCTGATATTTTCAAGCCGTGGGTGAAAACCGATGAAACCGGTTATATCATTACTGAAGGCAATACTCCGTGTACAGGTGTTCCGGGCGTATTTGCTGCAGGCGACGTAGCTGACCCACATTACCGTCAGGCTATTACGGCAGCCGGAAGCGGATGTAAGGCAGCCATTGAGGCAGAGCGTTATTTGTCGGCCAACGGACTTCTTTGATTACTCACAACCTAAATAAAAATTACGATGAAAGTTTTTAAATTAAAAAGAACTTTTGCGGCGGTAATTTTAGTGGGAGGTGCGATGACTGCATTCGCCCAACAGATGCCGCCCATTCCGACCGATCCCAACGTGCGTATCGGTAAGTTAGAAAACGGATTGACCTACTACATCCGTCACAACGAGTTGCCCGACAATCAGGCCGACTTCTACATTGCACAGAAAGTGGGTTCTATCCTGGAAGAAGACAACCAGCGTGGTCTGGCACACTTCCTGGAGCACATGTGTTTCAACGGAACCACTCACTTCCCCGACAACCTGCTTCGTGAATACCTCGAAACCATCGGTGTGAAGTTTGGAGCTAACCTGAACGCTTATACTTCAGTAGATGAAACCGTGTATAATATTTCTAACGTACCGGTTATCCGTGACGGAATCGTAGACTCTTGTCTGTTGATTTTGCACGACTGGGCCAACGACCTGACACTTGCTCCGAAAGAAATCGACAAGGAGCGTGGAGTTATCCACGAAGAATGGCGTACACGCACAGGAGCTATGATGCGTATGTATGAAAAGGTATTCCCTTCCATGTATAAAGACAGCAAGTATGCCTATCGTCTGCCTATCGGAACGATGGAAGTGGTAGACAACTTCCCTTATCAGGCATTGAGAGACTATTATGAAAAATGGTACCGTCCAGACCAGCAGGGTATCGTGGTAGTGGGCGACATCAATGTGGATAGCATTGAAGTAAAAATCAAGAAGCTGTTCTCTCCGATTGAAATGCCGGCCAACGCTGCAGAACGTAAATATTTCCCTGTGCCCGACAATGATGAACCTATCATTGCCGTGGCAAAAGACAAGGAACAGCAGGTGCCCATCGTATATCTGTTCCACAAACACGATGTAGTGCCTAACGATCAGAAGAACAACATGGGTTATCTGGTAATGAACTACATGGTTTCTTCTATCGAAAGCATGCTTAACAGCCGTTTGAACGAGCTGACCCAGCAGGCTAACCCGCCGTTCATTGAAGCTGGTGTACAGGATGGAGATTACCTGGTGGCTAAGACAAAAGGAGCATTTGCGGCCTTTGCTGCAGCCAAGGAAGACGGCATCATCCTGACCACAGAAAACGTTGATGCGCGAAATTGACGCGTGCGTCAGTTTGGTTTCACAGCTAGCGAGTATGCCCGTGCAAAAGCTGATTACCTGCGCGGACTGGAATCAGCCTACAATGAACGTAACAAGCAGCGTAATGCAAGTTATGTAAATGAATATGTGCGTCACTTCATTGACAATGAACCGATTCCGGGCATTGAAAATGAATATGCCATCATGAACCAGATTGTGCCGAACATTCCGGTAGATGCTGTCAATCAGGTAATGAAACAGCTCATCACAGAGAAAAACATCGTGTTGAGCGTGTTCTGTCCGGAAAAAGACGGTATGAAATATCCGACGGAAGCCGAACTGAAAGCCGTAATCGACAAAGTAAAAGCTGAAAAGCTGACAGCTTATGTAGACAAGGTATCCGATGAACCGCTGATGAAGGAAAAACCACATGCTGGAAAGGTAGTGAAGACAGAACAGGGTGTGTTCGGTTCTACTATCCTGACACTGAGCAACGGTGTGCGTGTCATTCTGAAACCGACAGATTTCAAGGCCGACGAAGTACGTATGCAGGCCTTCAGTCCGGGTGGAACTTCTTTGTTCAACGATAAAGATGTATTGCAGTTCGCTCTGATTAGCCAGATTGCTTCATTGGGTGGACTGGGCAATTTCAATTCTGTAGACCTGGATAAAGTTTTGGCCGGAAAGATGGCATCAGCCAGCGCAATGGTTAACACCTATTCAGAAGGATTGTCAGGAAGCTGCTCTCCGAAAGACTTGGAAACCATGCTTCAGCTGACTTACCTGCGCTTCACTGCACCGCGTATGGACCAGGAAGCCTTCACTTCTTTCATCACACGTAACAAGGCTGCTCTGGCTAACCAGGAAGCTGACCCGATGACTGCTTTCAGCGATTCTATCAACGTAGCACTTTACAACCGTCATCCGCGTGCGTTGTCTATGAAAGCCGACATGCTCGATAAGATTGACTACAACAAAGTGATGGAATTCTACAAGAACCGTTTTGCGGATGCCAGCGACTTTACCTTCATTCTGGTAGGTAACGTAGATACAAAAACAGCTACTCCGCTTATCGAGCAGTACCTGGGTGCACTGCCTGCTACCAAGCGAAACGAAAAATTCCGCGATACAGGCATGGCCATCCGCAAAGGACACTTTGAAAACAACTTCGTGAAGGAACTGGAAACCCCGAAGGCTACTGTGCTGATGGTATATTCTGGCGACTGCAAGTATAATTTGAAGAACAACCTGCAGATGAGCATGCTTGGTCAGTTGCTGAACATGGTTTACCTGCGTACCGTACGTGAAGATGCCGGTGGTACATACGGCGTAAGCTGTAACGGAAGCCTGAGCAAGTATCCGACAGAGAAAGGTGCCTTCCAGGTATACTTCGATACTGACCCGAACCGTCGTGAAGAAATGGTGAAACTGATTAACGAAGGTATTCAGGAATTCATCGAAAAAGGTCCGGTTAGCGAAGACCTGAGCAAGGTGAAGGAATACATGCTGAAGACTTACAAGCAGAACCAGAAAGAAAACGGTTACTGGATGAATATCCTGAACACTTACTACTGGGAAAATCTGGATATGAATACCGGATACGAAGAAGCCGTGAACGCTATCAGCGGTGACGACCTGAAAGCTTTTGCCAAGACCTTCTTCGGACAGAAGAACGAAGTGGAAGTCAGCATGAGCTCTCCGGTACAGAAATAATATACCATAAATAATCAATTTGTAAAGGCAGCGTCTTTCCCGTTTTCGGAAGAGGCGCTGTTTTTTTATGTAAGATACAGGAAAAAGCAAAATGAAACAATCTTCAACAGGTTCTAAAATACCCTAAGTACCTATCCATGTAACAAGGATATTACGTACATTTGTTCAAAATAAGCAATCATGTACAAATACTGCATCACTCGTTTTTCGACATATATATTATTCGGGCTCTGTCTCATACTTTCTTCATGTGGCACACGTGCTCCGCGCGTGGACTACCGCGAACTGGCACGTGCCGCTGTGCGGCTGGAAATGGATATTGATGCCGGCGACAATCATCGTCTCTACGTGGAAGTGGCCGACTGGATTGGAGTGCCCTACCGCCATGGGGGGAGCACTCACCGGGGGAACAGACTGTTCAGGCTTCACTTCAGCTGTCTATAAAAAAGTGTACCACAAGAAACTGCAACGCAGTTCTGATGCCCAGCGGACGGAAAATTGCCGAAAAATATCCAAGCGCCAGTTGCAGGAAGGTGACCTGGTGTTCTTCCATAACGGACGGCGTAAACGCGTTGCCAATCACGTAGGCATTTACCTGAAAGACGGAAAATTCGTGCATGCCAGCACCAGTTCCGGCGTCATTGTCAGCCGGCTGGAAGAACCTTACTATCGCAAGTGCTGGATGCAGGGAGGACGAGTAAAAGGACTATAAACACGTACACGGCATGAACTACTCTTTACATTTATCATCCCGGCTGACACTGATTCTATGTACAGTCGGCATCCTGCCCGCCATGAGCCAGCAGCAGGAAAAAGAACTGCAACTCAACATGGATGCAGTAAAAATGATTCAATTTGACTTTAATCCCCTACCCAAACAGGAAAACAAACCATTGGAAGCCCCGCTGAACAAAAAGTGGATGGACTTCAAAGTGGATTTGAAAGTGCCCCGCAGCCTGATTGATACCACCAAAGTGTGGAAACCGGAAAGTTATGTCCGCATGGAGCCTTACACCATCTGGACCCGTTTCGGAGAAGATCCTGTATACGATGTATTGGTAGCCGGTCGGCCCAAGCAGTGGGAAATCTCCTGGACACTGAATCCCAACCGCGTATATGCCGACGAAGAATACGGACGCAGCATCAAGCCTTCCACCGGACGGATGTATGAAAGTGTGGGAGGCTCTGCAGGTGTAGGTATCGGTATCGGCGGACTCGATTTCATGGGCTTCATCTATGACAACATGACCCGCCGCGGGCGCATGCTGGCACACAACCGCAAGCATGCCAATGCCTGGAAAAGGTATGCTGACTATCAGCCCACGGCTGCCGACAGCTTAAAAGTGCCCAACTTCTACCGTCAGCTCCGTAAACAGCAGGCAGCCGACAGCACGCAGACATTGCTTACCTTTCAGCCGGCTTTTTCGGAAGCTCCTCTCCTGCCCCATTTACGCCGCTCCTGACTCCGTAAAAAAACAAGCGGAGATTCGGCCCGATACCGTAAAAGAGGAGAAAAAGAAAAACCCGCAACCAGCGCAGGCGGAGGATGCGGGAAACTTGTATGAATACATTCGCCAGAAGCAGCCGAGGACTCTATCCGGCGAAAAGAATTCTTCCGAAAAGATAAAGTCAGAAGCAACCAGTACGACGTACAGCGTGAAATCCAGCGCCTACGCGAACAGCAGAACTGACAAGCGTCTTATCTCACTTCTTGAATACGAAATATACAGCCAATATCAGGCAGAAAAATGCAGCCAGGTGGTTCCATTTCAACTCCATTTTGAACGCAATCATGGAGAAAATGGTAAACACGGCCAGCGTAATCACTTCCTGAATCACTTTCAGCTGCATGATGTCAAACGGTCCCCCACTATCTCTGAACCCCAGACGGTTAGCCGGAACCTGCAGACAGTATTCAAAAAAAGCAATGGCCCAGCTGAACGCAATCACCCCAATCAGCGGTAGTGAAGCAAACCAGCTGAACTCTTCACGCATCTTCAAGTGGCCGTACCAGGCAAACGTCATGAAGATGTTCGAGAAAATCAGTAAAACAATCGAATAAATACCTTGTGATAGCATATCTTTTTCCTTATTTAAAATCGGCTGCAAAGATACGTTTTTTAAATGAAAAAGACATGCTATCCTCGTGTCTTTACTTATTCAGTACGAAGGAATTTCCACACCAGCGCACTGAAAGCTGCTCCCACGAAAGGTGCCACGATAAAGAGCCAGAGCTGTTCGATGGCCTGTCCGCCTTCCATTAAGGCCGGTCCGATGCTTCGTGCCGGATTCACGGATGTGCCCGTAATCGGGATACACACGATGTGAATCAGTATCAGCGTAAGTCCGATGGCCAGTCCGGCCAGGTTGCCAGCTCCTTTCTTTTCGTCCGTGGCAGCCAGCGCCACCAGCACAAAGATAAAGGTAAACACGGCTTCGGCCAGGAACGCCTGCCCCATGGCATCAGACGCAAAGCTGTTGGAGCCTGTGATCGTCGGTCCTCCGTGTGCACCGGTCGAAACTAATAGTGTAAGAATCAGTGAGCCGATAATGGCGCCCACAACCTGAAACAGCATGTACATCAACGCCCGTTTCGTTTTCATGCCTCCCGACAGCCATACACCCAGTGTAATGGCCGGATTGATGTGGCAGCCGGAAATGTTTCCTATGGTATATGCCATGGCGATGACAGAAAGACCGAATGCCATGGCCACTCCGATGGTTCCTACACCGGCACCCACTGTGTCGGCCACTCCTCCTGCAAATACGGCGCTACCGCAGCCCAGCAGTACAAGAACCATAGTTCCGATTAGTTCAGCTACATACTTTTTCATAGGCATTACATTTAAAATTCGCGATGCCCTAATTTAGTATTTTCGCCGGAGAAAAACAAGATTGCTAATGATTTATTAACTTAAAAATCAGACAAAAAGAGGTCTGCCGGAAAACTGTAGTGTACTAAATAAGTTGACACAATTTATTTAGTAACATGCGTAAAAATCGAAAGTAATTCAAAGGCAGAATGTCTGTCTTATCTGGAAGAATACATGTGTTCTTCTCAGAATCACAGTGAATTTGAACGTGAAAAAGGTCTGAAACGTACCACAATTAGCCGCTGGCTTCGTATCTTTGGGAT
>ENA-OQAL01000149-OQAL01000149.1-human-gut-metagenome-genome-assembly--contig:-NODE-149-length-18103-cov-2.410937_pt1 | contig 18103 bp, 26 predicted proteins | sample MGYA00242491_ERZ504519 | MGnify/ENA primary metagenome ERZ504519 (study PRJEB26092, sample SAMD00036260) | human gut metagenome | host: Homo sapiens | study: EMG produced TPA metagenomics assembly of... | reverse complement strand
GTGTCACCGCCACCCATAGCGACGGCTCCACAACCGAATTCGGCGCGGTCGTGCGCATCGACCACCCCAGGTGAGGCCGACTACTACCGCAACGGAGGCATCCTTCAGTATGTGCTGCGCAATCTCATGAAATAAATAATCACATGATTGAGATCGGCAAGTGACAAAGCCCGTGTCGCACTGCGCAATGCAGTATGACACGGGCTTTGTCGATACCCGGTTTTTCATGCGTTTGATACTACGGCGGAATCGGTCTGTCTCGTCACATTGTTGACCCAACGATACTTTCGATAATGCAGCAAAGCAGGAATCATCTTGATGCATTCGTCGGTATTCAGCAAAGCATAGACCGCCAATACCGGCAACTTCCACACGAAAGCCGCCAACAGACCGACCGGTACGACGACAAGCCACATAACGCTCGCATCGCAGACAAGTCCGAACCGGGAATCGCCTCCGGCAGGGAAAATACCGGCGATAGTCAGATTGGCCATGCACCCGCATGCCGCATAATAGGCGCAGATAAACAGCATAACCGACAGATAACGCGTGGCCTGCGGCGTCAATCCCGCCCACTGCAACGCCAAAGGACGTGCCGCGATAATCAACAGGCCGGTTCCAACGCCAACTGCCGCCACCAGTACACAGAGCCTGTCGCCCATAACCTTCGCCTGATCGAAAGCATTGCGGCCAAGCAGATTACCGACAAGAATGCCGCCCGCATTGCCAAGGCCAAGACTCAAACAGACCAACAGATCCTTGACGATATTCGCAATGGAATTGGCCGCCACCGCATCCGTACCAAGATGACCCATAATCACGGTGTACATGGTGAAACCGCAGCCCCAAACCAGCTCATTGCCAAGCACGGGCAGACTATACTTCCAAAAATCCTTCTGCAAACGCCACATCCGGATGCAGCATCATCGACAACCGCAAAACGTGGGCGGCCATTGCGGCTGGCTACAAGCACAGACCACACCAGTTCGATGGCTCGGGAAATCACCGTGGAAATCGCTGCGCCGAAAATACCCAATGCGGGTAAACCGAACCAACCATAGATCAGCACCGCGTTCAGCGCAACATGCACGATCACGCCAACCGTGCTTACCGTCATTCCGGTAACCGCCGCACCCACATTCTTCATCAGACACAAATACATTTGCGACAAACCGATGAACAGGTACGAAACCGACGAAACCCGCAAATACTGTGAGCCGATGGCAATCAGCGTCGCATCGTTCGTCATAATCGACATCAACGTTTCCGGAATGAGTAGCGTCAATGCGAAAAACACCAGCGACAATCCGCCGGCATACAGCATGATGAACGCCAAGACACGTCGACGGCATTCGTGTTGCCCGCACCCCAATACTGGGCCACCAGAATGCTCATGCCAAGCGTGAGCGCGGCAAGACACAAGCTGAAAATGAACTGGAACTGCGTGGCAAGAGACACTGCCGACAGCTCGTTTTGACCGACGTTCGTCAGCATAAGAGTGTCGGCGCACGATGACAGCGCCAGCATCAGTTGTTGAAACGCGATGGGCAGGGCGAGCGTCAACGTCTGTCGAAGAAACTCGCGCCAAGTGATGGAAGATTGCATGATGATGTGAGGATGGTGCGGTGCGTTTTACTGAATCGAATCCTTCCAAGCGCGATATTCCGCGGCCTTGCCTTCCCAATATTCGCGGTCGCGTCGGTGATCTCACGGATCACATGGCATGGATTGCCGACTGCCACCGAATGCGAAGGAATGTCCTTGACCACCACTGATCCGGCACCGATCACCACATCATCGCCGATGGTGACGCCAGGGCCGACCACCACATTGCCGCCGAACCAGACATCGTTGCCAATGGTGATCGGACGAGCGCCTTCAGGGCCGGAGGAACGCACCGTCGCATCGATCGGATGATACGGCGTGTACAGGCCCACTCGGGGGCCGAAGAACACGCGGTCGCCGATGGTGATGCGTGCCACGTCAAGGAAAATGCAATCCATGTTGGCATAGAAATTCTTGCCGATGAACGTGTTGCATCCATAATCGCAGTTGAATGGGGGTTCCACGAATCCACCCTCTCCAAATGCGCCGAACAGTTCGTGAAACAGTTCGTCACGTTCTTTGAACGCGTCATATTCGGACGTGTTGATGGCCTGCACCAGGCGACGCTTGCGCATATTCGCTTCCTGCTGTTGCGGACTATCGGCCACATACAGTTCGCCGGAGAGCATACGCTCCCATTCGTCGCGTGCCGGATGATTGGTGGGTTCCACCATGCTGCCTCCTCTGCTGTATTACGTCAATCGATTGCGTGACATATCATGTTCCATTCAACGGCATCATTATTCGTTGACACTGTATTTCGTTGTATTATCGTTCTTGATTTTCGTATTATTTACCGTATCCACTGATGGGGTATTGCATGGGACAGATGGGATTAGACGTTCGTGACGTGCAGGTCGGACAAAACGAACAAACGGAACAGCCTGAACTTGCGCAAGACGGTCGTCTTCCATATGAGTTCATGCCGGTCACCAACTGGGGACGCAAGCCCAACGGCGCGGAAATGGTGCAATATGATGCGCCGATGTTCTTCTCATTCACCGAACATTCGCTGCTGCATCAGTATCCGAACATGCGCGCGGAATGCCATTGGCATATCGACTTCGAATTCACCCACATCATCCGTGGACACATGTGGTATTTCGTGAACGGCGAAAGCATTCGTCTCGAAGAAGGCCAAGGCATTTTCGTGAATTCGCGCCAATTGCATTACGGTTTCACCGAGGACGGCACCGATTGCGAATTTTCCTGCACTCTGCTGAACCCTTCATGCATGTGCATGCCGAACATGGTTTATGAACGCTTTGTGGCTCCGTTGATGGCGGACGAACGGCTCCCGTACATGGTGTGTGATCCTGAAGATGAGCATGGATCCGCGTTGCTGGAATGCATGATGCGGCTGCATGATGCGAAATTCGGTCAGATGCCGGCTGCCAGACCATGCATCCCGCCACCGTTGACAATATGAAATTAAAGGATGATACGGCATCGTTGACCGTGCTCAGCTGTTTTTATACGATGGTGCGTGAACTGACGGCCATAGCGGGCGAACATGGCAAGAATGGTTCTTCCAAATACGACAGGAAGAATCCGAAGATTGCTATTTTGAGCAAGATGATTGATTACGTGCAGCACAATTACGTTCGACAGATCACCCTGGAGGAGATTGCTTCAGCAGGGTCCGTCGGCCGTACGAAATGCGCGCAGATCTTCCATGAGATGGTCGATCAGACGCCGATTGAATTCGTCAATGACGTGCGTATGAGAGCTGGAGCGGAAATGCTGGACACCACATCGATGCCGGTTTCCGACATCGCACAAAACTTGGTTTCTCATCATCGACATTCTTCACGCGCACGTTCAAGCAGTACATGCATACGACGCCCACAGCCTACCGGAGGAATATGCTCAAGTAGACCGTGGACGTCGTATGCGATCGTCATGCGGCTGCCACAGTGTTGGCGTCGACTACTTGGCCAACTGCGTTGTGGCGGGGGAGGCCAACGTCGGGCGGGCTCGCCGAATGCGTCCCAAGGCCAAGCCCAGACAGATGAACGCTACCGCGAACATTGCCACCAATCCGGTTGATGACGCCCACGCGCCGTAGTCCACGCCGCTCGAGGAGGCCGTACCCAGTCCGAATACGTGGTCTATCGATGAGCAGAGCCACCATCCAGGCAGCAGTTTTCCGATGATGATCATGGGATCTGGCATCATATCCACGGGGAACGCCATACCGGAAGTGAACATGACCAGCAGAGCGAACACATTGACGAAACCGTTCGTTGCCATTTCATTGAAACCGGATGACCCCAACAGGAATCCGCAAGCGATCGCCATAAGCGTGTAGACCATCAGCGACACGAACGACAAGCCTACGTTCACGGCATTCAGGCCGGTAAAGGACACTCCGGCCAGCGCCATCAACAGGAATGTCACCGCGGTATACGCAGCACATACCAGCAGACCGAACGTCCCGCATGTCAGCATTTGCTGCGCTTCCAACGACACCAGACGCGCGGGGGACGAGTAGAGCCTGCGGCGGATTTCGTTGTCGTTGAATGTGCTGACCACGAGGAACGTGCATACCGGCATGACCAGCAACAGTGGATACAAGCCGGTTTGAGCGTGCCCGCGAATGCCGATGAGCCGGTGTGGTGCCGTCGTCTCAGAGTCCGAGGACACCACGGCGATATGCGACTGTTTCATATCGGCGGTGGCAGCATCCAACGTCGTTGCCATGGCGGCGTCGAGCGTGCGCTGTGCCTGCGGCATGCCGAGATAGGCGGTACGCGTCAGCGAAAGAAACTCGTTGACTTTCAGCTGTGCGAGCGATCCGGCTCCGGAAGCATAACTGACGACGGTATCTATGGTCGGTTGCGTAGCCGTGGCGTTATCCGCATACTGCAGATAACGCTCGGCGAAACCTTGTGGCACAATCGCAATCAAATCAACATAATTCGATGCGACAGCCTGCTGCAACGATATGGAATCGTCATCAATGGTGACCATCTCACCGTCCAAAGCGAGGTAGGAACGCAACGATTGAGCCACATGCTCGGCGTCGTCATCACGGTCGATTACCGCAATACGGGCGGATTCCGGCTCATACGTCGTCGCTCTGGCAGCTGTGGAGCCACGCATGATCTGCCAGCTGATGGAAAACATCATCGTGCCGATCAGCACCAAGTAGATAATCACATACAATTTGCGCGCTTTGAGAATGCGCAGTGCTGCTTTACAAGTGTTCATAGCGTTGCCTCCTCAACAGAACGGTCGCCATACCAAGACAGACCAAGCTCATCGCAGCCAATACGCCCACCGTGGCAAAGAACGGGCGGAAACTGTCGTAATACAGAAATGTCGTAGAACAGATTCGTAATCTGTTTGCGCCGGATTCAACATGCTCAACAGGGGCGCATGCTGCGCTATCTGATCGCTTAAATCCATGGCGAACGAGCCATACAAACCGGAAAACAGCGACAGCGTGCATGCCAAGGCCGTGCACAATCCCTGCTTGGCACTCGTGGAAACACCCTGTATTGCGCCGATCAACGTGCCGAACGCGCTTGTGGCGAATGACGCCATCAAGCACGCGCCCAAGCCGGCCCATTCACGACCGCCGAGAGAAATCTGGCAGCCGAAACGAATGTACAGCATGGCCACGGTCAGACTTAGGAACGAGCAGATCCAACTGGAAAGAAAACCTGCCAGCAGCTGTTGCAGTTTCGGCAGGGGAGCGACGGAACGGCGAATGCCAAGTGCCGACAGGTTTGCCTGGGCCAACGATACCGCGTTCACCGCGAAACTCATGGCCATCATCGCGGCCATGCCGAGCAACGCGTAATAGTAGCGTGCGGTGCCGCTTGGCTTGAAATTCGTCAGCTGCACTTCCTTCGTGAACCCACTCGACGAGCCGATGCTGCCGGTGAACGCGTCATCCAACAACGCGGACGGATTGTGCTGCGCGGTATTGATCACCACGGCGGTGTTGCGATTGTACAAGTCCACGATATTGCCCAACACCGTCAGGGAAATATCCAGACCACTGCTCGACGCCATCACATCCGTGGCGGATGTTTGCGTGGCTTGGGAAATGGCCAGCTGCAGTTTCCCACTACCGTCGACGGACAGTCTGCCCTGCGCTTGGCGTCAAGCAGCGCTCGATCCGCGGCTTCCATAGATGCGGCTTCCGTGACGGTGATGAGTTTCGGCATGGCGTCACCGTCATCATCGACCTTCGCATGATCGCCATCGGCACCGGTCGCGCCAGTATCGGACGAAATGCCGTCGACCAGCATCTGCGCGCCCGGAGAGGCGCGCCAATCGTCGTTATTGACCACGACGACGTCAACCGTGTGCAATGCGTAACTTTCCGCGATATTGCCGAACATGCCATTGAACATGGTCGCCAGAATGATGGGAAAGGCAAACAGCCAGAACAGCTGCGCTTTCTCCCTGAAATGCAATTTCAGATTGACCAGCAATGTCTGCAACATAATGTCAAACCTTTCGAACCATGATTCCGTCAGTCACGCAACGCCGTGCCGGTCAGTTCAAGGAACACATCGTTCAGCGTCGGCTGCCGGGAGGAAACGATGCCCGATATTCGTGCCATTGGATTTCAGCAACGTCAACACGTCAAGAAGATTGTGATCGCCCCTACGGCAACGTACCGTCAACTCATGACCGTCATAATCGGCGCTCATCACACATGGCAGCGCACGTAACTGTTCCAATGCCTGCTGCGTTCCCGCCTCATGATGCAAGCCACCCAGATCGTCGGTTTCCACACTGATGCGTTCGCCGGTGTCGATCATCGCCTTCAACTCGTCGGCGGCGCCCAAGGCCAAATGCCTGCCATGATCCATGATGAGAATGCGGTCGCAGATCTGCTCGACCTCCTCCATGTAATGCTCGTGTAAATCACCGTCGCGCCTTCGTGGTTAAGACGCTGAATGCCCTCCAGAATCGCATTGCGGCTTTGCGGATCGACGGCGACGGTCGGCTCATCGAAGAAAATCAGATCCGGCTTATGCGCCACACCGCATGCGATGTTCAATCGACGAAGCAAACCTCCCGACAATTTCGACGGACGGAACCTGCGGTAATCGCGCAAGCCCACAAAATCCAGCGCATCCTCAACCAGCGCATGACGGCGTGCCCTGTCAGGCACATACAGCGAGCAGAAATAATCGATATTCTCCTCAACCGTCAATTCATTGAACACAGCCACATTCTGCGGTACGATGCCGATGCGGCGTTTCAGCGCATAACTGGTCGGGCCAATCGGTTCGTCAAACACACGTACCGTGCCCTCATCGAACGTCAACAATGCGAGAATGCAGTTAATCGCCGTGGTCTTGCCGGAACCGTTCGGTCCAAGCAAACCGAAAATCTCACCTTGATGCACGTCAAGATCGAAATAGTCAAGCGCCAGCATATCCCCATACCGTTTGACCAGCTTCGACACCTTGACCGCGCTGCTGGAGCTCTCACCTGTTTGCCTTTCCATACGCTCGCTCATCGGCTCTCCTTACCTCACATGTTCCAACAGCGATAACCGCCGTTTACGATAGTGATTCCATTGTCTCCGACCAAACGGCGACGACATGGTGTCTGAGGTCATAAACCTGGCGCAACACAGCCATATGGAAGATGACAAATGTCACCTTCGTGGCAAAGATGGCCCGCAACGGCGGCAACGTACACTACGCTGGGAAGACATAACCACAAGAAGCGGCGACGATGGAGGAAGGCATGCGGCGATTATTGCTTCAGGCCATATTCCTCACGTTCGGGCTGATCGCAAACCTGTATATCGTCGGAGACGTATCGGCTGAACTGGTATGCGGCGCGTTGCTGGCCATATGCTGTGCCGCGGTGGGGGAATACGCGCGCTCGTCGGCATGGACCATCGCCATACTGTTGATGTTGGATTGCGGCGCATGCTTCACGCCATCATGGTGCGCGATGATGCCGGTCGCGCATACAACGCGGCCATGCTGCCCGCCATATCACAGAACGTCGAACAACACCGTGCGGGACGGAACCATGCCGGCTTGCGTTCGCAATTGCCGAACATGCCGCAATACGATGCGATGCAAATCACGACGGTCATCGCACGATGGGTGTGGATCATTCCCGTAGTGGCGACCTTGGTCCGTTGCCGTAATGCAGGCGCGCATGCGGATGATATGGGAGCTGCGCTCATCGCCGTACTGCTGGCATTGCATGTAGTGTTGGGATTCATGGTTGGCCTGTTGTGCGCGCGCAATGTCACGCTCACCCGGCAGAACAGGCGGCTTCAGGATTCCAAACGTGACCAGATCCGCCGGCTGCGCTCGCAATTGGCGGAAAGCGAGGAAGATCGCGCCGCGTCGGTTCGTGTGGCCACGCTCGCGGAGCGTACACGCATAGCGCGCGAGATTCATGACAATGTCGGCCATATGCTTACCCGGGCCATCATGCAGTCCGAAGCGGCCCAAGTGGTGGCTCAGGTTTCTGGTCAGGAGCAGGCGGCTCAAGGGTTCGCGCAGATTCACGACACGGTGGGCGAGGCGATGACATTGGTGCGGGGCGCGGTGCATGATCTGAAAGACGAAGGCACGGATTTCGTGGCGCAGATTGAGGCATCCGCGCATGGTTTGGACGATTCCAGTACAGTGAACGTCACCTTGAGCAACGGCATCGATGCGGCTCCGGCCGCGGTGTCACGCTGTTTCGCCACGACGATTCGCGAGGCGTTGAACAATACGATTCGCCATAGCATGGCGCGCAATGTCGATATCACCTTGCGTGATTTTCCTGCGTTATGGCAGCTGCGCATACAGGATGATGGCGCCTGTGGAACGATGGCTCCCAAGGAAACATCAACGGTATGATGGGGGAGTCTTCCGCTCGTTTTTCGTCAGTTCCATGATGCCGCGCGTACGGCGACGATGCGTGATGCTTCAGGCATTGGATTGGCGGATATCGAGGAGCGTGCGCGGGCGCTCGGCGGTACCGCGGTGTGCGGCCCGTATCATGAGGGGTGGCGGGTGTTCGTGTCCATTCCCAAAACGGACGATGATGCGGCAGCGTCCGCAACAACGAAGGAGAACGTATGATGCGAGTCGCAATCGTCGATGATGATCCAATCGTATGCTCGTCGCTGTCCACGATTCTCAAAGCGACAGGCACGGCCGATATTGCATGGACGGCCTATGATGGCGAAACCGCGGTAGGTCAGTATGAAGAAGATAATCCGGACGTGCTGCTGATCGACGTGCAAATGCCGGTTATGGACGGTCTTGCCGCGTCGCGAAAGATCATCGACGCCCATCCGAATGCGAAAATCCTCATACTTACCACATTCGCGGACGAATCGTACATCGCCGAGGCGTTGGAAATCGGCACCAAAGGCTACCTGATCAAACAGGATGTCTCATCGGTGATTCCCGCAGTGCAGTCGGTGATGGCCGGACAGGTGGTTATGGGAGCGCAGGTGTTGCGGAAACTGCATGTCAATAAAGCGAGTCAGACGCAGCGTCACGTTTCGCAAGCTGGCGATAACGGGGAAATCGTTTTTCCGGTCGTTTCGCGAATCTCACTGAGCGCGAGCGGGACGTGATGCAACTGGTCGCCGAGGGGTACGACAATCGTGAGATCGCTGCGAAACTGTTTTTAAGCGAAGGCACGGTTCGCAATCGTATCAGCGATATTCTCGCGAAAACGAACGTTACGAATCGTACGAAACTTGCGGTCGAATGGCTCGCATGCCAATAGGAAACCGTCGATAAACGGCAAACTCATCAAAACGAACAGCGTTTTCAGCGCTTGCGTAGGCGATAGGCCTTCCACACGTCGCTAAGCTTCTGACCGTTCGACGTGCGCTTCCACACGGTCAATCCCGCCGAACCGCCACCGACGGCACGGGCCGCTGCGGTTGGTGTGGAGTACTCGCTGCCGTCATCCAGTCGAAGCTTGCCTTCGGCGGTGACGGTAGCCACCCACGTTCGCCCTTGCGCGGTCGGTCCCATACCAGCGTCTCACCGGGAATGAGCAGACCAGCGGCGAGCACCTGCGCGATGGACACGCGTTTGGATGTTGGGGAGGTGGACGTGTCCGTGACTCGCAACGACTCCTCACTGAGCGTGGATAGGTCATTGCGCTCGGCATCGTAACGGATATTCCAATAATCGGCGATCAGACGAATGGTTTCATCCTGGCGGTATTGCAAGGTTTGTGGCGTACAGTCCGCAATGTCGGCAAGCTCGGCGGTGAGCGGGAAGCGTTTGGAACTCGCCGACAGCAGCATACGGTCACGACGGTCCGTATAGGATGCCAATCCCGCGATCTGCTTGTCATTAGCCTGACTGAGCGCAAGATTGCCGATGCGGTTGACCCAATGGTCGCGTGTCGCCTCAGACCATGATGCAAACGATGAGTCGGAGGCGACCTGTTCCGGCATGATCGGCAGCGCGTTGAGGCTGCGTGGTCGGGTGATACGATGCCCGGCCCGCTGCTCGTTGGCCCGAACCAGAAGCAGTTTCTTCATGGCGGGACTGGTCTGCAGGTCGCCACGCAGATGCGCGAGCGCGTTGCGGCGGTCTTCGTCGGTGATGAGTAATCCTCGGATTTGTTGGATGGTGTGGTTTTTATCGAGGTCGCGAATGGTGCTGGCTGCGCGTGTGCGTCGGTTGAGCGGGGTTTGCCTGTTGAGACTGTCCACGCCGGTTACGCGTTCTAGGGCCGCGAGTACGTCGTGAAGTCGTTCAAGGTCGTGGAGTTGAGGTTCCTCGAGGTTTTTGTTCGACGTGCGCGAGGCTGCGGCAGTGTGTGTGCCCGGCGTGGAGAATATGCGTGTGTCGGGATTGCCGAGGTTGCGTATGGAGTTGACGAGCGCCCACATGGCTACTGGTTTCCAGTCGGTGGTTTGGTAGTCGTTGAGGGATACGAGTTGGCCAATGATATCGTCTGGCAGGTTGGCGTCGGTCGGGTGTTCGATGATGCGCCATGCATTGGCGTAGGGTGCGAGCAGGTCGTCGATGAAGGAGATGACGTTCTGCTTTTTGACGAATGGTTTGAGCACGTCCTTGCGGAATTCCTCAAGTAGTTGTGTGCAGACGGCTTTGTGCGAGATGATGAGATGGATGTCGCTGAAGAATTCTTCGAGCGTCTGTGCGTCGTCGCCGAGTGGATCCATGATGTCGTCCCAGCGTGAAGCGTAGGCGTTGCGTGCGGCGGGGGAGATTTCGGCGATGGTTCTTGCTTTGAACACGTCGGATGCGGTGAGAGGAACTCCGCGCATGTTCATGACGTCGAAAATACGGTGTGCGCCGGCGAGATCGTCGGTGGTTACGATGACGAGGGTGACTTCGTTGACGAGGTATGATGCGAATGCGCGGCGGTCTTGTGTGGGCATTTTCGCGAGTTCGTCGAACACTTGTCTGGTGTTGATGGCGATGTTGCGTTGCGCGTGCGATTCGATATCGTTGTCGCGCAGATCGAACAGTCCTCCAGATCGCCTTCCTGCACGTACATGCGGAAGAAGTTGGTGTCGCGTTCGCGGAGTTTGAGACGTGGTTCGGCTTTGATGCCGCGTAGTTTGTCTCCTGGCTCGACGATGAGGTCGTTGAGGCTTTCCACGAGTTCGGGGTCGTCTTCCAGATCGCGGAGCACGGAAATGATGATGGAAAGTGAGATGAGGCGTTGCTGTCCATCGATGACTTGGTATTTGGTCTGTCCATCATGGACGAGAATCAGCGATCCAAGGAAATACGGCGTGTCTGGGTCGTGGCATGCGTCCTGCAGATCGGTGACCAGTTGCGCGATGTTTTCCGTTTGCCAAGTATATGCGCGTTGGAATGATGGGATTACGAACCGGTAATCCGAAGTGAAGATTTTGCCTAAAGGCTTTTCCGTTGCACTGATTGACATGGCGTTCCCCTCATTGCGTTGCTCTGTGTTCAAGTGTACGAGTGCATGATGTCATAGTCGTGGCGGCAGGTCGGCTCGTTCTACCAAACGGGCCATCTGCACGCGGCCCATGCAGAGTTTATCTGCGGCGGATGAAATATGCGCTTTGACCGTGCGTTCTGAAATGAACATTTTCTCGCTGATTTCCGCATTGGTGAAGCCCTCGGCCGCGAGAATCACCGCTTCGCGTTCGCGTTCCGGCAAGGCGTCGAGCATGGCACGGGCCTCATCGCGCCGCGACTGAGGCTGGTGCTGATGCAAATCGCCGATGAGCTGCCGTTGACTTGCCGGATTGAACTGTGGCTCCCCTTCGCACACGTCGGCCACACGGCGGATGATATCTTCCGGAGCGTCCGTTTTCGATACGAATCCTTCCGCGCCCGCTTCGATGGCGCGTTCCACCGTGTTGTTTGGACTCAGCGACGTCAGAATAAGCACATGCGGAGGATCGGGAAGCATGCGGAGCTGACGAGTGGCTTCAATGCCATCCATGCCGGGCATGGCGATATCAGCCAGCACGACATCAGGAGGATTGTGCGACGCATGTTCGATGGCGTCTGCTGCGTTGGTGCAGGCGAAGGCAACGCTGATGCGTCCGGAGATAATCCTCCAAATCAGACGCATCATCTGGCAGATCATCGGATCATCATCAATCACGCCGACGGTGATCGGCTGCTCGTCATGGTTGCGTTCGGTGCTCACCCAACCCATGGTAGTCGTACATCAAGGTGGAAGACGTTATGTTGGTCAAACCGTATTGGCATGTTCCGCCAGCCTGCTGTATGCGTTTGGCCAAACCAGGAGACCGGCCCCCTTCCTGGTGTCTGCCATATGCGAGGGGGATTGCGGCATCGTCGGATTGCTGACGTGCACATGCACCCCTTGCGGGGGGTTCGCATCGACCTGCAACGACACCGGAGCGCCAGGCGCATGCCTGCGCACATTGGTCAATCCCTCCTGTACCACGTGATACGCAATCACGCCGATGGACTCATCTAACTGCCCCAGCTGTTGAACGTCGATCCACGTATCAATCCGCATATTCGCGGCACGGGCGTCGCCAATCAACTGCAGCAATGAGTCACGGGTCAACGACGCTTCGGCATCATTCGCAGCCAACTGCAGGCGAGCATCCTCCGGATGACGAAGCATGTCAATCACACTATGCGCCTCATCCAACGCGCCGGAGGCCTGCCTGCGAATATCCTCGGTAGTGCCGGCGATCTTTCCAGCCATACCAGCCACATTGGCATTGCCCAACTGCTCGGCCTCAGCCTTCAATTTCCTAGACTCGGCCTGCAAAGCGCTCGCATTCAATGCAAGCAACGACAGCGAATGAGCCAACGTATCATGCGCTTCCGCGGCTATCGCATCGGCAAGCTGCTGATTGTCAAGCGTGGTCCGCAACCTGCTCACCTGCTCGTTGGCCGACTGAGCCTTCGCTTCGGCCACGCGCGCAAGGGCGCGCGAGCGAATATGCAATCCGGCCAATGTGGCGATCGCCACCGCAATCAGGGCAACCACAACGGCGCTCGCGATGATCGTTCTTTCGTCGACAAGCATCACCATGGTATTGCCATACCGAACTCCGGTATATGGTTTGGAGAAGATCGCATGCCAGATCGAAGCCTCGGCAGGATGCAAAGCGTCTCGCACCTGGGACCAGATCGTCGTTGTCGCCGCGGCAAGCACTGATCGAAGCGTCACTTTGGTTCCCTGTCTCCGCGCAAGCAGAGAAGTCAACGCCATAAGCGCGATCAGCGAATCGTAGGGGAGCGCCACCACCAGTAGGCATGCGGTCCAGAACACGGCTTGCGGGTAACTGTTGCGAGCCAGAAGAATCAAACCCGAAGGGATCGCAACGAGCACGCACGCGATCATCCACAAGTAGGGGGCACTATCCTGCGCATACTGTTGGGATGCGAAAGACACCTGCGCCAGACAGGCGAAACTCGCGCACACCACCATCGGCACCGTGCACCAGATTCTGGTGCGCACTGGCACTTCGGCGGTGGAAGGGTTTGTGATCACGCTCATGACTCCCATTATCGGCATACTCATGGAAACATGCCATTGAGCTATCGGGCATGATGGCGCAAGCCGCGCGCCCCAAAGTGCAGGCAGGAATGGACTTTCGTCCAATACCGGGAACGAAGCCGATCCCGTAGGCTCGAAAGTGTTCCGACCACTTCGAGAAGAAAGAAAAAGATCATGAGTGAGTTCAACAATGCTCCGATTCCCAACGGCGGCCCGGCAGCGCCGAACGGTATGAGACCCGCGCCGATCATGCCGTCCCCGGCTCCGCAAGGCACGACGGTATGTGGCATCGTGGGAGTGGTGTTCGGCGCGCTCGGCTTGGTGCTGAGCTTCATTCCAATCATCAACAACATCGCGGCGATCTTCGGACTCGTCGGCGCGGTATTGGCGATCGTGGCCATCGTGGGCACGTTCCGAGGCAAAAAGCGTGGCAAAGCCCTGTCCATAGTCGCGGCGGTGCTGTCGGTGTTGGCCATCGTCATCACCTTGGCCATGCAATCGGCCGCCAGCAAGGCGCTTGACGACATCACGGGCACAAGCACGTCGCAATCCTCGTCGCGGACGCCGATAAGGACGCCAAAACCGATGATTCCACCAAAACCGACACCAAGGCGAAAGGCGAGCAAGACATGGAAGGCGATCTCACCGATATGCACGTCAAAATCGTATCCGCAGTGCGTTCCGGCAACGACTACAACAATCAGCCGACCGTGCTCGTCACCTACGAGTGGACCAACACTACCGATAAGAACAACTCCTTCGCCGTGCTGGCTAATCCGAAAGTGTTCCAAAACGGTCAGGAACTCGACACCGCCATGTACTTGGACAATCCGGAAGGCTACGATTCCGGCTCCTATCTGTCTGAACTGCAGCCAGGAGCAACCGGCACGGTAACCCTTGGATATGTGCTTAAAGACGATTCCGAAATCACCTCGACGTGACGAACCTTCTCGATTTCAGCGACACCGCCAAAGTGATGTACAAGTTCGCCATCTGACATGGCATGTCCCAGTCTTTCGCGTCCGGCACACTCCCCGTGTCGAACGCGAAACCTATGCGGGCTTTGAAGAAATCATGAGATTAAGCCAATATTCATGAAATCGTCAGGAAAATGCCGTATCGTGATGCGCAATCGAGCAAAAAGGAGCGATTATGGCATTCGGTCAGCAGCCCCAGGGTAACAACGCCCAGAATAACGGCTTCAACAATCAATACCAGTACAACCAACAGTACAACCAGTACAATGCGCAGCCACAGTACGCCTATGCGCCCAACGGTACCGCCGCAGTCAACGTGCAGGCCACCTATTCCTACGAGCAGGCCGAACGCAGTTCCGTCAACAGCGCATACACGCACATGACCCTTGGTTTGATCGTCACTGCCGTGGTCGCCATCATCACCCAAATGAGCGGCGCGTACCTGGCACTCATCCAAACCACGGGCATCATCGGCATCTTCGCCCCGCCGTCATTGAAATCGTGCTTGCCATCTACCTTGGCGCGCGCATCCATACAATGAAGGTCTCCACCGCATACGTCATGTTCTACGTGTATGCGGCGCTCATGGGCTTCACCCTCAGCACCATCTTCATGGCCTACGATCTTGGCACCATCGGCATTTCCCTCGCATTGTGCGCCGGCTTCTTCTTCGCGCTCACCATGTTCGGACGCACCACCAAGATCAACATGCTCAAGGCCGGCCCCATCCTTTTCGTCGGCCTCATCGTGCTTATCATCGCCGAAGTGATTCTCATGATCTTCGCCCCCGGCAACACCACCCTCATGATCGTCTCTGCCATCGGACTTCTGCTCTTCGCCGCATGACCGTCTACGACGCCCAAGCCACCCGCGCCATGCTTGAACAGTATTCCGCCCAAGGCCCCGAAATGGTCAAGAAGGTTTCCATCCTTTGCGCACTGAATCTGTATTTGGATTTCGTGAACATGTTCATGTATATTCTCCAACTCCTCGGCAATCGCGACTGAAATCCAAATGACGGAGCGTCCCCGGCATTGCTCCTCAGTCGGCGTACCTTCGTGCGCCTTCCTTCGGTGCGTTTTGGGGACGCACGCGTCATTTGGCTTTCAGCCTTTGATGGGACATTATTGGCATTGCTCCTCGGTCAACGTAACGGATAAAGCCTGACCAGAATGTGGCCAGGCTTTATCCGTTGGTCAAAGACATGCTTTACGGTGGGTGCTCATGCAGAGAAAAGAGATTGGCGGCATGGCATGCCTCGTACTGGCGGCCCTCATTTGGGGATTCGCATTCGTGTCGCAAGTGCAAGGCATGGACTCCACAACACCGCTGTTCTTCGGAGCCACCCGATTCACCCTCGGATCCATTTCTCTGATACCGTTGCTTTGGTTTCGCCGCAGCACCATAGCGGAACAAGAGCGTAAACGCCGTGAAACCCAGGGAAAACCGTCCATCACCCTCGGTAACGGCGCAATCGTCGCCATGCCGAAATGGGCCGGCAATCCCATCGTGGTCAGCATCATCTGCGGAATCGTGCTTTTCACCGCAAGCACCGTCCAACAATACGGCATCCTTTACTCCGGATCGGCGGGACGGTCCGGCTTCATCACCGCTCTATACATCGTCATGACGCCACTGCTGGCCTTCATCATATTGCGTCGACGAGTGCACCTCAGCGTCATCATCAGCGTCGCCATCTCCGTTATCGGCTTCTACCTGCTGTGCGTCACCGACGGATTCGGATCCATCACCCTGGCGGACATGGTGCTGCTGTTCACCGCAGTCCTCTTCGCCGGGCACATCCTCGTCATAGACACCTTTGGACGAGACATGGACCCCATCCTGCTTTCATTCGGGCAGATCACCACCACCGCGATCATCAGCTGGATTGGCTCTATCATCGAAGGATCCATCGACTGGGCCGGTGCCGCGCAAAGCTGGATCGCCATCGTCTACGCGGGGCGTCTGCTCCGCTGGCGTAGCTATACGCTTCAGGTCATAGGCCAACAACTTGTGCCCCCGACCAGAGCGTCCGTGATCATGTCGCTCGAATCGTTCTTCTCCGCAGTCGGAGGGGCGCTTCTGCTGGGCGAAATCATGACCACTCGAGCCTACCTCGCTGCGCGCTCATTTTCGCGGGCACCATACTCGCCCAGCTGCCCATCGACCAGCTCCTGCATGCGGCCAAACGCAAACCGGCAGACGTCAGCCGGCCTTAGGGGCCTCGCCAACCTGCGGCGCGCCATTGATATCGCGATGAATGTTCTGCATCTGCGCTTCGACATTCTGCAGACTTCTCGCGCAATCAAGCAACGTCTGCGAGTGCTCCGACAGCTTCGCGTCAGGCAAATCCGTCTTATAACGCAGCGCATGCTCCAAACTCGCCCAATAATCCATGGCGATGGTGCGGAACTGCACCTCCACAGGCGTGTAATGCGGTCCGGAAGATAGAAAAACGGGAACCGCATAAATCACATGCAGCGAACGATATCCATTCTGCTTCGGATTCTTAATATAATCCTTCACACGCAACACCTGAATATCGTTCTGCGCGGACAGATAATTCGACACTGAATACACGTCATCGCGATAATTGCAGATCACGCGAATGCCTGCCACGTCAAACAGATTGTCCTTGACCGACTCCACCGTCAACGGCAGATCCTTGCGCCTCAACTTGCCGAGAATGGAATTGATGGACTTCAACCTGCGTTCCATGTGATGGATGGGATTATGGGAGAAACGCACCTGGAACTCGGAATCGAGAATCTCCAGTTTGGTGCTGATCTCATACATCGCGCCCTCATACACCTGCATTTGATCAATGAACTCGGTAATCTGATCGGAAGGCAACGGACCATCGTCGAAAGTCACCGACTTCAGCCGTGCTTGCAGTTCACTGGTATTGATGCGGCTCTGTCTATCAAGTATCACGGTTCCATAGTGTACCCAAAAAGGAGCGCGGAAAAACTGAAAAAGCGCTGGAAGCGCCGTCATCCCTCCAATTCCACCGCATGCCACGCTGCATTAAGGTGCATACGGCGCGTGATGGATCCCTGCCGATAGCATGGAATGCTATGAACGAAGACATGATGACCGAGGCGGAGCACGCCTCGAAACTTGCGGAACCTGCCACAGAAGACACCGCCACGCGAGGCAAGGGCGTGTTCTACGTACACACCCTCGGATGCAGATGAACGTGCACGATTCCGAACGCATCGCGGGTGTGCTCGAAGCGGATGGCTATGTGCCCGCCACCGAAGAACAATACCTCGATCATGACGTGGACCTCATCGTCATGAACACATGCGCGGTGCGAGAAAACGCGGCGGAACGCATGTACGGCACCATCGGCCTGTGGGCCGAACTGAAGCGCCAGCGTCCGAACCTGCAGATCGCAGTCGGCGGATGCATGGCACAGCTCGACCGTGAGAAGATCGCAAAAAGGCCCTTGGGTCGATGCCGTGTTCGGTACCAAGAACATTGGCTCCCTGCCTCAGCTGCCTTGACCAGGCGCGCATCGAAGGCCATGCGCCAGGTCAAGGTCAAAGAGGAACGTCAAC
>ENA-OQAL01000148-OQAL01000148.1-human-gut-metagenome-genome-assembly--contig:-NODE-148-length-18166-cov-2.006153_pt1 | contig 18166 bp, 24 predicted proteins | sample MGYA00242491_ERZ504519 | MGnify/ENA primary metagenome ERZ504519 (study PRJEB26092, sample SAMD00036260) | human gut metagenome | host: Homo sapiens | study: EMG produced TPA metagenomics assembly of... | reverse complement strand
TTATACAGAACACGAAATTGTTGTGTTGAATTTCGCACGCCGGAGTGCTATAATTGGTATAGTTATGGGCTTGCGCCCAAACTGAGGTTGTTATCTGTAAGATAGAATACAGGAGGAAATTCCATGAACAGAAAGAAAAAAACCATGGACGGTAACAGCGCCGCTGCTCATGTCGCTACGCATTTACAGAAGTTGCCGCCATTTATCCCGTCACTCCCTCATCCACCATGGCGGAGGAGACGGACGCCATGGCCGCTCGCGGGGTCAAGAACCTGTTTGGCCAAACGGTCAAGGTGGCGGAGATGGAGTCTGAGGCCGGTGCCGCCGGCGCCGTGCACGGTTCTTTGTCTGCCGGTGCGCTGACTACCACTTACACCGCGTCACAGGGTCTGCTGCTGATGATCCCCAATATGTACAAGATCGCCGGCGAACTGATTCCGTCCGTCATTCATGTGTCTGCCCGCTGCGTGTCTACCCACGCGCTGAATATCTTTGGCGACCATTCCGATGTGATGGCCTGCCGCCAGACCGGCTATGCCATGCTCTGCTCTGCCAATGTGCAGGAGGTAATGGATCTGGGCGCTGTGGCTCACCTGTCTACCTTAAAGAGCCGTGTGCCGTTCTTGCATTTCTTTGACGGCTTCCGTACCTCTCATGAGGTGCAGAAGATTGAGACCTGGGACTACGAGGACCTGCGGTCTATGGTGGATATGGACGATGTGCAGGCGTTCCGCGCCCGCGCCCTGAACCCGGAGAAGCCGGTGTTGCGCGGCTCTGCGGAGAACAGTGATGTGTTCTTCCAGCACAGAGAGGCATGCAACCGCTACTATAACGACGCGGTTGCCACCACTGAGATGTATATGAACACCATCAACGAGAAGCTGGGCACCAACTACGATCTGTTCAACTACTACGCGCGCCGGGACGCAGACCGTGTGATTGTGGCTATGGGCTCTGTGTGCGACACCATTCAGGAAACCGTAGATTTCTGAACGCGCGCGGCGAAAAAAGTGGGCATGGTCAAGGTACACCTGTATCGCCCCTTCAGCGCCAAGCATCTGCTGGCTGTCCTGCCGGAGACGGTGAAGCACATTTCCGTGCTGGATAGAACCAAGGAGCCCGGCTCCTTGGGTGAGCCGCTGTTCCTGGATGTGGTGGCTGCGCTGAAAGGCTCTGCCTTTAACGATGTGCCGGTGTACGGCGGTCGTTTCGGCTTAGGATCTAAGGACACTGTACCGGCGCATATTATCGCTGTGTATAACAATATGGTTGCGCCCCAGCCCAAGCCGGAGTTCACTCTGTCCATTGAGGACGATGTGACCCACCTGTCCCTGCCGGTGACCGAGAACCCGGACACCACCCCGGCAGGCACCACTTCTTGTAAGTTTTGGGGTCTGGGCTCCGACGGCACCGTTGGCGCCAACAAGGACTCTATTAAGATCATCGGCGACAATACGGATATGTTTGCCCAGGGCTACTTCTTCTATGACTCCAAGAAGTCCGGCGGTATTACCGTGTCCCACCTGCGCTTTGGCTCGTCACCCATTACCTCTACCTATTTGATCAACAAGGCAAACTTTGTGGCCTGCCACTGCCCGTCCTATGTGACCAAGTATGATATGGTACAGGATCTGGTGCCCGGCGGCACTTTCCTGCTCAACTGTATTTGGACCCCGGATCAGCTGGACAGCCAGCTGCCTGCGTCTATGAAGCGCTATATTGCAGAGAACAACATCCATTTCTATATCATTAACGGCATTCAGATCGCAGAGGAAGTGGGCTTGCCCGGTCGTGCTTCCACCATCTTGCAATCTGCATTCTTTGCCATCTCCGGTATTTTGCCGGTAGAGAAGGCTATTGAGCTGATGAAGGCCGCCGTGGTTAAGAAGTTCTCCAAGAAAGGCGAGGCAGTGGTGAATGCTAACTTTGCCGGCATTGACCGTGGCGCCCAGGAGATCGTGAAGGTGGATGTGCCGGACAGCTGGAAGACTGCAGAAGACGCACCCCGCCGGCTGGAAGTACCCACCGATCGTCCGGAGATGAAAAGTTTGTCAAGGAAATTCTGGATCCGGTTGGCCGCCTGCACGGCGACGATCTACCGGTATCAGCCTTTGCTGATCGGGCGGACGGCGTATATCCTGCCGGTTCTGCCGCCTTTGAGAAGCGGGGCATTGCCATTACCGTACCCCAGTGGGACGGCACCAAGTGCGCCCAGTGTAACCTGTGCGCCATGGTCTGCCCCCACGCAGTCATTCGCCCCATTGCCATGAATGCAGAGGAAGCGGCGGCCGCACCGGAGGGCACCACCATGGTGAAGCACAAGAGAGCGGATTATCAGTACGCCCTGATTGTGTCCGTACTGGACTGCACCGGCTGCGCCTCCTGCGCCAATGTGTGTCCCACCAAGTCCCTGACCATGAAACCCATTGCCAGCGGGCTGGATCGGCAAAAGATCTATGATGCACTGGTGGACACCTCCGAAAAACCGGAGCTGCTTACCAACAATACCATCGGCGTGCAGTACAGAAAGCCGTATTTGGAGTTCTCCGGCGCTTGCGCAGGCTGCGGCGAGACGCCGTATGCCAAGCTGGCCACCCAGCTGTACGGCGACCGTATGTACATTGCAAACGCCACCGGCTGCTCCTCCATTTGGGGCGGTTCCGCACCCTCTACGCCTTACACGGTAGACAAGAACGGCCACGGCCCCGCTTGGTCTAACTCTCTGTTTGAGGACAACGCTGAGTTCGGCTACGGTATGCTATTGGCACAAAAGCAGATTCGCGAGCGGCTGGCTATGGACGCCCAGCAGCTGCTGGACACCCCGGTGGCGGACAAAGCCCAGGCTTGGCTGGATACCTATGAGGACGCTGCTACCAATACGGAGCCTGCCCAGGCACTGATCGCTGCATTGCAGACGGCAGCGCTGGAGGGTGACGCCAAGGCGGCGGCTGCCGATTTCCTGAAAGACGCAGATTATGCGGCCAAGAAGTACCAGTTTATCTTTGGCGGCGACGGCTGGGCCTACGACATTGGCTTTGGCGGCCTGGATCATGTGATCGCGTCCAATGAGAATTGTGAACATTGTTGTGTTTGATACGGAGGTGTACTCCAACACCGGCGGTCAGGCCTCTAAGGCCACCCAGACCGGCGCTGTGGCCAAGTTTGCTGCCTCCGGTAAGGTGGTCAAGAAGAAAGACCTGGCGCAGATTGCGATGAGCTACGGTTATGTGTATGTGGCTCAGGTGGCTATGGGTGCCAATGCCAATCAGTGCTTAAAGGCGTTCCAGGAGGCTGCGGCTTATGACGGCCCGTCCATCATCATCTGCTATGCCCCCTGTATTAACCACGGTATTAAGATGCCCTTTAACCAGGCAGAGCAGAAGAAGGCGGTTGCCGCCGGGTACTGGAACCTGTTCCGCTTTAACCCGGATCTGGCCAAGGCAGGGAAAAATCCCTTTACCCTGGACAGCAAGGCACCCAGCGCCGATTATGTACAGTTCATCGAGGGCGAGACCCGCTACTCTGCGCTGAAGCGTTCCTTCCCCGGCAAGGCGGAGAAGCTGTTTAGCATTGCGGCGGAGAACTCCATTGAAAAGTACAACAAGCTGGCTGCACTGGTAGACTTCTACGCACCCAAGGGTGAGTAAAGCCAAACAAAAAACAAAGCGCTGCGGTTCGTCCGCGGCGCTTTTGCTTTGCGATAAAAAAAAACAACCCCTGCACACCGGGTGCAGGGGTTGTTCCTTTATGTAAGGGCTTAGCCGTTGAGAATGGCAAAGTTCTCTTTGTTGGCCTTGTACAGGTTCTTAAACACTTTGAAGTTGCGGTCATAGACTTCCTTGTTGGCCGGGGTTGGGCTTGTAGGTAGTCTTTACCGGGATCAGCTTCTTTACATCAAAGATGGAGGGAATAGCGCCCATACCTACGGCGATACAAGCGGCTGCACCCACGGCACCGATGTTCTGCGGGGACTCTACCACCACCACATCGCGCTGGAGAATATCGGCCAAAAATTTGGCAGGTGGTTTCGCCCAAAGCGCCGCCGCCGCAGAAGCGCACGGTCTTGGACTTCTGATACTTGGCGGTCTTTAACTCCTGGCGCTCCAGCATCCAGCGCATGTGGAAGCAGATGCCCTCCACCACGGCGCGGATCAGCTCTGTTTTGCCTACATTCAGCCGAATGTTAAAGAACATACCGGCGGCATTGGGATCCTCAAAGGGACAGCGGTTGCCGTGGAGCCAGGGGGTAAAGATCACGCCGTTGGAACCGGCAGGAATGGTGTCGATCACTTCTTCCAGATAATCATACATATTGAATTCTACCTGCTCCAGGCTGTCGGTAGCGTTGCCGTAGCGCTTTAAGAACACGCCGATCTCGTCCAGCGCCAAATGATCCTTGACCCAGCCTACGCATTTGTTGGAGGTCTCCAGTTCGCCAAAGTAGTTAAAGGTCTCCGGATTGGCGCCTACAATGGCAGCCATCATCGCACCGGTATCAACCATCTGTTCCGGCACAACGGTGCCCACCCAGCCGGAGGTGCCGCTGTAAATGTGCGCGTCGCCAATCTCTACCGCTCCGGCGCCTACGCCGATCAAAGAGGCGTCGCCGCCACCGCCGTACACAGCGGTGCCCTGAGCCAGACCCAACTCCTCGGCAGCCTTGGCAGTGACTTCGCCCACTTTATCGGTGCACTTTTTGATCTCCGGCAGGTGTTTCATATCTACGCCCACCATATCGCAAATGGGCTTGCACCAGCCCTCGTGACCCTTGCGGGTGTCATACAGCAGGGTGCCGAATGCAGAATCCTGGGTCATCACGAATTCACCGGTTAGGCGGCAGATGAGATACTCTTTCACATCCAGCCACTTATAGACTTTCTTAAAGTTTCCGGCTCGTGCTCCCGCACCCAACGGTACTTCCAATGGGATCCTTAACAGAGGAGGATACGGCACCGGTATAGCGCAGGTACTTGAGCAGCTTGGTCACTTCCGCACCGGCGATTTGTACGCCGTGGGCAATGCCTTTCTTCAGCTCATCGCCGGCTCGCTGGTCCATATAGGTCATGGGGCGGCGAATGCAGTTGCCCGCTTTGTCTACCAGGACCAAACCCTGCATGGCAGAGCAGAAGCTGATGCCCTCTACCTGGTCTTTGGTCACGCCTACGCACTTATTGAACACATTGCGGGTGGTGCTGCACATGGCGCTCCACCATTCATCGGCGTCCTGCTCGGCGCCGCCCTTTACGCCGGTCTCATCATCCACATACAGACCGTAGCCTGCGGTGTCAGAGGCCAGAATGCGCATGGTGTCGCCGATCTCAATCAGACAGGTCTTGACCCCGGTGGTGCCCACATCGTAGGTGATTACATATTTGCTCATAAAATATCCTCCCATGGTGTTGTACGCGGTAAATACCGTCACTTCTTTTCAAATGTAAATGCGCTCTCCACAAATTTCAGCAGTTGACCGATCACCCGCTCCTCGTCCATTTCCTCCACATCTACGCCGGTGTAGAACTTGAACCGCTCCTTGTAGTAGTCGCAGGTGTAAGAGAATTGCAGGGACATCAGCAGATTGTCCAAAAAGAAGGCAAAGAGCCGGGGGTCCAGATCCGGGCGCACATCTCCCTTGGCCAGCGCCTGCGCAATGGCCGTGGTGTAGATGCCGCTGGTCTCACTCTCAATCTCCCGCACCAGCATTTGGGTGCGCGCGCTGTCTTTCTCCGAGGCGATCTCATTATACAGCCGAATGTAATTGGCATTTCGCTTGGAATGGACGCAGGTGGCGCGAATGAGCTTTTCTGCCTTGATCAGCAGCTTGTCATCGCTGGCCATAATCTCCTCGATCACCTGGGTCAGAATACGCATGCCCCGCTGAATGCAGGTGATGAACAGATCCTCTTTGGTCGCAAAGTACTTGTACATCAGCCCAATGCTGATCCCTGCGTTCTTGGCGATCACATTTGATGTTGGCGTTTTCGTACCCTTTGGAGGAAAACTCCTCGGTGCCCACTTCCAGTATGCGCTCTCGTCGCTCCTCGGAAATGCGGTCAAATGCGTCCTTGTGATGTTTATTTACCATTTCAAAATTAATTTTGTAGCCTTGCACAAAAGAACGGAAAAAGCCCTTTGTGCAATCCGTACAAATACTCCCTCTCTGTAAAGCGTGAACCGCAATTCACTTTTTCTTATATTATCATTATTTATCCGTTATTGCAAGAAATCTGAATAAAAATGCGGGAAAAATGAACAAAATTATTGCAAGTATCTATTTGACAAATCATTAAAAAGTGATATACTAAAGGTGTATTTTATGTGAGCGATGGCTCACGCCCTTTGGGGTGAGCGACGACTCATGAATTTTAAGGAGGAACGACCATTATGGATACCCGATTTGCAATTTCTGAGTATCTTGATGCAGCGCAGGTCACCGCTCAGCTGGACGCGCTCATCAAAAAGCCTATTTATTCCATCAGCCCGGCTGCACTGAAAAAGTATGAAGAAGAATACTTCGACAAGAAGTGCGCGAAGTCTAAGGCGATGATCACCGAGGCAAGAGAGATCATTCCCGGCGGCGTGCAGCACAACCTGGCGTTTAACTATCCTTTCCCCATCGTGATGACCAAGGCCAAGGGTGCTAAACTCTATGATATTGATGGCAACGAGTATTACGACTTCCTGCAGGCCGGCGGCCCCACCATCCTGGGCTCCAACGACGATGTAGTGAAGGAGAAGGTTAAGGAATTGCTGGACGATTGCGGTCCTTCCACCGGTCTGTTCCATGAATATGAGTACAAGCTGGCCAAGAAGATCTCCGATTGTGTTCCTTCCGTAGAGATGTTCCGTATGCTGGGTTCCGGTACAGAGGCCTGCATGTGCGCTGTGCGTGTGGCTCGTCTGGCTACCGGCCATAAAAACATCATCAAGATGGGCGGCGCTTATCACGGCTGGTCCGATCAGCTGGCATGGGGCATGCGTGTGCCCGGTACCATGAATTTGCAGTCTCACGGCGTACCGCTGTTCGTATTCAAGCACACCCAGGAGTTCTTCCCCAATGATCTGAAGAGCCTGGAGCGCAAGCTGATCCTGAATAAGTTCCGCGGCGGTACCGCTGCCGTGTTCATTGAGGCCATTGGTCCGGAGTCCGGTACCCGTCCGGTAGACAAGGACTTCCCCAAGGGCGTACAGGCACTGTGCCGTAAGTACGGCGCTCTGCTGGTTTGCGACGAGGTGGTAACCGGCTTCCGTATCGGTGTGTCCGGTGCGCAGGGCTACTTTGGCATTGATCCCGACATCACCATCTTCGGTAAGGTGATCGCCGGCGGTTACCCGGGTGCAGGCGGCATCGGCGGCCACAGAGAGGTTATGAAATACTTAGGCGCCGGCCTGGATAAGGGCAACGGCTCCGGCAAGAAGATTCATAAGGCAATGTGCGGCGGCACCATGGCTGCTACCCCCATCTCCTGCTGCGCAGGTTACACTGCCATTTGCGAGATCGAGAAGCGTAACGCCTGCCAGGTAGCCGGCAAGATGGCTGACCGTCTGGTACACGGCTTGCAGGCGCTGATCAAGAAGTATGACCTGCCTTTCGTGTGCTTCAACCAGGGTTCTGTATGCCACCTGGATACCGTTGGTACCATGCACTTTAAGGTGGACTGGAAGCATCCGTGGACCATTCCGCACACCTTGAAGGAGACCGGCAAGCGTCAGTCCGAGATGGAGCACATGGGCGCTGCTTACATGGCAGAGGCTTGGTAACTCTGGCCGGTTCTCGTCTGTACACCTCCGCCGCTTATACGGAAGAGATGATTGACGACTGCCTGAACAGATTTGAGAATGTGTTCAAGAACTGCGTTTGCATCGAGGCGTAAGATTTTTTACCAAGGGCGGTACCGGGCAGTGATGCCCGGCCGTCCTTTTGGTGCTTTTGCCCCCGGGGCAAAAATACGATTTTAAGGGGGAAAACACATGGCTTACGAATTAGAAGAAGCAAAAAAAAGCTGGTCGTTGCGGCCGGCAAAAAGCTGGTGGAAAGCGGTCTGATCGCCCGTACCTGGGGCAATGTATCCGCCCGTATTTCCGACACCCAGTTTGTGATCACACCCTCCGGTCGGGCGATGAAACGCTGACGCCGGAAGAAGTGGTTGTGGTTAATATTGAGGACTGCTCCTACGAGGGCGATATTAAGCCCTCTTCCGAGAAGGGTGTGCACGCTGCGGCGTACCGCCACCATCCCACCGTGGATTTTGTGATCCACACCCACCAGAAGGCGGCCACCATCGTCAGCATTACCGGCATGGAGATTCGCAATGTTTACAAGGAATTTCAGCCGGTCCTGGGCAATAAGGTGCCCTGCGCCGATTATGCTATGTCTACCACCAATCTCTGCGCAAGAAGGTAGAAATGTGCATTATGATGAACCCGGGCTGCCGCGCCATTATGTTGATGCACCATGGCACGCTGTGCATGGGCGATACCTATGAGCAGGCCTTTGAGATTGCAGACGCACTGGAGAAGTGCTGCCAGCGGGTGATCAAGGACAACTATCTGCGTCACTCCTGGGCAGAGACGTATTCTGACGAAGGTAAGCGCAACTTTTACCTGAAAAAGAATGGCGCTGTGGCTATGCCGGAGAGCATTTGTGATCTGGGATCTTCCGTTCGCAACGGCAAGACCTTTAGCTTGACCGTTGGCGGAGAGACCGTTGATGTGGATTTGGAGACCGGGCTGGGCATTACCGGCATTGCACCCAAGTGCGCCAAGATCCATAAGGCCATTTATGACAGCCAGGATTGCTCCATCATCAAGCATGTGACCGATCCGGATGTGATCGCTGTGTCCTGCACAGGTGAAGATATGATTCCTATGATCGACGACTTTGCACAGATCGCCGGCGTGGATGTGAAAAACCGTCCGTGGATCGACGGTGATACAGACGCTTGTGCCAAAGATATTGCTAAGGCCATGGACAGCCGCAATGCAATCCTGATTCAGGGCAACGGTGCCATCATCACCGGCAATTCCGATGGGGATATGCAGGCGCTGGAGATCATTATGGATAAGGGCTGCGAGGCCGTGATTGACACGGATATTTTCAATCGCCCCCATTATGTGCCCAAGGTGGAGTGCTTCTTGATGCGCACCGTGTATTTGGCCAAGTATTCCAAAGAGATCAATAAAAAGTAAGGTGCTTTGCACCACCGCCACCCATTGCCTTGCAGTGGGTGGTTTTTTTGTTTGGAAAAAGGATTCCACAATATTATAAGGACGGCAATCTGCCGCCCGCTTCTCCATACATACACAAAAAAAGGAGCCTCGCTGATGAAGCGGAGGCTCCTTTTTTTGCTTTTGCTTTTTACTTTTTCCAGCACCAGGGTAGTGACGGAGCGGGCAGGGAGGGCAAAGGCATGGTGGCTGTGCGCTGTCTGTCCTTGCCAAGTCGTTGTCCTTGTCAGTCACATAGGTGGTGTGGCGGGTGTAACCGTCCAGCGCCAGGGTAGTGCTGCGGGCCTATCCGTGTTGTTGATGAACACGGCGGCAACGGTACCGTTGGGGTTTTGAAATGCCACGGACTGCACATCGCTTAGCTCCTTCGGTAGGGTAATGGAAATGCGTACGCTACCCTCGTCTGTGAATTTGGAGAAGTTGCCCAGTACCCACAGCCGCTTGGAGGTTTCGATTTGATGGCTGTTCTTGTCCAGGTACACCAGACCGTCGGTGTAGCCGCCAAAGGCGCAGGCGGTCCACCAGTCCCATTCTACCGCGTTTAGCACCGTCAGATCCTGATGAATAATCCCGGCCAGTGCCAGACCGTATTCCATGCCCAGGCCGCTGTCCATACCGTTCTTTTGGATCAGGTCGTACACGCCGCTGTTTTGGTCCTCGGTCATTTGGCAGTATTCCGTCAGCGCCAGCTGTAATTGCTGCCGTAGGTAGTGGCTATGGCGTCGGCAAAGGTCTGCTTCTCCTCCGGGCTGGCCCAGTAGGAATGGAGTGCCAGCGTGGGCATACCCTTGCGAAGGGCGTTGTTTTTCAGCCAGTTGACACCGCTTTTGCCAAACATGGTCTTGAGGTATGCCATACAGGTGTCCGTGCCGATGTGACCGCTTTCCCAGCCTTCCAGCCGGCAGTCCTTTAGCGCGTCTTCCTGCGCCATTTGCTCCAAAATACCTTGTACAGATCCCGGCACTGGGTTTTGGAGTAGTAGCAGCCCTCTTGTTTGGCGGTGCCGTCCTCGTAGCCCCGCCAGCTCCACTCCGGTTCATTAATGGGGGACAGGCCGGTGACCCGATACCCGGCCTCCGTAAAGTGCTTGGCGCAGGCAATGCTGTACTTGGCAAAGTCTGCGTACCGCTCCGGCTCCAGGTTGGTTACATATTTTTCATCGTCCGGCAGGTAGTCGCAGTAGGCTTTGCCGTTGGTGGTGTAAAACACCGGGGCACTGTTAGAGAACAGGGTCACCCGCAGGTCTCGTTCATACTTTTTGCCAGGGCCAGGGCATTTTGCGCTGCTGCGTCCCGCTCCCAGTGGTAGCTGCCGTCCTTGTCTATAAAGGCTTCTGCCCGGCGGTCCGGGTCGGTGATGGTGGCGTCGTCCTTGGAACCGGCGCCCAGGTTGTAGCGGTAAATATTTAGCCCAATGCCGCTGTTCTCGCCATACAGCAGGGAGAGAAGTATCCTTGGCGTTCTCCCAATTGCCTACCTCCTGGCTCCACCAGCAGGCAGAAGCACCAAAGCCGTTCATTGTCTGATAGACAGCGGTTGGTTCAATGGTGATGGCCTTGACCTGTGCGGTGGTGGCGGCAGGCTCTGTGTTGTCGGAGGTGCCGGCGGCGCACCCGGCCAGTAGGGCAGTGGTGCACAGAACAGCGGTCACTTTTTGTAAGCGTTTGGTGTATGCAGTCATCTTTTCGTCCTTATGTGAATTTAGTCTGTAATGGTAATGCCTTTTTTTTTCTCCCGCTGGGCAGCCAGCTCCGTTTCCATTTTCTCCCTAAAGTCGCCGGTCAGGTTGTAGAAGAACATGGGGATGGTGCATACCAGCAGACTGATGGCGGGGATCAGCGATACCACGCTGAATATACCGTTGCGCACCCCATGGCTCATCAGCAGCGGGTTGGCGGTGACAGAGGCGTAATGGAGCCTACATCCAGATCTACAATAATGTACATGAGAATGATAAAGGAGGTGGAGAGCGCCGCCCCCAGCTTGGTGACAAAGCTCTGAATGGCAGAGCCCATACCGGTGAGCCGGGTGCCGGTCTTCCACTCCATGTAGTCCAAACAGTCGCCGATCATGGCAAAGGCGCACACATTGATGGCGCCGCAGGGCACGCAGCTGAGTACCAAAAACGGCACGCAGGCCCAGAAATGCTGATACCCGATGCACCACATAATCAAACTGGATACGGCGCCCAGCAGGCTGGTGGCAATAATGATCTGTTTGTAGTTGAATTTCTTAAACAGCACCGGCATCAGCAGCATGGCGCCGAACATACCCACGGCGCTGGCCACGCTGAACACGGTGCTCACCAGCGAGATATTGCCTTGCAGCGCTGCCTCCTGCTCCACGGCGGACAGGCCGGTTAGGTCTTGCCGATATAAAAGCTGTAACGGGCGGCGTGCACTGCGCCGGCCTGGTACATATAACGGGCGGCGGAGAGAATACCCATCAGTGCTGTGAGCATTAAAGGCTTGCAGGTGAAGATCAGCTTCAGCGCAGAGGGCTGGCTTTTGTCCTTCTTAGGCGGAATCGGATGTTCACCCGTTCCTTGGTCTTAAAATATACCCGGATAAACAGCAGATTGCCCACAATGGCGCAAAACAGGGCAATGCACATGTACTTCGTCTTTTCCAGCTCCGTGCCGGACAAATTGAACTTGGGCAGAATAAAGCCCAGTACCATAAAGAAAGCGGTAGGTACGGCAGAGCCAACGCCGTTGGCGGTGCGCGCCTTGCTGATAATGCCGCCCCGCTCGTCTGCGTTGGGCGTTAAGGCATTGGGTAGTGCCCAGAAGGGCACATCTGAGGCGGTGTAGATCATACCCCAGGCCACATAGGTAACGGCGGCGTAGATCATCTTGGCTGTGTCGCTGATGTTGGGTGCGTAGAACAGCAACACCGTCAGTATGGCAATGGGAATGGGTGTGTAAATGAGATACGGCTTCATTTTGCCGTTCTTTGGATTGGCGTGGTCCATAATATAGCCCATGATCGGGTCGTTAATGGCGTCCCACACCCGCGCCAGCAGCATCAGCAACAGTACAAATAAAGGCGTGAGCTTCAGCACGCTAATGTAAAAGTCTGAGATATAGCTGCTCATAATGGCATAAACCATGCCTTGACCCAGTGCGCCGACGCAGTAGGCCATCCATTCTTTTTTCGGCACATGATTTGTATGATCCATGTGACCGTCCCCCTCTGTATTTTATTTTTAGAACAGAATATTCCAATACTAAGATACCATAGCCACCTACCTGCCGTCAATGAAAATGTACAGAAATCTGCATAAAAATAACCGGATTTTTACATAGAATGGAAGTAGTCAACACTGCGCAAATATGCTACAATGGGTTTGATAAGATCGTCAAAGGAAGGAATTTGTATGCAGATCAAACTCATTGCAATGGACCTGGACGGCACTTTAATGTTGCCGGACCATCAGCGGGTAGGCGAGACCACCCGCCGGACGTTGGCTGCCTGCCGCCAACAGGGTGTGCGCCTGGCGTTGGCCACCGGTCGCACCTTGGCGCTGACGGAGCCGGTGCAGGCCCAACTGCCTTTTTTAGATTATATTGTATTCAGCAACGGCGCCGGTGTGTGGGATGTGCAGAACAAAAAGCGGATCCACAGTGACCCGATGCAGCTGGCGGACGCGCGGCAGATCTGCGCTTATTTGGACAGCCGCCCGGTGTACTATGAATTCTATGCCGATGGGGTGCCGGTGGCGCCTGCCCGGCGCAAGGGCATGGCGCGGCTGGACGGCGTGCCGGACAGCTTTGTGGACGAACTGCTGGAAAAAGTGGTGTACCGGGACAGTGTGGCAGACGCACTGGTCGGTATGACGGTGGAAAAGCTCAATCTCTTTACTATACCCATGGAAGAAAACCGAGCACTGCGCGCGTTTTTGCAGACCATGGGCCATGTGGAGATCACCTCCTCTATCGGGTGCAATGTGGAGGCCGGCAAGGTGGGCACCAGCAAGGCCACGGCCTTGGCTGCCTTGTGCGGGCAACTGGACTATGATCCGGCCCAGGTGATGTGTTTTGGTGACGGCGGTAACGATGTAGATATGCTGCGCTACTGCGGTTGGTCATACGCCATGGAGAACGGTACGGACGCGGCCAAGGCGGCTGCCCGCTTTTTGGCGCCATCCAATGATCGGGGAGGGTGTTGCCCGCGTGGTTCGGCAAGAGATACTGAAGGAGAGTGCAGATGAATAACAAAAAAATCGCCGCCATCGTGCTGATATTTGTGATTCTGTTTTGGTGCTGGTACTGGGGATCGGCTTTTTGGTGCCATTCCGCTGATCGGCAAGTGGATCGCCTTTGTGCTGGCCTGTTTGCTGGTGGTGTTTTGCGTGGTGTTCTTTTGGCTGGCCGGGAGACGAAACCGATGAGTCGCAGATACACCCGGCGGGGCACGGCGCTGCTGCTGGTACTGGCGCTCCTGGTGAGTATGCTGGGGGCGGCCCTGCCTGTGATACAAAAAGCGGGTGCCGCTTCCGGCGCCTTTGCTACTGCCTATACTGCTCTGTTGGAGAAAGCCCCGGTGGCGCAGGCGGATTTAGAGCGTGATCCTTATGGTCTGTGCCGCCTGGTGGTTACCGGCTACGACGGCAAGGACTACGGCGCTGTGGCAGCGGCGGTGACGGACGGCCTGGCGATTTTGCAATATGACACACCGTTGGCTGCCCGCAAGGCGGCGGTACAGTTGGCGCAGGACGGCGCCACGGCGGAGCCGGACAGCCTGTGCCAATTAGAGACAGATACGGATCTGACCGGAAACCCTTTGGCCCCTGGGGCGGGGGAGATGGGTGGGCACCACCGCTTTTTCGCCCCGGCGGCAGATCCCGAGTCACCGGGTAGTCATCGCTCAAATTGATACAGGTTTTATGCTGGATCACCCGGCGCTGCAAGGGCGGCTGGTGTCTGACGGCATAGATCTGTCCGGCGACGGTAGAGCCAATGCGGCCTATGACACCCGGCAGCGGGGCGCCACTTATTGGCACGCCACGGCGGTGGCCTCGGTGCTGGCCGGGAATACAGATGAGAATGTAAAAATATTGCCCTATAAAGTGGTGCGCTTCGGTACGGACACCTGCGCTGCCTCGGCGGTTTTGGCCGCCATGGAGGACGCTGTGGCAAAGGGCGCACGGGTGCTGAATATGAGCCTGAGCACCAGCAAAATCGGGCGGGCTTGCAGCCATGATGGACAAGGCTGCGGCACTGGGTGTGGCCGTGTGTTGCTCTGCCGGAAATGCGGGCGAACAGATCAGCAACCGCTATCCCTCAGCACTGCCCCAGGCCATTACCGTCAGTGCAGTGACGGTGGACAAGACGGTGGCGGGGTTTTCCAATTACGGCGACCTGGTGGATTACTGTGCCCCCGGCAGCCACATTACCGTGGCCACCATGGACAGCGGCGGTGCACCGGCCGCTACAACGGCCTCCGGCACCTCGCTGTCTTGCCCCTATGGGGCGGCCTGTTGTGCGCTGCTGCTGAGTCTGCACCCGGATTTGACCCTGGACCAGCTGAACGCGCTGCTGCAAGGGAGCGCAGAGGATCTGGGTGACCCGGGCTTTGATCCCATTTACGGCAACGGTCTGCTGCGGCTGGACAACCTGACTCAAACCGGCACCACAGGCAACCTAACCTATACCCTGACCCTGCCGGAGGGCACGCTGGCTCTTACCGGCACCGGTGACGGCGCAGATTATGACCGTGCGGCAGCCACGCCCTGGGCGCTGTGGGCGGAAGAATTACAGCAGATTACGGTGGCGGATACGGTCACCGGGCTGGGCAATTTTACCTTTTCCGGCTGCCAAAGCGCAGCGTTTACCCTGCCGGAGACTTTGCAGCGGCTGGGGGCTTATGTGTTTGAAAACTGCAAGGGTCTGCACACCATCACATTGCCCCGCAATGTGGTGCAGGTGGGCACCGGCGCCTTTTCCGGTTGCAGCGATTTGACGGTGCGGGGCTGGCGCAACACCCCTGCGCCCCGGGCTGCGGCTGCGGCAGGGGCGGCGTTCTTACCCCTGGGGTGCGTGCATAACTATGTGTGCCAGATTTTGCGACCCACAGATACGGATCCGGGCAGCCTGACCTACACCTGCGCCGTGTGCGGCGATACTTATACAGAGCCTTATGCGGAGCGCAGGTGCTGGGCAGCGGCAGCTGCGGCAGTGGGGTCACCTGGACCTGCTATGCCACCGGGCAACTGGAGATCACCGCGCGGGCGGCTGTCTGCTTACAGCAGCAGCGCTGCGCCCTGGGCTGCCTATGCGGATACGGTGAGCAGCGTGTTCATCGGCCAGGGCGTCACCGGTGTAACCGGTTACGCCTTTGCGGATATGCGGCGGGTGACGGTGTTCTCTGTCACCGGCGATGATTATACGGTGGCAGAGGGCGTGCTGTACAGCGGGGACGGCACGGAGCTGATCTGTTACCCCGGTGGTCGGGTGGCTACGGACTTTACGATTCCCAATGGGGTGACTGCCGTGTATGCGGCGGCGTTTCTGTCTGCCTGGCAGCTGCAACAGGTGGAGAGCGCCTCTGCCGTTCTGACCGTTACGGCAGACGGCTTGCTGTACGGCAAAACGGGCGCACCCTGTGGATGGCGTTGCCTCAGTTCCATCAAGATACCCTTGTGCTGCGCCGGGCGGTGCTGATCGCCGGCGGCGCGTTCTTACTGAATCATACCTTGCGTACGGTGTACGCCACGGCCGCCGTGTCCGTGGAGCCCCACGGCTGGGGACTGCCTTTTCTGACGGCTTTGTGCGCCGGGCGCTGACGGTGTACGGCCTGCCCGGCTCTGTGCTGGAGACCTACTGCGGCACGGCTATTCCTTTTTACCCGGGTGAACAGCGGGCGCTGCGGTGCGGAAACTGCTTGGCAGTATGATTTGGACACAGCGGCGCTTACGATCAGCGGCAGCGGACCGGTGGCGGATTTTGCCGCCGATGTGGCGCCATGGGCGCTGTTTGGTGCGGAGATACGGCAAGTGACGGTGGAGGACGGTGTGACCGCCCTGCCGGAAAGCAGCTTTGCCAATTGCACCGGCCTGACCCGGGTGACCCTGGGCAGCGGTATAGAGAAAATGGACGCCAACTGGTTTGCCCATTGCCCGAACTTAACGGAACTGACGGTTACCGCTACGGACACGGTGTTTCCGGCTGCTGTCTTTGCAGGGGTGGGGGACGGCCTGACTCTGTACGGCTACTATGACACCACGGTGATGGACTATGCCCGACAGCATGGACTGACCTTTGTGGCGTTGGGCTGCCTGCACCGAATCTATACGGACAGCGGACCGGCGCCCACCTGCACGGCAGGTGCCACCCACAGCCGCACCTGCGCCCGCTGCGGCGCAGACCTGGGCACGGTAGAGCTGCCCCCGAATGGTCATACTTATTCAGAGACGGTGCAAACGGCGCCTACCTGTACAGCAACCGGGTGTTCCAATTACACCTGCACCGTGTGCGGCGACAGCTACACCGCAGACACCCCGGCTTTGGGTCACAATTGGGTGCAGCGCGCCTATACGGCGCCCACCTGCTGTGTGGCAGGCCGTGTGCAGCGCTACTGTACCCGCTGCGGTACGGAGGAAACAAACATTTTGTCGCCCACCCAGCCGGAGGGGCATTTTGTCAAGGGCACGGTCACGGACAAGGCCGGTGCGCCGCTGGCAAACATCTCCGTATCGTTGGACGGCACACCGGTGGCGGTGACCAACGAGAACGGCGTGTTCCTGTTTGAGGGCGTATCCTGCGGGGATTATACTTTTGACTTTTTGCGGCGAAGGCTGCGTGCCCCGCAGTGTGCCCCTGTCTGTCAGCGGCGGCAACACCACCGCACCGGCGGCTGTTTTGTTACTGGTGGGTGATTTGAACGGCGACGGTTATGTAAACGCACGGGACGATGTGCTGGCTCAGCGGCAAGAGGTCAGTCCAAGCGATGGTGCCAATTTGTCGGTGAACCGGGTGCTGCCGAAGGTGACGCTGGATCGAATTTATGGCGTGCAGGCCAAGATCGGTGTGCTGTATATTCGCCAGTCGGCAGAGGAGAATGATGCCTACCGCCGCCAATTTGAGGTGAATGTGCGCGCCTTTTAACGAGTACCGGGTCGTGGACTGCGGCTTCCTGTACGGTAAGAATATGACTGCGACGGACTTGGTGCCGGCGCGGGTAGGTACAACCAATGCCCAGGGCTATGCGGTTAAGCGAATGCCTGCAGCCTGTACCCCCGGGCGCAAGGTGCTGCTGTACGGCTCCTCCTCTGCCACCGGGCAGGTGAGCGCCCGGTTCTATATCACTTATACCAACGGCGTTATGACCAAGACTTATTTAAGCGAGGTATGTACCTATGACTATGACGAAGCCTAAGCTGCTGGTCTCTGCCTGCCTGCTGGGGGAGAACTGCAAGTACAGCGGCGGCAATAACAGGAATGAGCAGGTGCGGGCGCTGGAACGATATTTTCAGCTGATTCCGGTGTGCCCGGAGTGCTTTGGCGGATTGCCTATTCCCCGGGAGCCAAGTGAAATTCGGGACGGCTGTGTGGTGAGCAAAAGCGGTGTCGATGTGACCGCTGCCTTTGCGGACGGGGCGGAAAAAACCTTGTATATTGCTGAGGAGGAAAACTGCGGCCTGGCGCTTCTTAAGGAGCGCAGCCCCTCCTGCGGCAGCCACTTTGTTTATGATGGTACTTTTACCGGCACGGTGGTGCCGGGGCAGGGCATGACGGCGGCGTTGCTGGCCGGGCGCGGCGTAGAGCTGTTCAGTGAGGAGACCATTGCCCGCTTGCTTTTGCTGTACGGTCCGGACGAGATGTAAAAACTTGCCTTTTTTTGTGTCTGCGGCGTTGACAACGCTCGGCGTCTAAAGTATAATGCAAATAAGGAAAGTGAGGGCTTATAATGTAACTTGTAACTTGTTATGTTTGTCTTGTT
>ENA-OQAL01000147-OQAL01000147.1-human-gut-metagenome-genome-assembly--contig:-NODE-147-length-18185-cov-1.983276_pt1 | contig 18185 bp, 26 predicted proteins | sample MGYA00242491_ERZ504519 | MGnify/ENA primary metagenome ERZ504519 (study PRJEB26092, sample SAMD00036260) | human gut metagenome | host: Homo sapiens | study: EMG produced TPA metagenomics assembly of... | reverse complement strand
ACCAAGGCCCGTGGAAATGTGCATGCAAAAAACAGGTTCTGTAACCGGAGTCAGCTCGCTGGCAGGCTATGTAAAAGCTGCTGACGGACATCAACTGGCCTTTGTTATCATCAATCAGAATGTACTGAATTAAGCCGGGCGCGTGCGTTCCAAGATAAGTTTTGTGATATTTTATCTCGTTTGATTTTGAGTTTTTGAATGTTCTGAAACGTATTAAGTAGCAGATTTTGCATATAATAGGACAAAATTTATACCTATTCTGAACGATTTTTGCAGCATCGGAACAAGATTGTTTCGTAACTTTGCCCAAGTCGAAATAATTCGGAATACTATAAAAACATAAAATAGCTGCTTATGAAGACAAATTATGAAATCCGTTATGCCGCGCATCCCGAAGATGCCAAAGGCTATGACACCCAAAGGATACGACGGGATTTCTTAATGGAAAAGTATTTCGGACAATGAGGTGAACATGGTTTATTCCATGTATGACCGCATGATTGTAGGAGGAGCCAGACCCGTAGGGGAGGTATTGAAGCTGGAGGCTATCGATCCGTTGAAAGCGCCTTATTTTCCTTACCCGCCGTGAAATGGGGATCTTCAATGTGGGCGGTCCCGGTGTGGTCAAAGCCGGAGATGCCGTGTTCGAACTGGATTATAAAGAAGCGCTTTATCTGGGTTCGGGAGACCGGGAAGTGACTTTGAAAGTAAAGATGTCAAGAACCCTGCCAAATTCTATTTTAACTCTGTTACCGCTCATCGTAACTATCCCGATAAAAAAGTGACCAAGGCAGATGCCATCGTTGCTGAAATGGGTTCATTGGAAGGGTCCAACCATCGTTGCATCAACAAGATGCTGGTCAGTCAGGTATTGCCTACCTGCCAGTTGCAGATGGGAATGACCGAACTGAAACCGGGAAGTGTGTGGAACACCATGCCGGCGCACGTGCACAGCCGCCGTATGGAAGCCTACTTCTATTTCGAAGTGCCCGATGAACACGCTGTTTGCCATTTTATGGGAGAAGTGGATGAAACCCGTCATATATGGATGAAAGGCGATCAGGCAGTCTTGTCTCCCGAATGGTCTATCCATAGTGCGGCGGCAACACACAACTATACCTTTATCTGGGGTATGGGTGGAGAGAATCTGGATTACGGTGATCAGGACTTCTCATTGATTACAGACTTGAAATAAATCATATAACTTCATTAATTTAATAATATAAGTATCATGAATCAGTATTTGAATTTTTCTTTGGAAGGTAAAGTAGCTCTTGTAACAGGCGCTTCTTATGGTATCGGTTTTGCTATTGCATCTGCTTTTGCAGAACAGGGCGCAACCATCTGTTTCAACGACATCAATCAGGAATTGGTGGATAAAGGTCTGGCTTCTTACGCTGAAAAAGGAATCAAGGCACACGGATATGTATGCGATGTTACTGACGAACCTGCCGTACAGGCTATGGTTGCCACTATTGCAAAAGAAGTAGGTACCATCGATATTCTTGTAAACAATGCCGGTATTATCCGTCGCGTTCCGATGCACGAGATGGAAGCTGCCGATTTCCGCCGTGTTATTGATATTGATTTGAATGCTCCGTTCATTGTTTCTAAAGCGGTTTTGCCTGCGATGATGGAAAAAGGACACGGAAAAATCATCAATATCTGCTCTATGATGTCTGAGTTGGGTCGTGAAACCGTTTCTGCATACGCTGCCGCTAAAGGTGGTTTGAAGATGTTGACCCGTAACATCTGTTCTGAATACGGAGAATACAACATTCAGTGTAATGGTATCGGTCCGGGCTATATCGCTACTCCGCAAACAGCTCCGTTACGTGAAATCCAGCCCGATGGAAGCCGTCATCCGTTTGATACATTCATCTGTGCCAAGACTCCGGCCGGCCGTTGGTTGGATCCGCAGGAATTGACCGGTCCTGCCGTATTCCTTGCATCCGAAGCATCTAATGCCGTCAATGGCCATATTCTCTATGTAGATGGCGGTATTCTGGCCTACATTGGTAAGCAGCCTAAATAATTAGTAGATATAAATAGAAAGAATCTGCTTGTGTCTTTGTTGATACTTGCAGATTCTTTGTATTTTTGTCTTTCAGTTCGACAAACAATAAATAGTATGAAAAAAATCTTTTTTAGCAGTCGCAACGGCGTTAGCAATGTTTCCTGTTCGCAAAAGGAGCCGGTGACTGTCACTATAACCAATCCGCTTTCCATTGACAGAAATGGGGAAATGGTGGAAATCTCTATGGCTGAAATAACAGGCAAACTACAATTACCCGATACGGCACAGGTTATCGTATTGGACGAGAACGGGCTTGAAGTACCTTATCAGATAACATACGATGATATGCTTATCTTCCTGCTTCGGTGAAAGGGGATGCCTCGGCTGTTTATACAATTGCAGAAGGAACTCCGCAGCCGGTGGATGTGGTTGCTTGCGGGCGTCAATATCCCGAACGTCTGGATGATGTGGCATGGGAGAATGACCGTGCCGCTTATCGTGCATACGGTCCTGCTTTGCAGGAGAAGGGCGAGCGTGCCTTTGGTTATGATATCTGGACTAAAGTGTGTCCGAACCGGTAGTGGAGGATCGTTATGACGGTGATTTGAACCGGGGTATTTCTTATCATGTAGATCATGGAAACGGAATGGACTGCTATGCAGTGGGCCCGACTCTGGGTGGAGGAACAGCTGCTTTATTCCCTGATAGTACCATTGTTTATCCCTATTGTTACAAGGATTGTGAAATCTTGGATAACGGTCCGCTCCGATTCACAGCTAAGTTGGTCTATAATCCGTTGGTTGTAAAAGGGGATTCAAGTGTGATAGAAACGCGTATCATTTCTTTGGACAAGGGGTCGCAGTTGAACAAGACTGTGGTTTCTTTTGACAATTTGCAGGAAATCACTCCGGTGGTGACCGGCATTGTATTGCACAAACAGAATCCTATGGATATAGTTTTGATGCAGACGCAGGTATATAGCTTATGCAGACTCTACGGAGAATGCTGCCAATAACAATGGAGTGATTTACATAGGAGCCGTATTCCCGGCTACCGTCAAAGGAGCGTTTGCCCAAGTGTTCTCCGAAAAGGAACGGAAGGAACGTGGGGATGCTTTGGGCCATGTGTTGGCGGTTAATGATTATGAACCGGGAGCCGAGTATATTTATTATTGGGGATCAGGCTGGAGCAAATATGGTTTCGAAGCCGATACCGATTGGAATAAATATTTGGAAGAATATGCCCGGAAGATACGTAATCCATTGGCAGTTGCCATAAAAATAATACATATACAAGAGGGTATGCGTATACGCCACGAAAAAAACAAGGTATTTTGGCTTTATCAGTCAAATACCTTGAATTCATAGCCTTGTTCCAACAGCCATTCTATGGCCCGGGGCAAGGCGTATTTCATGTTTTTCTCTGCCTTGATGGAGTCATGGAAAGTAATGATGGAGCCATTCCTCACATAATGTTTTACCTTCCTCAGTACCTGTCTTCCATTCAGCTTGTTGCTATAGTCACGGGTAACCAAGTCCCACATTACGATCTGGTATTTATGCCGCAGCACCATGTACTGCATCCAGCGCATGTGGCCATGTGGCGGACGGAACAGGTTGGTATGGATCAGCTCGTTTGCTTTGTCCGTATTGGCCAGATAGTTCTTGCTTCGGTATTCGAATCCCCGGATATGGTTAAAGTATGATTTCCCAAACGATGTCCCCGTTCTACAATCATCTGGAATTCCTTGGGATGCTTGCGCACATTGTCGCCCACCAAAAAGAAGGTAGCCTTGATATTGTACTTGTCTAATAAATCGAGTACCCACGGTGTGATTTCGGGAATCGGCCCGTCATCGAAAGTCAGATAGACCGCTTTTTCATTCTTGTCCATTCGCCAGAAAGCGCGTGGATAAGCCAGCGGAGTATCAGCGGGGGTTGTTCTATAAACATGAATGTGTGTGCTTTTGTTGGTTATACAAATATAAAGGTGTGGATTCACCGCAGAATCCACACCTTTTTATTTTACTTTTCTGCCTGCTCCGCCGCCTACACGTTTGTTGAACACCTCATAGAGGTCTTCAAACTTCTTGGCATAGTGGCTTGCCATATCTGATTTTTTCTGTTGTTCACCTTCACCTTGTACACCGCCGGCAGCATTTGCGCGGGCAAGGCTCTTGTTGATCTCATCCAGAATATAGAAATTGCGCAGACAGTCCTCGTATGAACCTTGCAGGCGTTGGTCATCCAGACTCAGGTACCAGGTGATGTATTCCACCGATTTGTTTGCCAGATCATTCAGAATGGCTTCTCCCTTTTTCTTTTTTCACCTAACGCCAGATAATCGTCGGCCATTTCTTTTGAACTGCTCATGATGTAATCGTGGGGCACGGTGGTGCTTGGGATTACTTCCGAACAGTAGTCAAGGGCTTTCAACGCCTTGTCTTTCTTGCCTTCTTTTATCAACTGGGTAGCCAGCTGTATAAACATACGGCGGTGGGTCTGGCACATACGCATCACAGTCTCGTCGATATAGATATCCGGGTTGTTGATTCCTCCGAACTTGAACTTGTTCATCAGCGTTATCGTACATTTTCTCGCTGTCGATGCGTGCGTTCAGCGGGTGGTGTTGAACGGGGTGATGCGGTAGGCAAGACCTTCCTGCATGAAGTTGTTGCCCAAATTCAGATGATTGTCGCTACCCACCGTAATAGCCATGTACAACGGACGTTCCCAGTTGGTATTTGCCAGCATCTCAAGCATCATCAGCTCGCTCTTGTACAGCATACGTTTGCCTTTCAGGGAGATACTCATGTAATCGGGGATTTCACCATGCAGGGAGTCGGGAATCATCATGCCCGAGCGTTTCACTGCCTCCTTGTCCAGCTTGATGACGATGCTGTCCGTCGGTATCAGCTGTAAACCTTCTTTGGGTGAGCGTACCCAGTATTTCAGAATATTTTTCAATTCATACGGGTTGTCTCCGAATTCCTTGGCGGCTTCTTCCGGGTTCTGCTTGTAGAAGTTATTGATGCTTTCCATCACTTCCGGACGTACAGCCACTCCTTCATTATGCCCCTGTACATATTCCAGACGGCTCCATTCGATAGGCACTGCCGGGGAGTCGTATGCCTGACGCTTCATTTGGTCGATGTACCAGTCTGTTTGCAGGTAACTCAGGTTACATACACGTACATCGGTACGGAAACCTTCCGTTTCCTGGTTGTACCACAAGGGGAAAGTATCGTTGTCACCATTGGTAAAGATAATCGGGTTACCTTCTTCCTGTACGGTGCTCAGGTAGTTTTGTCCGAAGTCGCGTGCCACATAACGGTTGCTGCGGTCGTGGTCGTCCCACGTCTGGCTCACCATTTGGATGGGTACGAACAGACAAACTACAGTTGCAATGACGGAAGCCGGTTTCTCACCCAGTTTGCCTTGCAGCCCATTGGGCAATACCCGCCACACCCATGCCTATCCAGATGGCAAATGCATAGAACGAACCTGCGTATGCATAGTCACGTTCGCGGGGCTGCATCGGGGTCTGGTTCAAATAAAGCACGATGGCCAGACCGGTCATGAAGAACAGGAAGAATACGATCCAGAATTGCTGGATACCTACCGGTTCTTCTATCTCTTCCCCATTCGGAGTCGTGATACGTTTTGTCTTGTAAGCCTGCCAGAACAGACCGATAAGTCCCAGAATCAACGGCAGGCAATAGAATACATTGTGCCCTTTGTTGTTTTTCAGGTCGGAGGGGAGCAGGCTTTGGTCGCCCACCAGGAACTTGTCCACAAACGGTATTCCGGTAATCCAGTTGCCATGTTCTATTTCACCCTGTCCCTGTATGTCATTCTGGCGTCCGGCAAAGTTCCACATGAAATATCTCCAGTACATGTAGTTCAACTGGTAGATAAAGAAGAACTTGATGTTATCCCATTGGGTCGGGACTTTCACCATCACCATCTGTCCGCACTGGTCGTAAGGAACCTGCACGCCTTTGATGCCGCCCAGCCAGTCTTCGTAGGCCTGTGCGTGTGCATCGCTGTACATGCGCGGGAAGAGCATATTTTGTGCATACTTGTAATCGGTCTTATGACGCACTACTTCGTAGCTGTCCTTTTCATCGGGAGTCGCTTTCTCCTTCCGTTGATACACGGGAGCGCCTTCTGTCACGTCATATACACATCCTCCGTCCACTTCTTTCAGTGCCGGTTTGGAGGCGTATGTCTGTCCGTAGAACAAAGGACGGGTTCCATATTGCTCGCGGCCCAGGTATTCTCCTAAAGTGAAGATGTCTTCCGGAGAGTTCTGGTCCATCGGAGTATTGGCGGTAGAACGGATCACAATCAAGGCGTATGAGGAGTATCCTACCATAATCATCATGATGCACAGCAAAGAGGTGTTTAAAGTACGTGCGCTAATCTGATATTTCTTGTTCAAATCAGCAAACAGATAAACGCCCAAGATTCCTAGTATGATAATGCCTATCAAGGCGCTGCTCCATCCGTAGCCATAGAAGGGGATGCCCAGCATGGCGATAGTTACCATGAAGGAAATATTCATGCGTTTGCGGCTCTTTTCCGTATAGCTTTCGTAAACACCCCAGATAATGGATGCGGCGAGTAGAATGATGTAGACTATCAGACCGCTGTTGAAAGGCATACCGAAACTGTTGACGAACAGCAGTTCGAACCATCCTCCCACTTTTACTACGCCCGGCACGATACCGTACAGCACTGCTGCAACCAACACCATGGAGCCTGTAAGTGCCAACAGGCTGCCTTTGAGGTTGGCATCGGGATTCTTTTTATAATAGTACACCAGTACAATGGCCGGAATACACAATAAGTTCAGCAAGTGCACACCGATGGAAAGTCCGGTCAGGTAAGCAATCAGAACCAGCCAGCGGTCGCTGTGAGGCTCGTTGGCAACGGATTCCCATTTTAGAATCAACCAGAATACGACTGCGGTGAAGAGACTGGAGTAAGCGTATACTTCGCCTTCTACGGCACTGAACCAGAAGGTGTCGCTCCATGTATAAGCCAAGGCTCCCACCAGTCCTGACCCCATTATGGTAATGAGTTTGCCCAAGGTCATCTCTTTGTCATCGGGGCATATCAGTTTTTTCACCAGATGGGTTATACTCCAGAAAAGGAACAGGATACAAGCCGCACTCATCAGAGCGCTCATGGTATTGACCATTCTGGCTACTTGACTGGGGTCGCTTGTAAATTGGCTGAATAAGTTGGCGGTAAGCATAAAGAAGGGTGCACCGGGCGGGTGGCCTACCTCTAATTTATAGCCGGTGGTGATGAACTCCGGACAATCCCAGAAACTGGCTGTCGGTTCTATAGTCATGCAGTAAGTATAAGCTGCGATGACAAAAGCTAACCAACCTACCAGGTTGTTGACTAATTTGTACTGTTTCATGAATATATTATTGTTTCGTTAACGTTCAATGGGCGCAAAGATACGAAAGAAAGTTGGAATAGGGAGGCAATGGTCTGTTATTTAGTGTTATCCTTAGGGAATGCGGCAGAAAATGTTTCTTTCAGTCCTTAACGGAATTTCTATGTTTTTATTGCTGGTTTGTATACTGTGTTCTGAAATTTCAGTTTGTACAGATGAAGGAAACCTTTGGATTCCTAACCTTTTTCTACTCTATGGTTAAGCTTGATTGATGGTTAGGTTAAGGTCTTTTTATACGGTAAACCAGTATAGACCGCTACAGTGGACTGTACAGTCTGCTATAGTAGTCCGTACGGTCTGTTGCAGTGGACTGTACGGAGCACTGCCGGCGACTGTAGAAGTCTGCCGTAAGAAAATGCTTAATGATAAGGTGGATAGGGCTTAACCTGCCGCATGAAAAGGTTTAGGTCACGATAATCGGATTTATTCGTCGTGATGATGGCATTTCAAGATGCGGTGAGGGAAGTTTCCATGTCCTAACAGTTCGATGGGGCATCCGAAATGCTCTTCCAGCCATTCGGTGGGTACTTCCGTATCGGGATGATAATCCAGCGTTTCGTTGACGCACGCTATGGTTTTTACATTTTGCAGCACAGTGCCTATGTCATGGCTTACCAGGATGATGGCCCGTTCCTTGTTGATTTCTTCCAGCAGGGAGTAGAGTTTGGCCTCAAACCGTTTGTCAATGTAGGTATTGGGTTCGTCCAGAATGACAACCTCAGGGTTTGAAACCAAGGCGCGTCCCAAGAGCGCGCGTTGCAGTTGTCCTCCGCTCAGTTCGCCGATGGCACGGCTTTCCAAACCTTCCAGACCCATGCGGGCAATAATCCGGCTCACCAGTTCGCGCTGTTCGGGGGTGTAGCGGTGGAACAGGGACTTCTGTTTGTTGAGCCCCGATAATACCACCTCATATACGGAGATGGGGAATTTCTTGTCAATACTGTTGTATTGTGGTAAGTATCCCATGGCTATTTCGGGTACTTCTTTTTCGTTCTTATAGAAACGGACACTGCCCGAAGCGGGCTTCAGTAACCCTAGTATGATCTTGATCAGTGTGGTTTTTCCGCCACCATTGGGGCCGATTACACCAAGGAAGTCACGTTCATATACCGTGAGATTGACGTGACTCAGTACTGTCTTCTCATCGTAAGAAGCGGAAATATCTGTAAGTTGTATAATGGGATTCGTCATAAGGCTCTGTTATTTGGCAAGTGCATTTGCTACATTGATCATCTCTTCCCGCCATTCATAACTTAGCGGATTAATGGGAACAACGGTGACTCCCAGTTCATCTGCTATCAGCCGGGCATTGCGGGTATCGAATTCCTGTTGGACAAAAATAACCCGGGCATTGTCCCGGCGGCAGGTTTCTATCAGTTCTTTCAGATGGGTGGGTGAGGGTTCCTTTCCTCCTTCTTCTATGCTGATTTGCTTTAATCCGTAGTCCCTAGCAAAATAACTGAGTGCCGGATGATAGATAAGGAAAGTGGTATCGGCATTCTGTAGCCGGTCACGACGTCCGTATCTGTCTGTGCGATATTTGTTGCAGACTGTCCAGCCGATGCTTGAAATAAGGTTCGTTTGCACTGTCCAGTTCACTCAGGGCGGAGTAGATATTACGGGCGATTACTGAGGCATTGCGTGCGGAGTTCCATATATGAGGCTCTATACCCCCTTCGTGATGATGGTCACCGTGGTTGTGTCCTGTTTCGTGTATGACGTCTATTCCTTTTGAGGTATCGAATACTTTCAGATGAGGGGCATTCGTGGTCAGTTTATCCATCCAGGCTTGTTCGAAACCGATATAGCCGATGCGCAGGTAGGCGGTGCTTTTATCCAGATTGACCAGTTGTTGGGGGGTAGGGTCGTAGGTTTCGGGGCTGCTTCCTTTCGGAACCATGCTGACTATCTTGAATTTATCGCCTGCAATGGTTTCTGTGAAATAGCGCAAGGGTTCCAGGGTGACAGTCAGGGTCGGTTTTGTGGAAGTGGACTGTTTACTGTCACAGGCGGTAAACAGGCACACTATCAGTACCATGCAGCACGAACAAAGGATACTTTTGCCGGGATGCAATGGGGAAAATATGTGATGTCTGGTTCTCATGAATGTTATCTTTTCTGTTTAACAACAACAAATATACGCAAATTGCTCATTAATCGGGTACAAATACTCCCCAAATTGCTCAATTGATAAGCAATTTCAGTCTGGTTAGGGCTTTTCATACGGCTATTCTGTGGCTGTATGAGAAGCCTTGGTTTCAGGTAAGAGATTCTATATGGCATTCTATGTACTCTTTATCGTTCTCTATAAATATGCGCTTTATATTTGGTGGGAAGTGTCTTGTCGTTTGTCAATCTTTTTAAGATGCCATATAAGGCTCTTGTATTCGTGAAGAATAAGATTTGTAAAAAAATCCTTTCAATCTTTGTTCATGTATTTATCTTACTATATGTTAAGAGAAGGAATAGGTACTGATTGTGGATGATTGAAATCAATGGGTTATTGTATGTATGGAAGATGAAAAAAGTATAAATCTCTTAGTAAGAGATCGACATTTCACAGTGCAAAATAAGGAAAGTTTTGATAACTAGTACACTTTTCGCGGAAAAATATGGAATATTGTGAAAAAAAGTATTTCTTCTGGTTCTACCGGCTCTGATTTAATCTTGTATCTGTATAGTTAATATTTTGATTTAAAGCCTGTTATCGTCAGTTTGTAGATCTCTTACTAAGAGATCTGCATAAAAAGGCCAATAAGAACGAATAACGAGTTTAGATGGAATACCTGTTTCTGAGACGTAAAAAGACGAGCAGCACTTCTGTAAGGCAGAAGACATTGCTCTATCGTGCCGCCGGTCGCGAATGGACGGCGCGGTTCTCGTCACTGTCGGATGTCCGTCCGGCAGACAGCCTTATATATAAAGGTATATTGTATCAGTTGGAGATACGCCGGGCGTTCCTCGATTCCTCTCTTTCGTTAAAGAAACTGAGTATGATGCTCGAAACAAACCAGACTTACCTGAGCAATGCGGTGAACCGCTACTTCGGTTGTCATCTGAAGGAGTTGCTTAACCGCTACCGGGTGGAATACGCTAAGGAGCTGCTTCGCAACGGCGGTTGTCCGCTGGGCGAGGTTCCGTCACGGAGCGGTTTCGGTTCGAAGAGTCCTTTCTATCTGGCTTTCGTCCGTCAGACGGGTATGACTCCGAAACGGTATGCGGCGCGCGAGAGGAACCTGGTGAACTTGGAAATAGAGAATGAAGTCCTTTTATAACAGTATATGTATAACCAATTTTTAGTTTTTTAAATTTATAAATTTAAATCTTTATTTATGAACAAAAAGTTTTTAAGTGCAGTTCTGTTCGGAGCCTTGATGGTTTCGTCAACAGGAACATTTGTGTCTTGTAAAGACTAATGATGAGGACATTGACCGCATCGACAAGGAACTGGTCGATATCAAGTCGGCTCTTTCAGCTTTACAGGCAAAAGTTGATGCTGGTAAGTATGTTACCAACGTAGTGAAGAACGGTGACGGTATCACTGTAACCTGGAGTGACAATTCTACAAGTACCATTGAAACTATCAAAGGTGACAAGGGTGAAGACGGTAAGAATGGTACAGTTGTGACCATCATTGACGGTTACTGGGCATTTGACGGTGTGAAATCTGAATATCCTGCAAAAGGAGATAAGGGTGACAAGGGTGACCAGGGCGAACCGGGTGATGCTGCCGCTGCCGGACATGATGCCAAAGTGAACGAGGAAACCGGTTATTGGCAGGTATGGGATGCTGAAAAAGGTGCATACGTGGATACCAAATACATTGCCGGTGGTCTGAGAGTGGTTGAAGTTGCCGGTGGTTACAACTTCACTGTAACAGAAGCAAACGGTGAGCCGAAGACTATCTTTATTCCGGGTGGAGCTGCATTGTTAAGCATTATTCCTGAACTGAACGGACAAAACTATGCTCAAGATTTCGATATCTATTATGGTATATTGAATAATGACGTGGATTGGGCAGGACATAAAGCTGTAAACGGCAAAATGTTGAAAGGTATGTATCCTACTGCCCGACCGCGACATCAAGATGCAAGTGAATCCCGCAGGTGCTGATGCTGACGCTTATGACTGGGCGTTTGTTTCTACAGACAACACCACTCCTTGGGGATTGAATTTTTGGTGCTCCCCAAGCATGGACCGGCAAAGCTACTACAGCTACCCGTGCCACATCGGCCAACGGTATGTGGTTACTGCCTCGTGACGTGCAGAAATGGGATTTGGATGCAGCCGGAAGCCAGGGACGTCCTGACTATGCAGGCCAGTTCAAGGCTAATGATGGTGACAAGTACCTGTTTGCACTGAAAGCTACATCAAAAAATAATGGAGAAGTAGTAAAATCCCCGTTTGTATATACATTCAAAGCCAGCAATGTAAACGCAACTGAAAACATTCACATTAATGGTTTGACATTTGCTCCTTCAGGAAGCTCATTCTTGTATGGAAAGGAATATACTCCTTCCTTCGATATGCTAGGATTTAGTTCTGACGGCTATGATCAATGGGCAGAAGATTCTGTATTGGTATATGACTACTATCTGGAAATAGACAAGAGCAAGATTACAGATGAATCCATCAGAAAATATGGTGTGGAGATTACTGCAGACGGTTATCGTTTCATCGCTAAGAAAGAAGCTGTAGTGAACAATACTATTCCGTTCATTTACAACTACATCTTGATAAACGGTCAGAAAGGTAAGACTTACTTCTCTGTCAACTTTAATGATGAGGCTGTGACTGTTCCTGACAAGTTCCTGGAAGATATCGTTGCACCGTTCAATGCTACGGTTATTGCCGATCAAACCAGATGGTATGGATGGAGCAAGGCACTTGACTTGACAGAATTCTTCAACACATTGGGAGATGCAGGCAAGATGAAGTGGATTGATGCGATTGCACGCAGCATGGGTAATTCAACTGATCCACAAGAAATCAACAGAAGTGTATTCGATAAGAGATATGGTAGCAATGACCTTGATTTCAATGTAGAACTGACTGGTGGTGATCCTATCAACAACCAAGGTACTTGGGACCGTGTTATATACAATGGTGCATTGCTGGACAAATACATTGAATTTGATTATGTAGACGCAACCGGCAAGTCTTGTCTGACCGGAAACATCCGTGATTTGGATAAGATTACCGCATTGAAGGTAACATTCAAGGTTGACAGCGAATTAGGAGGACATGTAACTGCTCCTTATTACACAACAGACGGTCGTCAGTATAGTGGTGACAACACGAAGATTGCATTGCCTTTGGACAACGCATTCCGTGTAGAAATCGCAACTCGTTATGATCAATACGAAGTGGCAAGAATGAACTTCTCATTCGAATTGCAGATGCCTACTAACTGTCCGATCAAACGTGAATCTGTAGCTAACCGTACATCTGCTTGGTCTAAAGACAAAGACGGAAATGATGTATTGAAGTATATGGTGAAAAACTGTTGGACCGTTATGATGCTGTTGCAGCTGATATGCGTGATGCATTCAAGGGAGTTTATAACTACCAGAATGGTGCTTACAATGCACAAGCAAATGTTGAAGCTAACTGGTATGAAGTATTGGTTCCGACTAATTCGTTCCAAATTATTGGTAAGACTAATGAAAGCTATGCAACTCTTGCCGGTATCTCAAATAGCTCATTATATACTGAATGGAATACAATCGGTTTCTATGGCACAGCCGGCAACATGGATGCATATACTTTGACCGATGTTAAATATCATCACTTCAATGTTTATACAGAAGCTAAGGATGATATTATATTACAGTTTGCCAGCCGTATTGCTGACTCTAAGGTTGCAAAAGTAGCATCTAAGGGTACAAAAGAGAATCCGTTCATTGCAAAAGCTGTTTATTCAACAGATGGTTTGCAGACAATTTTGAAGTATGCATTCGAAGTAAGCAATACTGATTTCACTTTGGCTGATGCATTCGACAAACCGTACTATCTGTTTGACCGTGCTGCCGCACAAGGTGTAACTGCTGCATTACGTGCCGAATTGAACTCTTCATTGGTAAATAACAGACAAAGCATTGTTGTAGATAAGGCTGATCCTTCATTCTATGGCTTGTATCCTTCTGCCAAGATGGATCAACAGGCTACAAATGTGGTGACTTATATCTTAGAGGTGCTGCTCAAACTGCCAATACCAACAAGATGAAGTTTGATATTGCCAAAGAAGTAGGTAATGGTAAGGTTATTGAAATCACATATCATATCACAGATGTATTTGGTATGACTAAAGACTTGACATTCTATGTACAGACTTTGAACTAATTGGATCTAATAATAGAGTCTTAAAAAAGTGAGAGTGATCGTTCGGGCACTCTCACTAACAATTCCAAGATAAGACTTTTCTCCGACAGGAGAATCTTATATAATAAAAACTTTAGATTTATAAAAACAGAATCTCTGGCTTGTGACAAGCCGGAGATTTTTTTATGTATATAACGGCAATCATCTCAGCGTGGAGAAAGAATATGAAGAATCTATGACGGATTCAGCGATGAATGTTTCATGGTAATTTGCTGATAAATATGCAGTTATGCGTATATGACGGATTTGAAGGATTTTACAACGGTTTTACTGTTTTAGGTGAAACTTGACCATTCATCAGTTTCGGTCCTAGAAGTTTAATCAGACTTGGTTGCCCGCAGTATCTCGCGTTTTCCCCCCGGAGGGCCGGGAAGGCGTTCTACTGTGAATCCGGCTGTTTGCAGCATCCTTCTTACCACCCCTTTGGCACAGTAAGTTGTCAGGATACCTCCTTCATTCAATACCTTGTATAAAGTATCGAAAAGAGATTGTTCCCACATTTCGGGTTGTTTTTCGGGAGCGAAGGCATCAAAGTAGATGATATCGTATAAGGGAACGGCGGGACGGCTGCCTTCCTCCGGGTTGAAAAGCCGGGTAAAATCATCTTCAATTTTTATGTAATGTGAACCAAGGGGATACCTCTGTTTTCTGTGTCCAGGGCGCCGGTGAATGGCGTAATAATCCTCCTCATGCTGTTTGCCGATCAGGCGGGGGTAGTCCAGTTGCTTCAAGGTTTCTTCGGCTAACGGATAGCGTTCGATACCGGTATAATGTACTTTCCGTCGGGTCTCTTCTGCTGAAAGCAGTGTCAGAAAGGCATTCAGCCTGTTCCTAGTCCTATCTCCAGAATGTGGGGCTCGGAAACGGGAGAATGCTTTAATCCCATTTCGATAAAAATATGTTGTGACTCCGTCAGTGCCCCTTTCACCGAATGATAATGTTCGTCCAGTTCGGGTACATAGAGGGTATAACTTCCATCTGCTGTTTGTTCCAGTTTCATAATTTTAATGCATTAAAGCGGAGGCTTCCAATACTCCCCATACCAATAAGGCGTAGCGGAGTATCTTTCCGATGGTCATAGCGAGAATGACAATCCATATATTGGCACGCATCATGCCCAATACAATGGATATGGCACTTCCCAAAATAGGGATAAAGGCGAAGAAAGCCATCCAGGCACCCCGTCCGTGTACAAACCGCTCCGCACGGTCCATCTTCTCTTTTTTACATGAAAATATTTCTCGATCCATTCCATATTGCCCAGATGTCCCATCCAGTAGCAGGTCATGCCTCCGGCAACATTGCCGGCGGTGGCGGCGGTTATACTGATCACCGGGTCTAAGCCCAACGGACCTACACAGGCTGCCAATACGGCCTCCGAACTGAAGGGAAGAACACTTCCGGCTATAAAAGAGCCTAGAAAAAGACCCCAATATCCCCAGTCGATCAGGAATTGAAGAATTGCATCCATAAATTGTATATAGTTAGAACTATTAATAGAACAAATGTAATGATGAAAAGATGCCGGTAAAGCGGTTGTGGGTTAAAGTAAATAAATGTCCTGTTAAAATGGATCCTACAATGACCTGCATCTGCAACAGGATGTCGAAATGCTGTGGCTGTAAGATACCCAGTAAATAAATCCAGGCTTCAACGGCGATCAGGAAAAAAGGAATATACGCGTGCGTACCTTGTCTAAATAAGAAACATGGAAATAATGCACGCTGCTGACCAGTGATATCAAGGTGATGATTCCACAGGATATGATTCTGTCCATCCCTAATGTCCCATAACTGATGGGTTTGAAAATGAATAAGCTCCTGTAAAGGGTGATAGAAGAGATTCATTTTGTCGTAATAGAACGCATAGCCGAAAAAGAGCCAGTAGGGCACACAGAGTCCTGTAAGTCCGGCAAAGAAACTTTTGAGTGACAGGGATCTGAAACTGATCATCCCCAAATAGAACAGAGGTACAAAATAAAGCAACTGTGGAAACAACAGGCTTCCCAGTCCGATGAAAAAGAAAGCGTGGAATATACTTCCCGCCGGATAGGGAGATTCGTAGCTGCTGAATAATTGGGAAATAGCGATCAGAAAAGTGAGTGGCGCAAAACGGCATACTGGAAGGAATGCAGAAACAGGCAGGCCGTGGACAGGAATACGTAAAAGCTGACATGCAAGGTACTGCGTGTCCGTATCAGCGTGAAGGCGGTGTTTATCTCGATCAGCAGATAGGCAGTCAAAGCACAGACCAGCAAATTGATTACATCCTGCCATTCATTGCCCGTGATGATCCGGAGAAGCAGGCATATAAGGATGGCAACAGGGAAGGTGAATCTTCCCTTTGCCATATCTATTTGGAATTTGTCATAGCCTGCCATGGGGTGATAGTCCGCTGATTACAGGTCGAATCCAATATCTGAACGGAAATATTTCTTGTCGAAATTGATTTTCTTCGCATTGGCGAATGATTGTGCCAAGGCTTCTTCTTTATTGGCACCGTAGGAGCTGACTGCAATGACACGTCCGCCGCTAGTGACTACCTGTCCGTCTTTCAGTGCTGTTCCTGCATGGAATACAATGCTGTTTTCAATCTCTTCTACTCCGCTGATGGCAAATCCCTTGTCATAATGTTCCGGATATCCGCCGGATACCAGCATGACGCATACTGCCGAACGGGGGTCTATCTCCAGGACTTTTTCATTCAGATTGCCTGTTGCCACTCCTTCAAGCAGTTCCACCAAGTCACTCTTGATGCGCAGCATGACACTTTCCGTTTCCGGGTCGCCCATGCGTACATTGTATTCAATGACCATCGGTTCGCCTTTTACATTAATCAGGCCGAAGAAGATAAAGCCTTTATAGTCGATGCCTTCTGCTGCCAGTCCTTCTACTGTGGGGCGGATGATACGTTTCTTCCACTTTTCCATCCATGCTTTGTCGGCAAACGGAACAGGAGATACACTACCCATACCACCGGTGTTCAGCCCTTTGTCGCCTTCGCCGATGCGTTTGTAGTCTTTTGCTTCGGGCAGAATCTTGTAGTTCTTTCCATCGGTCAGAACGAATACGGAACATTCTATACCGCTCAGGAATTCTTCAATCACTACGGTGGCGGAAGCGTCACCGAACATTCCGCTCAGCATTTCTTTCAATTCTTTCTTGGCTTCTTCCAGGGTGGGCAGAATCAGTACGCTTTCCGCTTCGCGAAAGACCGTCGGCTTTCAGTACGTATGGAGCTTCCAATGTTTCCAGAAAGGCTAGTCCTTCTTCCAGATTTGCGGCAGTGATACTTTGTAACCGGCTGTCGGGATATTATGGCGTTGCATGAAGCCTTTGGCGAACTCCTTGCTGCCTTCCAGTACCGCACCCGCTTTTGAAGGCCCGATAACAGGAATGTTTTTCAGCGCTTCATCTTTTTGTAAATAGTCATAGATTCCTTTGACTAACGGGTCTTCGGGACCTACCACTACCATATCTATATTATTCTTTACTACAAACTCTCTGATTGCTGTAAAGTCATCTGCTTTAATCGCTACATTCTCGCCTACATTACTTGTGCCGGCATTTCCCGGAGCGATATAGAGTTTCTCGATTTTGGGACTTTGAGCAATCTTCCATGCCAGGGCGTGTTCACGTCCGCCTGAGCCTAATAGCAACAGTTTCATAATCTTATCTTTTGTTTATTTTAAGTGGTCTTCAAAATAGCGTGTAATGCGTTCATACAAGTGCACACGGTCGCGTCCGAACATATTATGACCGTCGCCCGGATACATAAAGAAATCGGGTTGGGTTCCGGCATCAATGCAGGCACGGAGGAAACTGATGCTGTGCTGGGGAACACAAGTGGGGTCATTGGCGCCAATGATCACTTCCAAGCGTCCTTTCAGGTTTCCGGCTCTCAGCTTCAGGTTGGCGTTCTTGTAGCCTCGGGGTTGGTTTGCGGAGTATCCATGTAGCGTTCGCCGTACATTACTTCGTAGTAAGCCCAGTCGATGACAGGACCGCCGGCTACTCCTACTTTGAATAGTTCGGGGTAAGTCAGCATCAAGTTGGGTGGTCATGAAACCACCGAAGCTCCAACCATGTACGCCAATGCGGTTATTGTCCACATAACCCAATGATTTTAAGAAATCCACTCCTTTTACCTGGTCTTTCATCTCTTCGGTTCCCAATTGGCGGAACGTACAGTTCTCAAATTCCAGTCCCCCGGTTGTCACTGCCCCCGGTTGTCAACGGTCAGCATGACGTAACCCAGTTGTGCCATGTAAATATCCCCATCCGCGGGCGTCATAGTTGCGGTTGTTGTGGATTAG
>ENA-OQAL01000145-OQAL01000145.1-human-gut-metagenome-genome-assembly--contig:-NODE-145-length-18317-cov-2.844255_pt1 | contig 18317 bp, 26 predicted proteins | sample MGYA00242491_ERZ504519 | MGnify/ENA primary metagenome ERZ504519 (study PRJEB26092, sample SAMD00036260) | human gut metagenome | host: Homo sapiens | study: EMG produced TPA metagenomics assembly of... | reverse complement strand
GCGCGCCTTCATGCAGGTCGACCCAGCCTTGTGCGCCGGCACCTGCTGGATGACGTCGGCGTCGACGGTGCGCTTGGCCCATGCGAGGTACAGCCATTCCATGCAGCAGATCGCGGTGATCAGTTCCGGCCAGCTCTTGTCGGACAGGCTGTCGAGGTATGCGCCGTACTCCTTGTTGGCCGGGGTCGGTTCGGTCGCGTCGTATTCCTCCTGGCTGACGTGATAGGCCTCGAGGAAGTGCTCGAAGTAGGTGGCCTCGTTGTCGGCGAACCACTGCGATTGCGCCGCGAGCATGTCCTTGGTCTCCTGACGTGGGGCGAGTTTGATGAGACGCGCCATCATGCCGTTGTTATAGAACTTGAAGTCCTGGATCAGGTACGCCTTGAGGATGGATTCCGGCAAGGTGTCGTCAAGCAGCTCGCTGACGAAACGCGAGTTGATGGCGTCGTACCAGTCCTCGGTGTTGAGCATGTACATGAGGTCGGCGACGGAGCCGGCTTCCGCGCCCAGCCAGGCGTAGTCTCCGCTGGCGGGTTTCGTTGCTTCTGGAACGTGGTTGGTCATGATTTTCTCTTTTCTTGGATATGCCGGCGGACGGCCGGCATGTTTTCTGTGTTTGTTGTTGGATTGTGAGTTGCGTGGTTCAGGCCACGACGTCGGCCTTGCCTGATTCGAAGCGGTCGAGCACACCGGTTTTGGCGAGCGCCTTCTGTACGAACCACATGAGCGCTCCGCCGAATACGGCTCCGGAGATGACGCAGCAGACGGTGAACACGACGCCTTGCAGTGTCGACCAGCCGGGCGGTGACGACCCACTCGTACAGGCCATTGGATAGGCCGGTCAACGCGCCGGCCAGGGTCACGGTGAGCAGGTTCCACTTGCGGTATGCGAAGACCGCGAAGCCGATTTCGGCGCCGAGTCCTTGGGCCATGCCGATCAGCAGTGCGTGCGCCACGCCGAATGGATTGCCCAGCAGCGTTTCGATGACCGCGGCGATGGTTTCGCCGAAGAAGGCCGCGCCGGGCTTGCGGATGATGATGGCCACGAGCGGGCCGGCGAACAGCCACATGAAATGGAAGAGTCCGCCCAGTCCCGGGGTGAGGCTGTCGAACAGGGCGGTCGGGGACGGCATAGATGAAGTCCCAGGCCCAGAAGATCACGCCGGATGCGACGGCAACGATCGCGGCCACGACGATGTCGACCACACGCCATTTGACGTTGGGTTTGCGAACTGCGGAAGACTGGTTTTCTTCAGTCATAAAGGTATGTGCCTTTCTCTTATGCAAAGGCACGGGAAGTAGAGAGACGTCCGTGCGCCGGCATTATCCGGTATACGTTCATACGGTTGAAGCGGTCGCTTCCTCTCAGCCATAATGGCCCCCGTGTCCGCAAGCGATATTACATGGTTCGGCGCGTTTCCAGGCTGGTATTCCACATGTCGGCCAAAAGTCTCGTGAAATGGAAAAATGGGTTCCGTGTTTTTCCGTAAAGTCCTGAGCCTCGGAAAAACACGGAACCCATCGATATGCGGGAAAGCCGCTGTCGGCTATGCCAGGATCGACGCCGTGTCGGTTACCGTGATCAGCGGTTCGAACAAGCGCATCGTGTTGAGCGCCAGTTCCTGGTTCTCCGGGGTGCTGCCGGCGCAGGCGTCGGCCGGAACGCGCACGGCCACGCCGCTATCGGCCGCGGCGAGCACGGTGGTGAGCACGCAGCAGTCGGTGGCCACGCCGCAGACCGTGATTTTCTTGGCTCCGCCGATCGCGTCGATCAGCTGTTGTCCCCATTTGCCGAATGTGGTGCGGTCCACCACCTGATGGCTTCGGCGAGGGCGGCGGTCTCGTCGGTCAGGTCGTATATCGGGTCGTCCGGCGGTACCAGGAACTGCGGCCAGTCCTTGAAGTAGTCGACCCAGGCGTCCTTTGGTGGAATCGGCGCGACGTAGCGCGTGTAGACCACGCGGTCGCCGAACGCCTTGGCCAGTTTTGCGAACGCTTCGTTGGTGTCGTAGTAGGTTCCGTCGGCGCAGGCCCAAGCGGACCATTCGCTTTCGGCGAATACTTTCTGACGGTCGATGACGACCAGCCACTCATCTTCAGCGATCATCGTATGTTCCTTCCTGTGCGATCGCACCGTTCGTCACTTGGCTTCGATGGCATCCGCCGTTTCGGATGCCGGCAGGTCGGCCTCCTGCTTGGCGATGTCTCCACGCTGGAACGCCAACGCGCCGAACAGGCCGACAAGCAGCGCCACGATCACGCCGAGGTTGGCGGATGCCCAGCTGCCGTCCTTGCCGCCGATCAGGAAGAGGAGGTAGCCCTGCCAGGTCAGCCAGTTCGCGGCGGTGTTGACCACGAGGCCCCAGCCGAGGATGGTGCCGACGGCGAGGATGACGAACGACTTGACGTTCCACTTGCCGTAACGGCCGTTCGGATCATACAGGTCGGGGGTGCTGTAGTCCTTCTTGCGCACGATCACGTCGGTCACGAACATGCCCGCCCATACGGCCATAGGCACGCCGAGGGTGGTCAGGAAGCCTTGGAACGGGCCGATGAAGGTGTCCGAGAAGAAGGTCACGTAGACCACGCCGGCCACGGTGAGCGCGGCGGTGAGGCCGGCGGCCGCGGTGCGGGGCAGTTTGACGCCGAAGCTCAGCAATGCCAGTCCGTTGGAGTAGTTGTCCATGATGGAGCCGGACATGAGGCCCAGCACGGCGACGATGGTGTACGGGATGAGGTACCAGATGGGCAGGATGGAGGCCATCGCGCCGATCGGGTCGTTGCCGACGTTTTCGGCGAGTTTGGCGTTGGATCCGGCGAGCAGCAGGCCGTAGAAGATGAGAAGCACGTTGGCGATGGACGCGCCGAACGTGGTCCAGAAGACGATGCCGCTGTTGGAGGACTTGCGGGGCAGGTAGCGTGAATAGTCGGCCGCGATGTTCACCCAGCCCAGGCCGAAACCGGTCATGACGAAGAAGCAGCAGCCGAGCATGGCCGGCAGGCCGCCGGACGGGATCCGTCCGATGGCGTCGAAGTCGATGTGGCCCCATCCGAGGATGAAGAAGCCGACGGTGATCACGCCGGTCACGATGGTGATGACCTGCTGGCAGCGCATGATCAGGTCGTAGCCGAAGATGCCGGCCACGACCACCAGACCGACCACCACGATGGTGGAGATGAGCTTCGGCGCGGCGCCGGAGCCCCAGCCGAGTTTGGAGATGGTGGAGGACATGGCGAGCACCGCGGTGGTGGTCAATGAGATTTCCCAGCCCAATGTGGCGATCCAGCTCAGCGCGGCCGGCACCTTGGCGCCTTCCACGCCGAAGGTGGCGCGGGTGAGCACCATGGTCGGGGCGTTGCCGCGCTTGCCCGCTATGGAGATGACGCCCACCAGCAGGAACGACACGACCACGCCGATGGTGGTCATGATGGTGGCCTGCCAGAAGGAGATGCCGAATCCCAATGCCCATGCGCCGTACGACATGGCGAACACAGAGACGTTCGCGGCGAACCAAGGCCAGAACAGGCTGGCCGGCGTGCCTTTGCGTTCCTCTTCGGAAATGGTGTCTATGCCCTGTTCCTCGACGGTGAGGGCACCTTTATCCTTGCTCATTTTCGGTTATGTCTCCTTCGCTTCCTTGCACTTTCCGAGAAAGTGCCCGTGCCGGCGGCAAAGCGTTCCTTGTCCGCTTCGCCGAACCGTTCGGACACATCATAACCCAACTTATAGTCATTATGACTATAAGGTTTGCATGGCAAGCAGCTTCTCCACTTCGATTCTGGAAGGACATGTGGCCGGACCCCGTCGCGTCACCGCGATGGCGGCCGCCGCGTTGGCGATTCCGACCGCCTCGCGAAGCCCCGTCCCCCGGCTCAGTTCTGCGCACAGCACGCCGGCATGGCAGTCGCCGCGCCGTTGGTGTCGATGGCGTGGACCGGGAATCCCGCGACGAGCTCGGCCTCCGCCCCCGGTCGGGCCAGCCATGCGCCGCCTTTGCCGACGCGGACGATCAGCGCGGAGTCCAATCTCCGTGCCATCCGCTCAATCAGCGTGCGGAACGTTCCCTGGTGCATCGGCAATCCCAGCCGTCCGGCGATGAGGACCGCCTCCCGTTCGTTGCACGACCAGACCGGACGGTATTCGACCATTTCGCCGAACGTCTCGTCGTCGATGTCGGCCACCACCGGAGACGGGTCGAACAGCGCGAGGAAACGGCGATTCGGCGCGGTCCGGCGCATGAATGCCCGCAAGCCCTCGCCGGTATGGTGCGCGAAGGTGTATCCGCTGATGTGCACGACATCGCCATCGGCCGGTTCGACGCTTTGGAAGGTGGATTCGTCGCCGCGGGCTTCGGCGCCGCGCATCGAGATGAAGGTGCGTTCGGCCGTGCCGTCGGTCAACGCCACGCAGAATCCGGAGTCGACGCTTTCGTCGGTGGGACCGACATGCCGTATGCCTTCGCTCTCGAAGACCCTGCGGATCGTGTCCGCCCAGGGGCCGGTGCCAAGGATGCCGGCGTGCCGGGCGCGACGCCCATCTGACGTACGGCGTGCAGCGTGTTGTAGCTCGCCCCGACATGGATGCCCGCTTCGTCGGCGAATACGTCCTGGCCCGGCTGGGGGATTTTTCGACGCTCATGGTCAGGTCCACGATCGCCTGGCCCAAGGAAATGACCGTTCCGTTTCCCATGTTTCACGCCTCCCGTTCTCTCAGGGCGCACAGGCCCGCCACCGTCCGGTCCAGGTCGAGCCGATCGTCGTCTTTGAGCTGGCGCAGCACCTGTCCGCGCATATCCGGGTCGAAGCCGTCCGGACCATGCCATGCGCCGAGCATCGCGCCGGTGATCGCGGCGATGGTGTCGGTGTCCCCGCCAAGGGAGGCGGCGAAGCACAACGCTTCGGTGGGTTTATCGAAGAAACGCGTGGCTATGGCGAACGCCGCGGCCACGGATTCGTTGGCCTCCACGCTGGTGCCGCAGTCGCGTCGGAGGATGGTGGCGAATTCGCCGTCGGACATGGAGCCGTCTTCTCTGACGGCCCATTCCATGAACATCTTCACGCGGGCGACGACGGACGCCTTGGCCGACCAGTTGCCGCGCGGCGGCTGGGATTCCACGAACGCCAACGCTTTCGAAAGGAGCCTCGCTCCCCCGCGATGGCGAGGCTCACGGCGGCGGCCACCAGCGTGGTCGATTCGATGCCCTGCATGGTGTTGTGCGTCACCACGCAGGAACGCCAGGCCTCCTCGGCCAAGCGTTTCCGGGAATGAAGGCGATGCGACCGGGGTGGCGCGCATGGCGCCTCCGTTCGTGGTGCCGAATCGTCCGGTAAGCTCCGGGTCGATCCCTTCCGCCAGCGCCTGCAGAGCGGCCTTGGTGGATGGGCCGAGCAGGTCCAGCGAGCCCTTTTCCTTCATCTTCGCCTCCCAGCGCAGGAGGTCCTGGGCGTACGCGTCGTTGTCGATTCTGCCATGGTCTTCGATGAGGCGGGCGGCCAGCACGAGGCCTGTTCCGTGTCGTCGGTCACCGAGCCGGCCTTCATATTCGGCGCGATCGGCTGTTGTGGCACGGCGTCCATCAACCTGCGGACCGGTCCGCCGTAGCATTCGATTATTCGTTCGGCCGACATGCTTTGGGTCGGCATGCCGAGCGCGTCGCCGATGGCGAGGCCGATCATCGCGCCGCGGGCATGTTTCATCAGACGCTCATCGATCGCCATGGTTTCCTCCGTTCTCCCCCGCGGTGACGCGCAACGTGAAGTGGCTGGGGTCGAGGAACGAGCGCACGTATTCGACCAGCGTGCCGTCATCGCTGAAATTGTGCCGTTCGGACAGCAGGAACACCGTCTCCGGGGTCTTCTCCAACGCTTGGGCGATCGGGCCGAGCCTGTCTGCGGATACGTCCATATATCCGGAGGCCGCCTGCAGTCCGGCCTGTTTCATGGTTTTCGAGATGGAGCCGTCCACGAGTCCTTCCATTCGTTCGATGACCTCGCGCAGCGCCGGGATGGCGGGCAGATACGAGACCTCGTACGAGACCGGCGTCGACCGGAAGAGCCTGCGGCGCGCGATTTCGTAGAACCGTTCGCACTCGCTCTCCCCCTCCAACGCCAAAGGTCGGCCGACCAATGCGATGGACAGCAGTTCCGTGGTGGTCGGCGCTCCGGAACGCAGCGAGGCGGAGGCCCAACCGTCCGGACCGCTCATATCGCCGCCGTTGAACGCCACATAGCTGCCCGATCCCATGCGGGTCTCGATGAGTTCGGCCTTTTTCAGCTGTTCCAGCGCCCTGCGCACGGTGCCGCGGGACACTTGGTACTCTTCGGCCAGACGCGTTTCGGACATGATCCGCTCCCCCGGCTTGAGCGTGCCGTTTCTGATCTGCTCGGCAAGCTCGTGCCGCAGGTGCTCCGTTCGGGTGTAGGCAGTCATCTTCGGCCTCCGGACGACATTGAAACCAATATTGAACAACTATGTACAGGGTAGCACAGGTTTGTACAGGTTGCGTGTTGGTGGATGAATCCGCAAAAGACGCGATGGGGAATACGGTCAGCCTGACAGGCTGTTTCGTCTTCCCGCGCCCAAAGCGGGAAACCTGCATCGCTGCGCGTTCCATGTCTTTCGTTTCGAAAAAAGTTCGTTCGCGCGCTTAGTCTTTTTCCTGTGTCTACACTTGATTGCGGAGCCGGCAAAAGCGCCGGCGGCATCGTAAGGAAGAGCATTATGAAGATCACAGGACTCGACGAGGAGCGGCACGGCCGGCGTTGGAACGGACAGCGCGCGTTGGTCACTGGAGCCGGACAGGGCATCGGCCAGGCCGTGGCGCAGCTGCTCGCGTCCAAAGGCGTGAAGGTGGCGGTCAACGACATCGTGCCGGAACGTGCCGAGAACACCGTCAAACTGATTGCGGACGCCGGCGGAGAAGCCTTCGCAGCCATCGGCGACATCGCCGATCCGACTGTGGTGGAAGACCTCTTCAGGCAGCTCGACGAACGGTTCGGCGGCATCGACATCCTCGTCAACGTTGCGGGGATCATCATCAAGGACTCGCTCGACGACACCGACCTGGAACGGTGGAACCGCATCCTCGCGGTCAACCTGACCGCGGACTTCCTGACCATCAAGCAGGCCGTCAAACGCATGCGCAAGCAGCATTACGGGCGCATCGTCAACGTGTCTTCCATCGCCGCGAAACATGGAGGCGGCTACTTGGGCGGCGTCGCCTACGCGTCCACCAAGGCGGGCGTCGCGGCGCTCACGCGAGGAGCGGCCAGGGAGTACGCTCCGGACGGCATCAACGTGAACGCGGTCATGCCGGGACTCACCTACACGCCTATGACCGCCGGCATGCCTGATTGGAAACGTGAGGCGATTGAGGATTCCACGCTCGTCAAGCATGGCGGCCAGCCGTATGACATCGCACGTGCGATCGTGTTCCTCGCCGATCCGGAATCCGGCTACATCGACGGCGAAACCTTAGATGTGGACGGCGGCACCAGCCTCGACTAGGCTCCACGCCTTCGCTTTGCCCTGGCGCGTGTATCCGGGAGCGTCAGTCCCGGTCCGCTCTCAACTCAAACACGCTATATGTGGCAGATTCGGCGGTCCTAAAATCTGATATCCGCTATATGTGGCAGGTCAAACTGGATACAAGGTTGTCAGGGGGTATGATTCATGCCCTCTAACAGCTTGCTTTTCGGAAAATCTGCCACATATAGCGCAAAACGATTCCCTCAGCGCATGAATCTGCCACATATAATGGATTCCGTTTTTCTATGGATTCCGTTTTTCTTTGGACCGGCTTTCGCCAGCCCCTTGTCGAGGCGGAATCGATTTAGTCGAGCACGACGCCGGCTTCACGCATTCGGCGTCGTGCTTCGACGCCAAGCTCCTCGCTGACCGGTTCGGTCAGATTCTCGATGACATGCGTCTCGTATCCGAGTTTTTTCGCGTCCAACGCGGTTTCCTTCACGCAATGCGATTCCGCCAATCCGACGACGTCCACGCGCGTGACGCCAGCCGCCCGTAACGCATTGGCAAGCGTCTTGCCCGCCGCCAGATCCGCATCGACTTCCTCACACGTGGGAATACGGTCGGTATTGTCTTCCGATCCTTCGAAACCGGAGTATGACGGCGAATACTGCCCCTTCTTGAATGGTGCGTGATTTTCAGTGCGGCGATCGCGGGATGCAGTTCGCGTTCGCGGTGCCGGCCTTGCCATGCACCGGCCAAGTGTCGACGTAATCGGGATTGTCCGACCAGTGCGTTCCCGGTTCGATATGCCAGTCCTGTGTGGTGGCGATGTACGCGTATTCGCCGCGATGCGATTCGACATACTTCGCGATGCGTTCGGCGACGGCATTGCCGCCTTCTACACCCAGTTCCCCGCCTTCGCAGAACGTCGGCTGCACGTCCACGATGATCAACGCCTTGCCCATGGTCGCCTCCTACTTGGTTTTACGATGCTTCCATGGCCAGCATAACCGGTTCCGTCGGCAAGCGTCCGGCATGATTTGTCAGAAGACGATCGTCTTCCTCTTTCCTTTGGCATTGCGCGGATATTCACGGATGCGCGTGACGTATTCCAGATTGACCGCTTCGACATTGCCGTCCTTTTCCAGCACGATGCCGCCGTCCGTCACGTCCTTGACCGTTCCTTGAATGCTTGAATCCGTGCTCGTCACGGTGTAGATGATGCATTCCTTTCCAATGAACTGCCTTGCCAGCTCCTCCATCACCTTGTCCTTTCCACTGTTCCTTTTCCTGTTCAGCACGTGCCTGATTGCGGCGATCCTTCGTTGTTTCGCCGTCCAGAAAAGAGCCAGGATGATGCCAAGGCGAGCAGAAAATAAACGGAATCCATTCCCCCTCCTTGGTTTTTGCCATCGTTCAATGCACGAACAGAAACACATCTTTTTGCAGATTACCAGACAAGCGCCTTCCGCATGCCGGCAAACCGGCGATTCCGCCCACAGCGCCATGCGCAAGCGAAATACATCAGGCTTCCCTTTTCACCTTTCCCAGCTTTCTTGACAGTCTGGTAGCAGGCCGTTCCACGGCAAGATAGAACGCCTCCGCCACCAGAAGGCACAATGCAAACAAAACCATCGGGCGCAATAGACCCTGTACGGGAATGTACGGCACAATCCAGTCGCGGACGGGAAGATGGGTCAGATACAGGCTGAATGAAATGCGCCCCAGCCAACGGACAGGTGGCGTGGAAAGCAGGTCGGATACCACGTTGCAGGTAAGTGCGACCACCACCAATATCAGGCATCCGCACACGGCCAAAGGTTGGGCGACAATACCAGGCAGCAAACCGAAGCCGCTTTGGCAAACCAAGACGATGCCGCACAGGGCGAGCGGTACGGCAACGACGTCGCGCATCGTCTCGCGCCCGTTGTCCGTAAGTCGTTTCGCCAACGCGACGCCAAGCGCGAACATGGCCATGTGACGCAACGGCGGCCACTGCGTCCACTCCGACAACAGCACGCATGCGAGCGCAATGGGTGCCACGAATCGCATGTCGGTGGCGATGATGACGTATATGGGCAGGGCGAGGCTGAAAAGCAGTTCCCAGCACATGCTCCATGATGGCAGGTCGGCCATTGCCAATGTGGAACCGTCCACTCTGGTGCCGGCGGTGGTCATTGAAAGCATGTCGAGTTGGGTGAGCAGATTGTGTAGCCAGACTGATGGCGAGGATGTGCTGAACGCGTTTGCGTATTCTTCCGCTTTCCACCCCATGTGCATGGCGATTGTGGAGACGATACAGCAGATCCCGATTGCCGTGCAGGTGGGGATGGCGAGTCTGGCGATGCGACGCAGCTGGTAGCGAGGCCAGTTGTATGTGTCGATTCCGACGCATAGCGGAACGATGGAAAGTACAAGTCCGCTGAGAATGAAGAATAGGGTGACGAATTGGGCGCCTGGCAATAGTTGGCGGAGGGTGCCTCCCGTGTAATGGTATGCGACCACTGCCAGGGCCGCGAGTCCTCTGAGCCCGTCCAAAGCGTATATGCGTGTGTCGGAGTCCTTCTCTTTTTCGTTCACGGGTGTACCCTATCACGTGCGCTGGCTGGCATGCATCCGCCTACGTGCGTTTGGCGTGCGTTGTTCGGCGTGTGTTCGACAACAGTGCCATCGTCGAACACGACGCCACATAACTTCCATTCGTCTCTCTTCCCCGCCCGACTGTAGTGTCGGATCATATGGAGATCCGCGAATACGACATGATGACGGACGAGGCGCGCGGCATCCGCACGGCGGTGTTCGTCGTGGAGAAGGATTATCGTCCGGAATTCGACGAATGGGATGAGCCGGGCCGAGCCACGCATCTGCTGGCTTTTGGAAACGGCCGCGCCGTGGCGACATGCCGTCTCTACCCTGAGCTCGACCATGCCGATCAACCCGGACGTGGGTGATTGGTCGTTTGGCCGTGGTCGCCGACGAACGTGGCCATGGTATCGGCAAGACGGTGCTGGCCGAGGCGGAACGTCTCATCCGGAAGGCCGGTGGACATGTTGCCGCCGTACACTCCGAAGATAAGAATTTCGCAATGTATGAACATCTTGGCTACCGCATCACCAGCGAGCTTTTCGACAACGGTACGCATGGTTGGCTGGTCAAGGCATTGAACTGAATCCGGAGGAGCGGCCATCACCTGCGAAAGCGTCCGACACGCGGTATCAGGTGATGGCGCATATGGCATAATAGACACTTGGCGGAAACCTCGGGTTTTATCGCCCGTTCCCCCATGGTGTAATGCAGCACACGGGTCTTTGGAACCCTTTGTCTTGGTTCGAGTCCAGGTGGGGGAGCTTGAAATGGGTCCTCGCGGAGAAGCGGGGACCCAAATTCATTTGATCCACATCCATCAACGGCATGACGACGCGCGCGGTCCGATTGCGCCATGTGACCTTCCCTCATTCTCGTCCGGCTTACGCAGGTAACGGACGCCGGATGGGGCGGCAAGCTCACGACGGGAAATATCAACTGAACCATTTTGGTTCAGTTGATATTCCGAGCCGCCACTGATTGCATCCAAGGTAGAAGAAGTTTATTAAATTCTCTACTGGTTCATGGAAGAATGCGGCTGCATTCGCTATGTCAGCAACTGTCCACTCTGATTTCCGGTTTATTTTGGCACTCAAACCCGCTTGCGTTTGTAATAGCGCTTCAGCAAGAGTGGTTTGCTTGACGTTATAAAGGGCAAGTCGAACTCTGATGTTCTTGGTGACTATTTCTTGTAGTCGTTCAGATGCTTCTGTCTTTATTGAATGCTTGGCCATATATTTATTATGACACGCCATATTTGAAAAAATATAAGCATGGCTTATACTCATAAATATGATTTATAAAAACCCTGATAAACTTATCACAGCAAGAAGGGTTGCTGGGCTTTTGGCGGAAACCAAAATGTCTCAGGAACGTTATGCAAAGATGCTGCATCTTTCGCAGCCGGCAATTTCTGGGAAGTTGTCGGGCACGGTGAAGTTCACTGCGAATGACATTTGGAAGACGGCAGTGATATTCGGAGTCTCTACAGATTATTTGTATGGGCTTACCGACATGCGTATGAGAGAGGAAGCTATGACACCTGTGTAAAACATTTAGAGTCCGTGGACGAATTGCAGTTCGTATCCGGGCGGCGGATGAAACCATCCAGCATTTCCCAAACCAATAACAGAAAAGAGACAGAACGACAGACCGGCATACGCACCGTCAACCGCGGTGAGCCCGGTAGCCATTCACCACGGCAACCACGGAACGTATGAACCGGCAGGAACCACCATCATCGAACAACACAGTCGACAACAAACGACCAAGCAGGTCGTCGTCCGAAAGTTCCAAATCCGAAAGACCGAAACGACGGAAGTCATGACCCGGATGAAGCGCATCCAACGCTCCAAGCCAACAGTCATAAGCCACCACGACTCGATCCAATGGAACGGAACCGTCAAGACTGCAATCTTCGAAGGACACGGCCGCAAGAGCAATCTCCAACACGGAGACCTCATGCTCCAACAAGAACTTCGGCATGACGGAAAGATCTGGTCCGAGAACATCATCCTCATCCATATCCATTCCAATCTTTCGCCGGGCTTCATACCAACCACTCAACGATGGGTCGATATCGAAAATAATAATGCCCGCACATGAGTTGCAGCTCACATACGGGCGGCGAGTCAATCCCATCCAGCACTACCAAATACCTCGGCCCCACGGTAACCAGCCGGAGGGTCAAACAGAAAGAAGGAACCGAAATGAACGATTTCACATTCAATCCAATCAATTCCAATTCTGAGGAAAGGACCAGCTCAATGTCTGATTATTCCACATCCACCACACCGGATGAAACCCAATATCAGGAAAACACGCCGATAATCACCCCCGAAATCGTGGACGCCGGGAGTGAACTGAATATTTCAGAAGCTGATGATGAGAATAATCCGATCGTTCTTCTCTCCGAGAAATTGCCAGCAACGGTAGAACATCCGCTGTCCGACGATGAATGCGCGTTCACCCGCGAAGAGGCCGAGGCTCTGACCCAAGATCTCCAGCTGAAGTACCGTGACACAATCGAGGCCATTACAACCTGATCGCCGGTGTGCGTAAAGCGCATGATGGTCACATTTGGCTTGCTCTTGGTTATCCGCAAGGCGCAGCGGGCTGGAAGGCCTATTGCAAGGACTACTTCAAGGCTTCCGCAGTCAAATTGACAAGAGAACAGCGCGATAACCTGATCCTGGGCCTTGTTGAGCCAAATGCCGATGGAACCGGAGATATCAGCAACACTGACATCGCCATCCTTCTTGGAGTTGATCGCAGAACCGTGGATCGCGTCAAGACCAAGGCTGGTATCACTCAGACAGGCAGGGTTCGTGGCGCGGATGGCAAGCTCCGCCACGTTGACACCGGCAGCATGTCGAGCGAGGAACGCCGCAAGAAGATCGTGGAGCTCTCCGAGGAAGGCGCCAAGCAGACCGACATCGCCGACATGCTCGACGTGTCCCAATCCACCGTGTCCGAAACTTGCGCAAGGACAAGATGCGTCGCATCAGCGAAGGCCTCGAACCCGCGGTCGTCGACAACACCGAATTCGATCAGGCCTCCGACGACCAGCCGTTGGATCTTGACATGGGCAACGCGGACGCCAAGATCCGCAGTTACATCGACGCGTTCGGCGTCACGGTAACGCAGGCGAACGACGGCATCGAAGGCATCGTGCGCCAGCTTGAGAGCGATTACTGGAAGCCGGGTTCCAGCGTCGTGGACGAAATCATCGGCAACAACGCTTCGATGATTTTCGACATCATCAGCAACACGGGCAAGATGCTCCGTCTGCTGAACATCGACCTCGACAACGTGTTCGATGGCGTGGACGAGGACGATCCCGACAACGATTGGAGCCGTTTCGTCGATGGTTGCGAAGAGCTCGGCAAGGTCTGCGAGGAAGTCGTGGGCTGACCTTGCCCCGCACGTGTCGGAGTGGATAGGGGCATGGATCCACTCCGACGCCACGTTTCATTGAATCTTCCCGGGACGCCGCAGTCCCGGGCGAATACTGGTTTTTGGAGAAGAAAAGACTGAATCATGAAATACACCAAGGACGAAGAGGAAAAGGCCGAAAGGTCCAGCGTCAAAATGTGGCCCGGTATCACCGCCGGCATCATCATCGGCCTGATCGCGTTCGTATTGAGCTTCGACGCTTGCGTCTCGTGTTCGTCTCATGCGGCATCAACCCCTGGCTGAGCTGGGGCGGTCCCGTGTGCGTGGACGGCACGATCCTCCTGTGCACCTGGGCCACGTGGGGCTTCAAGAAGGGACATATCCGCGGATCCGCATACCCCGTGGGTGGGACTCGTCCTGTTCAGCGGTTTTCCCATCGCGGGCAACGCGTTGCACGCGATGATCAACACCGGGTTCCGACTGCCGTCATGGGTGCCGCCGGTCATCATGAGCATTCCACCTGTCGCGCTCCTGTACGCGACCCACTTGATCGTCATCATCGCCGGGGACCGGCTCGACAAGATCAACACCGCCATTGACACCACACGAGTGCCGGAAGCCGCACCGCGGGAGACCCGCGTGCCGGTTGAGCCCGTGAAAGCCCAGCCTGTGCAGCCCGCGCCCGTTCCCATGCCTACGCCGGTTGCCGAAACCAAACCCGCGGCTGAGACCGAGCCGATGATTCCCGACCTGTTCGACTTCCAGACGATCGTGCCCGACATGGAGGACGATGCTGACCCAAAGCCGAAGAGGCTGAAGCCGCCCGTCGCCGCGCCTCCACTCCGACCATCACGACCTCCGACTCCACGTTCCACAGCCGGTGATGGAATCCCACCGTTACCATTCCAACCCTGGTCGCGGCCTCCACGGTCACCCCGGACCTTCCAACGGAACCACGCCGGAACCGGAAGCGGAACCAGTCGAGGACACTACTCCATCGGAGATGCCGGTCACAGCCGTGGGAACGGAAGAGGAAAAGGAGCCGACGGACGCTCAGACTGAAACGGAAGCCGGAAACGAACCGGCTACGGACGATGCCGTCAAGACCAAGCCTAAGAAGACGCGTCGGAACAAGGCCGGCGCCGATGACGAGGAATGGCTCGCATGGCTCGACGAATGCAAAGCCCAGAACGAGACTCCGACCTCGACGAAGGCGGTGGAGGCTGGATTGGCTTCGAGCAGTAGCACCGCCAAAGGTATCTCGCACGCATCAGGAAAGAACATCCGGAAAGGTTCTGAACATGGAACACCACAGCATGAGCGCCGGTGAATTCAAGGACCGGTACGGCGTCACCCCGCAGGAGGTGCAGGACGCTTTGGACGAGAACCGTCGCAGGGTCGCGCGCAAGCTTTCCGAATGGGGGATACGGTTGGGCGGTGGACGAGGTCATGTGCGATGTGGCCGTGGAACTGCTCAAGGGCGGTCTGCGCCGGTGGGCGTCCTATGAGGACCGGAAGGCGCTGGGCGCTTTCGTGAACACCCTGCTCGGCAATCGTCTGGGTGAATGGATGCGGACGGAACGTCCCAAATATCGTGGCGGCATGACCCATGCTCCCCAGACCCGCCGCAAGCGTCCGCCCACACGTCGTCGCAGGGCGAGTCGTTGGACGCGGACGAGGCAAGGAGTCTGATCCGCAGGGAGGATCATGCGGCATCGGAGGGACGTCTGTGTGAGGAGGACGACGTGTTCGGCGATCCGGATTCCGATGTTCTCGCCGCTCCCGCGGGCGACAGGTCCAGCTATCAGGAATGGCTTACCGGCGGAGACCAGCCACAGGGGCTGGCGAGCGACGAATACAAGGACGACATGAAATACTTGGAAAACGAATGCGTGCGACAGGATCGGGATGGTCGGACATTGTGGCGGATACTGGTACGCCAATGCCTTACCGTGACACGTGGCGCGGACGCATTGCGCGGTGACCGTCCGTCGTTTTTGGAGAACTCGCATCGCGGCCGCAACCCACGAATCGAGGACTTACCCGTACATCCTGCCGCCATCAACAAATACAAGACGGGAAACAAGACGGGCAGGAGGACAAGATGATCCTTCATCGGCTGTTACCGGATCCCGGTGACGTGGAGATAAGGCGGGACGGTTCTGTTTTCTCTCTCCAACGCCGTTCCGGTCCATGACGGCCGCAACGCGTCGTCTATCGATGATGACGGACACGCGTGGCCGGCACCCCCTCAAGACTTTGGAAAACCTAAACATTTTTGGAAGCAAGGAGCCATAATGAAGACCGTTGAATGGGCTTGGAACTCTGATCCCGACACGCCGGACGAGAAACTCGTGCTGATCGCCATGGCGAGGGACACGTATCGGACCCCATTGGATGCTTTGGCCATCGTGGGTTCCCGCGTGTTGCGGCATGCTGTGTGCGATATGACTCCGGCCGAGCTCGACGCGGTCCTCGCGAGCCTGGAACGTCAGGGATACATCACGCCGTACGAGGATACGGACGGTCCGGTCGGACGCCGTATCGGCATCCTGAACCGTGAGCACGCGCAGGAAGGCCCGTGGAAGGATGGCGTCTCAACATCGACGGCAAGGAGACGGGACGATGAGCGTCAGAGCGATCTCATGGGCGTATGGCCAGAATCTTGGTTCCGCATCGCAAAAGGCAGTGCTGCTCCATCTCGCATATCTGGCCCGTGAAGAGGACAACTGCGCGCGGCCGCACGTAACGCGTATCCAGGCAGAGACCGAATTAAGCGAACGTACCGTACGCAAGGCATTGAAAGCACTGCAGGACAAGGGACTGATCGCATTGGGAGACCAGAACCTCGCCGCGGGGCACGGCAACGGCGACATCGTGCCAGCGAACCGTCGACCCAAGGTCTGGATCCTGCGATTGGACCATAGCGGAAAGGCTGACAGATCATGACGGTAGTAACCATGGTATGGGTCCAGGAACACGTGCACGAGGTACGCAATGCGACCAAAGCGGTCTTGTCATATCTCGCATTCAAAGCTCGTTACGACGACGGGACGGCCGCATGGCCGGCGATAGGCACCATCGCTGGAGCATGCGGGTTGAGCGAGAAGACCGTGCAACGCAGCATCGACCAGCTTCTCGACCTCGGACTGATCGAACCCGGACAACAGAACTTCAGCGCCATCAACCCGAAAACCGGCGAACCGGTCAGGAGAAACTACCAGACCATCGTATGGAACGTGATCTGCAAGGAATCGAACCTGCCAACCGAACCATGCGAGGACCCGTCCGCATCCAAAGTCAGAGCCGCCATGAAACGCGCGGAAAGAGCGAAAGCCAAAATGTCGCCCCTGAACCAAACGGACCAGAACGACGGTGAAAGCTCGGACAAAATGTCCGGAACGGCGGACAGAAACAAACAAAAAGAGCGAAAGCCAAAATGTCGCCCCTGAAGAATGGCGGAAACAAGCCGATTCTCACAGATTCTGACAAAATGTCGCCCCTGGAAACACAGGACGGGACGAACGATGTGGTCGAGGACAAAATGTCCGAAAAACTGGACAAAATGTCGCCCAATAATACATTGAAATACAATTACCCCTCTCTCCCTACGGGAGAGCTCCCCGCAAGCGGGAAGCGCCCCACCGGGGAGGACGGGAAAAACGATGAGACGGGACAATCCTCCGAAGCCGTGATCGTGATGGACCATCTCACGGCCATCCGCTCCAAGCTGTCGCTGACGACCTCAACGCCGACCAAACGTGACCACGCCAAAATCGGGAACCTCGTCAACCGGGTCGCCAAAGCCCACGACGCCGACCGCGCGGTAGCCGTGGCGCTCATCCTCGCGGTCATCGACTGGCTGCCCGCGAACACGTACTGGCTCCGTCGCATCGACTCCGCCCGCCGACTGGCCGACAACTGGGATCAGATCGCCAACGACTGGACCGTCAGCCAACTCGAAAACCAACGCGAACGCGACACGGAAGCCCGAACCCGCGACCGCAAGCCCATCTCCAAGCCCACACTCATACCGGACCACCACTCGGAACGCCACGTGCACACGCTCATGTGCGAACACGTCCTGAACGACATGAAGCCACACGAGGCGGAATACGACCACGAGGGAAGCCTGCGATCCGGGCATCCATCCGAATGGCAGCTCGCATGCATGCGCCACGCGGACGAACTCAACCAGCGTGACGGACTCGACAAGGCCGCCTGAGATGCTCTTCCAATGATCGACGCCGAATTCACAGACGGTATCCGTCACCGGTTCAATCCCGAAACACGACTCGAATATCCACGTCCAAACCAAAAACGGTAGTCGTAAAACCAGTAGAACGAAAGGAAAACACGATGAACGGGAAACGAGAGAAAACCAACGCGCACGGTGCAGGACGCATCCTGTCCTACGAACCGTTGAAAGTGCACTGCGACGCTTGCGACCAGGATTTCAACTCATGGGAATCGTTCGGCAGACATGTGGACGAGATCGTCGACAAACCCGCCGACACCAGACGCGAGGCCGTCATGGACGTCCTCGCCGACCATCTGGGAGACATCGGCATGGAGGACGGGTGGGACGATCCACAAGTCACACCCGACGGGTCCATCAAATGCGGATGCCTCGTCCGAATTCCCGGACATCACCGCATGGCGCGCGCACCTCGCCCAAGCCATCATCGACAACATTGACGCCAGCAAGGAAGCCTACGAAGCCCTGAACCGCGTGGACGTGGAACGCCACGCGCGAGGTCGGCGAGATGAACGACGAGCCCATGGGGCAGGACTGGCGGATCCGCCACGACCGGTCTCCTGGCCGCCTCGCCGATCGTCTGGACGCGCGGAAACCGCGACGGGGATG
>ENA-OQAL01000144-OQAL01000144.1-human-gut-metagenome-genome-assembly--contig:-NODE-144-length-18387-cov-3.402300_pt1 | contig 18387 bp, 20 predicted proteins | sample MGYA00242491_ERZ504519 | MGnify/ENA primary metagenome ERZ504519 (study PRJEB26092, sample SAMD00036260) | human gut metagenome | host: Homo sapiens | study: EMG produced TPA metagenomics assembly of... | reverse complement strand
CTGGGAGTCCCGGGACGCTGGGGGATCCCAGGAATTTCAGGGGAGCTTCCTGCCCTTATCCGATGGTGGAATAGACTGGGGAACCATGCATTATTTCGTACCCAAACGCTGCGTCGAATCGAACAAATCATGTATCGCGACAAAGCGACGGCCCGGCAGGCCGCCGACCAGGGTTGGCGTGAACGCGGTACCGAACTATGGGTGTATCGGTGCGAATTCTGCGGAACCTGGCATCTCACACATCGCGATCCACAAGCGCTAAAGGGTGTTGCCAATCGCTGTTGCAGTATCTTTTAATATCATTCGATATTGCTGACATTGCAACAAGAAATCTCAATAGAAGTTTGCAAAAAAGATTGGCTATCATGCGATATGTGATAGCCAATCTTTTTGCATTTTTGGGGGAATATCAATCGCCATATATCGACAATATATTGCGATAATCCAAGAATATTTGATGATTAGTCGGTGATGTCGGCTTTGTAGAAGTTCACGTAGGAACGGCTCGGCGTCGGACCGCGCTGACCCTGATAATGCGAGCCGGTGCCTTGCGAACCGTACGGATGTTCGGCGGGGGAGCTGAGCTGGAAAAGCACATCTGGCCGATCTTCATGCCCGGCCACAACTTCACCGGCAATGTCGACACATTCGACAATTCCAACGTGATATGCCCCTCGAAACCAGGGTCGATGAAGCCTGCGGTGGAATGTGTGAGAATACCCAAGCGGCCCAGTGAGCTCTTGCCTTCCAGGCGGGCGGCAATCGTCGGATCAAGCTTCACGTACTCCCACGTGGAACCCAATGCGAACTCACCCGGATGCAGAATCCACGGTTCGCCCGGAGCCACCTCGAACTGCTCGGTCAGCTCGCCCTGATTCTCAGCCGGATCGACATACGTGTACGCATGATTGTTGAACAGACGGAAGAAACGGTCCAAACGCACGTCAATGGAAGCGGGCTGCACCATTTCCGGGGTCCACGGATCGAGTGAAATATGACCTTCGGCCTGCGCGGCGAGAATGTCGCGATCGGACAGCAGCATCGAAACTCCTTATTGCCAGGCACGCGAATGTGCCGGTATGGCGCTCGCCAACATTCGAACGTTCGCATGGTTGAGCGTGCGAATGCCGGCAATTGCGAAATGATTATTAGCTGGCTCTAGTCTAACGCGGTATCGCTATATCGTGGCTTATATCGGGTTGTAACGATTGCCGTGTGCTTGGTACGCAAAATCCGTTGCATCGGATTTTTCTGCAGGATTTTTCTACGGGATTCTTCCGCAGGATTTCTTACAGGATTCCCGGCGCGATATCGTGCGCGGCAAGCCAGTCGCGCAAATCGCTGAACTCGTTGAGACTGACCGCATGATCGAGTCCACGGTAGCTTTTCGACGTGAGGAACGTATGCTCGTCCAGCCAAGCGGCGGTTGCGAAAAGCTCCGGCATCGGAATCACGGTATCGTTCTTGCCATAGCCGTAGAACACAGGAATATTCAATTCCGCGACATGACTGTCGGCCGGCGCGCTACCGGCGACGATTCCCGGCGCAAGGAAGCCGGAAAGCGAGATTGACGCGGCGTACCGTTCCGGATGGACGCGCAACAAATGAATCGCCAGCAAACCGCCTTGCGAAAACCGATCGCACTACAGCGCGATCTTCGGGAACATTGCGCGCAACCCAATCGTCAATGGCTTGAGCGGCAGCATAAGCGTCTCGATCCAGGTCTTCGCCGGACGGTACGCAATCATGGAACCACGAATACGCGCCCTGACCGAAACCGAATTCACCGGAACCAGCCTCCTGCAGCACGAGCGGCGCGCGCAATGAAGCGAAATCGTTATAAGGAGCCACGTAACGCATCATGTCGGCCAAATCGGCCTCATTGGAGCCCCAACCGTGCAGGCAGAGGAACAGCGGGCGCGTGGAGCCGCATTGCCGCCCCCGCGCGAATACTGTACGTGCGTGACCTGCAGCGGCTCGCCGAACCTCCCTGGAACCACCTGCGATTCGCGCCCGATCAGACCGGTCGGGGTGTTTGGGTTGCTGGAGTCGTGGGAATCACTGGTCTCGTGCTCGCGTATTTCACTCATGCCTCCAATATACCCGTTCCAGCGGGGCAATCCTCCCAGTCACTGGAAGGATTGGGACGCTGGGCGGCTTGCCAGCGGGGTGATTGTTCCAGTGAGTGGCGGTTTCTGGACTTTGAGTGAGCTGCCAGCGGGCGGATTCTCCCACTGGCTGGAGGAATCTGGACTCTGGATGGCTTGTAAGCGGGATGATTGTTCCAGTGGGTGGAGGTTTTGGGACGTTGGGCGGCTTGCTGGCGGGCAGATGCTCCCACTGACTGGAGGAATCCACCCGTTGAGGGCAAAAAGAAACCCGGTACGGAGAGAAAACCACCGGGGAGAGAAAGGAGAGAGAAGAAGAAAGGGTTCAATTGTCGGGAACTGCTGTGGGTTCCTGGTCGGCTCTTTTGCTGACATCTCCTATATAAACAGACGATGCTGAGTACATGTCTGGTGTTTTCTGGGAAATATCTGAGAATTTCAATTCCCTCATGTTTTAGATTGTGGAATGGCCTCCAGTTTGCCGCCTTCCACGCCGTGTTCCGTTCCTACAGTTGTCTCGTCCCCCACGTTTCCACAGTTCGTCCGCAGACAAACTCGCTGCGGATCACCGGCTCACGCCAGCTTGCTGATTCCATCAGATCAGTTGGATGCTAGATCTGCGCGTCGGCGTCCACGCTCATCACATACACGTTGCGTCGCAGCTGCTTGGATTGCGCGCGCGTAATGTCACCCGCCTCGTACATGTCTTGGATCACACCCAGCTCGATACCGTAACTTTCGCGCTTCACCTCTTCCGCCTGCGCCTGCGCCTCCGCGCTCGTGCCCACATTCGGGCGCGACCTCAGCGTAGCCTCGCCTCGTCGGTAATCCAACAGCAGTGCCGAGCAATGTTCCGTATTGTACGTGTCGCGGCCCATCTCCTCATACAGGCGGTCGATCACATGTTCGATGGCATCCACCTGCACCGCGCGGGTGTGCGCGAACAGCTCGTCGTCGCTGAACAGCGGGGTAGTGCGGCGAATGCGGCTGTTCACACGCTTCACCACCGTGCCCAAACGCCTCTGCAACGCCCTGAAGCGGCCTTTGACTCGCCAGATGGTGCGTCCGGAATTATGTTCCGTTTCGATATGGCGCAGAGAGCTCATGATCTGGTCGAGCAGGCGCTCGCATGCTTCGATTTCCAGATCGTGCGCTGCCTTGTCGTCGTTCGGCGTCGCCTTGACTTTCGCCAGTCGCGCCTTGACTTTCGCCAGTCGCGCCTTGACGTATTCCTTCTCCCAGTTGAGCGCGTCGATCTGCAGTTGCATATACCCTTGCGGATCGATTTCTCCGATGCGCTGCTTCAGTCGTGTGATACGTTTCGTATACGAGTCGATGATCATCAGCACCGCACGACGATTGTCGGGTGTGACTCGTCCCGTCAGTTCCTCCACGGTCCGTCGCAGCACTTCGATGGTGATTTCGGTCATTTCCACGGAAGTGTCTTTATTGCGATTCGGCGCCAGCAGCGGCAGCAGGAAGTTGGCGAGCAGCAAGGTTACGACGATCACGCCACCTGCGATGAAGATCAGTTCGTCACGCATGGGGAACCACGCGCCTCCCGTAATGGTGTACGGGATCGTGAACATCAATGACAGGGTGATGGTGCCTTTCGGCCCGCCGAACGTCATGACCGCGGCCGAACGCCAACGTTGCGCCGTCATCTTGCGTCGCTTGCCGGTGACGGTATCTCGCGCGAGACGTAGCATCAATGAAATCCACAGGAATCGCATGATGATTACCACTGCGGAAACCGTAAGAATCGCAACCAGTAGCAGCCAATTGCTGACTTGCGGATCGTCCCAGCTTGCGCTCATCGCATTCGGCAGCAACATGCCAAGCAGAATGAACACCGTGCCGTTGAGCGTGAACGAGAATACCCCCCATACGCTTGACGAAACAATGTTGGTGCGAGCCACATTCGGGCCGATGCCGGTGCGATCGAAACGGATGATCAAACCGGCCGTCACCACCGAAAGAATGCCGGAAACATGCACCGCTTCCGCACCCAAATACAGAATGAACGGCAGGAACAATTCCATCAAAATACGGCTTGTGGTCGTCTCCCAGCCGAAAGATCGCAACGATTCAAATAACAGGTCGGCGACCATGCCTACTGCCAAGCCGAAAATGGCGCCGCCGAAGAATGAGAACACGAACTGTGCGGCCGAATCGCCCACTGTAAACACGCCACTGACGGCCGCCGCGATCGCGAACTGGAAGCCGACGATGCCGGACGCGTCGTTGAATAGCGATTCGCCTTTAAGCACGCTGGTTTGACGTTGCGTAAGCGCGGCTTCCTTGCCGAGCGACGATACGGCGACCGCGTCGGTCGGTCCAAGCGCGGCGCCGAGCGCCAGTGCCGCGGCAAGGGGAATTGCGGGCCATACGGCATGCAGTGCGAAACCAACGGCCACCATGGTTGCGATCGCTAGTCCAATTGCCAATGAAAGCGACAATTTAACGGATCTCAGCAGCTCGCTTTTATCGATTTCATGCGCTTCCAAATACAGCAGCGGCGCGATGAACAGCACCATGAACAGTTCCGGATCGAGCGTGACGTTCGGGAAAAACGGCAATTGCGACGCCAGCGCACCCAACGCGATCTGCACGAGCGGTGTGGAAACCTTGGGAATGAAACGGCTGAGGAATGAAGATAGTACGACGGCGGCGATAATACATACAATCAACTCGAATGCCGCCAACGTGCCTCCTTTTTGCGCGTTTTCTTCAATCTCTTCCAGCCTACCAAGAGGTATTTATGGGCGTGTTTCGTCTTTCGCTTCACGCGAGCGGAACCGTATAGTGGCGGGTATGCAGTGGAGTGACGACATGGAGCTGGCGATTGAATTGGCCCGCGAGGCCGCCGCGGAAGGCGAGGTACCGGTCGGTGCCGTCGTGCTTGACGCTGGGGGAGCGGTGATCGGCAGTGGCCGTAATCTGCGCGAGGCGCACGCCGATCCGTTGGCGCACGCCGAGGTCAAGGCCATGACGCAGGCCGCTCGGTCGCTTGGTACGTGGAATCTTGCCGATTGCACGTTGATTGTTACCTTGGAGCCGTGCCCGATGTGCGCCGGCGCGTGCCTGCAAACGCATGTCGGACGAATCGTGTTCGGCGCGTGGGATGCCAAGTTGGGTGCATGCGGTTCGATTTGGGACATTCCTCGCGACCCGCATGTCGGTCATGTTCCGGAAGTTATCGGCGGCGTTCGTGAATCGGAATGCGCACGATTGATGACTGATTTTTTCGCTGGAAAACGATAATTGCGATTTTGTAGTCGCAAAAACGTAAGAAATATTGAAATGCCAAGTAAATCTTGGTAAAGATGATTGCGATTTCAACGGTAATGTTTACGTAATAATATTTCTTGCGATTCTATGGTCGCAAGAAATACTTTCCGACAGAAAGAAACACGCTCGGCGACGTCAACAAATGAAGCTTGTCATACCATCGAAGGTGACAATACAAGGCAATCGCAATATGTAAAGGATGCTGCAATGACGCTCATTCAGACCTTCCATGGCAACGCTACCAACGGTACCGAACTCACTGCGGTCTACGCCGAACAGCCAGCCGCAAACGTGGCGTTCGCGCTCGTATTCCCCGGCAATGATCTGCCGCGACTCGTGCATTGGGGTCGCCCGCTCGCAGCCCCGGCAACCGTGATCGACATGTTCGACGCGCAAATGCCACAGCGCGTTTCTGGCGCACTCGACTACACCTCATGGCCGAGCGTGCTGCCCACGCAATCCGAATCCTGGATCGGCGCAACCCGTTTCGATGTGCGTCGCGACGGCGTGGAACTGTTCTGCAAGTTCGCAGTCAGCAACATCACCGCCGAAACCGTGGCGGCTGGCAAAACCTACGTCATGGGCGAAAAAGACGGATACCCGAACTGGAGCGTGGCCGACGAACCCAAGCAGACCCCAACCGTCACCGTCACCGCCGAAGACGAGGAACAGCATGTGAAACTCATCTGGACCTGCGAACTCGACGAAACCGGCCTCATCCGCCAGAACGCCGAAGTCGTGAACACCGGCGAAGGCCAGCTTGAAGTCGGCAAGGTCGAACTCGCATTCACCGTGCCGGCCGACGCCAACGAAATCCTCACCACCACCGGCCACCATCTGCGCGAACGCTCCCCGCAGCGCCAGGACTTCACCCTCGGCCGCTTCGCCAAAGCATCCATGGCCGGACGTCCAGACTTCGATGCCACCCTGCTGCTCAGCGTCGGCGAAAAAGGCTTCGGCTTCACGCACGGCAACGTCTACTCCGCACACGTGGCATGGAGCGGCAACAGCGTGCTCTCCGCGGAACGTCTGCCCTACACCAGCGGTGTGATCGGCGGCGGCGAAGTACTGTTCGGCGGCGAAATCAGCCTCGCCAATGGAGAGTCCTACACCACCCCATGGCTCATCGGCTCCTACGGCGAAGGCCTCAACGAAGTCGCAGCCCGCTTCCACAGCTACATTCGCCGCGTGCACCGCGACTGGCTTGCTGAACACAACATCGCGCCCAAGCCGCGCCCGGTCATTCTCAACACATGGGAAGCCGTCTACTTCAACCATGATTACGATACCCTCACCGCACTCGCCGACAAGGCCGTGGAAAGTGGTGTGGAACGCTTCGTCGTGGACGACGGCTGGTTCGGCTCCCGCCGCGATGACACCTCCGGCCTCGGAGATTGGCAGATTTCGCAGGACGTGTGGCCCGACGGCGACAAGTCGCTCAAGGTGCTTGCCGATTACGTGCACGGCAAGGGACTCGAATTCGGTCTGTGGTTCGAACCGGAAATGGTCAACCCTGATTCCGACCTGTTCCGCGCACACCCCGACTGGGTGTTGAAGCCCACCGAAGGCCGTCTGCCCATGCAAGGACGTACCCAGCAGGTCGTGGACCTGACCAATCCGGACGCCTACGACTACATTTACGGCGCAATGGACAAGCTCGTCGGCGAACTCGGCATCGACTACATCAAGTGGGATCACAACAAACTCGTCACCGAAGCTGTCTCCCCACGCACCGGACGCCCGGCAGTGCACCAGCAGACGCTCGCCGTATATCGCATTTTCACTGATCTGAGGCCGCGCATCCAGGACTTGAAATCGAAAGCTGCTCTTCCGGCGGTGGCCGCGTGGACCTCGGCATCCTCGAAGTGGCCGACCGCATTTGGGGATCCGACTGCGTCGACCCGGTGGAACGCGCCGACATCCAGCGCTACACCTCTTTGCTCGTGCCGCCGGAAATGATCGGCGAACATGTGGGCGCATCCCCGGCGCACTCCACGCACCGCGCCACCACGCAGGAACTGCGTATGGCCATGGCCTTCTTCGGACACATGGGCATCGAATGGAACCTGCTCAAGGAACCGCAGGAAGATATCGACAAGCTCGCCGAATGGGTCGCCGAATTCAAGAAGCATCGCGAATGGTTCGCCGTCGACACAGTCGTGCATTCCGACGCAGCCGATCCGGCAGTGCGCTTGGACGGTGTGGTCATGCCTAACCAAGCGGCCGCCATCTACCGTTTCACCCAGCTCACCACCTCGCAGACCTACCCCGGCCGCGCCGGTACGCCTGCCCGGACTCGACCCTGACAAGGTGTATGAGGTGTCGCCGCTTGACGTGAGCCTCGACCTCGCCAAGCAAGATCGCCAACGGACAGAGCCCGCTCGGCTGGTGGAAGGCCGGAGGCGTGAGGATGACCGGACGCGCGCTTGCCACGTACGGCATCCGCCCGCCGGCACTGCACCCGGCGCAAGCAGTCCTTTTCAAGGCTGTGCTTGCGCCCGTCGAGAGCGCCGAATAAGCCGTAATCGCATAACAAAAATCCTCCCTGAACAAAAGGGAGGATTTTTTGTATTGCAAGACAATCAATCGCAATCAATCAGCCAACATATTGCCGAATTGCCTGTGATGCGGCCGCTTGGCCCACAAAGCCCAATCGTGGTCGGGAATTTCAAAATCCACTGGCGCGGCCTGGCTATGCCGATACATGTTGATGCCGTTACGCAAGTCGTCAATGCCGAATTTCGCGATGAACGACGATTCTCCGGCGATCATGATTTTGTCTGGCATGGCAAGATTGGCGATGGTCGCCACCAGGGTGCCGAGACGGAAGCAGGTGCGGTTCACCAGATTCGTCGCCTGCGGTTTGTTCGCGCGTGCGTCACGTGCGAAATCGTCGAATGATGCGGGATGTCCGATAATCTGCGAATATTCAGCCGCGATCGAGTTGTCGGACAAACATTGCGCGCATCCCTTATGTCCGGAAACACAACGCGGCCCATCCGGATCGACCAGAATGTGCCCGACCAAACCGTAACTTTTATCCGGACAGTTCACCAGCTCGCCGTTGACCGTCAACGAAATAGCCAACGCCCGCGCCGAACGTCAGCACCGCGAAGCTATTCAATCCAATACCGGACCCAAACAGGCAAGCATCAACGACCAACGAATCGATATCGTTGTAAATTCCGGTAGGCAATCCGGTCGCCTCACGAACCATGACGGAAAGCTCCACGGGCTGCGACCAGTGCATGAACGGTGCGAACGTCACCACGGTACCGTCGACAATATGCCCGCCAAGCGAGATTCCCACAGCGCACGGTTTCGGCCAGCCCGCCATCTCCGCCTCGTCGGAACAGTCGGTCGTCAGTTGTTTGATCAGCGCGACCACGGTCTGCGGGGAAGCGTCTTCGATTTCCAGATCATGGCATCCAGTGATGATCTGCCCGATTGCGTTGACCGCAACTGCCGAAATATGCGTCGCGTTGATTTTCATGCCAACGAAAGATCGCGCATTCGCAATCACCTGCAATCCGGTTTGCGGGCGGCCGCGACGTTCCGTATTTTCTTTCTGCACGAAATCTTTCGGCAGTTTGCCGGCCTTGCCGGATGGCATCGGCGTCTCCTCAATCACGCCCGCATAAATCAGATCGCTGGTAATTCGGGAAACAGCACCCTGCGAAAGTCCTAAAATCTGCGCCAACGTAATGCGTGAAATCGGACCATATTTCATGATGCAAGCCGCGACTTATGAGTATATTCGAGCCTTCAAACCACTGTGGCAGAGGTGAAACCGCCATCTGAACCATCCTTCGTGCTCCCGTTCGCGCACATCGTGCGTCAAATTACTTTCTCAGAGTAACAAAATCTCGTCGTTTTTTATTTTCCGACCCGCACAGGCGCGCTGAGCTGGGAAATGAAAACCGCCCCCTTCTATAATTCTCAGTAATGGTGGTGTGGTAAGGAAGCCGCTCCACCGTAATAGAGAAAAGATACAAAGGAGTCGAGAATGAAACCTGATTCCACCACTAGTGTAGGTAAATTCAGGAGGATTGTATACCGCGCTCTCACGGCCACATGCGCAATCGCGTTGACGGCCGGCCTTGCAGGTTGCGGCAACAGCACCGCTGGAACCGTCACTTTGGATTTCTTCCAATTCAAAGCCGAAGCAGCGGACTGGTTCACCGCAAAAGCAAAGGAATTTGAGAAAACCCATCCCAGCATCAAAGTCAACGTCAACAATTCGTCCGACGCAACCACTGATTTGCGTACGCGACTCGTGAAAAATCGTGAACCCGACGTCATCACCATCAATGGCGACATTAATTTCGGCATGCTCGCCGAAGCGGGTGTTTTCCACGATTTCACCGACGATGACATCGTCGACGAACTCAATCCAGGCATGGTGAACATCGCCAAGAGCCTTGTACAAACCAACGACGAATCCAAGAAGCGCCTGTACGGCCTGCCGTATGCGGGCAACGCGTCCGGCTACATCATCAACGCTGACGTGTGGGAAGAAGCGGGCGAGGATCCCGACAATCCACCGCAGACGTGGAGCGAATTCATCGACCTGCTGCAACGCTTCAAGAGCAAGGGCATTGTACCGATCGAAGCGAGCACCGCTGATCCGTGGACACTCCAGGCGCCGCTGGCATCACTCAACTCCACGCTGGTACCGGAATCCGAATATCTTTTCCTCAAAGACGGATCGAAGAAATTCTCCGACCTGTGGGGCACTGTCAGCGATCAGCTGGTCGAGATCTACCAGAACTACACGCAGAAGAATCCGGCCGTCACTTACCAGCAGGCCACGCAGGATCTGGCCGCAGGCAAAGCCGCGATTCTGCCACTCGGCACCTACGCGATTCCGCAGATCCGACTCATCAACAGCGATGCCAACTTGCGTTTTGCGCAAATGCCGGCAACCGACGATGCCAGCGAACAGCGACTCACCGCAGGCGATGACGTGATTCTGACCATGGGCGCACACACCAAGCATGAGAAGGAAGCGCGCGAATTCATCGACTTCCTGATGAACGACGAAAACATCAAGGACTACTCCAAGCAGCAGTCCGCCTTTACCCCCTACAAAGACACGTATGTGGGCGATGAAGCGCTGAACGGCGTGCTTGACTTCTACCAGGCGGGCAAACTGGCCGACTTCTGCGACCATTACGTGCCAGCCAGCATCAACATCGCAGGCTTCCTGCAGACGCTGGTTCAGTCGGGCAACACCGAAAAATTCCTGAACAGCATGCAATCCGAATACGACAAGATCGAAGCCAGAAACTTCAGGTGAGAGGAGGAACGGACATGACTACCGCACATACTGCAAATACTGCGAAGAAATCTGCAAAAACTTCCAAAATAAGGTTTCGAAATATTCCAAGCGCAAGGTCGATCCGGCATTTTTATTGGATGACCGTTCCGGCTGCGATTCTGGTGTCCATCTTCCTGTATTGGCCGTTCCTGCAGGGCGCGGCATACTCGTTCACTAATTCGCAGGGTTACGGTGATTTTAAATTCATCGGATTGAAGAATTATATTGCGATGTTCCAGGATTCTCGCGTCGGTCACGCGTACCTGTTCACTATTCTCATCGCAGTTTTGATTACGCTCGGCACGAATATTCTCGGCATGTTCCTGGCGGTGCTGCTGAATTCGAAAATCGCATTCAAAAACGGATTCCGTGCGATCTTCTTCATTCCGTATACCCTGTCGGTGCTGGTGATCGGCTACGTGTTCAAGTACATTTTCATGACGCCGCTGCCGGCGCTCGGCCAGGCGCTGCATATTGATTGGCTGTCGACGTCGATGATTTCCAATCCGGATTTGGCATGGTTCCCGATTGTGTTCCTGTCGATCTGGCAGGGCGTTGCCTACTCCACACTGCTGTACTTGGCTGGCCTGCAGACCATCGACAACGAGATTTACGAGGCGGCCGCGATCGACGGTGTGAACGCTTGGCAGAACTTCTGGCAGATCACCTTCCCGCTGATTGGCCCGTTCTTCACCATCAACATGGTGTTGAGCCTCAAGAATTCGCTCGGCGCGTTCGACCAGATCATGGCATTGACCAAGGGCGGCCCGGATTCCAAGACCGAAACCGTCTCGTATCTGATCTTCCAGAACGGCCTTGGCAATGGCGAATACTCCTACCAGATGGCGAACGCGGTCACGTTCTTCATCGTGCTGGCAATCCTGGCCTTCGTGCAGCTGAAGTTCTTCAGCGGCAAGGAAAAGGTCTGAGCAAGGGTCTGAAAGTCTGAAGGTAAAGAGGAAATATCATGACTAGCGCAACTGTTGCAAAGACTGCAAAGACTGGCGTTCAAGCGCAAGCAAAGCCGGAGAAAATCCGCAGGGATCATAAGGTCAACTGGTGGCTGACCGCGGTTGTGACGGTGTTGAGCCTTACCGTGCTCGTGCCGTTGTATTTCGCTGTGGTCACCGCGTTGAAGACGCCGGGCGAGGCTGGCACGTTCAGCTTGCCGACCACGTGGGAATGGCATAATTTCGCCGACGCATGGAATAAGGTGAACTATCCGAAGGCCGCACTTAACTCCGCGATCATCACCGTGTGCGCGGTGGTGTTGACGCTGCTGACGAACACGTTCGTCGCGTATGCTGTGGCACGAAATATGGATAAGCGATTCTTCCGCTTCCTGTATTACTTCTTCCTTGCGATGATGTTCGTGCCGTTCACGGTGATCATGCTGCCGGTCGCGAAGGAAATGGGTACGTTGCATCTTGATAATCAGCTTGGTTTGATTATTCTGTACACGATTCTTGGCATCGGCACCAACCTGTTTATTGCGATTGGTTTTATTCGTTCGATTCCGATTTCGTTGGAAGAGGCGGCTCGTATCGACGGTGCTTCCACCTGGCGTATTTTCTGGACAATCATTTTCCCGCTGATGGGTCCGATTAATGCCACGATTGCGATTTTGACCGCACTGTGGGCTTGGAACGACTTCCTGCTGCCGTTGATCACGCTGACTGATCAGAGCAATCAGACGATTCCGCTCGCACAGTACGTGTTCCAAAGCCAGTTCACGTCGAACTATCCGATGGCCTTCGCGTCCTATCTGATGGCCATGGCTCCGGTTCTCATCGTCTACATCTTCGCCCAGAAGTGGGTCGTCGGTGGAGTGATGAGGGGAGCCGTTAAGTGAACAGCCCAGTGGTCTGTTCATAGGCTCTCCCTGAGCGAGCCGATAGGCGAGTGAAGGCAGGGACAACGCGGCCGTAGGCCGTCCGTTCAGGAAGTAACACTTCACCGCTCTGAGCGGGACTGGCCTATCCCACTCCCCAGCGCGGGACGTTCCATTTCCCTTTCTGGAACGTCCCGCGTTTTTATTTTGTCGGATTGGTTTTCGTCGTCGTAAGAAGCGTATTCTTTTCTTTGCTTGTTACAACTCGCCGCGGGAAAGAAAGAAAAACAGGGTTGCATACCATAGGGGAGTAGGCAAAATCGATCTTCTGCATGAAGCTGACATGAGCTGAAAACGGGCAGAGTCAGTCACGAAAGATCGAACGAAAATCCAACAAACGTCAAGCAAAGGAGCTCCACGACATGACGAATTTCAATCGTTCCACCCTTCCCGACACCGTGCGTTCCAACGGCGCGACCCCGAACCCGTGGTGGGCCAACGCGGTGGTGTATCAGGTGTATCCTCGTTCCTTCCAAGACACGAACGGCGACGCATCGGCGATCTGAAGGGCATCACCAGCCGTCTTGACTATCTGGCCGATCTTGGCGTGGACGTGGTGTGGTTGAGCCCGGTCTACAAGTCGCCGCAGGACGACAACGGCTACGATATTTCCGATTATCAGGATATCGATCCGCTGTTCGGCACCTTGGAGGATATGGACGAGCTGCTTGCCGAAGCGCACAAGCGCGGTCTGAAGATCGTGATGGATTTGGTGGTCAACCACACGTCCGACGAGCATGCTTGGTTCCAGGCTTCCCGCGACAAGGACGATCCGCATGCCGACTGGTATTGGTGGCGTCCAGCCAGGCCGGGGCATGAGCCGGGCACTCCGGGCGCGAGCCGAACCAGTGGGGTTCCTATTTCGGCGGTTCCGCTTGGGAGTACGATCCGAAGCGCGGCGAGTATTTCTTCCACCAGTATTCCAAGAAGCAGCCGGATTTGAATTGGGAGAATCCGGAAGTGCGCAAGGCCGTCTACAAGATGATGAATTGGTGGATGGATCGCGGCATTGACGGCTTCCGTATGGATGTGATCACGCAGGTTTCGAAGACTGTTGATAAGAACGGCAAGCTGCCGGGAGAAGACGGCTGCGAGATTGAGGATTATCCGGTTGGATGAGGAAGGCTATTCCAGCCCGTTCCCATGGTGCTCCGACGGTCCGCGCATCGACGAGTTCCTTGCCGAAATGCGCCGCGAAGTGTTCGAAGGCCGCGAAGGCTACATGAACGTCGGCGAAGCGCCGGGCATCACTCCGGCACGCAACGAGCATGTCACCGATCCGAAGAACGGCGAACTTGACATGCTGTTCCTCTTCGACCACGTGGGCATCGACCAGGAAGGTTCCAAGTGGAACACCGTGCCGTTCGAAGTCAAGAATCTGCGCGCCCGCCTCGCCGACCAGCAGGAGGCTGTGAAGAACGCCGGCTGGGCCAGCCTGTTCTTCTGCAACCATGATCAGCCGCGCGCGTCTCCCGTTGGGGCAATGACACGGACCGTGAGTCGCGCGAGCTGAGCGCCAAGGCGTTCGGCATGCTGCTGCACATGCACCGCGGCACCCCTTACATTTACGAGGGCGAAGAGCTGGGCATGACCAACGCACACTTCACCACGCTCGAGCAGTATCGCGATCTGGAATCCATCAACGCCTACCGCCAGCGTGTGGAAGAAGCAAAATGCCAGTCGCCGGAATCGATGATGGCGGCGCTCGCGCTCATCGGCCGCGACAACGCACGCACGCCGATGCAGTGGGATGCTTCCAGGTATGCAGGTTTCACCGCGCCGGACGCGGCGACGGAACCGTGGATCGGTGTCAATCCGAATCATGTCGAGATCAACGCAGCCGAGGAATTCGACGATCCCGGATCCGTGTACAGCTTCTACAAGAAGCTCATCGCCATGCGCCACAACAACGCGACCATCGCGACGGGCGAATGGAATCTGGTCGCGGCAGACAGCGAGCAGGTGTATTCCTTCACCCGTACCAGCGGCGACGACACGATTCTCGTCATCGTCAATCTCACTGATAGGACGGCGCAGGTGCCTGCTGAGGTCGCGCAACTGCTTGAGGATGGCGTGGGCGAGTCGCAGGTACTGCTCAGCACCTATGATGCCGTGCATAGCGTGAAGTCGGTCGCTCGCGGCGAGCTCGCTCGCTGGGAGGGGGTCGTGATCCAGCTCTGATCGATCTTTCCTATAAACTTTCTGCAAAGCGTTCGTGCGATTCATCACGGGATCGTACGAACGCTTTTATTTGTATTGTGATTTATCAGATTATGTATTGCGATTATTCCTGATGCTTGTGATTACTTTTCGCAAGTAATCTCACTTTTCATCGCGAAAGCCGCATGATAAGGCAGTTTCGGCAGACGTACGCTTACAATAACGCTCATGGAACAAAACGAGGTTCTCAAAGCATTGCAGCGCGATCACGCAGCTGAACTGAAACTAGCCGCCGAACGACTCAAGGGCACTGCGCGCCACACGGAAATCATTCCGTCCAAGGTGCTGTCCGACATGACCGGACATGAGATTCTGCTCAAGCCTGAGAATCTCCAGGTCACCGGATCGTTCAAGATTCGCGGCGCCTACAACAAGATCGCATCCCTGAGTGATGAGCAGCTGGCTCGCGGCATTGTCACCGCTTCCGCGGGCAACCATGCGCAGGGCGTGGCCTATGCGGCTCGCGAACGTGGTGCGAAGGCAACGATCTGCATGCCGCAGATCACTCCGCCGCTGAAGGTTGACGCCACCAAGGCGTACGGTGCAGACGTGGTGCTGTACGGCGAGGTGTTCGACGAATCCGCAGCCCGCGCCCAGGAATTGAGCGACACCGAAGGCATGATCTACGTGCCGCCATTCGACGATTACGAGGTGCTGTGCGGTCAGGGCACCATCGGCCTTGAAATCCTCGAAGACGTGCCGAACGTCACCGACGTGGTCGTGCCGCTGGGCGGTGGCGGTCTTGGTGCCGGTGTGGCGCTCGCCATCAAGACGTTCAAGCCGGAAGTGCGCGTGATCGGCGCGATTCCGGAGGGTAGCCCAGCATGGAAGAATTCGCTGGCCGCAGGTCATGTGGTTGCCGCCGACCAGGTGCGCACGTCCGCCGAGGGCGTCGCTGTGAAGCGTCCGGGCGATCTCACGTTCGCGCTGCTCAACGAATTCCTTGACGACATCGTCACCGTGACCGAGCGTGACATCAACGAGATGATCCTGCTCATGCTCGAAAAGCACAAGCTGGTGGTTGAGGCTGCGGCGCTGTGTCTCTGGCTGCGCTCGAGCACCTCAACCTGCGCTCGCGCAAGTTCGCCGAGGCGAAGGGTCCGCATGTGGTGGTGCCGATCATGTCTGGCGGTAATGAAGACACTGTGTCCATTGGCGCTGTGATTCAGAAGGGTATGATCACGCGTGGCCGCATCATGCATTTCGAGGTCGAGCTGCCCGATACCCCGGGACAGCTGGTGAAGGTTGCCACATTGCTGGCCGAGCAGCGTGCGAACGTTATCGCGCTGGATCACGACCAGTTCAAGGCATCCAGCCATTACGCGAATGCCGTGGCTTTGGGCGTGACGGTTGAAACGAATGGTCCCGACCACATTGATCGTGTGCTCGAGGCATTGCGCGAAGCCGGTTTCCAGCCGAAGCGCATTTACTGATTTCAGTACCGTTTTTCAGTATTTGATAACCAATAAGGGTCTTGGAAAGCCTTGCGATGATTTCTGATTGTCGCAAAGCAATCCAAGACCCTTTTGTTGTTTATATTGCTTGACTAGCCGTTACGTCATTCGGATTTTTGTCGTTGAAAAATTCGGATTTTGGTAACGACCAACCAAAACCGTTGTAATTCCAACGATTTGTGCCGGTACTGCAAGACGTACGAGAAAACGTATTTACTGTGCGGCTTACTGCTCGGCGGTGATGGTTTCGTCGACGAGCTGCGGCAGGGCGACGGCGATATCGTCGTGGATAAGCCGGTCGGCCAACCGATCGTATTGCGTGCGTCCCATGTTCATAATGGTGATCGGCACGCACGCCTCTGCGGCTATGGGCACGATGCTTGCCGCGGGCATGACTTCCAGTGTGGATCCGATGACCCACAGTTCGTCGGCCTGCGTTGCGAGTCGATACGATTTTTCGAGCGCGCCGTCCGGCAGCGCCTCGCCGAAGTAGACCACGTCGGTTTTGATGAGTCCGTTGCATGGCATGTTGCCGCTGTAGGGCAGTCTGCGATGGCAGTGCGGATCGGGTTCGTTGTCGAGATTCGCCATGATGTCGACGGTGTCATATTTTGCATGGCACTTCATGCAGTGCGAGGTACCGATGGTGCCATGCAGATTGACGATGACGTCGCTGCTATTGCCGGCTTTTTCATGCAATGCGTCGAAGTTTTGTGTGGCGAGCAGCGTTAGCAGTCCAGCCTGTTCCAGTTTGACGAGCGCCTTATGCGCGGTGCCCGGCTGCGCGTTCCATACGGGCGATTCCTTCTGCCAACGCCAGGAATACTCGCGGTCTTCTTCATTGGCGAGGAATGCGTCGATGTCATACACTTTCGTTTGTTCAGGGTGCTTGGTCCAGACGCCGTCCGGGCCGCGGAAGTCGGGAATACCTGCGGACGTGGAAATCCCCGCCCCCGTCAATACTGCGATCTTTTTTGCTCATATCTTAGGTATAGCCGCACGACGTAACTTCTGATGTTTCACGTGAAACAGGGAACATCGGGCAATCAAATCGAGAAAAGCAATCTTAATAATCATGTATGGAAAGGAATGAGAGGTGCATTATGACTACTGATATTGCACAAAACATTGCAGATGATGGCGCTGATGCGGCCGAGACTGCCGAACCGACTGAGACGGTTACGGCGATCGGGGCAATCGATATCGAATCGATGGTGGCGCCGCCGTCGCCGACACAGCTTGCCCCGATTCCGACGCCGGTCGAGCAGACTAAGTTCTTCCCGCACACTGATGAGTTTCCGGAAGGCTGCCAAGTGATTTCCGACTTGGACCAGGATGATTTCGGATATCCCGTGAATATCGAGCAGGTACATACGTGACCCGTCAGCTGGCTGATGGCAGCAGTGTTGATTTGCCGATATGGGTGTTCACGCCTGGCATTGACAATATGCCCGAGGGCGCAATGCCGGAAGGTGGTTGGCCGGTGATTGTGTTTGTTCGCGGTTCGGCATTCCACAAGCAGAATGTGACCGATTGCTCGAATTATTTCGTGCGTATTGCCGAGCAGGGGTATGTGGTGGATGCGCTGAAGTATCGTCACAGCGATATTGTGCCGTTCCCCGCGCAGATGCAGGATTGCAAGACTGCGGTGCGTTTCATGCGCAAGAATGCCGAACGCTTCCATTGCAACAAGGATCGTATTGCGCTGTGGGGCGATTCTTCGGGCGGTCATACGGTGTTGATGGCTGGGTTCACTGGCAATCGCGCGCCTGATACGGATTCCGTAGCGCTCGCGCGTTGCGTTTGGTGTTCGATTGGCTTTCCGATCGTCTGTGACTTGCTGTGATGCGCTGTTGATCTGCTGATTGCCGTGTTGTTGCGTTGTGTGACACGCGGCAATCAGCTTTTCTGACGATTTTGGGTTGTGTTGGAGTTGGTTTTGCGATTTATGGTGTAAGAAAGACGGATTTCGACACGCCGATGCTTTCCAGTGTTTGCAAGGGTTCGCGTCTTGTTTCGTCATGCCCGATTTGCGTGGAATGGGATTGTGCTGTAGGTTTATCTCTTGCTGCCGCTCGGCGAGTGGTTCCCCGGTTGGGGTGC
>ENA-OQAL01000143-OQAL01000143.1-human-gut-metagenome-genome-assembly--contig:-NODE-143-length-18480-cov-5.172342_pt1 | contig 18480 bp, 15 predicted proteins | sample MGYA00242491_ERZ504519 | MGnify/ENA primary metagenome ERZ504519 (study PRJEB26092, sample SAMD00036260) | human gut metagenome | host: Homo sapiens | study: EMG produced TPA metagenomics assembly of... | reverse complement strand
GGAGAATGATACTCCTGTAGGAGAAGGAGGAAAGGGAGGTATGTGTCCTTCACAGAATTTAGTGGATATGTATGATTTAGCAGATGGAACATCTCCATTTACAGAATATGATGATACCGGAGCTCCTGTATATAACTCAACTACATCTAATGGAGTGCCAGCTCCGACAGTGAAATCAGGAGTGCGTTATAACGATGCCAATCCGTGTTATAATCGTGATCCACGTTTGGCTGCCTCTATTTTGTATCATGGAGTAGATTGGAATGATGGAACAATAAACGTAATTAAGGGGCAACGTGATAATCCTATTGGTAATGCGAATGTAACTCCTACAGGGTATTATCTTCGTAAATATATGCCAGAAGAAATTTTGGCTAATAATCATGGGGGTACAGCTTTCAGAAACTGGATTTTTTATTCGGTATGCAGAGATCCTGCTTGATTATGCGGAGGCAATAAATGAAGTGAGTCCAAATAATTATAAAGAAGCATTGGCGGTTATCCAACCGATTCGTGATCGCGTAGGAATGACATTGCAATTGGAAAACCGTGCAGATCTTCAATCTCAGGATGCTGCCCGCAAATTTATTCGCCGTGAGCGCACAATAGAATTGGCATTCGAAGATCATCGTGCGTGGGATGTTCGTCGTTGGGGTGTGGCCAAAGAAGCATTAGCCCGTGATATTTATGGGGTAGATGTAGTACGCGAAAATGGACAGACTAAATATGTGCGTAAAATTGCTCAGCCCCGTGTGTTTGAAGATAAGATGTATCTGTATCCGATACCGGAAGGCGAGGTTTGGAAAACCAATATTGAGAATAATCCAGGATGGAATTAATAAAAGATTCAATGGTTATGTATAAGATAAATAAGAAAAATAAAATACGTACAGGGCTGAATAAGGTCTTATTAGCTACTGTATTAAGCTCTGCATCTCTTTCTGTGTGGGCACAAGAAGGCATATTAAAAAGGTCGTGTGGTGGATGTAGAGGGTAATCCAATTCCAGGTGCTGTCGTAAATGTGCTTGAGGGTAGCCGAATTGCCTTGAGCGATGAAAACGGATATTTCCAATTGAAGAAGGTAGTACCCAATGATGAAATTTATGCTACATGCGTGGGATATCTTCCTGCTACAGAAGTTGCTTCTGAACTTGATGGTGGTTTTACGATTGTATTGAAAGAAGATACAGATGTGTATATGCATACCGCACCTGTGCCTTTCGGTCGTAAGCCCATGAAATATATGACAGAAGCTACATCTGTGGTAACTGGTGAGGAATTAGAGAAACATCCGGTTACTGTGTTACAGAATGCTTTTACTTCTACAGTAACAGGTGTGGAAACATACGAAAAGAACTCAGAACCTGGATGGAGTGAGACCCTATTCTATATTCGTGGTTTACGTACTATGAATAATAATTTGGCAAATGATGGACAGATTGCGGAGAAACCTTTGGTTATCGTTGATAATGTGGAACGAGATTTGTCCTTCTTGGATGCATATCCAATAGAAAGCATTACAATTTTAAAAGATGCTGCTGCTTGCGCTATTTATGGTATGCGTGGTGCAAACGGAGCTATTATTGTCACTACAAAGCGTGGTCAGGCTGGTAGAACAAAGATTGATTTTACACAAGAAGTAGGTTTCCAGACTGTATCTGGTATTCCTGAAAGTCAAAATTCATATAATTATGCCTTAACGAAAAATCAGGCAAATTATCTGGATGGAAAAGAACCTGAATTTAGTGACTATGATATTGAAATGTATCGTCGTGTATGTAATGGCGAGCAGCTGACGGGAATGGATCGGTATAAGTATTTTAATACGAACTGGCATGATACAATGTTAAGAGACTTAGCCCCTCAGTATCGTACTAATTTGCAGATTAGTGGAGGTAATGCACGTGCTCGTTATTATGTTTCTTTCTCTTATTTGCGTCAGGAAGGTTTGTATAATACAGAATGGACTGATTATAATGAAGGATATAGTACACAGCATACGTTGAATCGTTATAATTTGCGTTCGAACATTGATATTGATGTCAATAAATTCTTGAACGTATCTTTGGATTTTAGGTGGTCGTATTGATAATATTAGTCAGCCCGGTATTGATACGTGGAATATTTTTACTTGGGGAGCTGGTGAAAATCTTCCTATTAACCCTGTTTTTTACACCTAACGGTAATTGGTTCTTTCCTTCTGATAGCGACAGTAAGAATGGCGCGGCTCAGATTGCGGGAAGAGGTATTGAGAAGAATCGTCGTCGTAACCTATATACAACATTGACTGCTAACGGGGGATTTAGGTTCATTGCTGCCTGGCTTGAAAGCAAATCTGACTTTTAGTTTTGACTCTTATGAAACTTTCCGTCAGACTCAGGTAGCAGACATAGATGGATATTATTATAATTTCCGTGATGATGTGAGCGATGTGTCTCAGTATACATACAAACGTATGCGTACAGCAGCTTCTTTGCCTAATCCAAGTACTTCTCCTCGTGATTATTATTATAATATCAACATAAAACGGGAGGTCTTTTCTTATAACCATACATTTAAATAAAAACATTGGTTAGATGCTAAAGCATTCATGCGTTCATATCAGAATGTAGTACGCGGACAATATTCTTCAAATCGCTATCTTTCTTATAATGCACAAGCTACCTATGTATATGACAGCCGTTATATTGTATCGGGTAATTTGTCTTATATGGGGAATGATAATTTTGCACCGGGAGAACGTTATGGATTATTCCCAGGTGGTTCTGTGGGATGGGTCTTATCAGAAGAACCTTGGTTTAAAAATAAGGCTACCCAGTTGCTGAAGATTCGTGCTTCTTATGGTCGTGCCGGTATGTCTGATATTTATACTACTTCTGATGGAGTTCCTTCTGTTCGTTATCCTTATCAAGGGGCTTATACAGAAACGGGTGGCCGTTATAATTTTGGAACGTCTCAGTCTGCTTACACTGGTATTTATGAATCTACTGTAGGAAATAGAAATATTAAGTGGGAAATTTCCGACATGGTGAATGTGGGTATGGATTTTGATTTTTGGAATAAGAAATTGTATGGACAGATTGATTTATTTAAAGAATGGCGTTCAAATATACTTGTGACTCGTTCTACCATACCGACAGGAATGTTTGGGGCAGCTGTACCTTTGGATTCTTATGGAAAAGCGGAAACAAAAGGCTTTGAAGTGACATTGGGACACATGAATAAGATTGGTGATTTTACTTATCATATTCAGGGTATGTTGACTTACAATACCAATAAGATTACAGAAATGGATGAGGTTGCACCTGATTATGCATACCAGTCAAAAAACTGGTAATCGTATAAACCAAAGCCAGTTGTTAACATGGGTACAATGGGCAAGTGATCCTGCCTTAATTCCTGAATCTCATCAGGATGCTATTGACCATCCGGAAAAATATCCTTGGCATTCGGCGGGAAAATATCAGTTGGGTAATGCCATTTTTAAGGATACAAACGGTGACCGTATTATAGATGCTTATGATAAAGAACCGATGGGATATACTAAGATTCCAGAGTTGATTCCGACTGTAAATATCGGTTTTGAGTGGAAAGGATTGGATGCCCGTGCAGTTTTGACTGCTTATTTGAACCGTACGGTAGGCTGTCGTGAGAATATGGACTATGGTTTTGGATGGGGAGGTACCTCTACTCACGAAGTAGTTAATACATGGGGATATTATACAGACGATCCGACCGACCCGCGTAATATCAATGCAAAATATCCTCGTTTGTCTAATTCATTTAGTAATATCGACCGTAACTATCCATATAATGAATCTACTATCTGGGTAGTAAACGGGGATTTCCTTTCTTTGCGTAATGTGGAAGTGGGTTATTCTTTACCTAAAAAATGGATTGCAAAAGCCAATATGACAAAAGTACGTATTTATTTTAGTGGTTATAACTTATGTAACTGGAGTCATTTGCCGAAAGGTTTTGACCCTGAAAATCCATTGAACTATATCTGGAATTATCCTAAAACAAAATCGTTTACATTTGGTATCAATGTAGGATTTTAAATAAAGCAATATTATGAAGATAAAGAAATATACTTATATAATGTTAGCCGTATTATTATTTTCTGGTACGGCTTGCAGTGACTTTTTGGATAAAGAATATGATGCAACCCTTTCAGATGAAAAGGTGTTTACTAATCAGACTATGACGCGTGAGTTCCTGACAGACATCTATACAAATCTGCCTGATGGATTGGCTCCTTTAAATGATGATCAGTTTACAGGTGCTTCTCGTGATTGTATGACAGATAATGCAACCTCCTATTGGGGGTTACATTATTACACGAAAGTAGCTACCGATTCGTATACAGCAAAAGACCATCCTTTATTGGGGCAATGGAATACAGATTTCGCAGGAATCCGTAAATGCAATATCTTTTTAAATAATGCTCAGGCTTCTGTTGTTGGTAACGCTGAAAAGTCGGGTGATGATAATAAGTTATACGAACGTTATTGCAATGAAGCAAGATTGTTACGTGCATTGTTCCATTTTGATTTGGTGTGTTGGTTTGGTGATATGCTGATTGTTGGAGAGAATGAAGATGGTACGAATATTGTTTTCAGTATGGAAAATCCTGAACAAATGAATCAGGCTCGTACTCCTGCGGCAGATGTCTTGCAATGGGTAGCGGATGAATGCGACAAGGTAAAAGATGCTTTACCATTCCGGTACTCTAATGAAACGACAAACTGGGGGCGTGTGAATGGAGCAACAGCTTATGCTTTAAAAGCTCGTGCTTTACTTTATAAGGCTTCAGCTCTCAATAACCCTACAGGAGAGCAGTCTTGGTGGCAGGCTGCCGCACAAGCTGCGCAGGATTTTATTGATAAAAATGCGCAACAGTCTAATCCTTATCAGTTATATACTACAGGAAATCCTGAAAATGATTATTATGAATGTTTTACTACCAATCCGGTATATAATAATGAAATCATTTTGTCTCGTTCAGTGTGGAATACAAACAAAGTGGAGCAAGTCTTCTTACCTGTTGGTTTCACTGGAAAATTTTCGGCTGCAGGTCGTACAAGTCCAACTCAGAACTTTGTAGATTGTTTTGAGATGTTAGATGGGAAACGAATTGATGAAGGAGGTGGTGATTATGCTTATAATGCACAGAATCCGTATGTGAATCGTGATCCACGTTTGGCTCAGATTGTTTTCTATCAAGGTATGACATGGGGGTAGTGCAAAAGATAATGAACAACGTAAATTGGACATGCGTACGGATGGAGGGAAAGATTATTCAGCCTCTATGGGAGGAACTTGTACAGGATACTATTTGAAGAAATTTGTAAATAATATTTCTTGCCAGAATCCTACCAACTATCCTCATTCATGGATTATTTTCCGTTATGGAGAGGTTCTGTTAAATGCTGCTGAAGCTTATTGTGAAGCTGGTAATCTGGACAAGGCAAAACAATATATTAATGAAATTCGTGATCGTGCCGGTATGCCTCATTATGAATATACAGACCAGACAGAATTACTAAAAACGTATTCGTAATGAACGTCGTATTGAATTAAGTTTTGAGGATCATCGTATGTGGGACTTGCGCCGCTGGCGGGCATACGATAATGTAACGGCTTCAGAAGAACAGTCTAAGCCTTATTATGAACAATTGTTGAATTTGTATGGCGTAGAAATCTCAGGAACGGAAGCTGCTCCTGTTTACCAGTATGGACCAGCGCGTTCTGCACAGAATGGAGGGGTAATAGAGACACGTGTGTTCAATATCCCGAAAAATTATCTGTTCCCGATACCTGATTCTGATGTCAAAATGGCTCCTAACTTGAAGCAAAACCCAGGCTGGGAAATAACCGGAGAATAATCAGCATGAAGATTTTAATAAAAAGAATGGTTATATGAATATAAAAAATGCATTGAAATATGTTTTTCGTCGGACTAGCTTGTGTATTGAGTGCATGTAGCGACGAAGAAAATGGAGTGAGCATTGGCAATATGTCTTTAGAGAAGCCTTCTGTTTCAAATGTGACATATAAGTCGGTAGATGTTTCAGCTCAAGTAAAAGATCCTTCCTCTTATATATTGAAACGAGGAATATGTTATGGAACAGAAGCTTCTCCCACCATTGAAAATCAAATTGTAGAAGTGGAAGGAAGCGGTAGTGATATCAATGTTGTCTTAAGTGGATTGACGGAAAGTACGACTTATTATGTACGTGCTTTTGTAACTGTGCTTGATAATGAACCCATGTATTCGGAGGAGGTACAAGTGACTACTCTTGCGGCTACCTTGGATGATAAACTTGCAGATTATGTAGCGCCTGATTATGAAGACGATTATACTTCTATTGCAGGATGGGATAAGCGGAATGAGTGGAACCTGGCTAATGTACATGACCCTTCTGTCGTGTTGGCTGATGACGGCTATTATTATATGTATCAGACTGACGCTTCGTATGGTAATGCACATGATGGACATGGGCATTTCCATTGTCGTCGTTCTAAAGATTTGGTCAATTGGGAGTACATGGGAGCTACTATGCAGGAGGCTCCGGCATGGGTAAAAGAAAACCTGAATGCATATCGTGCAGAAATGGGTTTGGAGCCAATAGAGTCTCCTTCTTATGGCTATTGGGCTCCTGTAGTACGTAAGGTAAAAACAGGTCTGTATCGTATGTATTATAGTATTGTTGTAGATAATTATATTCAAACTGGAAAAACAAATACAACAGATAATTTTGACGGTTCTTGGACAGAACGTGCTTTTTATTGGTTTGATGGAAACTTCAGATCCGGCTTCTAATGTATGGGAAGACAAAGGTATGGTAATCTGTTCATCTTCAGACCGGGGAATGAATGATTGGAGTCGGCCTGATTTGGATAACTGGAATGCGTATTTCTATTTTAATGCTATTGACCCTACTTATTTAGTTGATAAGGATGGCACCCATTGGTTGATTTATGGTTCTTGGCATAGTGGTATTGCAGAAGTGGAATTAAATCCAGAGACGGGTTTGCCTAAAACAAGTTTAGGAAAGCCTTGGGGAATTTCTAATTGGAATACAAATACTTACGGAAAGTTGATAGCACGCCGTGGTACCTCTCGCTGGCAGGGCTCGGAAGGTCCGGAAGTTGTGTATAACCCAGAAACAGGTTATTATTATATGTTCCTTGCTTATGGGTCATTAGCGGTAGAATATAACACTCGAGTAGTACGTGCTCGGAGTATGAATGGACCTTGGTTGGATATAAATAATAATGATGCAGCGTACGGTATACAAGCAGAACCTATAGTAACTCATCCTTATAAATTCAGTAATAGCTATGGATGGGTGGGTATTTCTCACTGTGCAGTGTTTAATGATGGCAATGGAAACTGGTTCTATTCTTCACAAGGACGTTTACCCGAAAATGTACCGGGAGTTAATGAATCTAATGCGGTAATGATGGGACATGTACGTAGCATCCGTTGGACGGAAGACGGCTGGCCTTTAGTTATGCCTGAGCGCTATGGAGCTGTTCCTCAGGTTCCTATTACAGAAGGAGAGTTAATTGGTGATTGGGAAATGATTCAAATGTCTTCTAATCATCCGGGGCAGCAATATGCTTCTGCAATTATGACTCTTTCTGCAGATCATAAAATTACAGAGGGTACTTGGAAAGGTGGTAGCTGGAGTTATGATGCAGAGAATCAGGTTTTAACAGCTAATGGCGTAAAACTGTATTTACAGCGTGAAGTAGACTGGGAAATGATTCCTCGTACACCGACTATTGTATTTGCTGGATATCATCAAAGTAACGGTGTTTGGCGTACAGATTGGGGAAAGAAAGTACAGTGACTTATAATATGTTAGTTTGGACGCCTTGTAGATAAGGAATTCTTGTTTGCAAGGCGTTTCTTTTGTGTATAATATCGTGATTAGGATTATGAAACACATCATTTTCTCATTTATCTTCCTGGCTGCAGCAAGCGCAGCTTACGCTTCTTCTCCTAAGAAGTCGTCGGTCATCCCAACCAGTAAAGTTATGACCCATGACCCAGTGCTGGCTAAGCAGGGTGACACTTATTATCTCTTCGCTACCGGACATGGAATTTCCGTGATGTCCTCAAAGGACTTGAAGAACTGGAAGTTTGAAAAACCGGTATTTGAGAAAGCGCCTCAATGGGCAGTGGAAACTGTGAAAGGCTATAACGGGCACACGTGGGCACCGGATATTATTTTCCACAATGGACTTTATCATTTGTTTTTATTCATGTTCGGCATTTGGAAAGAATACTTCGGCTATTGGTCACGCAACCAATCCTACGCTCGACCCTTCCAGTCCTGATTTCAAATGGACAGACCATGGAAAAGTAATTCAGTCGGTACCTAACCGGGATATGTGGAATGCTATTGATCCCAATATCATTATTGATGAAAATGGTACACCCTGGATGAATTTCGGCTCATTCTGGGATGGCATCAAGATGGTAAAGCTGACTCCTGATATGAATGGAGTGGCTCAGCCGGAAGAGTGGTATTCACTTTCTCGCCGTCAACGTACCTTTAATCTGGATGAAGAGAATGCAGGTGATGGAGCAGTTGAAGCGCCGTTTATCATGAAGCACGGTGATTATTATTACTTGTTTGTGTCATTTGACTATTGCTGTAAGGGCTTGAAAAGTGATTATAAAGTCATGGTTGGACGTTCGAAGACTGTCACAGGACCTTATTTAGACAAAGACGGAAAAGCTATGAACAAGGGAGGTGGTTCATTAGTGATTCAGGGCAACAAGGACTATGCCGGAGTAGGCCATAATGCAGCCTATCATCTGGACGGGAAGGACTATTTTATCTCTCATGCCTACTCTGTGGCAGAAGAAGGAGCCCCCAAATTGATAATTCGTGAAATGACCTGGACACCTGACGAATGGCCGGTTGTTAACTTCTAAAAGTGATGCTTGCAGGGATGCCGCAGGGAGTATTTTTCTCCTGAGCGGCATCTTTTTTATGTCGATATTGCATGATTTGTGATAGCTTTTTAGCGAAAATTTTATTGTTGATTTCACACCTAATCCCTATTTTTGCCTTGATTAGTAATTATTTGGAAAACACCTATGAAAAACAAGTATTTTTGGCACATTGGCGTTATTGGCCTCTCAGGCATTTGCCCAGCAGGCAGCGGTTACCGGTCCTGATTCTCGTTTGAAACTCGACTTTCAGTTGCAGGACGGCAAGCCTGTCTATTCGGTGACATACGACGGAAAGACCGTGCTGGAGAACTCTCCTCTCGGCTTTGTATCCAATATCGGCGACTTCAGCCGTCAGATGAGCTTTGTCGGTCAGCAGGCAGACAAGGTGGAAAAGACGTACACGCAGGACCGTATCAAGTGTTCTACGGTAAATTATTCTGCTAACAAGCTGACTGTAACCCTTGAAAATGCTGACAAGAAGAAGCTGGACATCGTGTTCCAGTTGAGTAATAACGACATAGCTTTTCGCTATGAGATGCCTCAGTATGGCGAAACGGCCTGTATGGTGATTGAAAAGGAAGCGACCGGCTTTGACTTTCCTTCTACCACTACCACGTTCCTTTCTCCGCAGAGTGACCCGATGATTGGCTGGATGCGTACGAAACCGAGCTACGAAGAGGAATATGTACCCGATGAACCGGTGGCTACCCCTTCCAAGTACGGTGAAGGCTATACTTTCCCGGCACTGTTTCATGTGGGTGACAACTGGGCGCTGGTATCGGAGACCGGTGTACGCAGTCTGTATTGTGCTTCTCACCTGAGTGATGCTACTAAAGACGGTCTTTATAGTATTGCTTTCCCGAATCCGGGCGAGATGAACGGTCTGGGTTCTTCTACTCCGGGATTGGCTCTTCCGGGTGTCACTCCCTGGCGTACGATTACGGTGGGCAGCGGGCTGAAGCCGATTGTGGAGACTACTGTTCCGTTTGATGTGGTGGAACCGCTGTATGATCCTTCACAGGAATACAAGTTCGGTCGTTCTACCTGGAGCTGGATTATGTGGCAGGACCCTAGCATCAACTACGATGACCAGATTCGTTTCATTGACTTGGCCAGTGAAATGGGTTATGAATATACGCTGATTGACGGAGGCTGGGAAAAGAACATCGGACGTGACCGCATGGAAGAGCTGTTCAAGTACGCTCACCAGAAGAACGTGGATGTATTCGTGTGGTATAATTCCAACGGTTATTGGAACGACGCTCCGCAGGATGCCAAGCAGTGCATGAGCAATTCAGTTGCCCGTAAGAAAGAGATGAAATGGCTGCAGAAGTGCGGTGTGAAGGGCTTGAAGGTGGACTTCTTCGGCAGTGACAAGCAGCAGATGATGGGCTTGTATGAAGATATTCTGACTGATGCCAACGAATACGGCCTGATGATAATCTTCCATGGCTGTACCATCCCACGCGGCTGGGAACGCATGTATCCCAACTATGTGGGCAGTGAGGCGGTACTTGCTTCTGAGAACCTGATATTCAACCAGCACTTCGATGACATGGAGGCTTACAACGCCTGTCTGCATCCGTTTATCCGCAATACCATCGGCTGTATGGAGTTTGGCGGTACGCTGCTGAACAAGCGTCACAACCGTACGAATGACGGAGGTACCATCCGCAAGACGACGGACGTGTTCCAGCTGGCTACGGCGGTGTTGTATCAGAATCCGATTCAGAACTTTGCCCTGGCTCCGAACAACCTGACGGATGCACCGGCACTGGCCATCGATTTCATGAAGCAGGTACCGACCACCTGGGATGAAACGGTGTTCCTTGACGGTTACCCCGGCAAATACTGTGTGCTGGCCCGCCGTCATGGCGACCGCTGGTATGTGGTAGGCGTAAATGCACAGAAAGAGCCTTTGAAGTTGAGCTTGAACCTGCCGATGTGGGAGAAAGGCGAAACGGTTTCCTATTATCTGGACGACAAGAAACGTCAGCCGCAATTAGAAGTATTGAAAATCAAGAATCCGACAGAGGTAAAAGTGGTAATCCAACCGGATGGAGGTATTATTCTGACAAAATAATTTGAGGAGTTTTCAAAAGAGAAAAGCGTGATTTTTAGTGGAAATCACGCTTTTCTCTTTTTAATTTATAACTTTGCATCCTAACTCATTGAATTATGGAGAATAATCAACTTTTTATTTACAATACACTGACCCGCAAGAAGGAACTGTTCGTGCCTTTGCATGCTCCTCATGTGGGCATGTATGTGTGTGGTCCTACCGTATACGGTGACGGACACCTGGGACATGCGCGTCCTGCCATTACGTTTGATATTGTGTTCCGCTACCTGACTCATTTGGGCTACAAGGTACGTTATGTGCGTAACATTACAGATGTGGGCCATCTGGAGCATGATGCAGACGATGGTGAAGACAAGATTGCCAAAAAAGCACGTCTGGAACAGCTGGAGCCGATGGAAGTGGTGCAGTATTATCTGTTGCGTTACCACAAGGCAATGGAAGCATTGAACGTGTTGCCGCCCAGCATTGAGCCGCATGCATCCGGACACATCATCGAGCAGATTAAGCTGGTGGAAGAGATTCTGAAAAACGGATATGCATACGAAAGCAAGGGCTCTGTGTATTTTGATGTAGCGAAGTACAACAAAGATCATCACTATGGTGTGTTGTCAGGACGTAATCTGGATGATGTGCTGAATACAACCCGTGAACTCGACGGACAGGATGAAAAGCACAATCCGGCCGACTTTGCTTTGTGGAAGTGTGCACAGCCGGAACACATCATGCGCTGGCCGTCACCGTGGAGTAACGGTTTCCCGGGCTGGCATTGCGAGTGTACCGCTATGGGACGCAAATATTTAGGTGAAACTTTCGATATTCACGGAGGAGGAATGGACTTGGTGTTCCCGCATCATGAATGTGAAATTGCACAGGCTGTGGCTTCAGAAGGTCATCAGATGGTACGTTATTGGATGCACAATAACATGATTACCATCAACGGACAGAAAATGGGTAAGTCATTAGGTAACTTTATCACGCTGGATGAGTTCTTCACAGGCTCTAACAAGTTGCTGACACAGGCTTATTCACCGATGACTATTCGTTTCTTCATCCTTCAGGCACACTATCGCAGTACGGTGGACTTCAGTAACGAAGCATTGCAAGCTGCTGAAAAGGGATTGGAACGTCTGTTGGAAGGTGTGAAGAATTTGGACCGTATCACTCCGGCGAAAGCTACTTCAGGCATCGAACCGAAAGGTTTGCGTGAGAAATGCTACGAGGCCATGAACGACGACTTGAATACACCGATTGTCATTTCTCATCTGTTTGATGCAACCCGTATGATTAATACGGTGATTGACAAGAAAGCAACTATCAGCGCCGAAGATTTGGAAGAACTGAAGAGCGTGTTCCATCTGTTTGTGTTCGATATTCTTGGTCTGAAAGCGGAAGCTGAAAACAATGCAGCACGTGAAGAAGCTTACGGAAAAGTAGTCGACATGCTGTTAGAGCAGCGTATGCAGGCTAAAGCCAACAAAGATTGGGCTACAAGCGATAAGATTCGTGACAACCTGGCTGCCTTGGGATTTGAAGTGAAAGACACCAAGGATGGCTTCACTTGGAAATTAAATAAGTAATTGGATACAGTTTTGTATATGAGGGGGTATCAACTGGGTTGGTATCCCCTTTTTTCAGTGCTTTTTGGCCCTTTTCAAAACGCAAGTGCATTTGATATGAAACGCAAGTGCATTTGATATGAAACGCAAGTGCATTTCACTTCAAACGCAAGTGCGTTTTACTTCAAACACAAGGACGTTTTAGTTGAAACGCAAGTGCGTTTTTGGGGATGATTTTTATGTGTATAAAATGTATATTTATCCGAAGCAAATACCCATGCGGCGGCCCTGCACAATCAGGTCATGGTCTTCCGTAACTAGTTTCAACTTGCCGGCCACTTCACTCAGTGGAACAGACTCGATGGTATTGCCTTTCAGTGCTACCATCCGGCCAAACATACCCTGGGCTATCAGTTCGGTAGCATGTCCTCCCATGCGGGTAGCCAGGTTGCGGTCGTAGGCTGTAGGACTTCCTCCGCGCTGGATGTATCCCAATACAGTTTCGCGGGTTTCGAATCCTGTTTCGTATTCTATTTCCTCGGCAATGTATTGCGCAGCTTTTTTACCTCCGATTGTAGGAATTCCTTCTGCTACCACTACAATAGAGTAGGGCTTTCCTTTTTTCAGGCGGTTGATAATGGCATCGCCGATACGGTGAATGTCGAAAGGAATTTCAGGAAGCAGGATAATATCGCCTCCTCCCGCCATACCGGAGTGAAGGGCAATCCATCCAGCCTTGTGGCCCATGACTTCAATGACCATGACACGCTGGTGGGCACTGGCAGTGGAATGCAGGCGGTCAATAGCGTCGGTGGCTATTGTTACGGCCGAATCGAAACCAAAAGAAACATCGGTTCCCCACACGTCATTGTCGATGGTTTTGGGAATGCTTACCACATTTACTCCCGCTTCGGCCAGTTTCGCAGCTGTTTTCTGCGTACCGTTTCCTCCGATGCACACGATGCAGTCCAGGCCGCGCTCGCGGATGGTCTGAAGCATGATGGCAGGTTTGTTTTCCGATACGGCACCCGCTTTTCTTTTGAACGGTTTTTCGCGTGAAGTACCAAGGATGGTTCCTCCCAGGTTCAGAAGTCCTGTCAGTGAGCTTTCGTCCAGTGGAACAATGTCATTGTCCAGCAGTCCCCGAAACCCACTATGGATTCCATAAACCTCCATCCCGTAATGGTTGATGGCTGTCTTGCATACCCCTCGAATGGTGGCATTGATTCCCGGACAGTCGCCTCCTGAAGTCAAGATTCCTATCTTCATGTTTTGCTGTATTAATAGATTGTGTGGTAAAGGTAAGAAAAAACTGTATATTTGTCATGATGCAGGAAAAAATAATGTTCCTCTCTGCTGATTTAGTCAGAAAAAATCTACCTTTGCATCTATCACATATAAGGATTTGAAATTTAGAAACCAATGAATTCAACCAAGTTAATAGGAAAAATATTTGTCCCCCGACAGAAGGAAATCGACCTTTATGGGACAAAGGCCGAAGAAATTCAGGCTCGTGTATTCCGAAAACTGATACATAAAGCTTCCGCTACAGAGTGGGGTATGCGGTATGATTATAATCATATCCAGGATTATACGGATTTTCAGCGTGTTCCGATACAGACGTACGAGGATGTGAAGGGATATGTGGACCGTATGCGTCACGGTGAAAGAAATGTGCTTTGGCCAGGGAAGGTCATCTGGTATGCCAAATCATCTGGAACCACTAATGATAAAAGTAAGTTTATTCCTGTCAGTCCCGACGGATTGAAGGAGATTCATTATCGAGGAGGAATAGATGCGGTTGCATTGTACCTCCGTGAAAATCCTGAAAGCCGTTTCTTTTCGGGTAAGGGATTGATATTGGGAGGCAGTCATAGCCCGAACTATAACGTGAAGGACAGTCTGGTGGGTGACCTGTCGGCCATCCTGATTCAGAATATCAGTCCGCTGGTGAACCTGATTCGGGTGCCGAAGAAAGAGATTGCCTTATTGAGTGAGTTTGAAGAGAAGGTGGAACGCATTGCCAGTACCACGATTCATCAGAATGTGACCAACATTTCGGGAGTTCCTTCCTGGATGTTGGCCGTGTTGAACCGTGTGCTGGAGAAAACGGGTGCCAAACATTTGAATGAGGTATGGCCTAATCTGGAGGTTTTCTTCCACGGGGGAGTATGCTTCACACCTTATCGTGAACAGTACAAGCAGCTTATTCCGACAGACAAGATGCATTACATGGAAACGTATAATGCCAGTGAAGGCTTCTTTGGCCTGCAAAGCGATTTGCACGATCCGGCCATGTTGCTGATGATTGACTATGACGTGTTCTATGAGTTTATTCCTTTGGAGGAAATCGATAAGCCGAATCCTACGATTGTACCTTTGTGGGGCGTGGAAGTAGGACGTAACTATGCGGTAGTAATCAGTACCTCCTGCGGTTTGTGGAGATATATCATTGGGGATACGGTGAAATTCACACAGAAAGACCCATACAAGTTTATTATCTCCGGTCGTACCAAGCACTTTATCAATGCTTTCGGTGAGGAACTGATGGTAGATAATGCAGAAAAAGGACTGGAAAGAGCTTGCAAGGAAACCGGTGCACAGGTACTGGAATATACGGCAGCTCCTGTCTTTATGGATGCCAATGCCAAGTGTCGTCACCAGTGGCTGATAGAATTCAGCGTGATGCCGGATTCGCTGGAGAAGTTTGCACAGGTGCTGGATACCGCGTTGCAGGAAATAAACTCAGATTATGAGGCTAAACGGCATAAAGATATTACCTTGCAGCGTCTGGAAGTAATCAAGGCTCGTGAAGGCCTGTTTCACGACTGGTTGAAACAGAAAGGAAAGCTGGGTGGCCAGCACAAAGTGCCTCGCTTGAGCAACAGCCGTGACTATATTGAAGAAATGTTGAAACTGAATAACTAAACTATATAGATGAAACCTATACCTAAATATATTGCTTTGTTGCTGGTCATTATCGGGTTTTATGCATGCGCGAGCACGGGGATGCCCGACGGGGGACCGTATGATGAAACACCGCCTAAGTTTGTGCGTGCTACGCCGGAACCAATGCCACGAACAACAAGCGCAAGAAAATCTCCATTGAATTCGATGAATACATCAAGCTGGACAAGGCATCGGAGAAGGTGATTATTTCGCCTCCTCAGAATGAGGCGCCCGAAGTGAAGGTGAGCGGTCATCGGGTCCTGGTGGAATTTTTCGATACCCTTCGTGAAAATACCACTTATACGATAGATTTTGGTGATGCCATTGTGGACAACAACGAAGATAACCCGTTGGGAAACTTTGCATACGCTTTCTCTACGGGCGAGCATATTGATACGATGGAGGTATCGGGGACGGTGCTGTCGGCTGACAACCTGGAACCGGTAAAGGGTATTCAGGTAGGGCTTCATAAGAATTTGGAAGACAGTGCATTCGTGAAGCTTCCGTTCGACCGTATTTCACGTACTGACAGCCGCGGGCATTTTACCATTCGCGGGGTTGCCCCGGGAAAATACCGCATTTATGCCTTGATGGACGGTAATCAGAACTATTTGTTTGATTCGAAGACAGAGGCCGTTGCTTTCTTGGATTCGTTGGTGGTGCCCGACATGCGTCCGGATGTACGTCAGGATACCGTATGGAATGAGTTGGATACACTGGCTTATGATACGATTTACGAGGTGCATTATACACGTTTCTTGCCCGATAACCTGATTCTTCGTTCGTTCAAGGAAGAGAATCCGATGCAGTATCTGGTGAAGAGCGAGCGTGAACAGTTGAACCGTTTTTCTTTGTATTTCAGTGCCAAAGCGGATACGCTTCCTACCATCAAGGGATTGGATTTTGATGAGAAGGATGCATTTATCATTGAAAGTAATCCGCGTAACGATACCATTCGTTACTGGATTAAGGATACCGTGATGTGCGAACGTGATACGTTGACCTTCCAGATGGACTATCTGGCCACGGATACACTGGGACAGCTTGTGCCGAAGACCGATACCTTGCGTATGGTGAACAAGATTGACAAGAAACGACGTATGGCTTTGGCCGAAGAAGCCATGAAGAAGGAAGAAAAAGAGCGGAAAAACGTGCAAAGAAAGGTGATACGCTGAAGGTGGAACCGAAATTCTTTGCGATGTCGGTAGATGCTCCTTCCAGTCTGGACTTGAACCGGAACATCGTACTGAAATTTGAGGAGCCGGTGGAACATATTGACACGGCGGCCATTCACATGGCTGTCAAGGTAGACTCGCTGTGGGAGGATATACCGTTTATTCTGATGGCAGACTCCGTGCTTCCCCGTCAGTATCAGATTCTGGCCGACTGGCAACCTGGACAGGAGTATCAGCTCAAGATAGATTCGTTGGGTATCAAGGGTATTTACGGACTCTATACCAACAAGGTGGAAAACCAGTTGAAGGTGAAGACTTTGGAAGATTATGGCACACTGTATCTGAATATCGTAGGAGCAGGACCTCATGCCATCGTTCAGTTGCTGAACAGCAGTGACGGAGTGGTGCGGCAGCAGCCGGTGACGGACAAGAATACGTGTGACTTCTATTTTTTGCAGCCCAGCACGAAATATTACATCCGTCTGTTCAACGATGACAATAACAACGGGGTGTGGGATACCGGTAATTACGCAGAAAAGCGCCAGCCGGAAGAAGTGTACTACTTCCCGAAAGTGTGGGAAATGAAAGCCAACTTTGAGTTTGAAGAAACGTGGGACATACACGCTGTGCCGCTTGACAAACAGAAGTTGGACGAGATAAAGAAACAAAAGCCTGATGAGGCCAAGAAAATCAAAGACCGCAACAAGGAGCGGGCTCGTAAACTAGGAAGAACATGATAAGGAAACTGATTCTTTGCCTTTTCCTTCTGGTAGGAGGGATGGCAGCCAGCGCACAATGTGGTGCAGTGAATGATGCAATCAAGCCAGGAGAAACACTCTCTTATGAGCTGAAGTTTAACTGGAAATTCGTCTGGATTAATGCCGGATGGGCAAAGATGACGGTAAACGAGACGACTTATAACGGTCGTCCATGTTTGAAAACGGACTTGCAGTCGTACACCAACAAGAAGATTGACTTCTTCTTCAAGATGCGTGACACGCTGACCTGTATCACTTCGCAGGATTTGGTTCCTTTGTATTTCCGAAAGGGAGCGGAGGAAGGAAAACGCTACACGGTAGATGAGGTGAAATTCAGTTACCAGAACGGAAAGTGCATCGTCGATCAGCAACGCACCTTACGCGGTAATACGGACAAACATCATGACGAGATGCCGGTATGTGTGTACGATATGCTGAGTATCCTCTTGCAGGCCCGTTCGTATGACCCTACAGAGTACAAGCCCGGGCAGAAGATTCTTTTCTCTATGGCTACCGGAAGGGCAGTGGAAAAACAGACTTTGATTTATCGCCGTAAGGAGAATTATAAGGCTGAAAATGGGGTGACGTATCGTTGTCTGGTATTCTCGCTCGTAGAATATGTGGGTGAAGAAAAGAAGGAAAAAGAAGTCATTACCTTCTATATTACGGACGACCGTAATCACTTGCCGGTGCGCTTGGATATGTATTTGAACTTTGGTTCGGCAAAAGCCTTCCTGACCGATATTAAAGGCAATCGCCACCCGCTGACTTCCATTGTAAAGGAACGGTAAAATGTAGAGCTTTCTTCCTTGAAGAGTTTTTGGGAAGGAGCAAGCAAAAGGCATACAAAAAAAAGAGGCTGTCTCAAAATAGAGTTGAGATGGCCTCTTTTGTTTTATTTCAAATTGAAGTCATTTGGATTTTTCTCAAAAAAGAAGCTTACAAACTTACTTTTCCATTCAAACTGTTTTTATTGGTTAT
>ENA-OQAL01000142-OQAL01000142.1-human-gut-metagenome-genome-assembly--contig:-NODE-142-length-18497-cov-5.000490_pt1 | contig 18497 bp, 20 predicted proteins | sample MGYA00242491_ERZ504519 | MGnify/ENA primary metagenome ERZ504519 (study PRJEB26092, sample SAMD00036260) | human gut metagenome | host: Homo sapiens | study: EMG produced TPA metagenomics assembly of... | reverse complement strand
TACTTTTTACCTTTATTATCAGCAGGTTAGCTCTCTTTTTTCAGCACATTTCTTCATGCTTAACCATTCGTTTTTGACAACATTTCAATGACCTCTTTAGTGTTTCCGAACCAGCTTTTGCCGGTTCTATTGTTTAACTTTTAATTTTTCGGTAAAAATTTACCGAAGTATTGCCATCATAGAATTATGTAAAATTATAGGAATAAACCGGACTTATCTTTCGAACTATATTAACAACACATACGGCTTAAACTTCAACTTATGGATCAATCACCTGCGCATCGAAGAAGCCAAGCAATTGATGGGCCAAACCCCTAAACGAAGTTTATCGGAAATAGCCGAACGAATAGGATTCACAGATCTGGCTCACTTCAGCAAACAATTCAAACTCCAGGAAGGAGTCTCTCCGTCTGAATGGAGAAAGAATATGTAATAATACGCAACAGAACGGCAGGAAAAGCGTAAAAATCACTATCTTTGTACGCTTAAGATAGGATAATTACATAAACTATATACACATGAAAATAGAAGATAAACTGACCGAATCTATCCTGAACGGTATAAAGACCTTATACAATCAGGAAGTTCCTGCCAAAATGGTTCAACTTCAGAAAACGAAAAAAGAATTTGAAGGCCACCTGACACTGGTTGTCTTTCCTTTTCTGAAAATGTCTAAGAAAGGTCCGGAACAGACTGCACAAGAAATCGGGGAATACTTGAAACAGAATGAACCGGCCATCGCAAATTATAATGTAATCAAAGGTTTCCTGAACCTGACCATTGCATCTGACGTATGGATTGAACTGCTGAACCGCATCCATGCCGATAACCAGTGGGGCATACAAAAAGCTGACGACAATGCGCCACTTGTCATGATTGAATATTCTTCTCCTAATACCAATAAACCGCTTCACCTGGGTCACGTGCGTAACAACCTGCTGGGAAGTGCACTGGCTAACATCATGGCAGCCAACGGCAACAAGGTGGTGAAAACCAACATCGTAAATGACCGTGGTATTCACATCTGTAAGTCTATGCTGGCCTGGTTGAAATATGGTAACGGTGAAACTCCTGAATCATCGGGCAAGAAAGGTGACCACCTGATTGGTGACTACTACGTAGCTTTCGACAAGCACTACAAAGCTGAAGTAAAAGAGCTCATGGCTCAATATCAGGCTGAAGGTATGAACGAAGAAGAAGCAAAGGCAAAAGCTGAAGCAAACTCTCCGTTGATGCTGGAAGCACGCGAAATGCTTCGCAAATGGGAAGCTAATGACCCGGAAGTACGTGCCCTCTGGAAGAAGATGAATGACTGGGTATATGCAGGTTTCGATGAAACTTACAAGATGATGGGAGTAAGCTTCGACAAGATATACTACGAATCACAGACTTACCTTGAAGGAAAGGAAAAAGTAATGGAAGGTCTGGAAAAAGGACTGTTCTATCGCAAGGAAGACGGTTCTGTATGGGCGACCTGACTCCGGAAGGTTTGGATCACAAATTGCTGCTCCGTGGTGACGGTACTTCTGTATACATGACACAGGACATCGGTACTGCCAAGCTGCGCTTCCAGGATTATCCTATCAACAAGATGATTTATGTGGTAGGTAACGAACAGAACTACCACTTCCAGGTATTGTCTATCCTACTCGACAAGCTGGGCTTCGAATGGGGTAAAGACCTTGTACACTTCTCTTACGGTATGGTGGAACTGCCAGAAGGTAAGATGAAGAGCCGCGAAGGTACAGTAGTAGATGCCGACGACCTGATGGAGGCCATGATTGAAACTGCCAAGGAAACCAGCAACGAACTGGGTAAACTGGACGGACTGACTCAGAAAGAGGCAGACGACATCGCACGCATCGTAGGTCTGGGTGCCTTGAAATATTTCATCCTGAAAGTAGATGCCCGCAAGAACATGACCTTCAACCCGAAAGAGTCTATCGACTTCAACGGAAACACCGGTCCGTTCATCCAATATACATACGCACGTATCCAGTCTATTCTGCGCAAGGCAACAGAAGCCGGACTCAGCATCCCGGCTGTCATCCCAAGCGGTATTGAACTGAGTACGAAAGAAGAAGGTCTGATTCAAATGCTGGCCGACTTTACCAACGTAGTGAAACAGGCTGGAACAGATTACAACCCATCTATCCTGGCAAACTATGCTTACGACCTGGTAAAAGAATACAACCAGTTCTATCATGACTTCAGCATCCTGCGTGAAGAAAATGAAGCCCTGAAAATATTCCGTCTCGCTTTGAGCCAGAATGTAGGCAAAGTAGTCAAACTGGCTATGGGCTTGCTGGGTATCGAAGTACCTGAACGTATGTAATTACAATCTTGTATATCAGGTGGCTGGCAAAGGAGTGGACCACACTCCTTTGCACAGCCACTTTCTTTTTAAAGACCATCTTATGGCTAAACAAAAATTCTACGTGGTCTGGAAAGGAGTGAATCCGGGTATCTATTCTTCATGGACCGACTGCCAACTGCAAATACAAGGCTATAAAGGGGCTATATATAAGTCTTTTGACTCACAGGAAGAGGCAGAACATGCCTTTGCGACTCCTGCTTATCAGTACATGAACCGCCACCGTGCATCGTCCTCAGAAAAACCGAGGTACAACTCCCCGAGAACTTCAACTTGAACTGCCTGGCAGTAGATGCTGCCTGTAGCGGTAACCCCGGGCCCATGGAATATCGCGGAGTGTACCTGCTGACAGGACAGGAAATCTTCCATTTCGGACCGGTTTACGGAACCAACAATATCGGAGAATTCCTGGCCATCGTTCACGGACTGGCACTTCTTAAACAAAAGAACCTGAACATGCCCATCTATTCCGACAGCCGTAATGCCCTCTCCTGGGTGAAGCAAAAAAATGCAAGACCAAACTGGAACGTACTGAAAAAACAGAAGCGCTCTTCCAGTTAATTGAACGGGCTGAAAAATGGCTGAAAGAAAATACTTATACCACTCCCCTGCTCAAGTGGGAGACTGACGTATGGGGAGAAGTCCCCGCTGACTTCGGACGTAAATAATCAAAAACTCAAACAGATGAAAAAGAGACTTACATATCTGGGATGCTTTTTTCGCCAGCATACTGGGGTATTTCCTGCTTCAGAAACCTGTGTTCATGCTTTATAACGGTGCATGTGAGAAAGGAACCGCTTTCACAGACTACCTCCGGGTATTGTTCCATGGCTTTACGCTTGATGCTGCTACCACCGGCTACCTGACGGCTATTCCCTGGCTGGTTATTCTCTGTAGTATATGGTTCCGCCGTTTTCCTCTGAAGAAGATACTTATCGGCTACTACGTCTTAATCAGTCTGGCTACCACACTTATCTTCATTGGCGATATGGCCCTCTATCCGTTCTGGGGATTTAAACTGGACGCTTCCATCTTCCTCTATCTGGACTCACCAAAGAATGCCATGGCCAGCGTATCCTTGGGATTTATTCTGATACGACTGCTGTGCATCCTCATCTTATCAGCCTTAGTAACATGGGGGCTGTACAAAATTACCCCAGCCAATCTGCCACAAGTCCAGAAGCGCATTGCTGGTAGTCTGATAACCATTCTTTTAGGAGGTGTCATCTTCATCATCATACGAGGAGGTGTAACCGAATCCACCAGCAACGTAGGACAGGCCTATTTCTGCAATGATGAATTTCTGAATCATTCTGCCATTAACCCGGATTTCAGCCTACTATCCTCCATCAGTAAGACAACCGATTTTGCCCAGCAATTTAATTTCTTCGATGAAGAAAAACGGGCCGACTTATTTGAAGGATTGTATGCAGACACGGGAGAAAATGAAGTTTCATTACTCACTACCAACCGTCCCAATGTACTGATAATTCTCATGGAAGGTTTGGAGGAGTATTCGTAGAATCATTAGGAGGAGTACCTGATGTCAGTCCGAATCTGGAGCGTCTGAGCAAGGAAGGAGTTTTCTTTACCAACTGCTACGCCAACAGTTTCCGCACCGACCGAGGCACAGTCTGTACCTTCAGCGGTTACCAGAGCTTCCCCACTGTTTCCGTCATGAAATCTCCGGCTAAAAGCCGTACCTTGCCTTCGATTGCCGAAAAACTGCGGGAACAAGGTTACGCCACGGATTTCCTGTATGGAGGTGACATCAACTTCACCAACATGAAAAGTTACTTACTGGGCAGTGGATACCAGCATCTGACAGCAGACGTGGATTTCAGCATGGAAGAACGAAAAAATCCCATGGGGAGTAAACGATGATATTACTTTTGAGTACCTCTACCGTCAAATAAAAGAACGGAATACCAACCAGCCCTGGCATACAGCTTTCCTTACCCTGAGCAGCCATGAGCCGTTTGAAGTACCTTATCATCGTCTGAAAGAAAAGATTCCCAATACCTTTGCCTTTACTGATGATTGCTTGGGGAAATTTATCGATAAGCTCAAGGCTCTTCCTCAATGGAAAAACCTGCTTGTCATCTGCCTGCCAGACCATGGCTTCTATTATCCAGAAGAAGGACTGGTGCACGACCCGCGTATCCATCATATTCCGATGCTGTGGTTAGGAGGCGCCATCAAGCAGCCTATGGTCATTGACAAACTGATGAACCAAAGTGATATGGCCGCTACCCTACTGGCACAATTGGGAATCAGCCACAAGGAATTTAACTTTAGTCGTAACGTGTTAGGAAAGGACTACAACTATCCGTTTGCTTACTACACCTATAACAACGGATTTGCTTTCCGCGACAGCACCGGTACTACACTGATTGATAACAATTCCGGCAAGGCATTAATAGAATCCCCAGCTCCGAACGAACGACGCACAGAACTGGGGAAAGCGATTCTACAATCTTCTTATGACGATTGGGGCGCGATAAATTTTTACTCCACAAACATCACTTTCGATGCATCACGCGGTTTAGCAGCCGGGTGATTCATCCGGATATCCGAAGGCTATGCAATACAACAATTCATAGCCTTCGGGTATATTCAGGCGTTTCAGATAGTCTGCTACCTGAGGCTCTGTCTTCATAAAGCGTATAGGGCTTCCCAAACAGCAGGAACCGATACCCATTGACCAGGCCGAAAGAATCATATTTTCTCCCAGCAGTCCACAGTCTATCTGCGACATATCATACGAGGTATCATTGGCAATAAATACTACCGTAGGCGCATTGCGGAACATATTCTTGAATCCCGGATCTTCTGCCATTTTGGGATTCAACTTCTTATACACTTCCGTAATACCATTAATAAACTCCGGATTGTCTACCACGCGTACTGCCCACGACTGCTTATTCTGTCCATTGGGTGCATGAATACCACAGTCCAGAATCATCTGCATTGTATCACGGTTTACCGGCTGCGGCAGATATTTTCGCACACTCCGTCGCGTCATGATAGTTTCAATCACCTGATTCTTAGCCGAAGACTTATCAACCGCAGGGGTCTGTTCCGTCTGCGTCTGTCCACCACAGCTGGAGAGGCACAATAACCCTGCTCCTAACATTGAATAAATTACTTTTTTCATAAACTCTTATTTTCACCTAGTTATTTCACCCTTAATTCGGCAAATCCCATCGGTTCGCCCGCACGAATCATACGCGTAGCCTTCAACTCTATATAACGGGCTTTTACCGGAGTAAAGAATACCGACTGCATCACCGGATTATTCTGTATATTTGAGAACTCACCCGATTTGACCAGTTGATTCACTGCATCCTTGCTTGTGCCAACCCGTATCTCGTAATTGGCAATCAAGCCTTTGTTGGGTTCACCCTGATCAGGCAAGAAATGAAGAGAAGAAACTAGTCGCTCTTCCTGTAAATCAATCAACAAACGGTCACCTTCTACAAAACAAGTGGTCTGCGCCTGCTTGTCAGAAGCCTTTGCAGTCTCTTCTGCTTTTACATCCGGCAAAAGGTAAGGTTACAGATTCAATGTCTTCCACCTTCTCTACAAAGGAATCAGAAACATTTCCTGCATCATACACTCCTACGTTACTCAAACAAAGCGGACCACGTGCATCCGTAATCCGAATACGTATACCCTTTGTTTCCACCGTTTCAAAACGTAGCAGACGTTTGTATCCAATGGTAGTAGTTTCTTCATTCAGTTTCACCGGAAGCCATGTATCCTTGTCGAGGTATTCCACCACAAATGCTTTTACACGCTGCCCCAATGGAATATATTCCTGAAGCATCATACGGTTCATTCGAGTAGGCGTATCAAACGAGAACTCAATATCAGCTGTAGTTACCCCGTCTTCTGTAGCCAGTAAGTATCAAAATTATCATCGGTCAAAGCTGATGCCACAAAATCTCCTCCACGTTCATTTGAAACCTTAGGCGTCATTCCTGCCACCAAATTCGTCTTCAGCTGCTGCTGAATCATTTCATGGAAACGAACCGCATTAGCAGAATCTACCGGATGAATCAATCCTCTCCGGTCAACCGGGAAGTTCAACAACAAAGTGGCATTATGCCCCACACTGCGGTAATACAAATCCACCAGCTGATCCGGACTTTTTACTCTGTCATCTTCCTCCGGATGATAGAACCATCCCGGACGGATAGACACATCACACTCTGCAGGCACCCACTGATTTCCATCCGGATGTCCATACTGCAATTCATAGCTCTTATCATATCCCGGATGCACCTCTCCCTTTCGCAGGATGACCAGTTGGTAGCCCCGGCAAAACCTTTCTCATTACCTACCCAACGGCAACCAGGTCCTCCATCCGAGAAAATGATGGCCTGAGGCTGAATACTATCCAGCATTTCATAAATACGAGGATAATTATAATAGTTCTTGCGATCGATGGTACGTATGTCCTTGGCACCGCCATACCATCCGTCACCACCATTCGCTCCGTCAAACCATACTTCAAATACCGGTCCATAGTTTGTCAGCAGGTCATGTAACTGTGCATAAAAGTAAGGCAAATACTCAGGTGTACCATAATTAGCCTGATGGCGATCCCATGGCGAAAGATAAACGGCAAACTTAAGACCATATTTCTTACAAGCCTCCGACAATTCTTTCACCACATTTCCCTGTCCGTTTTTCCACGGAGAGTTTTTCACACTATAGTCTGTACCTTCAAACGGCCACAAACAGAATCCGTCATGATGTTTGGCAGTAAGAATCACTCCTTTCATACCAGCTTTCACCAGCGTCTGTGCCCATTGCTCACAATCCAGATTCGTCGGATTAAAACGTTTTCGGATCCGTATCTCCATATCCCCATTCCCGGTCATTAAACGTGTTCAAACCGAAATGGATAAAAGCATACGTTTCCATCTGCTGCCATTCCACCTGCTTGGGTTCAGGTACAGGAAGAATCGGTTCAGGCGGAAGCACCTTGCCGGATGTACACGACAAGCAACAAGCTACAACTGGAATAGATAGAAGATTGAATAGACTTTTCATAATTAATTAGATTTAACGAATTAAACTACGACCAAAGATACAAAAAAGCGGCTTCCCGAAGGAAACCGCTTTCATATTTAAGATTTTGTAAGTCTGAATTACAATTTCGGACCAGCAGCAACCAAAGCCTTACCAGCTTCGTTACCTGTAAACTTAGCGAAGTTCTTGATGAAACGTCCAGCCAAGTCTTCAGCTTTCTTAGTCCATTCAGCAGCATCAGCGTAAGTGTCACGCGGATCCAAGATTTTCGGATCAACACCCGGCAATTCTGTCGGAACAACGAAATCGAAGTAAGGAATAGTCTTAGTAGGAGCTTTTTCGATAGAACCATCCAAGATAGCGTCGATGATACCACGAGTATCACGGATAGAAATACGTTTGCCAGTTCCGTTCCAACCAGTGTTAACCAAGTATGCTTTTGCACCAGTCATTTCCATCTTCTTAACCAGTTCTTCTGCATATTTAGTAGGATGCAAACTCAAGAAAGCAGCACCGAAGCAAGCAGAGAATGTCGGAGTCGGTTCAGTGATACCACGTTCTGTACCAGCCAACTTAGCAGTAAATCCAGACAAGAAGTAGTACTGAGCCTGTGCAGGATTCAAGATAGATACTGGAGGCAATACACCGAATGCATCAGCTGACAAGAAGATAACTTGTTTAGCGTGAGGACCCTTAGAGATAGGTTTCACGATGTTTTCGATATGGTGGATAGGATAAGAAACACGAGTGTTTTCAGTTACGCTCTTATCAGCGAAGTCAATCTTACCGTTAGCATCTACTGTTACGTTTTCCAACAGAGCGTCACGTTTGATTGCGTTGTAGATATCTGGTTCAGATTCTTTATCCAGGTTGATAACCTTAGCGTAGCAACCACCTTCGTAGTTGAATACACCTTCGTTATCCCATCCGTGTTCGTCATCACCAATCAACTTACGTTTCGGGTCTGTAGACAAAGTAGTCTTACCAGTACCAGACAAACCGAAGAAGATAGCTGATTCAGTTTCTTCCATGTTAGTGTTAGCAGAACAGTGCATAGAAGCGATACCACGCAACGGGTTGAAGTAGTTCATCATAGAGAACATACCTTTCTTCATTTCACCACCGTACCAAGTGTTCAGGATAACCTGTTCTTTAGTAGTCAAGTTGAACACAACTGCAGTTTCTGAGTTCAGACCCAGTTCTTTGTAGTTTTCAACTTTAGCCTTAGAAGCGTTGTAAACAACGAAATCAGGTTCGAAGTTTTCCAACTGTTCTTTAGACGGACGGATGAACATGTTAGTTACGAAGTGAGCCTGCCATGCAACTTCCATGATGAAACGAACTTTCAAGCAAGTAGCTTCGTTAGCGCCGCAGAAACCATCAACAACATACAATTTCTTGTTTGACAATTCTTTAGCAGCCAATTCTTTCAATACATTCCAAGTTTCTGTAGTTACAGGCTTGTTGTCGTTTTTATATTCTTCTGAAGTCCACCATACAGTGTTTTCACTTGTAGCGTCTTTTACCAAGAATTTATCTTTAGGAGAACGACCAGTATAGATACCAGTCATTACGTTTACTGCACCCAGTTCAGTTACCTGACCTTTTTCGAAGCCTTCCAAACCAGCTTTTGTTTCTTCTGCAAACAATACATCGTAAGAAGGATTGTGTACGATTTCTACGGTTCCAGTGATACCGTACTTAGTAAGATCTAAATTTGCCATTGTTCAAATGATTAATTTGGTTATTATATCAAATGTTTATTGTCTAAATCTGTAAGCCTAATCCGCTTTTCTGCTCTTCAACATCTCCTTGTTTTAGGCGCTACAAAAGTAGTAGATATTTTTAATTCAAAGAAGTTATTACAGAAAAAAATCCGTAATCATTTAAAGATTTATACTTGTGTAACAAAATTGCCAAATCCACTTTACAAATCAATTTTTATTTTGTTTCTTTGCAAACTGGAATCTAAATAATAAACCCCTAAGAACCTGAAAATGTTTATGAAAATAATCAACTTTAACCAAAGCAACAGCCTTTTCAACCAGTTCCTTTCTGAAATCCGTGATGTGCATATACAAGGTGACCGCATCCGCTTCCGCCGCAACATAGAGCGTGTAGGCGAAATCATGGCATACGAAATCAGCCGGACGCTTCCTTACCATCCGGTATCCGTACAAACCTCATTGGCTACAGCCGTAGAGAATGTACCTTCCGAGCAACCTGTGGTAGCCACCATCTGCGTGCAGGACTTCCGCTTCATCAGGGCTTCATCAACTATTTTGACCATGCGGAAAATGCCTTCGTATCGGCCTATCGTAAATACATCAACGAAGATAACTTCGACATTCACATTGAATACATCGCTTCTCCACGACTGGACGGAAAGATTCTGATTCTGACCGACCCGATGCTGGCTACCGGCAGTTCCATGGAACTGGCATACGAAGCCTTGCTTACCAAGGGAGAACCATCTCATATACACATTGCTTCAGTCATTGCCAGTCGTCAGGCCATCGAGCATATCAAAAAGGTGTTCCCTACTGAAAAACCACCGTATGGTGCGGCGCCATCGACCCGGAACTGAATGCCCATTCCTATATCGTGCCGGGACTGGGAGATGCAGGCGATTTGTGTTATGGAGAAAAAGAATAAAGACAAAAAAGGAGCCAGACGAAAAAATCACTGGCTCCTTTTCTTTTTTATCATGTCAGATTTATTTTAATCTCCCACGTATCATTCGTTTCCAGCAATTCGGCAAACGTGTGATACTTTTTTCTTGGCTGAAACCTCTTCAATCTGGGCTTCTACTGCCTCATCGTATGTCGGTGCATCCACATCACGAATCACACCCAAGGCTATCGGGAAATCCGGGCCTTCCATCAGCGCAAGTTTCAACTGAAGGGTGTGATCTTCACAATGGGCATCGTGCACTAAGATGTCTTTTTCCGTGATACCGTTCTCACCCAGTTTCACCACTTTCAGCCCGAAGCCTTCCTGCATCAGACCGAATTCTTTGTTCGGACCAAAGAGCATAGGCTTACCGTGCTCCAGATAAATCGCATTGCGTTCACGATCTTCCTTCTTGGCTACGGCATTATGCGTACCGTCATTGAAGATGACACAGTTCTGCAATACTTCCACTACCGACGTACCTTTATGACGGGCAGCTGCTTTCAGCACTTCCACAGAGGGGCCGCCATCTACTGCCGCACAACGGGCAAAGAAACGGCCGCGAGCTCCGAAACACAAATCTGCCGGACGGAAAGGATCTTCCACCGTACCGTAGGGAGAAGATTTACTTACAAACCCACGGGCTGAAGTCGGAGAATACTGTCCCTTGGTCAATCCGTAAATACGGTTATTCAACAGGATGATGTTAATATCTACATTACGACGGATAGCATGGATAAAATGGTTACCACCGATGGCCAGGCCGTCACCGTCACCGGAAATCTGCCAGATAGTAAGATTCGGATTAGCCACCTTGGCTCCCGTAGCAATGGCAGCCGCACGTCCGTGAATGGTGTGCATGCCATACGTATTCATGTAATAAGGCAAACGCGAAGAACATCCGATACCGGAAATCACCGCAATTTCATGGGGAGGTACTCCCAGTTCGGCCAAAGCCTTGTGAAAAGAATTCAGGAAAGCGTGGTCGCCGCAGCCCGGACACCAGCGAGGCTGTCCGGATTTGTAATCTGCTGCCGTATATTTTGTTTCACTCATTGTTATTCCTCCAGAATATTTATTGATGAATCATTAAAAAAGTTGACTGAAAGCCTCTACCAGCTCTTTCACTACGAACGGCTGGCCTTTTACCTGATTGAACTGATGCAGGTGAATACCTTCCACTTTCATGCGGAGATAGCCTGCCAGCTGTCCCATATTTTGCTCGGCCACCACGATGGTCTTGTATTTTCGTAATACTTCGGCTGTATTTTTCGGCAACGGGTTGATGACACGGAAATGTGCCAGCGCTGCTTTCTTTCCCATGGCGTTCAACTGATCCATGGCAGAATGCAAGTGTCCGTAAGTACCTCCAAAACCTACAATCAGCAAATCGGCATCCGGATCGCCTTCCACTGTAAGCGGTGGCAATGAATCGGCAATCTTTTCTACCTTTTCGGCACGCAACTTCGTCATCAGGAAGTGGTTTTCCGGTTCCGTAGAAATGGCTCCGGTTTCGTTACTCTTTTCCAATCCTCCGATACGGTGCATAAAGCCCGGGGTACCCGGTGTAGCCCAGTAACGCACGCCTGTCTGCGGATCACGCTGGAACGGTGTCCACGAATCAGCCATTTCCAGCTTCACGTAAGGCGGACAGATGGATGGATAAGTATTCAAATCGGGCAAACGCCATGCAGCAGAACCGTTGGCAATATAGGCATCGGTCAACAAAACGACCGGAGTCATGTGTTCCAGAGCAATCTTGCAGGCCAGATAAGCCGCATCAAAGCAGTCGGTCGGTGAAGAAGCCGCCACCACAGGCATCGGACTTTCTCCATTACGTCCGAACAGCACCTGAAGCAAGTCGGTCTGTTCCGATTTGGTCGGTAGTCCGGTAGAAGGGCCTCCACGCTGTACGTCTACAATCACCAGCGGAAGTTCCGTAATCACCGCCAGATTCATGGCCTCACTCTTCAAACAAATACCCGGTCCGGAAGTGGTCGTTACAGCCAATGCGCCGGCAAACGAAGCTCCTACAGCAGAAGCACATCCGGCAATCTCATCTTCACACTGCACCGTTTTCACGCCCAGCGATTTATGTTTGGCCAGTTCATGCAGAATATCTGTGGCCGGTGTAATCGGGTAGGAACCCAGATACAATTGCAAACCTGCTTTCTCTGCAGCCGCCATCAGACCGTATGCCGTCGCTTTATTACCGTTGATATCCATGTATTTTCCCGGCTCTTTCTGTGCCTTGCTCGGCACGGTATAGCTCATCGATACAGAAGCATGGGTATTCTCACCAAAATGATAACCGTCGTAAAGTACCTTCACATTGGCTTCGGCAATTTCCGGTTTCTTGGCAAATTTCTCGCGCAGAATTTTTTCGCCCACCTTCACATCGCGATGGAACAACCAGCATACCAATCCCAGAGCAAACATGTTCTTTGTTCGCAAGATAGACTTGTTGTCCAGCCCGCTGTCTTTCAGGCTTTCCTTACACATGGTAGTGATAGCTGCCGACACGACTTCATTCTTGATACCCAGTTCCGAGAAGGGATTTTCCAACGTAAACTTAGCCTTTTCCAGGTCACGTTTGGTAAACGAATCGGAGTCGATAATAATTACCGCCTGCGGTTTACAAAATTTATACTGTGTTTTCAAGGCTGCCGGATTCATGGCTACCAGCACATCGCACTTATCGCCCGGAGTATATACCTTTCCGGCACCAATATGCACCTGAAGCCAGACACACCAGTCAATGAACCTTGCGGGGCGCGAATGTCCGCCGGGTAATCCGGGAATGTACTGATATCGTTTCCTTCGGTTGCCGAAATATTGGAGAACATATTTCCGGCCAGCTGCATTCCGTCACCGGAATCACCCGAGAAACGGACTACTACCTCGTCCAGTTCCTTGACAATCATTTCTTCTGCCATATCGTATTTATTTAAAGTTCACAAAATCAATTTTGGCAAAATTGGGGAAGTTCCGTAAAAAAACAAAATAAATCGGGAGATATTTTCTGCAACCTCTCAAAAAACGCAAGTGCATTTGATATAAAACGCAAGGGCGTTTTCACTTCAAACGCAAGGACGTTTTGATCTTAAACGCAAGTGCGTTTTGGATTGAACGCAAGTGCGTTTTTTCACACTCGTCAATACGCAGACCTTCACGATGGATTAAGATTGTATAACAAACTAAATATCAAACAATTATAAATCAACAATAAATTTTGCAGCAGACTATTGAATCAAGCCCTCAGCACCACCTTATTATATTATACTATAAAAATTCCTTCAAAACTACCTAAAATAAATTTAAAATCAAATCTAAGAGCATAATCACCGCTCTGTAAAAAAGAAATTTACCCTCTTGTATTTTTGCTTTCTCAGGCAAAAAGAATAACTTTGTTTACTAATCTAAAAACGACTGACAATGAAAGAATTTCTTCGAAGCACCCTGGCCACCATTACGGGTGTACTGATTTGCGGGTTTATCTTTATCATCTTAGGTGTCACCATGCTGGCAGGATTTGTAGCTTCCTCTGAAAGCGAAACCATAGTCATGCCCAATTCTGTTTTTACGCTTGAGCTGAAAGGCACTGTTCAGGAACGCTATCAGCCCAGTCCAGTAGACCAGTTCTTTGAGGACCAGATTTCCACATACGGACTGGAAGATATTCTAAATTCTATCCAGAAAGCTAAAGAAGACGAACAGATTAAGGGTATCTACTTGCATACTGGAGCATTGACATGTTCTACAGCCTCTTTGCAGGCCATTCATCGTGCACTGGCTGATTTCAAGCAGAGTGGCAAATTCCTGATTGCCTATGCCGACATGTACACACAGGGCGGTTATTATCTGGCCAGCGTAGCTGACAAGGTAATTGTAAACCCTGTAGGAAGTCTCTCCTGGCACGGACTGGCCAGCGAAACTATGTTCCTGAAAGATTTTCTGGCCAAAATCGGAGTTAAAATGCAGATTTTCCGTGTGGGTACATACAAATCGGCTGTCGAACCGATGACCAATACCGAAATGAGTCCGGCCAACCGTGAACAAACACAGGCCTTTCTGGAATCTACCTGGAAGAGCATTGTGAGCGATGTAGCTGCTTCCAGAAATATTTCGGTCGATTCCCTAAACTTATTAGCTGACCAGAATATGGACTTACGCCCAGCCGAAGACTACGTGCGCTGCGGACTGGCCGACACTTTAATGTATAAGGATGAAGTGCTTAGCTACCTGAAATCCCTCGCCGGACTGACCGAAGAAGATAATCTTCAGACCCTGAGTCTGGACGAAATGACTCGTGTAAAATCAGTCACTCCGAAAAGCAAGACAAGAGACGTGGTAGCCGTTTATTATGCTTACGGAGAAATTGACAACGGCTCTTCATACGACGAAGGTATTAACTCCGAGAAAGTAGCGAAGGATTTACGCGATTTGCGTAAAGACAAGAACGTAAAAGCGGTCGTGCTTCGCGTGAACTCTCCGGGAGGAAGTGCCTATGGTTCGGAACAGATTTGGCGTGAAGTGACCTTGCTGAAAGCTGAAAACCGGTCGTCGTATCCATGGGTGACTATGCAGCTTCCGGCGGTTACTACATTTCTTGCGCTGCCAACAAATCGTAGCTGAACCGACTACTCTGACCGGTTCCATCGGCATCTTCGGTATGATGCCCGACGCTTCAGAATTACTGACCAATAAACTGGGACTTCATTTTGATGGAGTCAAGACACATAAAATGGCCGACATGGGCAGCATGAGCCGCCCGTTCAATGCGGAAGAATCGGCCCTAATGCAACAAATGGTGAACCAAGGATATGCCTTGTTTACCAAACGCTGTGCCGAAGGACGAAATATTCCGTTAGAGGAGCTCTGCAAGATTGCGGAAGGCCGCGTATGGACCGGAAGCATGGCTAAGGAGCTGAAACTGGTAGACGAAACTGGGGGGACTGGATACTGCCATCCAGCTGGCTGCCGAACTGGGTAAAGTAAAAGACTATAAACTGAAAAGCTACCCGACTAAGCAGGATTTCCTGACAGAACTGCTGAATACCCGCGCTGACCGTTACATTCACAGCCAGTTGCAGGAAACATTCGGTGAATATTATCAAGGTTTTGAATGGTTGCGCCACGTGGAACAGTCTGACCGCCTGCAAGCCCGTTTGCCATTCAACATGCGTATCCAATAAGCAGGAGGCGCATTCATGAGCGGAAAATGCAAAATATATTGGGGGCTATGGCCCTTCAGTGTCCTCTTCGGCATCGGTGTGAGGGTGCGGAATCTCTTGTTCGATGTGGGATGGCTCCACGAAGAACGTTTTCCGTTACCTGTCATCTGCATCGGTAACCTGACTGTAGGCGGCACCGGGAAAACTCCTCACACGGAATACCTCATCCGGCTGTTGCAGAACTCGTTCCGGCTGGCCGTACTAAGCCGGGGCTACAAGCGGAAATCTAAAGGTTTCGTGCTGGCCTCTTCTACCTCCCGGATGGAAGACATCGGTGACGAGCCTTACCAGATGGCCCGCAAGTTTCCCGCCATTCACGTAGCCGTAGATGGAGACCGCTGCCGGGGTATCCGCCAGCTTACCTCTCCGCAAGGAGCACCCGATACGGAAGTCATCCTGCTGGACGATGCCTTTCAACACCGCTATGTACGACCGGGACTGCGCATTCTGCTGATGGATTACCATCGCCCTGTGGAATGTGACCAGCTTCTTCCTGCCGGACGCCTTCGGGAACCAGCCAGTGGAAAGAAAAGGGCCGATTTGCTCATCGTCACGAAATGTCCGCCTACCCTCAGCCTGGAGGAATGCGAACGTATCCGACAACGCATACAGCTACTTCCGCATCAGGAAGTGTTTTTCACTACCCTGGCCTACGGAAAGTTGTATCCCTTATTTATGGATGCTCCTACCCAACCCCTGGATGTGTTAAAAGATAAAGAAGTGCTGCTGGTCACCGGCATTGCCTCACCGGCACCACTAATGGAGGAAGTCGGCCGACACGCTGCTCGTATCACTCCGCTGCTCTTCGGCGACCATCACAATTTTGACGGTGCCGATATGCAACAGATTGCACAGCAGTTCCACAAGCTGCCGGAAACCCGCCGCCTCATCCTGACCACCGAGAAGGATGCTTCACGGCTTATCGGTCATCCGCAGCTCTGCGAAGAACTGAAACCCTATATTTACGTGCTCCCTATAGAAGTGGAGTTTCTGCACAAAGGAGAACTAGTATTTAACCCTAAAATCATTGAGTATGTTAGAAAAAATTCAAGAAACAGCTGCCTTTCTGAAGGCTAAAATGCACACTCACCCCGAAACAGCCATCATCCTGGGTACAGGATTGGGCAGTCTGGTGCACGAAATCACCGACAAGTATGAAATCAACTATTCGGAAATCCCGAATTTCCCGGTTTCAACCGTCGAAGGACACAGCGGGAAACTGATTTTCGGGAAACTGGGTAACAAGGATATCATGGCCATGCAGGGACGCTTTCATTTTTATGAAGGCTACTCCATGAAGGAAGTGACTTTCCCCGTACGCGTGATGCGTGAGCTGGGCATCAAGACCCTCTTCGTATCGAATGCTGCAGGAGGTACCAACCCCGACTTTGAAATCGGTGACCTGATGATTATTACTGACCACATCAATCTCTTCCCGGAACATCCGCTTCGTGGGAAGAATATCGAATACGGACCACGCTTCCCGGATATGAGTGAAGCTTACTCCAAAAAAACTGATTGCAAAAGCCCTGGAAATTGCTCAGGAAAAAGGCATCAAGGTGCAACAAGGCGTGTACCTCGGTACGCAAGGTCCTACGTTCGAAACTCCGTCGGAATATAAGATGTTCCACATTTTAGGTGCTGATGCCGTAGGAATGTCTACCGTACCAGAAGTAATTGTAGCCAACCATTGCGGCATTAAGGTATTCGGCGTATCAGTCATCACCGACTTGGGCGTGGAAGGAAAGATTGTGGAAGTATCACACGCAGAAGTGCAGAAGGCTGCCGACGAAGCACAGCCTCGCATGACAACCATTATGAGAGAACTTATCAACAGAGCGTAAAAATACTATGCACGAAGGAAACAGAACAGAAATTTCAACGTTGGGTGAATTTGGGCTTATCAAGCACCTCACCCAAGATATTAAATTACAGAATCCGGAAACGAAATACGGTGTGGGCGACGATGCCGCCGTACTGGAATTTTCCGACAAGCAGGTACTGGTCACTACCGACCTACTGATGGAAGGTGTACACTTTGACCTGGTATATACCCCGCTGAAGCACCTGGGATACAAATCAGCCATGGTGAACTTCTCCGATATTTACGCCATGAACGGTACTCCGAAGCAGATTACCGTATCACTGGCTGTATCCAAACGCTTCTGCATCGAAGACCTGGAAGATTTCTACGACGGACTGAAACTGGCTTGTGCACAGCATCAGGTAGACCTTGTAGGAGGTGACACCACTTCTTCCGTTACAGGGCTGGCCATTTCCATCACCTGCATTGGAGAAGCCGATAAAGACAAGGTGGTATACCGCAACGGCGCCAAAGAAACTGACCTGATCTGCGTATCAGGTGATTTGGGAGCTGCTTACATGGGACTTCAGCTGATGGAACGGGAAAAAGCCGTGTTCCAGGGCGAAAAAGATGTACAGCCAGACTTTGCCGGCAAAGAATACTTGCTGGAACGCTTCTTGAAACCGGAAGCCCGCAAGGATATTGTAGAAAGCCTGGCTAAAGCCGGCATCAAACCCACTGCCATGATGGACATCTCCGACGGATTGTCATCTGAGCTGATGCACATCTGCTCACAAAGCCATGCCGGTTGCCGCGTGTACGAAGAACGCATTCCGATTGACTATCAGACAGCCGTAATGGCCGAAGAATTCAACATGAACCTAAGCACTTGTGCACTGAACGGCGGCGAAGATTACGAACTGCTCTTCACGGTACCGTTGACCGCGCACGAAGTCGTTTCTCAGATGAAAGACGTGAAAGTCATCGGTCACATCACCAAACCCGAACTAGGATGCGCCCTTGTGACTCGTGACGGAAATGAACTTGAGTTGAAAGCACAAGGCTGGAATCCCTTGAAAGGATAAAGTTCTTTTATAAACTAAATTAAAACCTTCCTTTTCAATCTCCGATTTTATTTCGGTCTGAAAAGGAAGGTTTTTAAGGTTATTATCGGTACTTTTCCCACAAAAATGCCGTTTTTTGCACAAAAATCGTATTTTTTCTGCTGAAATGTTTGCAAGTTCCAAAAGTTTGCGTACCTTTGCAACCGCAATCGAGAAACATTGGTTGCAAACATAAAATGCTGGTGCCATAGCTCAGTTGGTAGAGCAAAGGACTGAAAATCCTTGTGTCCCCGGTTCGATTCCTGGTG
>ENA-OQAL01000141-OQAL01000141.1-human-gut-metagenome-genome-assembly--contig:-NODE-141-length-18507-cov-1.537106_pt1 | contig 18507 bp, 18 predicted proteins | sample MGYA00242491_ERZ504519 | MGnify/ENA primary metagenome ERZ504519 (study PRJEB26092, sample SAMD00036260) | human gut metagenome | host: Homo sapiens | study: EMG produced TPA metagenomics assembly of... | reverse complement strand
TACCGTTGTAGCCACCGAAAGGATAGCGGTGGTTGGTGCTGGCGATGCACGCACCCACCTGCGTGTTGGGGTCCTTGCTGCGGCGCTGTGCGGCGATGGCCACGCTCATAAAGAACTCGTCCCAGCTAATGACGTCCAGGCGCTTGCCTGACGAAGTTTGATGAAGATCGTCCGACATGGCAGACACCTCCGTAATCGCAATAGTTTGACCCATTGTAGCAGGTGAAAGGTGGGGGGCGTTTGTCCCACCGGCGCCCTCACTTTTACACGCGGCGGGGCTTTTGGTTGATGCGGTAGAGCTCGGCGAGTCCTCGCAACGTCAGCGCGTCGTCTACCGTCAGGCTGTGGCCGACCAGCGACGCGAGCGCTCGGCATCGTCGCCGGTAATGACGATGGGCACGTCGCCCTCCCCCGCGCCTTGGTCGCGCGCATCTCGGCGAGCACCATGTCGAGCATGCCGTCGATGCGGGCCACCTCGCCCAGAACCACGCCCGAACGCATGGCCTCGCGCGTGTTGCGGCCGATCACATGCGTGGGTGCCGAGGGCTCGACCTGCGGCAGACGCGCCGCAGCAGCCGAAAGCGAGCGGGCGCCAAGCGCCAGACCCGGCGCGATGACGCCGCCCACAAAGGTGCCGCGCGCGTCGATGACCTCGATATTGGTCGTGGTACCCAAGTCGATCACGATGCACGGAGAGCCGTAGAGCGGCACGGGCCGCCACGGCGTCGGCAATGCGGTCGGGGCCGATCTCGGCCGGATCGTCGTAGTGTACGGGCATGCCGGTCTTGAGGCCCGGCCCCACGGTGAGCACGCGTCCCGTGCAGGTGCGGGAAAGCGCCGCCTTCCACGCGCTCGAGCGCCGGCACCACGCAGCTCAGCACGGCAGCCGTGGGCACAAGTGCGCCCGGCATGCCCGCATCGGCCGCCAGCGCGGCCGTGACCTGCGCGAGCCTCATGCGCGCCTCGTCAGCTGTGATGCTCGACGGCGTGGTGATCTCGCACGTCGCGAGCGGGCGCTCCTGCGCCGCGGCCGAATCCTCGGCAAACAGGCCAAAGCGAATGAACGTGTTGCCCACGTCGACCGTCAATATATATGCGCACCCATTAAGCATCGTCGGCGCTCCTTTCGTCTGCCCAGCAGTATATCCCCGCAGTTCCATCCGGCAAGCAGGGGCAGTTAAAAGACGCCCCTCCCAAACGCGCTGCCTTGCGGCTATACTGGTGCGCGGTCGTTTGCGAGCTCACGCGGCGGCCCTTGGTAACCCGACTTCCCGCGCCGTATCCGTAGCGGCGCTCCCGGGGGAAGCGGATATACGCAAAGGAGTTTTATATGAGCAATCCCTCGAACCGCGCCTCGATGCGCGGGCAACTCACGTTGCGCGGCGTCGTCATCGGCGTCCTTGGCTGCGTGATTATCACGGCAAGCTCGGCCTACACCGCCCTCAAGATGGGCGCTCTCCCCTGGCCGATCGTCTTCGCTGCCGTCATCTCGCTGTTCTTCCTTAAGCTCATGGGCAACGCCAGCCTCAACGAGGCAAACGTCACCCACACCATCATGTCCGCGGGCGCCATGGCGCCGGCGGCCTGGCGTTTACCATCCCCGGGCGCCTGGATGCTGGGCTATGCCGACCAGATCAGCTGGCTCGACATGTTTATCGTGGCACTCGCCGGCACCATCCTGGGCCTGCTGGCCACCGCGCTCATCCACCGTCACTTTATCGTGGACGCCGCGCTTGAGTTCCCCACCGGCAACGCCGCAGCTCAGACTTTGCGCGCGACCGAGGCTGGCGGCAAAAACCGGCAAGCAGCTCTTTGGTTCCATGGCCATCGCCGGCATCTATAGCGTGCTGCGCGACGCCCTGGGCATTGTGCCAGCATGCTGTGCACGCTCAACATTCCCCGGCGTGACCTTTTGGTATCTACAACTCGCCCATGCTGCTCTCCGTCGGCTTCCTCGTGGGCTTCGCCCCGGTCGCCTTCTGGTTTGCCGGCGCGCTGCTGGGCAACTTTGGCATCATCGTGGGCGGCACCGCTGCCGGTCTGTTCGACGTTGTGACTGCGCAGGGCATCGTCAAGTCCCTCGGTATGGGCCTTATGATGGGCTTTGGCGTCGCCGTCGTCCTCAAGGACATCCTGCCGCAGGTCGCCGGCATCGTCCGCGGTCTTGCCGCCGACAGCTCCACCGACACCGACGAGCAGTCGCTCATCTCGGGCTCCCTTAAGCTCGACGCCGGCATCATCGGCCTAGGCGCTGCCGCCATCGCCGTGGTCATCGCCATCGTGCTTGACCTTGGCCCCGTTCCGGCCGTCATCGTCACGCTGTTCACCTTTGTCACCACCATCATGAGCGCACAGAGCTGCGGCCAGACGGGCATCGACCCCATGGAAATCTTTGGCCTCATCGTTATGCTCATCGTGGCTGCCTTCGCACAGATCGCTCAGGTCAAGCTGTTCTTTATCGCCGGCATCGTAGCCGTGGCGTGCGGCCTTGCGGGCGACGTCATGAACGACTTTAAGGCTGGCGCCGTGCTGGACACCAACCGTGTGCGCAGTGGATCGGCCAAGCCATTGGCGGCATCGTGGGCGCTGGTCGCCGCAGCCGTCATGGTCGCGCTCGTCACCGCCTATGGCCCGGACGCTTTGGCCCCGACAACGAGCTTTGTTGCCCGCGCAGGCAAGCGTCGTCGCCACCATGGTCTCGGGCATCCCGAGCGTCCCGTGGTTCGTTGGCGGCTTTATCGCCGGCATCGTCATGTACTGGCTCGGCATTCCGGCCATGATGATCGGCCTGGGCGTGTACCTGCCGTTCTACATGTCACTCACGGCATTCCTGGGCTCCTGCGTCAAACTCGCCTACGACAAGTGGTCCGCTCACCGCGACGCCGCCGCCGGTCTCGGACGAGGAGAAGGCCTCCAAGGATGCCGCCTTCCAGGAGCAGGGCCTGGTCGTCGCCAGCGGCCTGCTCGGCGGCGAGTCCATCGTCGGCGTTATCCTGGCGTTTGTCTCCGTGGGCCTGAGCCTGCTGGGACAGTAAGCTGAGGCAGTTGGCTCGACAGCAACCATATTGCCTACGATTTGCCCGGTCTAGCTTCGCGGCTACCGACCGGGCTTTTGATACCAACGCAAAGAAAGACCGGGCGCGCTGCGTTTAACAGCGCGCCGGCCTTATCGGTTAAGCTATCGAGCGTTCCTGCTATGAACCGAAGTTCGTTGCAGAATCTACGCTCGAAACGCTACATCTGCTTGCGACGACGATCGCCGAGCGTCACACCCGCAGCCACGAGCGTAATACCGCCGATAACGAAGACCTCGCCCGCAAGCGCGGAGTCATCACCGGTCTGGGCGAGCGCGGCCGACGTTGCCTTCTTCTTGGCGACAGGAGCCTTTGCAGCAGCCTGCGCAACCTGAGGCTTGGCCTGCGGCTCAGCCTTGGGATGATACTTGTCGTACTCGGCCTGCGCGGCAGCCAGGGCATCCTTGGCATCGCCAAGCTCGGCAAGCGCGGCGGCATAGGCGTCGTTGGCATCGGACAGCTTGGCATCGGCATCGCTCAGAGCAGCCTTGAGGCCAGCGGCGGCATCGACGGCGGCCTTATAGCGAGCGTAGGCAGCGTTCAGCTTGACCAGCTTCTCGTTGCCCGTCGTGCCCGCGGCAAGGGATGCCTTGTGGTCGACAGCCTCAAGATCGGCCTTGAGCGCCTCGTCGTTGGCAAGCTCGGCCTTGGCCTTGACGATCTCGAGGTTCGCATCGACGACGGCTTCGTTGGCGGCATCGAGCTGCTTCTGGGCATCGGCGACACCGGCGACGGCAGCGTCATAGGCGGCCTTGGCGTCGTCGACCGCCTTCTGGGCACCGGCGAAGCGCTCGAAGGCCTTGTTTGCGGTGGCAAGCTCGTCCTCGGCGGCCTTGGCCTTCGCCTGCGCGTCGGACAGGATCTGCGTCTTGGCGGCAACTGCCTGCTTGGCGCCCGAAAGAGCGGTCGCGGCGTGCACATCTGCGGCCTGAGCCTTGTCAACGCCAGCCTGGGCAGTGTCGTCGGCCTTCTTGGCATCGTTAAGCGTGCCCTGCTTGTTCGCAAGATCCGTCTTGGCGGCATCGCACTTGGTGGCAAGGTCCTTGACCGAAGCAGTAGCGTTGTCATACGCCTCGTTGGCCTGATCGGACTTTACCTTGGCGGCGTCGCGGGCGCTGCGAGCCTTCGCCTTGTGAGCAGCGGCCTCGGCTGCCTTCGTCTTGCTGTCAGCAAGCGTGGCGTTTGCCTTATCGAGAGCTGCCTGGGCAGTAGCGGCCTCGCCCTTGGCGGCGTCGAGCTTGGTCTTGGGCGTCTTGCGTCGATACCCTTGAGTTTGGCTTCGGCGGCGTCGTATGCCGTCTTCGCGGCGGCGGTGCCGGACTTGGCCTTCTCGTACTCGCCCTTGGCGGTGTTCATGTTCACATCTGCTGCGGTGAAAGCGTCCTGGGCGGCATCCTGCCCGTTTACAGCTGCGAAGTAAGCTTCCCTAGTAGTTCCAAAGTTCTTCTGCGCCTCGGCGAGCTTGCCCTGAAGCTCCTTGAGCTGCGCCTTCTGCGCCTGCGTGCCGCCAGCGTTATAGGCAGAGTCGATGTAGTCGTTCACGAGCTTCTTGAACTCGGAGACAGTGAAATCAGCCTGAGTATCATCAGCGCTGTAATCGAATACGGTTACCTCGGAATCGGTGTTCTTACCGCTACCGGTCGCGATACCGATAGCCTTCGTGCCGGCATCGATGATGTTGAGATAGTGCCCGCACTCTTTGTAGATGCTGTAGTAGTGCTGGTAGATATAGTATGAATCATATCGATGGCTCCCAAGTGCGTCACCATACTGTTCGACGTACTTATCGAATGCCTTTTTCTCCTGGGTGTAGAGACCGGTATATGGCCAGCCAAGCGTATCCTCGGTCTCGCCGCCGGTATATGCGCCGCCTCCGCCAGCAAGATTTTCGCCGTTGTCGAAGTAACAGTTCGAGTGTCCCCAGATGTTCGATGAATATGATGTATTAAGAGCGGCTGCCGCAGTCATGCGGAGGCTGACGCTGAGCGCCGACTGACCGTTCGCCTTGCGGAGGTTGTTCTGGGTGTCGAGATATGTCAGGGCGTTGCGCATCTGCTCCAAGGAAAGCGGGTTGGTGTCGCGAGACATGTCCTGATCGACGTACTGGTCATACCATTCGGCCTTGTCAGCGGCACCGGTCAGCATCGATACGGGCTTCCTGGGCGTCTTTTTTCTGCGTGGCTGTGAACTGGCTGCCGTCGCTAATATAGTTCATGAAGCCGAGTATACCTTGGCTGATGACTTCCTGGTCAACGGTCATGTTGGACTTGAGCTCAGCAATCTGCTGCTCAAGAGCCTCAACCTGGACATTAGCAGCGTCATAAGCCTTTTCCGCGGCGTTCGAAGCAGCGCAGGCTGCCTCCCACTCGCTGCGCTTCTGCTTGCGAACTTCGACAAGCTTATCGTACTCCGCCTTCTTGTCGGCCTCGGTCTGCTGGGCCTGCTCGTATGCCGTCTTCGCGGCGTCACGCTTACTGGCCGCGTCCTTGTACTCCTTGTTTGCCGCATCATATGCAGACTGGGCAGATGCCACAGCAGCGTTGGCGGCGTTGGCCTTCTCCTGCGCGGCAGCGACGGCAGCCTGGGCGGCCTGCAGATTTGTCTGTGCGGTGGCGTCGGCATCCGTCGCGGCATTGAGCTCCGCCTGCGCGGTCTTGAGCTCACCAGCAGCAGCTTTCTTGGCGGCCTCAAGCGCACTCAGGTCAACACCCGTACCCGAGACGGCAGCATCGAGCGCGGCCTGCGCCTGGTTGAACTTCTGCCGGGCGTTATCGCGCGCGGTGGTTGCGGCTGCGAGAGCAGCGGCAGTCTCCTGCTTCTTGGCCTGGGCAGTCGTCAAAGCCGCCTCGGTATTCTGCTTTTCCTGCTGGGCGCTGGCCTCGGCAGCCTTGGCCTGGTCCAGATTGGCCTGTGCAGTAGTAACGGCCTTATTGGCGTCATCGAGCTTTGCCTGCGCGTCCTCGACGGCCTTCTTGGCGGCCTCGTACTCGTCCATACCCATGGCCTCGAGCTTGGCCTGGGCATCATCGAGGGCCTTCTTGGCCTCATCCTGCCTTTGCCTTGGCGTCCTTGAGCGCCTGGGTCTTATCCTCGACACTCTTGTTGGCCTGTTCGAGCCGATCGTTCAGGTCGCCCAGCTTCTTCTGCTGCTGCTCGGTCTTTTCGACGGCGGCTTTGAGCTCGTCAATCTTCTCCTGGAGCGCGGCGACTTCTGCTGCGTTCTGCTCGATTTCGTTGTCGCTCACAGCCTGCGAGGCCTGATTCTTTTGCTGCTGCGCCTGCTTTTGAGACTGGCCCGCCGCATCGGCGTTCTTCTGGGCGGCATCGTAGGCGGCCTGAGCGTCCTTGAGCTGCTTTGCCGACTCCTCGGCCAGCTGGGCAGCCGTCTTTACGACCGCTTGGTTACCGGCGGCAACGGTGTTCTCTACAGAACTACCCCCCTGAACAGAATCGCCGTTATCTGCCGTCGGTGCGGCGATTGCCGCCAGCGGCGACATGAGCGGCTGAGCGATGAGGCCCGCTGTCAAAACGGTTGCGACGGCGCGGTTAGCAACGCCCTTGACGTTGACAGTCTTGGCCCGAGGCCCAAAGTGTTGTGGACTGTAGTTTGCCATGGCTTTCTCCCTTTGACACGGATGTATCCATACGTATCAAACGGTAGCTGTCGATTTTTGAATTCTGTTGCGCAACATTGGCGACCAGCGTATTTTTTGAAATTCACGCTCTCGTGCTTCACAATTTTCGTCACATATGTAGGAGCTGGTGCATCATATTATTGCGGGATCAAATTGAACCTGTGATTTGCATTTGCTCCCGCGTCATCCGCCCTATCGGATTCCGCATCCAACAGACACCTCGTCCGCCACGGTGTAGAGTTAGGACAACGGGCGCGTTGCGCGGCCCGTGCCAGAACGAGGTGGACATGGAACTCGACAAGCAACAGATCGAACGACTGCGCGAGCGTCATCATCGGCGTCACGGCATCCGCCCTGCTCATAGCGAAGCCATGGAAAAACGTCACCCGCTTCCTCAAGCGCGCGTTCAACATTCGCGAGGGACGCGCACCCTATCACGTGATCCGCAAGCGTTTTGTAAACGGGGCGCGCCTGACTGGCACTCACCTGTGCATCCTCATCATCGCGATGTTAATCGCAAGTATTGGCCTCGATATCGATTCGGACATCGCCATCGTGGGCGCCATGCTCATCTGCCCGCTTATGGGATCGGTCCTTGCCATGGCATATGGCATCGCCACGCTCGACCGCGAGATTACCGTCGAAGCCGTCGCCAGCCTCGCGCTTCAGATGGCCTTTTGCCTGGTTACGTCCACGTTGTACTTTAAGCTCTCGCCCCTTGGTACCACCACAGCTGCCATTATCGACAATTCGACACCGACCGTGTGGGACCTTGCCGTCGCGCTCGCAGGCGGCTTTGCGGGTGGCCTGGGCAACTCGCGCGACCAGGAACCCGCCACGCTCATCGCCGGCGTGGCCGTGGCGACCGCGCTCATGCCGCCCCTGTGCGCGGCGGGCTATGGCATCGCCATCGCAAGCGGGCCACTGTTTCTCTCGGCGCTTTTATGAGTTTGGCATCAACGTCGTCTTTATCGCGCTGGCTGCCGAAGCTGTATTGCTTCTTTTGCGCGTGCCGCTTAAGCGCGACCTGAACGGCGACGGTATTGTGACTGCCGAGGAAAATGCCGAGGTCGACGAGCTGTCACGCAAAGTGCGCCGCCGCATCATTGTGGGCACGATAGTCTTTGCCATCCCCTGCATCGTTATGACGGCGGGGTCCATTGGCTCGGCGCAGGCCGGGCGTGCAGGACGGCTACGGCGTCACCGAAACCACGCGTGAGCTCGCCGCGGTGCTACCGGGCTTTAAGGACTACACCGTCGCCGTCGAGACCTCGGCTACCGAAGGCGAGGAGGAGGGTATCGTCGAGCGCGAGATTGTCGCCCATGTGACGACAAGCGAAGCGCTTGGGGCGCACGACCGCCACGTCGCTCGCAAGCTCATCGACCTCAATGTGCCCGAGCTTGATCGCGTGGAGTTCGATGTGAAGTGACCTGATGTAGGGCGCAGTTCATGCCTGCGCTCCGCTCGCTGTTTTATTGCCGTGAATCAACTGGCCGGATCGACATCGCCAGACTCCACCGTAAACGCAGATTTGGTGCTCACCAGATAAAATCGGGTCACTTTGCTATCTCTAAATAGATAGAGCTGGCCCTGCTCGCGTCGGCGTGACATATACGCCACGTGGACCGTACCGAATTCTTCGCCGTTTTCCTTCTTTAATATCAGGATGTTGGGGTCATCCGTACGCTTAAACTGCCCGTCTGTGCAGATTCCGTCTTGGTCGACCAGCTGCCATCGACAGTTGTCCTCCTCAAGAAAAGCCAGGGTTTCCCGACTTGTTTCGTCATCCCGATAGTAACCGTCAATGGCAAAGCCTTCGGAAACGCATTCCTGCATATAGGATGTTTCTCGATTTATAGCAAACTGTCCTGCAGCGCCCAGGAGCACAGCAAGGCAGACCACTGCAAGGGTTATCGAAATAACACGGCGATCCATGTTAGCCCAACCGATAGTTGTTTAACGGAGCGCGAAACATACCCGGAACCTCCGATATCAGGGGGAACGTCACCTACGGCCTGCCGGTAATCATATGTTTCCAACATCAAACCATATGACTACAACTCGTTGGAGATAGATTCCATAAACGGACAATGATATACGGCGAACGGCTACACTTATCAATAAACCCAGAGTTATGGAGGCCGTTTTTCGTACTGCAAGATCGCAGTTTTCGGAAGTGCGGTGAAAATCGAGTTCTGCCGACCAGACCGACTTTTTTAGCAACAAAACCGCAGGTCACAAGAGTTCAAAAGAGCAGTGTGCTCGAAGGTTCGGAGTTTTCCCCGCACTTCCGAATCCGAGTCCACGAAAGGCGTCGGCAAGGCCATTTACGCAACATGTATCCAGTAAAAAAGGGCCGCAGCCGGTACGGCTACCACCCTTCCGTCTCATATCTAGCCCGAAGCAGGTCGGCTACTTCTTAATACCGCGTCACAGACGCTTTGCGACCGATGCCACGGCCTCCCTCGCTAAACCGAATCGCAGGCAGGCGAAGGGCTGCGTGCAGATGATGTTGGACGCACCGCGATCGATCAGGTCGAGTATCTCGGCCGTGAGCAGCCAGACCTCGCCCATGTTATTACATACCGAAAGCACCGTGCGGGCCTTGTCGGCCATGGCGCCAACACCTGAAGATTTTGTCCGCAACTCAAAGAGCTAGGAGGTTGATAAAATCCAGAAACATCATGGCTAAAAGAGACGGGCACACTGTCCCTGTTTTTCGCACGAGCAGCGCAAAATAAGGCCCAGACAAAGATAGCCCCCCCATCATTGCAATGATGTATTTGTGGGTGCCCCCGATTAAACACTGTTGAGTCACGAGAAGCAATGCCCATAGAATCGACTGTACAAATGCCCTTATGCAAAACGGCCGAACTATTCCGACGATTGTGTATTCAAATAAAAATACGTACCTAAATAACAGCTCATGCAAACTGAAACCGAACAGACCAATACCCATCTGGATTATTGATTTTCCACCTATATCGAGCATGGCGGCCATAATAATAAATACGATGAAATGAAACTGCCATCCCAAAGAATCCCACGCTGCTTGGTCTTATCACGGGAAACAGCGCCCCGAGTTGCAAAAGATAGACTACCAACGCACAAAAGAGCGCCCCTGTAGAGCACAGCCAAGCGGGAGATCCTTTTGCAATAACCCAAATGGCCCACGGCACGCTAGCAACCATCGTACCCAGTAGATAACGTGCCCCCAGGCGCATTATTTCAGTCGCTTTTCCCAAGCTCTACCACCTCATCACTAGCTGCTATTAGGTCCATATCGTGTGTAATAACAATGACAATCTTATGCTTGCGCAGTTCCTTCACAGCATTTATCAGAGCTTCTTTATGAGCAATATCAAGTGATGCTGTTGGCTCATCGAATAAATAGACGTCTGCCTTCTTTTCCAAGACCCGCCTAATTTCCAATTGTTTCAGTTCCCCAGGAGACATTCCCCCCGCACCTCTTCTTTTCGATAGAAGGAAAATTTCTATCGCTAAGAAAAATCCTTTACTGATATCGGGGTTTGTTCGGCAAACGAAACTAGATTCCGCCTAAGGTGCTCGCAGTTGATTTCTTCTTGGGCCTTACCGTTGTACGGAAATAGCCCCACCGTAACCCCGAATTGAAACAACCCATTAATAAGTACGCAAGGCTCGTTTTGCCCGAGCCATTCAATCCCCACAAGAGCATAGAGCTTTCCTTTGTCAAACCTGAGATTCAAGTTATTGTAGAGACACTTTTCATTTAATGTAAAACCAAAATTATGCAGTTCGATGTAATCGATCTCCAAGAGCTCCTCTCCAGCAACAGCCAAAGGCAATTTAGAGGCATTTAGACGAGATATCGATGAGAAGCAGTCTTGTACGCTACTACCTATACCGTAGATTGACCTCACGGCAGATAGCATTAAAGCCATGTAGCTCGAAACGGCAACAAGTTGGCCTACACTCATGCTTCCATGCATTACATAGAAAGCCGAAATCAAAAGAATAGTCACCTGGGACGCAGCCGCAGCAAAGGAATCCGTTGCCTGAAATCTCGAAACGACACTTTGATAGCGACTCCGGCGTGCAGCAAAGACGAAAAAAGCTATCTATGGATTTCAATGCTCTTTCGAATAGCACATTAACATACAAAAATCTCTGATGCGCAAGTACGGACTCCACTTTTCCGAAATACAGGGACTGCTCCTCCTTAAAGGTCAGACCTGAAACAAAAAGCGGTTTCTGAATAAAGCATATGCAATTGCATACAAGATGCAAAATGTCACGGAAACCCAAAAGAGCGCTACGGAGCATCCATAGAGAAAAATAAAAACTGATACCTAGCTGGACAACCGCAAGAAGTACCGTCTGGAGCACCGACAATCCGAAGGAAGCCACAGTATTGGCATCTGAACAAATTTGTTGAGTTTTTCAGCTGACTCCTGCTCAAAATATAACTCAAAAGGCATCCGAACGAGCTCATCGATTTTACTTCGAACAATCGAGTATGCAGCCACGGTCGTTATCCGCATTGAAAGAAGGGTGCTTAAATAAACTGACAACAATATCGATTAGTGCCGCAAAACCAATTAGAGCGCTGCTAATCATGATAGTATCGTAAGATGTTTTTTTAGATATATTGTCAACCAGAGCGCTCGTAAGCAGCGGGGATACAGAAGCCATCATTCCAGATATTATTAAGCACAACGCGAAGACTATAACCAGAAGCAATTGGGAAGAAACCCAAGTCTGAAATATGGCAGACAATCGAAGAGCGCCGTTGAGTCCGCATCACTTCTTATGCTTGAAATCATAGGCCGCCCTCATTACTTTTATACAGTTCTTTCTTGCAGATACGCAGCTTGTCTTATTTTCATACAGCCTGGTGAAGGGACAGCCACCCATGCACATAGGAAGAAGCGAGCAGTTAAGACATTCTGAATCTGAACAAAAGTCGTAAGCATTCCATTTGGAAACTTCGAATGCGTTACTCGCTACGCTTTCAAAGATGCTGCCATAACTTCTGTCGGAATATCCTATTTCATTCCAGCATTTATATAAGGAACCATCTGGTCCAATAACTTCTGAATATTTATTGACGGCTCCGCATATGGTCGGATTAAAGCCTGGAAGAAACGGATCCATGTACCCCGTCATTTTGTAGCGAGACAAACAGGATGCTTCAATCGAGGCAAATTCGTCCTCTGAATAGCACGGAGAGTTAGCGCATGCCCCATTTATATCATCTACTGCCGCTAAATACAGTTTTACTCTATTACGAAGACCTTTTTGATCAAGCGAATCAATCAAGCGATCAATCTGATCACCGTTCGTCGGATCAACATTAACTCTTAAGATGACATTGAAGTACGCACTAGCTCTTTTTACGTTATCGATAATACGGTTGAACGTATCACCGCCAGAAGGAAGACATCTTCGTTGATTGTGTATTTCAGGCGGACCATCAACAGTCACCTGAACGTGCGTGACCCCATTTTTTGCAAGCAACTCCGCCGTTTTCCCATCTAAGAAATAACCGTTGGTCACCATGCTGGCGTTAAATAAGATTTCATCACTTCGGATTCCGCGCGTAATCTTCTCCACCGTCTCAATCGCCAATAAAGGCTCGCCGCCATACCAGGCAATCTGCAAACTTTCTGCCTGATTGTCTAAAGCCATGCCATTGATATGCTTTATTACCTGATCGACGCACTGGTCGCTCATTGAACCATAACGCTTGCCGTCCTCATAACAATACGGACACCTGAAATTACAATTCAATGTCGGAGCTATCGTAAATGAAAGTGATTTTGATTGCATGCGACAGGCCGATGATATCTCTTTTAAATGTTCGATTTCATCAAGTCCGTCGGAAACCAACAACCCCGCGTCCATCAAATTGTCGACAATTTCCGAAGGGCCATTAGCCCCATTCGCAAATAGTGCCTTCTCGTATTCCGCATCCAACGCAACAATTGCGCCGGAGTAAGAGTTATATACCAGCGTAGGCTGATTGCCTTTATCGATTACATTAAAGCGAGACTGTTTCATTTCTACTCCGTTGCATATTTCAATATTTCAACCTGCCATTAGGAGTAATTCCAGCCACAAAAAATTTGGTAATGCAGATCCTCAGGCCACACGGTCCTCCCCCTGAATAACTCCAACAAATATGCGCTGCACAGGACACACACGTAGAAATATCTCGAGACGAAGCAGGCATCTGAGTATTCACTGGCTTTTGAATATATTCCATCGAAGCTCCTAGCTAACGTGTATACCGCAATGTTGAAATGCGCGGCAATTCCCGCCCGTGTACACGGCACACATCCCCCAGGGATTACAGCGCCCCTGACATTTTGCGCCCTGACAAAGGACACCAACTTGATAGCAAAGCAATATCGTTAGGTGTTTGAGTTGGCTGTATCCAATCCACAATGGCTCCTTTCTCGTTTTAGGCCTAGTTATACTTTGGTCAAAAAGTCAAAAGCTGTTTGATAACTTTTTGTACTAGATGAAACAATTTGTTTGCCTTGTTTAACATTTTTTAATTACACTTAGCCTGATTAAAAATTCAACCTAAGGAAATTCTGGTGAATGTTGTTCAGCTGCAGTATTTCATAAAGGTATTTGATTGTCAGAATTACTCGGATGCAGCAACTATATTAAGCGTTTCGCCGCAAGCTGTTTCAAAAGGCATTCGAGCATTGGAATCTGAACTTGGTCTGAAGCTGTTCGAAAAAAGAGGCAGTATTCTACATCTAACAAACTATGGAGAGGAAATCCTTCCTATAGCATTAGATGCACTAGCTTCAATTGAGGGAATTCAAGCGTATGCGCAAATCACGCGTGAAAAGATAAAAATAACCCAGACACATTTGACACACGTTGCAGTCGGACTACCACCAATACTCACAAGCTGGTTCAACCAGCCCGCACTAAACCGGCTCTCGAAAAAGTACAACGGTGGTAAAATTTGCTGTTTCCCAGATACGACGACGGCGGAACGTGCTTATCCCTTCTACTTGACGGACAAATCGACATTGCGATTGTCGCTGGGCAAGTAGACACCAATCTTTTTGAATCGCATTTTTTTTTATTGACGCCGAAGTCAACCTCCTCGTTGAAAGCAATCACCCATTAGCTAGTCACGCAGCAGCGAATCTAAACGCGGTGGCTCAATATCCAATTGCAAACACCTGTGACATTCGATATTGTCGAAAAAAGAATAGACTCAGCATTTAACCATCTGGGCCTTTTCCCCCGCTACGAGAGTATTAACTTAGCAGACCAGCACAATTTGTCCGATTTTCTCATTCGTAAGCATGGGGTTATTATGACAATAGCCTCGCAAACGTCTCAAATCAGGATAGGCTATCCAGCAAAAATCGTTTGCCTAAGCAAACAAGATAGATTATCAATCCCTTTTTACTGCGCTTCAAATTCAAACGATGTCCAAGCGCAAACTCATCACGCGATAAGCTGCATTCAACTTGAGGCACGCCAGCTATCCCGCTGTTTAAAAAGCGCTGAAGAAGGAGACCTTTCCGGCTGAACATGGCGGGCGTACTAATTCTATGCAAAACAGCATCGCATTCCGCCAGAACGGAGCGTGGGCCAGCCCGAGTTTTTTGTAGTATTCCGAGAGAAAACAACAAGGCCGGCAGACTCTTGGCAAATCAGTGGCCCACTCACCACCCACAAAACTGTGCCCCACTTCCGAAATCCGAGTCCACGAAAGGCGTCGGCAAGGCCATTTACGCAACATGTATCCAGTAAAAAAAGGGTGGTAGCCGGTACGGCTACCACCCTTTTTGTCTTACATCCGGCTCGAAGTAGGCCAACTACTTCTTAATACCGCGCCCCAGACGCTCGGCGACCGACGCCACGGCCTCCTCGCTGGCCGGCCCGCAGCTCACGCAGCCGTCGTGGGCGCGCATCTGGCCGGTGACCTCGTCCATCGCGAGCGGCGCCACCTTCTCGAGCTTAAAGCCCTTGCCGGCGCGCATGTTCTCCTTGGCCACACTGATCATGAGTTTAATACGGTTGAGCTGGTTGACCTCGGACGCACCGGGTCGTAGTCCACCGCGACAATGTTGCTCTCGGGATGCTGGCGGCGCAGCTCCTTGATCACGGCCTTACCCACCACGTGGTTGGGCAGGCACGCAAAGGGCTGCGTGCAGATGATGTTGGGCGCACCATGGTCGATCAGGTCGAGCATCTCGGCCGTGAGCAACCAGCCCTCGCCCATGTTGTTGCACACCGAAAGTACCGTACGGGCCTTGTCGGCCATGGTGCCGATGCGCTCGGGCGCCTCAAAGCGGCGGGACTTCTCGAGCATCTCCTCCACCGGCGTGCGCATCCAGTCCACAAGCTTGATGAGCGCTTGCATGCCCGCGCGTGTAGTAGCAGAGCTTCCCAGCTCGTCTTTCTGCAGCTCGGCGTTGCTCATGGAGTAGAGGAAGAAGTCGAGCAGGCCCGGCACCACGGCCTCGCAGCCCTCGCGCTCAATGACATCGACCACGTGGTTGTTAGCCGTGGGATGGAACTTGACCAAGATCTCACCGACCACGCCCACGCGCGGCTTGGTGCCCTCGCCCACGAGCGGCATGGTGTCGAACGCGCGGATGCCTCGCGGCACAGCTTAGTGTAGTTGTGGCGGTTAAACTTGGGCGCCAGCTTACGGGCACGCGCCATGTACTCTTCATAGAGCGTGTTGGCGGCACCAGGCGTGGCCTCGTACGGGCGGCAGCGGTAGAGCATCTGCATCATCACGTCGCCAAAAGAGCACCGCGTAGACTGCCTGCTTAAGCAGCGCCGGCGTCAGTTTAAAGCCGGGGGTTGTCCTCGCCCAGCGCCACGGCCGAAAGCGAGATCACGGGGATCTCGGGGTGGCCGCTCTCGCGCAGGGCCTTGCGGATGAGCGCGATGTAGTTGGTGGCACGGCAGCCGCCGCCGGTCTGGCTGATGACCACGGCGGTCTTGGACAGGTCGTACCGACCGCTCTCGATGGCCTCCATAATCTGGCCCGTCACCAGAATCGACGGGTAGCAAATGTCATTGTTCACATAGCGCAGGCCGGCTCGACGGCGTCGTGATCGGTCGAGGGCAGCAGCTCCAGGTTGTAGCCGGCACCGCGGAACCACCTCTTTGACCAGGTCAAAGTGGATCGGCGCCATCTGCGGGCACAGGATGGTGTAACCCTCCTCGCGCATCTGCTCGGTAAAGGGCACCTTGGGCCACGCAGTCGAAGCACTCTCGCGCTGAGCCTCAAACGTGTACTTGCGGCTCGCGAACGCGGGAGCATCCGTGGAGGGCGCCACCGGCGCGGCATCGCCCTGCTCGTAGGCCTCGCCCGCGGCCGTGGCCTCGGCCAAGCGCTCGGCCTCCTGGTCCTTAAGCGCGGCCATGAGCGAGCGGATTCGGATGCGCGCGGCACCCAGGTTGGATACCTCGTCGATCTTGAGCACGGTGTAGATCTTGCCGCTGGCTTCCAGGATCTCCTGCACCTGGTCGGTGGTCAGGGCGTCCAAGCCGCAGCCGAAGGAATTGAGCTGGATCAGGTCCAGGTCGTTGCGCATCGTCACAAAACGGGCCACGGCGTAGAGGCGCGAGTGGTACATCCACTGGTCAACGACGCGGATCGGGCGCTCGGGCTTCACCAGGTGTGCGAGCGAATCCTCGGTAAAGACCGCAAAGCCAAAGCTCGAGATAAGCTCGGGCAGGGCATGGTTGATCTCGGGGTCGTATGGTAGGGACGGCCGGCGAGCACGATGCCGTGACCGCCGTGGTCCTCGACCCACTTAAGAGCCTCCTCGCCCATGGTCTGGATGTCCTCGTGGAAACGCGCATCGGCCTCAAAGGCAGCGTTGACAGCGGCATCGACCTCGGAGCGCGTGATCTTGGGCCCACGCACGCGACCGCGACCGGCTTGCGCATCGGCCACACGGTCGACGGCGAGCACCTGGTACAGACGGCGCTTGAGCTCGGTCTTGTCATGATAGGGCACAAACGGGTACAGGAACTCGATGTTCTGCTCGCGGATCTCGTCGATGTTGAGTGCCACGCCGTGGGGTAGCTCATGACGATGGGGCAGTTGTAACAGTTGCCGGCGGTCGGATCCTCCTTGCGCTCCCAGCGCACGCACGGCATCCAGATAAAGTCGACATCGCGGTCGATAAGGTTCATCACATGGCCGTGGCTCATCTTGGCCGGATAGCACACGCTCTCGGACGGCATGGACTCGATACCCGCCTGGTAGGTCTTCTTGCTCGACTGGTCGGACAGCTGCACGCTAAAGCCCAGGCGCGTAAAGAACGCATGCCAGAAGGGGTAGTTCTCGTACATGTTGAGCGCGCGCGGAATGCCGACGGTGCCGCGCGGGGCCTCGTCGGGGCTCAGCACCTCGCGGTTAAAGAGCAGCTTCGTTTTTCTTTTTGAAGAGGTTGGGGGCCTCGGTCTTCTGCTTTTTTTGTGGCCGGCGCCCTTCTCGCAGCGGTTGCCGGTAATGAAGCGTCTGCCGCCGCCAAAGTCGTTGACGGTGAGCTGACAGTTGTTAGAGCAACGGCCGCAGCGGACATGCTTTTGCGTCACGGTGAGGTGCGCGATGTCCTCGGCAGAAAGAATGGTCGAAGTGCCGTCAGCGCCGGCGCGATCGCGGGCGAGCAGGGCCGCACCGTAGGCGCCCATGCAGCCGGCGATGTCGGGACGCACGGCATGAACGCCGGTGAGCTGCTCAAACGCGCGCAGCGTGGCGTCGGACATAAAGGTGCCGCCCTGGACGATCACCTGGCTGCCGATCTCCTTGGGGTCGCGCAGCTTAATGACCTTGAACAGGGCATTCTTGATGACGGAATAGGACAGGCCGGCCGCGATGTCGCCCACCGTGGCGCCTTCCTTTTGCGCCTGCTTGCGCGCGAGTTCATAAAGACCGTGCAGCGGCTGCCCAGGTCGACGGGGCGCCTTGGCATGGATGGCAGCGTTGGCGAACGCGCGCACGTCCATGTTCATAGAGACGGCGAAACTCTCGATAAAGCTACCGCAACCCGACGAGCAGGCCTCGTTGAGCATGATGTGCTCGATGACGCCGTCCTTGACGCGCAGGCACTTCATGTCCTGGCCGCCGATGTCCAGGATAAACTCGACACCGGGCAGGAATGCCTTGGCGCCGCGCAGATGCGCGACGGTCTCGATCTCGCCGGAGTCGGCCTTGAGGGCCTCGATGAGCAGCGCCTCGCCGTAACCCGTGGTAGTCACGTGCCGATGGTGCAGCCGGCAGGGATGTGGTTGTAGAAATGGCCATGATGACCTTGGCCGTGCCAGGATGTCGCCGTTGTTGTTGCCGTACCAGGTGTGCAACAGTTGGCCGTCCTCGCCCACGAGCGCGGCTTTCCATGGTGGTGGAGCCGGCGTCGATGCCAATGAACACGCGCCGGTGTAGCCGTCGAGCTTGCCCTTGGGGACGACTTCCTGGTCGTGGCGGGTTTTGAATTCGGCAAAGTCCTCGTCGGTGGCAAAGAGCGGGTCCAGGCGCTCGACCTCGGCACCCTGCGTGTCGCCCAAGCTGTCGATGGCCTCGATAAGCTGTGGGAACGTGCTGAGCTGTTTGGACTCGTGCGCCATGGCGGCGCCGCTCGCCACAAACAGGTGGGCGTTTTTTTGGGGCACGATACGGTGCTCCTCGTCCAGGTTGAGCGTGAGGTAGAAGCGATGGCGCAGCTCGGAGAGGTACTGCAGCGGGCCACCAGGAAGCAACGTGCCACGGATGGGGCGACCGGCACGCAGGCCCGAGATGGTCCTGGGGTCA
>ENA-OQAL01000139-OQAL01000139.1-human-gut-metagenome-genome-assembly--contig:-NODE-139-length-18530-cov-2.489159_pt1 | contig 18530 bp, 22 predicted proteins | sample MGYA00242491_ERZ504519 | MGnify/ENA primary metagenome ERZ504519 (study PRJEB26092, sample SAMD00036260) | human gut metagenome | host: Homo sapiens | study: EMG produced TPA metagenomics assembly of... | reverse complement strand
TGATTGATGGTTGCCGTTGCCGGTTGCATGGTGATCGGTGGTATTGCGGGCGGTCGTTTGACTGATTTGTGGAAGCCTGGTGCCACCGCCGGGCTTTCGCAGGCCATTGCCACGCTTGGCTTGTTGCTGGTGTTCTTTGTTCCTGGCAATCATGTGACCACCGCTCTGCTGACATTCCTGATTGGTTTCGCACTGTTCTTCAACTCGTCTCCACAGCAGCTGCTGATGGTGCAGGCCGGTGAGGGCGGCGGCGAGCTGATTGCGGGCGCGGCCGTGCAGATCGCGTTCAATTTCGGCAATGCGGTTGGTTCGATCGTTGGTGGTGCCGCATTGACGGCAAACACCATGAACTACCATTACACCGGTTTGGCCGGTGCTCCGATCGCTTTGATCGCGGTGATTATGCTGGTCACCTATTCGCGTCGTTACGAAAACGCATACGGGGTGCTACGGAGCGTATGCGCGAAGTGCATGTCTGACATTCGACAGTCAGTTTATTTCGATTATTTCTGTTATGTAACGGGATATCTCATCACAATTATTGTGATGAGATATCCCGTTGTTCTTTGTACGACGTATCGCATGTTCCCCATCTTTCGTTGTTTCGCCGTCTGCGATGCCGTCTGCAGTTCGGGAGATGATGGAAGTCACCGATGAAGGGATTGCGATGGCAGACAGTGATGTCAATCTGAATATGAATAATTGCGATGACGGTTGTGCAACATTTGATGTACAACGATTTTTGCGTGGTCTTGATGCGATTTTCGATGCGCATAAGGCTCCTGAACAGGCTGAGCCGTATCTGCAGAAAGCGCGAACCGAAGCCGAACACAGTCATAATGATGCCGGTTTGCTGACGGTGTTGAACGAAACGATGGGGTTTTACCGTTCGCAAGGTCGCCATACCGACAATCTGCCGATTATCCGCGAATCGTTAAGCATTGCGGATCATTTGCATCTTCAGGAAATCGACCCGCAGGCGTGGGCTACGACGCTGATCAACGCGGCCACGGGCATGCGAGCCGCAGGCCAGTACGAGGAGGCCAAACAGCTGTACCGTCAGGCGCTTGACGCGGCCACGTCCGCCTTCTCCCCCACCGACCGACGCCTGGCCGCGCTGCATAACAATATGTCCATGTTGTACAGCGAAACCGGTCGTCTCAATCAGGCGAAGCGCGAGCTGGAACAGGCGCTGGACCTGTTGGAGCAATCTTCCCCCGATGCGAGCGCTGACATCGACGTTGCCTCCACGCACACCAATCTTGCATTGCTGCTCCTGCAGATGGACCGGTATTGGGCGAGCGATGCCATACAGCACGCCCAGAAAGCGTTGACAATCTACCGTACCCGGGCATTTGGAACATAGTGCGCATTATGCTTCGGCGCTGGCCGGCTATGCGCAGGCCTGCTATATGGCCGGCTGCCTGCAGGATGCGGTTTCCGGCTATGAGCATGCGTTGAGCGTGATTGAGGAATGCTACGGACGCAACACCGACTACTATCACACGACTGCAGTCAATCTTGAAGTGGCAAAAACAGGCGTTGCATAAGCACATGCCATCATCTCATAAAAACGCGGGAATCGCAAGAATATCAAGAATCGCAAGAATCCTTGGAATCTCAGCATTCACCGAAATCAATCGAATCTCAGCAATCAAGTGAACCGCACTATATGACGGAATCCGGCGCATCTTCGATTCCTGCGATTTCTCACCATATTTCGGGACTTGCTTTGTCTCGCGCATTCTGGAATGATCTCGGCAAACCGTTGCTTGCCGGCGCATATTCGGCATATCAGGGGCGGATTGCCGCAGGTTTGGTCGGTTATGGTTCGGAATGTTTCGGTTTCGACGATGAGCTGTCGCGCGATCATGATTTCGCGCCGCGTTTCTGCCTGTGGCTTACCGATGAGGATTATGATGCGATTGGCGAGCAATTGCAGGCTGATTACGATGCGTTGAGTCGCGATTTCACTGTTGCCGAGCAGGGCAAGCCGCATTTTGCAGGGCATGGTTCGGCTAATTCCGACGCTCTTGCCGCATCTCAATCGCCACTTACGCCGCGTGCGCAAGGCGAGTTCCGCCGTGATGGCGTGTTTCGTATCGGCGATTTTTTCGAGCGGATCACGCTGTTTCGTGAGGCTCCGGCGCAGAACGATGTTGCATCTTGGCTAAGTTTGCAGGAAGATACGTTGGCCACTGCCACAACGGGTCAGGTTGTTCGCTGATCCGGTTGGGGGTGTTTTCCAAGACTCGGGCAGGGGTTCAAGTTCATGCCGGTAAGATGTTCGACTTTCCTTGATTTCCCGCCGTTTGGGCATGAGTGCTCAGCGGGGCAATACAATCTGCCGCGCATGCTGCAACGTGGCGATGGTGCTGCTGCGATGTTGAGCATTCATGAGTTCGTGAACGCCACGGCTTCGTTGGTGTTTCTGATCAATGAGCCGGTGAGCGTTGGGTATCTGCCGTATTACAAATGGCAGTTTGCTGCCATGCGCAAGCTGAGCCGCCGTATGGCAACAAGGCTTGCCGGCGTGTGCGAACAGTTGGAAGACATATTGCGATTGAGTTCCGCCGCATGTTTCGGTGGTGTCGGTTTCGGTGAGGGCGGCAAGGGTGCGAAGCCTGCGGCGGAGCGCATTATCGCCACTGTTGAGCGCATCTGCAGTGATGTTGTGGATGAATTGCTGCGGGAGGGATTGACCGAATCCCACGAAACGTTTGTGGAATGGCAGCGGCCGTATGTTGAGAACCATATCAAGTCCGACGCGAGTTGTCTGCACAGCCTGTGACGTGCCTGCAGCCAAAAAATCCATCGCAAGCATTGCAAATCAGAGCAAATAATCAGACGAAAATCAAGAATCGAAATCAATAATGAATAGCAGCGTAATTTCAGATGTAATAGACGGTCACGATACAGCAAATCTTGTTGAATCCATTATCAAACTGGAGTGGAATCAGTTTCAGCAAACCAATAATGGAGGGCGGCCGCGCGTCCTGCCAAGGCAATTGGCCGATGTTTCATCAGATGCGTGCCAGTCAGTTCATGACGTGGCCGGAGGAATTGCTGCGCAGTTACCGGTCGGACTTGCAGGAAGCCGACCGTGTTGGACGTAATTTGGTGACGGAAAAGTATGGTCGCATGATGCAATCCACATATCCACAGGAGTATTGTGCAAACATTGCGCCGTATATTCCCCGGATTTCCGCGGATCGCAACGTCTTGCAGGAAGGCATCATAACAGTTCAGGTGTCGTGGGCGCGTGATTTTCGTGAGCGTTTTCCCCATCTTGGCGAGGCGATGCGCGTGCTGACCACTGTCGAAGATACGCCAGAGACCACGTCGTTCGAAACGTATCTGCGCGGCGAATTGGGCACCTATTCCGACCGTACTGTGGCGTTGTACCGCGATTTTGTGGAGCGTTTGCGGCATGAGCGGCGCAATCTCACCGAAGAGACGATTCGCAATACGGTTCGTTTGGCTGGATTTGAGGATTTGGCACAGGCTGAGGCCGCACAGTAAACACAGTGAAAACACACCGTGACAATTACTGAAAACTGCAGTAAGCCCCGTACATCACCATAAAAATGACCACCATGGTACGACCAAAATCCAACGTCAAGATGGAAAAGCAAGTGTTGGATTTGGTCATGCATGGTGGTCACGTATTTGTTTGCGATGTCAGCCTCGATTTCGTTGGTGCGGCTGATATCAGGGGCTATTCAGCTGATTCTCACGATCGTTCCGAAATCGGTGACTTATCCGAATCAGTCGAAAAGGCCGTGGCATCCGAGCTATGGGGAGCGTCGAATGGATCGTCGCTGTCCGCATCGCCTCCATTCTTGGATCGGTTTGAACGCACCGCGCTGACTATCGCCCAGATCACGGCGACGGCGATAAGCAGCACGCCGATGCCTCCGAGCAGGAATACGAAGAACTGTTTCGGATCGCTGGCCCACCACCAGAGATTCATTGGCACATGTATGCCGCAAAGCAGCGTCACCACCCCCATGAAGCACGTGAACACGCCGAGCGCGATGGTCGAACTGCTTCTTCCGGAAGGTCTGATGATGTCGTCTCCAGTCTGCCGATTCTTGCGCCCATCATTCGCACCGGCTACCGAAGCGGTATAGGTCGGAACGCCTTGCGCTGGAGCGGATTCCACGCGCGGCTTATCATCCTGCGTTGCACGCCCACTGCGCTGCGACTGGTCATACGTGGACTGCGCATCCACGGTATGCAACGTTTCGGTAGGCATATCTCCGGCATCAGCCATGACCGGCATTTCCTGGGTCTTGTCGTCGCTCATGGTCACTCCTTTCCCGCTTTGCCCAATGTGTTGTCGGACGCATACTGCACCGCGACGCTGCCGCCGACCGTTGCCATAGTATTGATCTGCAGTCCGGTTGGCATGACCGGAGCCTTGCCATCATCGGTGAAGCACGGCCAATATTGATGATTGTCGTAGATTTCGCGGTAGGCCTTGTCCACATTCCCGTCTTTGAAGGGGGAATCGGTCCTAGTGGAATCGGCGCCGGTATCCATGCCATCTTCCGTATCGGTCTCATCATCGAAATCCTCGATGCCGGATTCGTCTCCGTACGAGCCGCAACTCCGATCGTAAGTTCCCAGCGCACGTTTTTTCACTACCGATTTCGTGGAATCGTTGCCCATAAGCGAGACATAGATATTGCCGGAATCCAACGTGAGCCCGTCCGAACTGCCGACGAAATCGGTGATGTTGTAGAAATTACCGTCAGACCCGAACGCCCACCAGCAGCCGTTCGGCAAGGTCACCACGACCTGTGCGCTTGAGGCCACCACATTCAACGTTCCTGTAGGGCAGGAAGTTGTGCCCTGTGTGCCATCCTGAAGATCCACTTTGTGCGGACCGTTGTTTTCGCGTATCGCTTAAGTCGATATGCAGCACGTCGGTGGCGTAATCATTGCCTTGCGCGACGATGCCCTGCTCGTATTCGCTCATTTCACTGGCGGTGGAACCCATGGTGGTCATTCCCGACACATTGACCCTCTTGTAGGATAAGGGAATGCCCGTGTTAATCCGATAGCTGAGCAGCGAATAACCCGCCAAAGCCATCACCATGACCAACGACATGAATACGGATATCCATGTCAGAGGATGCAATCCTCCCGTTCTTCTGCCCGCGAATCCGAGCGCGATAATAACGATTCCCGTCACCAGACAGATGCCACCGACGAATGCCGCGCATGCCTGCAACGTGTATTCGGTACCCTGCTGCCCGCCTTGAACGCCGTACGTCATAATGCACCATACGCATAGCGCGCATGCGATCATCGTGAGACCGAACATCATCAATACCAGCAGTGGACCAGCCGGTTTACGACGTCCCCTTCTTGGCGACGTAGGCGTCTGCGCTACCGGGGCTGCTGGAGCGGTGAATGTTGGAGGAACATTGGCCGTGGCAAAAGCGGCCGGACCATTGACCTGCTGTTGGTAGGCATGATATGGAGGCTGTTGAGGCTGAAGGCGTTGGGGCTGATGCGATTGCGATTCCGGTGACGAAGCCGTGTTGGCCGCCCCGTTATATGCGCCGCTCGCCTGCATCGGCTGAGTATAAGGATTCGATTGCGCTGGAGACGGCGATGCAGGAGGCACCGGCTGTCCGTACGAAGGACTTCCATATTGAGGCTGACCATATTGCGGTTGACCGTACGGAGCCTGACCATACGGGGGCTGCTGCCACTGATTTGGAGGAACATTCGGCGCATAAATCTGCCTATTGAGCAGAAGCCACAGAACCAACGCGGCCAACGCGAAAGCAAACCATCCTGCCCCCGGCAAACAGATGGCAACAAGGCAGCACAACAGCGCGCCAATGCAATTCCAATCCCACTTGCCGTTAATCAAATCCTCAGCAAGAATCTGATTGTCGCGCTCATCCGGCAGCACAAACCACGCCAGGCCATAGAACGCGGCACCCGCGCCGAAAAACAGTGTGGCGACCACCATAAGCGCACGAACCAACGTGGTATTCCAACCAAGACGACGTGCTATGCCATCGCACACGCCGCCAATCCAACGGTCATGTCCACGCTTGACCTGGCTGGAACGAATCCACGCGAAGAAACGGCCGCCGCGGGAAGGTTGCGGCGAACCGTACGCAGGCTGCCGATGATACGGCTGTCCAGCAGAAGGCTGCGGCCCTGCGTTGCCGCGATCGCCCAGCGGACCATTGTTTGCATTGCTCATGGTTCCATTACAGCAACTCGCGCATGCCACATGTATCGGGGAACACCCTGAATCTGCCCTGAACACTATATGAATGCCCTGAAACGGCGTCCCTTACAAGGCACAATAGAAGTATGAAATCCTTAGGAAAACCGTGGTATACGCAAAGCCAATACGACCAGGCGAGCGCCGTATATATGCGCTACTGCTGCGATCAGGCCCTGCATGAGGGACGTCCGCTGCCGACGCAGCCGGCCAAACTGCCGTTGATGCGTCCTCCATACGGACGCATGGGAGCTGGCGTGTGCAAGGCGATCAGCATGCATTTGGGCATTGCCGTGCTATGGGTGCGCCTGTTTTTCCTCGCCACCACATGCCTGTTCGGTGCAGGACTGATCGCCTATATTTTCCTGTGGATGGCGCTGCCCGTGGGTGATCCAGTCCAGCAGGCGTACATTATTGCCGGCAAACGTTCTCCATGGCAGGCACCGCTTTCCAGAGGCAACATGCCGTACGGGACATATCCTGTTTCCCTGGAATATCAATCTTTTACAGCTCTGCAAGATGGTCCGCACCCGCAACCACCATCTTTTGAAGATACGACTGCATGCAACGACGGAACGCATGGCGATACGCAATCTTCCAGCGAAAGTCTTGAGCAGACACTGAAGAAAGCACCAAAACCCGCTTTGCTTGCATTAGCTGGTCTGATGCTGCTTTCCATCTGTTTCGTCATGTTCGCAGGCGGTGTTGAACGCACTCTGATTGTGCCCCTGCTGCTTGGTCTGGTCGGTATCGGCGTCTCCTGGTTGCGTTTCAATGCCGAAGAAGGTCAGTTATGGACGATGCTTGGCGGCATTGCGATTATTTTCGCCGCATACGCTTTGTATGTCAGTTCCTGCATGCATTTTGACGCGTTTTCCATGATTCGCATACTGTGCGCCGGTTTGGCACTGCTGATTGGCGTATTGCTTGCGATTGTGCCATGGATCATGGCGCTGATTCGCGATTTGGGCACGGAACGCGCATCGAAGGAACGCGAAGAGGAACGTGCCGACATGACCGCGCATCTGCATGATGGCGTACTGCAAACGTTGGCGCTGATTCAGTTGCATGCCGACGATCAGCAGACGGTGTTTTCGCTGGCGCGTTCGCAGGAACGCGAACTGCGCGAATGGCTGTATCAGGAACGCACCACGTCTGACCGTTCCGTGAACGCCGGCTTGAAAGAAATCGCCGCACATGTGGAAGACACGCATGGCAAGCCAATCGAAGTGGTGACGGTGGGCGACGCACGTCCAAGCGCGCAAACCGATGCGCTGCTTGACGCCACGCAACAGGCGCTTATCAATGCGGTAGCGCATGGAGGAGAGCCGATTTCCGTCTACTGCGAGGCAAGCAGCAAACTGGTGGAAGTGTTCGTGCGCGACCATGGCAACGGATTCGACGTGAATGCGATTCCCGCGAATCGCCTTGGCATTCGTGAATCGATTATCGGACGAATCAAGCGACGTGGCGGTACAGTGGAGATTGTATCGAGACCGCAATGGGGCACGGAGGTGCGCATGCATATGCCAATCGCAGACATGCCCGCATCCGCATCCGCCGACACGAATGCGCAGCATCGCACGAATCGCAAAGCAACTCACAACAAACCGATTTCCCAATCACCATAACCGTCAATCCAACGATCAACGTACCAATCAATTCAGCAATCAACCTACCAACCATTTCGAGGAGCAGCAATGAACGAGCAGGAACAGCAGATCCGCATCGCCATCGTTGACGATCATGAAATGTTCCGTGCAGGCGTTATCGCAACGCTGCAGCCGCATTTCGACATCGTCGGACAAGCGGCCGATGTCGAGGGATCGGTGGCGATGATCGCGCAGACGAAGCCGGATGTGGTGCTGCTTGATGTGCATGTCCCCGGCGGTGAGGGCGGCGGCGGAGCCGAAATTCTCGTGAAATCGCGCGCATACTCCCCTAATACCGTGTTTCTGGCACTGTCGGTGTCTGATTCGCCGCAGGATGTCGGTTCGGTGATTCGTGCCGGAGCGCAAGGCTATGTGACAAAGACGATTTCCGGCGATGATTTGATTTCTTCCATCAAGCAAGTACATGAGGGTTATGCCGTGTTTTCGCCGAAATTGGCGGGATTCGTGCTTTCCGCTTTCCAAAATGGCTCACCGGCTGGCATGGGCGGCCCTGCAAGCGGACCGATCCACGATGACGAGCTGGACCGCTTGTCGAACCGTGAGCAGGAAGTCATGCGCCTGATCGCACGCGGCTACACGTACAAGGAAGTGGCTGCGGAACTGTTTATTTCCATCAAAACCGTGGAAACGCACGTCAGCTCCGTACTACGCAAACTGCAGCTGTCAAACCGCACCGAACTCACCCGCTGGGCCGCCGACCGCCGCATCGTATAACCGAAGAATCTTCCGGCTTATTTCGTCATATTCTGCGTAGACGTTGCGGACAGGCGTACATAGCCGGAATGATGCATGGTGAATCGCATGCGATCAGCGATATACACGTCAGTGGCACGCTCGAACGGGCATCCATCCGACGCATAGGCGATCCGGTGAATGCGCATCAGCGGAGTTCCCGCCTCGATCTGCAGCAGCTCGTTCTCCTGCTCGTCGCCGACCACCGATTCCAATGTTTCGTCGACATTGCACGGATACACGCCATAATCACGTTCGAACATGGTGTAGAACGGGGTCGTCAAATCGCGTGTAAGGAACAGAGGAAACAGATATGCCGGCAAATGCGACCGTTCCAACGAAAGCGGCCGATTTTCGATATACCGCAATCGCGTAATGTCGTAGATCATCGGATGCTCGCCCGGCAATCGCAGCAAACGCACGTCGGAAACGGAAGCCGGGGCAATCACCGCCTGCAATACTTTCGACGAAACGCGCATGCCTTGTCTTCGCGCGATCGTCGGCAATGATTCCACCGTGTTGATATTGCGTTCCAAACGTCCGTCCGATATGACGATGCCTCCGGCACGCCCGATTTTGCGGATGATTTCATGATCGGATTCCAACACGGTCAACGCATTGCGCAAATCGGAACGCTGACGCCAAGACTGTCGGCGAGCGCCCGTTCCGATCCGAGTTTCTCTCCGGGAAGAAGCTCCTGTTCACGAATGCGAGCGCGGATACGGTAGACCAGTTCGCTCGTAGCGCTTCGCGTGCGCCTGATGCCGGTATGATCTTCCATATCCGCGCCCTTTCTTTATGGTTATCTGTCGTTTTACAGCTTCAATGTTTCCAGAGTCTTCATGAATCCATCCATGAACCAATCCACATCGGATTCGCTGAACACCAGCGGCGGGCGCAGCTTGAGGATATTGCCGTAACGGCGCATACGGAGGTGAGGATGTGGTTGTCACGCAGGGTTTCGAGGATATCGAGCGCTGCCTGCTGGTCGGGATCCTTGGTGCCCGGCTTGACGATTTCGCAGCCGATGTACAGGCCCGCGCCACGCACGTCGCCGATGCAGGGGTGTGCCGGCATAAGCGACGCGACGGCATCCTTGAATATTGCGCCGACCTTCTTGGCGTTGCTCATGGTGTCTTCGTCACGCATCACGTCAAGCACCGCCTGGGCCGCGGCCATGCATACCGGGTTGCCGCCGAAAGTGTTGAAGTAAGGATGGAGCCTGCGAACGGTTCAAGTACTTCGTGGCGGGCGGCCATCATCGACGTGGGCAGACCGTTGGCCATGGGCTTGCCGGATGTGACCAGATCGGGAACAATGCCTTGCGTCCGAATCCCCAGAATGCGTCGCCGGTGCGAGTGAAGCCCGGCTGCACTTCGTCGGCGATCCATACGCCACCCAGTTCATGAACGGTGTCGATCACCGGCTTCAGATAGCCGACCGGATCGGGGTACACGCCGTCGGAGGAGAAGATGGAGTCGGCAAGCAATGCCGCAAACTTGATGCCATGACGTTCCATATCGGCAACGGCCTTGCGCACTTCGCCAGCCATCCAGTTGCCGAATTCCTCGGCGGCGCATTCCGCGGCAGGCTTGCGTCAATGACCAAGCGGTAAGTGTCCGGCGTGGGAATCATGCGCATGGTCAAGCCAAGCGTTTGCGCGGTGCCGAGCGCTGGGGAAAGCTTGGAGGTGAGTGCCGAATTGCCATGGTAGGCCTCGCTGGTCACGATCACGCCTTCGCCGCCAGTGTAGGTCTGTGCTACGCGAATGGCCAGATCGTTGGCTTCGGAACCAGTGCACTGGAACATGATGCGGTCAAGTTCGTCAGGCATGGTGGAGAGGATATCTTCCGCATAATGCAGGATGTTCTCATGCAGGTAGCGCGTGTGGGTGTTGAGCATCGAAGCCTGCTGGGTAAGTGCATCCACCACGCGCGGGTGACAGTGGCCGACGGATGCGACATTGTTGTACACGTCCAAGTATTCCTCGCCGTCGGCATCCCAAAGATGCGAGCCACGGCCCTTCACCAGATGCACTGGATCGCGGTAGAACAAACGGTAGGCCGGACCAAGCACGTCACGCTCTTCGGTTAGTTTGCGTGTTTCTGGGTCGAGCGCGGCCGCCATTTCCGGACGGAAGCTATTGGTGTCCATGATGGTTGATCGAGTTGCCATGATTCCTTCTTTCGTTGGCTTCCTGTGGCGTTACCCACACGGTAACGCAGTAATGTTGAGTGGCTGATACAGCGCAGAAACAAACCATTTCCGCTGTTTTCCACCTATTTGGTTGACCTTTTTACATATTTCCGATGATTGAAAAAGGCCGCATCCCAGATGAACACGGCCTTGGCAATATCGTTTTATTTCAAGAAAACGAAACGATAATCGCAGAAAATCAGTCAGTCTTCAGTCTTATATGCGACCTTTCCGCCGGAAGCGGCGAACTCTTCTTCCGGAGAAAGCACCAGGTGCTTACGTCCGTAAACCGCGAAGAAGATGGTCGCGAGAACGTAGATGACCACCATGGCGTAGACGGCCAGTCGATAATCCGGGTTCAGCAGCACGGCAACGAAAATGCAGAATGCAAGCAAACCTGCGATTACCGCGCCTGGCACGCCGAACGGCTGGTGAACGGACGCTTGATATCAGGCATCTTCTTCCTGAGGATCACATAGGAACCATCTGCAGCAGATATGCCAGCACCGCACCCCACACAGCGATGTTCAACACCACCGAACCGGCGCCATCACCGCCGTACGCGATGATGAACAGGGCTGCGAAACCGATGATCGCGCCGACGACCAGACCCCAGTACGGCGTCTTCTTCTTACCGGTCAGCGACAGGAACGCCGGATAATAGCCCGCACGGGACAGTGAATACAGGTTGCGGCCATACGCGAACATAATGCCTTGGATGGAAGCGAGCAGACCGATCAACGCGAATGCTGACAGCACCGCGGCGAGATTGCCCGGCAGAATCGCACGATAGCCATCCAGCAACGGCTCATCGGAACCAGCGAGCGCTTCGGAACCGACCACAGCCGGGTTCAGGAACACGATGATCAGCGCGGACAATCCCAGCGTGAAAATGCACAGGCGGGACGACTTCGGAATGTTCTTTTCCGGCTCACGCACTTCCTCTGCAGCCAGAGGCAGCTGCTCAATACCAAGGAACAACCACATGGCGAACGGCATGGCGTAGAAGATGGCACCTGGGCCGAACGGCAGGAACGCGGAGTTGCCTTCGGTAGGCGTGATATTGAGCAGCGTGGAGAAATCGGCCTTACCAGTGGCGAAAGCGCCGATACCGAACAGTGCGACGATGGCGAGCGCGGCGATCGACACGACTTCGGCGAAACGGAACGACGTTTCGGCGCCCAGCCAATTGACCACTACGAAAATCGCATACAAGGCAAGCCACCAAACCCAAGCCAAGCCATGATCGTCAAGCGAATATCCGGTCAGGTTCGACAGGATCGCATCAGCGTATGCCGACGAGAAGTAGACGATGGTGGCTGCGGTCATCACATACTCGATGGTTTCCGCAAGGCCGGTGAAGAAGCCGCCCCACGGACCCATGGCGGCACGCGCGAAGGAATACGCGCCACCCGTGTGCGGCATGGCCGACGCCATTTCGCTGATGGAGTTGAGCATAAGCACGTACATGAGGTACACCACGATGGCGGCCACCAGCATGCCACCCCATCCGGCTTGGGCGATGCCTCCGTTCCAGCCGGAGAAGTCGCCGGAGATCACCGCGGAAATGCCGATGGCCCATAGACCGAACGCTCCCGCGGTTCGCTTAAGCTGTCGTTTTGCGAAATAGTCCTTGTCGGTTTCAACGTAGGTCACGCCGCCTATCGATCGTCCCGAAACAGTTGACGCAGTCATTGTAATCGCCTTCCTCTCTTATTGTTCGGCGAGTTATGCCATTGATTCCTCGTTTGGTTGGTTGCGGTCAGATGTTGTTAAGTTATAAAAATTGAGATTTTCGTAATTGCGTATTTTTACGTGCTTACGATTGGATTTCTTGGATTGTCTGGTTTCTGCGTAATTACGCTTGTTTCATGCAACTTGCCTAATGCAGCAGCCAGAGCGGATCCTCAAGATAGTTTTTTGCGCACATCACGCTGCCGGGAGCCTGCTGTGCAGCGAGACCGTCGGGCAGGGCATCCTCACGGTGCTGGTGGTCCAGCCGAGCATCTGCATGCGTCGGATCATGGAAAGCGCGGACATGATACGCAGTTCCTCATCCGTGAACGAACCTGCGACGCGCTGGTATCCCTTGACCCACGCCTTGGCAAGATCGGGAGCATACGGTTCATGTTCGATGAAACTCAGCGATGAAGCGTAATCGTAGAGATACCAGCTGTATCCGGCATCGTCGAAATCGATGACGGTCAGTCTCCCGTCATTGCCGCGAATCACGTTCGACGGGCGCAAGTCGGCATGGATAAGCCCCAAGTTTCGTTGGTCTCGGCACCTTTCATCACCACGTCCATGGCCTTCCACAGCGCGGTGTCGCACAGCTGCTTTCTCCTTCGTCGGTGAGATTGGCGGTTTTTTCCCAATGTCCCCAACGCGGTGCCGGACCAACCATGTTCGAAAGATCCCAATTGAAGCGGGTGAAACCGTACGGTTTGCTCCACGTGCGCGACTGCTCATGGAATTTCGCAGCCCATTCACCGATCGTCTCGTAATACGGTGCAGGATTCTCAAGATCTTCCAGCACGGTTCCTTCCACATATTTCGTGGAGATCACCGTCCAGCCGACACCGTTCAGATCGGTGATTTTCGTTACGAACGTGCCACGGATGGTGGGAACCGGATTGATCAGGCTGATACCTTCGATATCATGCAACGCATTCAACCAGCTGATTTCCGACGCCACCGCCTCGGGACCTCCCACATAGCCCGGCTGCGAGACACGTACCACGCCTTGGGGCTCGCCGTCCAGCAACAGCAGGAACGTCGCGTTCTCGGATACGGTGATGAGGTTGAGTTGCGCCCGCTGGTGGTCGATGCCCCCAAGCCGCGCAAACGCCTTGGAAAAAGCCAGAATGGTGCGGGGCATCCTTTGGTGAGCCCACTGAAAGTGTCTAGACTGACCGCTTGCGTAGGATCGTCAAGCAAGCTAGTGATCTGCTGTGCCATGGTGGCCTCGATTCATACATGGGATTTTTCCTGTGAGAGACATGTCCGTCAGTAAACCTCTTCACGAAACTGTCGATACCCACGATTGTGCCGGAATCGTCCGTTACAATCACCACCGCACTGTTACGCCGCAGTTACAAAAGCGCACCGCAAGATTAATGGCTCATTACCGATGCCAGCCGAGCATCATCCAAGTTTTGGCGCAATATGCACGACATACAAAAAAGCGGGGTTTGCTGAGCAGAACTCAACAAACCCCGCAGAATCAAAGTCCTTACCTATCCTACGATGGAATCAGTATCAGTGACGGTGACCAGCGGCGTGAACAATGCCATGGTGCTCAATGCCATCTGATGGTTTTCTGGCGAACTGCCTGCACAAGCGTCGGCAGCAACGCGTACCGCTACACCATTGTCAGCCGCGGCGAGCACAGTGGTAAGCACACAGCAATCGGTGGCGACACCACATACCGTGATCTTTTTTAGCGCCTTTTAATGGCTTCGCTCAGCACGCTTCCCCCACTTGCCGAAAGTGTCGCAACTGACCACGGCATGGCCTTGCGCCAATTCCGCGGTATCCGCGGTGAGATCGTACATCGGATCGTCGGGAGCAACCAAAAACTGCGGCCAATCTTTGAAATAATCAACCCAAGCGTTTTGCGGTGGCTCAGGCGCAACATATCGCGTATAGACCACACGATCGCCGAACGCCTTAGCCAATCGTGCGAACGCTTCATCAGTAGTGTGATAGGAGCCGTCCGGGCAAGCCCATGCGGACCATTCACTTTCCGCAAAAACACGCTGCCTGTCGATAACTACCAGCCATTCATCTTCCGCAATCATGACTTTTCCTTTCCTTGTATTATCGCAATAAGCAACTCATGCTTCCGAAACCGGCAGATCAGCTTCCTGCTTGGCAATATCGCCACGCTGGAACATCAACGATCCCGCAAGACCAATAATCAGCGCAACAATCACACCAAGATTGGCGGCAGCCCAACTACCTTCTTTGCCACCGATAAGGAACAGCAGATACCCCTGCCAGTTCAGCCAGCTGGCGGCAGTGTTGACCACCAATCCCCAACCAAGCACGGTACCGACGACAAGAATGGCGAAAGACTTACCGTTCCACGCACCGTAACGCCCCTTCGGATCATACAAATCAGCGGTGCTGTAATCCTTTTGCGAATGATCACATCGGCCACGAACATGCCGGCCCATACGGCCATCGGCACACCGAGCGTGGTCAGAAAGCCTTGGAACGGGCCAATGAACGTGTCGGAGAAGAAAGTCACGTAGACCACGCCAAGCACAGTCAAAGCGGCGGTGAGCGCGGCAGCCACGGTACGCGGCAACTTCACACCGAACGACAGCAGCGCAAGCCCGTTGGAATAATTGTCCATAATGGAGCCGGACATCAAACCGAGCACGGCCACAATGGTGTACGGAATCAAGTACCAGGTCGGCAGAATGGAAGCCATGGCTCCAATCGGATCATTTCCAACGTTTTCCGCCATGTCGGCATTGGAAACCGCGAGCAGCAGACCGTAGAAAATCAGGAACACATTGGCAATGGACGCACCGAATGTGGTCCAGAACACAATGCCGCCATTGGAGGAGTTGCGCGGCAGATAGCGCGAGTAATCGGCAGCGATATTCACCCAGCCCAAGCCAAAGCCGGTCATCACGAAGAAGCAGCAGCCGAGCATGGCCGGCAATGATCCCGCCGGAACCGAGTCAATGGCGGAAAAGTCAATATGTCCCCAGCCGAGGATAAAGAAACCGACGGTGATCACACCGGTCACGATGGTGATGACCTGCTGACAACGCATAATCAGGTCGTATCCGAAAATACCTGCGACCACCACAAGGCCGACCACCACAATGGTGGAGATGATCTTGGGCGCGACACCAGAGCCCCAACCGAGTTTTTCGATGGTGCTTGATAATGCCAACACAGCGGTGGTGGTCAGTGAAATCTCCCAGCCTAATGTGGCGATCCAGCTCAGAGCCGCTGGCACTTTGGCACCTTCCACGCCGAACGTGCGCGGGTGAGCACCATGGTGGGCGCGTTGCCGCGTTTGCCCGCGATGGAAATGATGCCGACCAGCAGGAACGAGATGACCACGCCAATAATGGTCATGGCGGTGGCCTGCCAGAACGAAATGCCGAAACCGAGCGCCCACGCGCCGTACGACATGGCGAACATGGAAACATTGGCAGCGAACCAGGGCCAAAACAGACTGGCCGGCGTGCCCTTACGCTCCTCTTCGGATATGGTGTCGATACCCTGCTCCTCGATGGAGAGGGTCCCTTTCTCATTGCTCATGTGAAACTAATCTCCTTGAATCTGCCGAGCAACGCCGCGGCAAGCGACATGCACGCCGCGTCAGCGCAATCGTGCACATGATATAACCACTTATAGTCATTTGTACCATAAGTCTTAGAACGCCCTTCCTAGGAGCCGCTCAACCTCCTTTCGATCAGGGCAGGTAGCCGGCCCTGATCGCGTTACAGACAACGCCGAAGCAGCATTGGCGCAACGTACAGCCTCCTCCAACGGCACGCCTTCGCACAGTAGGGCGCACAACACACCCGCGTGACAATCACCAGCGCCATTGGTATCCACCGCTTTCATTGGAAAACCTGGAATTCGCAGCACTTCGTCACCGGGAATCGCCGACCACGCACCATCCGCGCCCACGCGAACGATTACAGGAGATTGCAATCGATCGCACAGCCACGCAACCGTCTCCTCATTGACATTCGCGCTCTCAATCTCTTGCAGCATATCCCGCGAAACCTTGCAATCGCAAGAATCGCCACTATCGAGCGCTGCCAAACGTTGCGCAATCAACGTTGCCTCGCGTTCATTGCACGACCATATCGGACGATATGCGAGCATCACACGGAAAACGTCATCATCAACTGCCGAGATCATCGGAGAAGGGTCGAATACCGCAGTGAACTCACGATGTTCAGTCGTTCTTTTCACAAAAGCAAGCAGCGCGTCCGCAGTGTGATGCACCAACGTGTATCCGCTCACATGCACGACATCCCGCTTTTCTGGATTCACAGAATCGAACGCATCGGCACTGCCGTACGCTTCTGCGCCCCTCGTCGAAATGAACGTCCGTTCAGCATTCGCGTCGGTCAACGCCACGCAAAATCCCGAATCGTGCACGGCATCCCGCTTGCCGATATGCTGAATTTCCTGATTTTCCAACGTTTGCAGAATCTGCGAAGCCCACGGCCCCGTACCAATCACACCAGCATGAGACGCCTTACGCCCATGCGGCGCACGGCATACAGCGTGTTGAAGCTGGCACCAACCTGCGTTTGCACATTGCCGGCGAACACATCTTCACCCGCACGCGGCACCGCGTCCACATTCATGGTCAGATCGACAATAACCTGCCCAAGAGAAATAACTTTTCCAGTCATTGCGATGCCTTTCGCACTTCCGTCATAGTTTCGCTAACTACGGTTCCTGCAGATCAAACGATATTTACATCATTAAGCGCACTATCATCGCGTAACGCGCGTAGCGACGTAACAGTGCCGACCAAATCAAGGTGATTATCTTCAGCAAGTTGTGAAAGCACCTGATCAAGCATGGTTTTGTCGAAACCTTGCATACCATGCCACGCCCCCAGCATCGCGCCCGCAATAGCCGCAATGGTGTCAGTGTCGCCACCGATAGAAGCCGCGAAACACAAAGCATGCGTGGGATCGTCAAAAACGCGCCGCAATGGCGAAAGCGGCGGCCACGGACTCGTTCGATTCCACGCTGGTACCGCAATTCCGTTGCAGCACAGCAGCGAATTCGTTGTCATTGAGCCTGCATCCATCAGTTTCGGCCCAATTCATGAAATATTGCACACGCGCAAGCACCGAAGCCTTTGCCGACCAATTGCCACGCTGTGGAAGCTTCCGTACGAATTCCACCGCGAGGTGCAAAAAGTCACGTTCTCCTTCAATGGCAAAGCTCACCGCCGCAGCCACCAAAGTGGTCGCTTCAATGCCCTGCACCGTGTTATGCGTCACCACACAGGATCGCCAGGCGGCGTCGGCGAGCGCTTGGCCTGGACGGAATGCGATGCCCACCGGCGTGGCACGCATTGCACCGCCGTTGGTGGTGCCGAATCGGCCGGTCTCTTCCAGACTTACGCCTCGGTAAGTTTTTGCAGCGCTGCTTTGGTGGAAGGTCCCAGCAGGTCAAGCGATCCCTTGGCCTTCATCGCAGCTTCCCATTGCAGCAGATCGTGGGCGTATCGGGTGTTATCAATGCAGCCGTTATCGTCGATAAGTCGCCGTGCGAGTACGAAGGCCTGTTCTGTATCGTCGGTGACGGCACCAGCTTTCATATTCGGTGCGATCGGCTGCTGCGGCACGGCATTCATAAGTTTCGTGATCGGACCGTCGTAATACCGGCGAATCTGCTTGTCCGACATGCTTTGCGTAGGCATTCCCAACGCATCGCCCAACGCAAGCCCAGCCATAGCTCCCATCGCTCGTTCCTTCATTTGCATCCCATTCTCACGCATAGTCACAGCAGCCTTTCTCACAACTCAGCCTGATCGTACACCCGAACAACATCACAATCCCTCCCCCAAATCCTTCCAGTCACTGGAAGAAAAGTGGACATTACAAGCCTCTCAAACGACCCCAAAATCTTCCCACCCACTGGAGAAAAGCAGAACGCCCCACAAGCCC
>ENA-OQAL01000138-OQAL01000138.1-human-gut-metagenome-genome-assembly--contig:-NODE-138-length-18536-cov-6.155576_pt1 | contig 18536 bp, 15 predicted proteins | sample MGYA00242491_ERZ504519 | MGnify/ENA primary metagenome ERZ504519 (study PRJEB26092, sample SAMD00036260) | human gut metagenome | host: Homo sapiens | study: EMG produced TPA metagenomics assembly of... | reverse complement strand
AACCAAACACGCGACAGCTAGGCACGGGGTGGTGGCGCGGGCTATGATGGCGGGATTGGTGGTGATGAGCTCCGGTTCCAACGTACGGCTGCCATCGATGCGGTTGATGATGCGGCTGACCGCGGTCGGCGCGATCCAGTCGAGGCAGGAATCCATGGTGGTCAGCGGCGGCTGGAAATATGCGGCTTCCTCGTTGTTGTCGAAGCCGATCACCTGCACCCGGTCGGGCACCGCGATGCCGTTCGCTGCCAAAGTGAACAGTGCGCCCAACGCAAGCTGGTCGTTGAACGCCACGATGCCATCGAAGGGGATGCCGGAGTCGACGATGCGCTGCGTCATGCGCGCGCCCGAGCCGATGGTCCAATCCTGGCCGACGTTGGGCACTAGCCGTGTGTCCAATTCGACGCCTTGGTCGGCACACGCTTCGAATATGCCTCGCATGCGCAGCTGCGCGTTGCCTTCCACGGCGTCGCGCAGCTCGAGGATATGCTCCGGACCGGTTCGCGAGCCGATCACCGCAAGATTCGTGGCACCGTGGTCGAACAGGTATTGCGCGGCGAGACGCGCCTCCTGGACGTCGTCCGGGGTGACATGGTCCGCCTTGCCATGCGTGGACCGCGCGCCCACGCAGACCAGCGGATAATCCACGTCCAGGTCCTCGGGATCGAGATCCTCGACTTCGGAGATGGACAGGATCATGCCGTCCGACACCGTGGCATTGAAGTTTCGCAACAGCGCGCGGGCACCCTGCGCGGATCCTTCCGCATACGTGGTGATGTACACGGAATAGCCGTAGATGCGGGCCGCGTCGATCACCCGGTTGGCCAGTTCGGCCAAATATGGCGCGGTCAGGCTCGGCACCGCGAGCGTGATGAAGCCGGTTTTGCCGCGATTGAGATTGCGGGCCGACACGTTGACGCGGTAGCCGAGCCTGTCGATGACGTCCTGCACTTTTTCGCGTGTGGCGTCGGCCATGCGGCCGGAATGGTTGATGACGTTCGACGCGGTTTTGAGGGAGACTCCGGCCTCTTGCGCCACTTCACGCAGTGTGACGCGTTTCCTGTCGGACTTGTCCGGCTTCACTTCGGCCATATCTCCCCCTAACCGCATCCGTCATCGATATTCGACTTCCGACTTTACCGCCTTACCACGAGCACGCCGTTGCGGCGCACGGTGTACGAGCCGGGCTTTTCCTCCCGATCCGTCTGGAACAGGATGACCGGCTCGCCTTCGATGCCTTGCAATTCGACCGTCTTCTTGCCACGGGGCAGGTAGAAGTCGAAGGTGGCGTCGGCGGAGGCGCGCACGGTGTGCAGCACGTCGGCATTCTCCTGCGACGAGGCCGCGAGATATGCGCGGACCAGCTTCGTCAGATCGGCCACATCCAGGTCGCAGCCGACGAAATACGCTTCGCCGGAGCGTACGGATTACGGGTGACCGCGGCCGTGCCGTCGAGCTCCCATTCGTCCGCTTCCTCGCCGGCGTACGTGGCAAGCACCTGCGCGTGTTCGCCGGTCACGTTCACGTCGTTCTGCCACAGGCGGGTCGTGGTGCCGTCCAGCGCGGCCGAATCGTCGGCGGACGACAGTCGGATCTCGCCCGGCTCGCCTTCGGCTTCGGCGCCGAGGATGTTGAATTCCTCGCCGCCGGACGCCCAGCATCGAGCGCAACAGGCCATCGCCCGCGCCCGGGTATCCGCCGAGCCAAGTGTGGAAATGCTCGTCGATCAGTCCGGTCGCGTAGCCGACCACCACGCGGCCGCCGCGGCCGCGAAGTCGGCCAACCGCTGCGTGTCGGCGGTGCTCAGGATCAGCACGGTCGGCAGCACGACGGTCTTGTACGAGCTCCAGTCGTAGGCGAGCGGCACGATGTCGGCGCGCGAGCCCGCGTCCAGGAACGCGCGGTACCAGTCACGCACGTCATGCCAGTGGTTGAGTTTCATGCTCGGCAGGGTCTGGGAGCGGGTGGCCCATTCCGATTCGGCGCTGAAGAGGATCGCCGTGTCGGAGTGCGCCAATTCGGTGCCCTGCACGCCGGCGTCGGCGAGCGTGTGCAACGACGCGCCCAGCTCGCACACCTGGCGGAACAGCTTCGTGTCCTCGCCGGCGTGCGGAACCATGGCCGAATGGAACGCTTCGGCACCGAACGCGGACGCGCGCCACTGGAAGAAGTTGATGGCGTCGGCGCCCATGGCCACATGGGCCAGGGAGTCACGCACGGTCTCGCCCTTGCGCTTGCGGGTGTTAAGCGGCTTCCACTGCACCGCCGAGGTGGAGTGTTCCATGACGTACCACGGCTTGCCGAGCGCGAGCGAATCCATGAGAGCGTCGGAGCAGGCCAGCTCGTCGAGGTGGGATTCGCCCTCGTGGAAGTAGTGGTCGTTGGATACGAAGTTCACTTCCTTGGCCCAGGCGGCGTAGTCCATGCAGCACTGGTCGGTGGAGACCATGAAGTTCGTGGTGAACGGCTTGTCGGGGCAGATTTCGGCGATCGCGTCGCGTTCGGCTTTGTAGAAGTCGAGGAGCATGTCGTTGCCGAACCGTTCGAAGTCGAGCTTCTGGCCGGGGTTGACCATCGAGTCGGCGCCCATGAACCGTGGGATGAGCACTTCGTCGAAGCCGTTCATCTCCTGGCCCCAGAAGGTGGTGCCCCACGCCTGATTGAGCGCGTCGATGGTGCCGTACTTGCGGCGGCACCATGCGCGGAAGGCCTCGAGCGCGTTGTCGGAGTAGTCCTCGCGGTTGTTCCACCCGTATTCGTTGCCCATGTGCCATGCGGTCACATACGGGTTGGTGCCGTACCGTTCGGCGAGCTTGCGGCACAGGGTCAGCGCGTATTCCTTGAACACCGGGCTGGTCGGGCTCCAGGATTGGCGCGAGCGGCGTTGACCGGATGGCCGTACTTGTCACGCGGAAGGACCTCCGGGTGGCTTTCGTACAGCCACAGCGGCGCGGTCGCCGTCGCGGAGGCCAAGTCGACCACGATGCCGGCATTGCCGAGTTTGTCGATGATGCGGTCGAGCCAGCCGAAATCCCAACGATCCTCGGTGGGTTGGATGCGATCCCAGCTGAAGATGGCGAGGGCCACGGTGTTGACGCCGGCCTGCTTCATCAGGCGGATGTCGTCGTCCCAGATGTCCTCGGACCATTGGTCGGGATTGTAGTCGCCACCGAAGGCGATGCCGCGGCCATCCGCGGTCAGCAGTTCCGGCCATTCGAAGTTGCGTCGCGCACTCACGATTATCTCCTTTGGTAATTGGCATAAAGCCATGGTTTTTTGTATATTACATTCGTTATTTGCCCACCGGCATGTGGTACACCGGTGTAGCATACACGTCGGTGACGTCAGCGACGCACGCATCGGACTGCTCCAGGCGGGCCGCCATCGACGATGTTACCTTCACGCGGACCCCGCGCCTCAGCGGCGTGACGACCAGCGTCAGCTTTCCACCAGCGGCATCGATGGCATCCGCGTAATCGCGCAATCCGACCTGCCATGTCTCGCCGTTGCAGAAATTATCGGCGATCAGCACATCGCCGCAGAACAGCCAGCCGATATCGCCCTGGTATGCGATGTTCAGCATGACATCGGCGACCTGCCGTTGATCGCGGAAAAGCCGTCCCATGCCAGCCGGCAAAGCGATTTCGTACCGATCGGCGTGCAGTCTTCTCAGACGCGCATACACCGATACGGGCTCCACCGGCCGCGGAGAGCCGAGCAAGCCTTCCGGATATGCGGCGATCCCGTTTTCGGCGCGGGGCGATTCCAGCGTCCACCCATCGCCGTCCTCGTACAGCAACGCGTTGTCGTCGTCGACGAAGGCGAGGCCTCCGTCCAACACCGTCATCCGCCCGGCGAGCGCTCGTGTGACGCATACGATCTCCGCCGCGTCCCGGACCATGAAGCGTTCGAAATCCGCCTTGCCGACGGTGACGTCCTGGATGTCGCCTTCGAAATGGAACGTCAGCTCATCCATGCCATCGGGCTTGAGGAACACGAACGTGCGGAACGGTCGGCCCGGCACCCGCAGCACGGTGACCGGCTGCAGGTTGGCGCGGACGAGCCGCACGCCGTCCAGATCCATGTTGAACGGCAATATGCAGTTCTCCCCCTCGGCGAGGCCGATGCCGGTGAACCGTATGCGCTCACCGGTACCCGTCTCACGTCGATTTGCTCACCGTGACGGCTCGGCACGCGCGCATGGTCCTGGAAGTTGTCGATGGACACGAAACCCCGTTCGCCATCGCTGCGCACGGCATACCGGAGGGTCTCGGAGTCGGACGGATCGATGCGGTCCTGCCCGTCCTGCAACGAGACCGGCATTCCGGCGAGTTCCGGCCCGAAGGCTTTGACGAACTCGTGCAGGGTGCGCAGCCGCCGGTAGGATTCCCGCACCTGTCCGAATTCGCCAAGGGGCGCTTGGAATCATAGGAGCGTTTCGGGGTCTGCCCTCATTGAGGAATCCGGCCGCGCCCTTCGGGTTGGTTCCGCCATGGAACATGTAGTAGCCGAGGAAATCGCACCCCGAGCCGAGCTTGATGTTGGCCATCGCGTCGACGGAGCGCTTCGGCAGCACGAAACGGTAATCGTACGAATTGAACATCCCGCCGCCCATCTCGCAGCAGGCGTACGGGCGGCTGTCCGGATCGTACGGGGGATCGAAGCCGTCGCTTGTGCTGGAGCCATGCAGCCTCCGGTATCGGTACTCGTCGGTGGCGGGATGCTCCGTCATCCCCTCGGCACCGACGCCGTCGTAGAACAGCCACGGCCGGTACGCGTATCCACCCCACAGCGGCAGCATGTCGTCCGGAACCGGTGACTGCCAGCCGGTGCAGGTGAACATCGGCGGGTCGATGCCTTCCTCGATCGCGATGTCGCGCAGCCGTTCCAGGTAGCCGGCCCCATCGTGGCCGGACGGCACCCATTCACGGCTGATGCCGGTGGTCATCTCCCAAGGAGCCGACGACGCCATGTACTCGTTGTCGACCTGGGCCGCGATGATCGGCCCGCCATCCTTGAAATACAGGCCGCGCAGCTGCTGCGCGATATGCGCGTAGAGACCGCGCACCGCATCGAGGAAGCCGGCGTCGAGGGAACGGACCTCATACGACTTGCCGTACAGCCAGTCGGGAAGTCCGCCGTTGCGCACCTCGCCATGGCAGAACGGTCCCAGCCGCACGATGACGTGCAGTCCGTGCCGGGCGCACAATTCCACGAATCGGCGCACGTTCCTGTTGCCGGAGAAATCCCACTCCCCCTCGCGCTCCTCATGGTGGTTCCAGAACACGTAGGTGGATACGACGTCGATGCCCGCCGCGGCCATCTTCGCGAGTTCCGTGTCCCACCGTTCGGCGGCGATCCGCGAATAGTGCATCTCGCCGGCGATGGGGATCCATGGCGATCCGTCACGGGTCAGGAAGCGGTTCGTGGCGCCCAGGGTCCCGCCATCCGGCCCGCATGCGGCTGCGGCGCGGATGACGGGGGATCCCGTATGCGGCGTCCGCGCGAACTTGCTGGCTTCCGAAAGATCAACCTCATAGCGCATAACGCTGCTCCTTGTCGAATTCCCGCAAGCAGGAGGACCGGTCAGCCCTTGACCGAACCGGCGACCAGGCCGGCCACGATCCAACGCTGGCAGAAGATGAAGAACACGAACACCGGGATGAGCGCGATGGTGGTGACCGTCATGAACAACGGCCAGTTCGTCGTGAAGGTGCTGATCGCGTTGAACACCTGCAGCACGATGGTCTGTTTGTTGGTCGACGAGATGTACACGCTCGGCGTCATGAAGTCGTTCCACGTGCCCATGGTCTGGAACACGATGACGGTGGTCAGGATCGGGCGGATCAGCGGCAGCACGATCGTCCAGAAGATGCGGAACGGACCGGCGCCGTCGATACGGGCGGCCTCGATGATCTCATACGGCAGGCCGCGCATGTACTGCACGATCAAGAAGTAGCAGAAGGTCGCGCCGCCCGTGTAAAGCACGATCAGGCCGAGCAGCGAATCGACGAGACCCACCTGTGCCTCCATGCGGTACTGCGGAATCAGCAGCGTCTGGCCGGGGATGATGAAGGACAGCATGAGCAGCACGCCGATCACGGCGGTGAACTTGCTCTTCTTCAGGATCATGCCGTATGCGGCGAGCGCGCCGAACAGCACCTGCAGGCCGACGCCGACCACCGTCACGATGATGGTGTTCTTGAAGGCGTTGACAATGGGCAGATGCCCGAATGCATACGTGTAGTTCTCGAAATTCCATGTCTTTGGTAACCCAATCGGGTCCATGGACATCTCGGCGCTGCTTTTGAACGTGTTGATGACGATGACGTACAGCGGCACCGCGCAGATCAGCGCGATAGCGATGACGACGACGGAACGGATGATCGAGCCGATACGCTCGCGTTGCTGCAGAGTCATGACAGCCTCTTTTCTACCAGATTGGTGATTACCTGCTGCAGGGCGACCAACAGCGCGCAGCAGATGAAGAAGATGACGCCCAGTGCGGAGCCCAGTCCGTACCGGCTCGAACCGATGCCCGTGAGGATGATGGACTGGGTCACGGTGTAGGTGGAGTAGCCCGGACCGCCGCTGGTGAGGCCATACGGCAGATCATAGACCTTCAAACCACCGGTAAGCAGCATGAAGATGCTCACACCCATGGCCGGAACCATCTGGGGCAGTGTGATGTTGAAGAACTGCTGGCGACGGTTTGCGCCATCGACGGCGGCCTGTTCGTAGATATCGGCGGGGATAGCCTGCAGATACGCCAGATACAGCGTGGCGTGCCAGCCGATCTGAGCCCATACCGCTACGAAAATCACACAGAATTTGGCAAGTTCGGAATTCGACAACCACGGAATCGCATCGATGCCGATCTTGGCGAGCAGCGTGTTGACGACGCCGGACTTCAGCGGGGAGAAGATGTACTGCCAGACCAAGCCGAGCACGGCCATGGACGGCACCGAGAAGAAGAAGAACAGGGAACGGGCGAAGTTACGGCCGAAGAACTTGCGGTTGAGCACCACAGCCAGCGGCAGGGCGATCACGGTGATGAGCACGGTGGTGGCCACCGTGTACAGCAGCGTGAAGCCGAGGCCCGCGAGCAGCGTCGGATCCTTGAAGCACTGCACGTAGTTCGCGAACCCCACGAACTTCGCGTCCGCGAAATTGTAACCGGAGTAATCGGTGAAGCTGAACACCAGGCTTTGCAGGAATGGGATGAGGATCACCACGATGAACACCACCATGATCGGCAGCAGGAAGCGTGCCGAGGCGAAGTTCTCCATGAAGTTGCGGTGACGACGCTGCTTGAGATGCAACGCCTCTACCTGATCAGCGGAATGTGGACGCGCCGCTGACGCTGTTGATACTGACATGTTGGTTGCTTTCTACAAAACGTGAGATTGGCAGGTCCAGGCGTGGCGCGGACGGAAGGGTCCGCGCCAGCCTGCCGCGATGGATGTCTGTTCGCGATGGATCAGGAGAGGGTCTTGAGCTTGGAATCGAGGTTCTCCGCGGCCTGCGTAGGGCTGATGGAGCCGAGGGCTACCTGCTGCAGCTGGGTGAAGGTCTCGGCGCGCAGCGCGGTGGTGCCCTTGCTCCAGTGGGCGGAATTCAGGTACACGTTGCCGGTCTTGATGTACAGGTCGTAGGCGTCCTTGAAGTGGTCGTCCACCGTGGCGTTGAAGCCCTTGACGGACGGGATCAGGCCCAGCTGCTTCTGGTACAGCTTGAGGCCCTCGTCGGAGGTCAGGAAGGTGAAGAACTTCTCCGCGGCCTTGAGCTTGTCTCCGGAGATCTTGTTGTTGATGCCGAGCGGATCGATGGAGCCCGGCGCGTACGGGGTGTCACCCTTCTTCAGCATAGGGATCTGGCCGAAACCGTAGTTGAGGCCGGTCTCATTGAAGCTGTCGATGTCCCACGAGCCGGAAGGATAGACCGCAAGACGTCCGGCGGTGAATTCCGACTTGACCTGGTCGCCGCTCAGGCCGGACACGTCGGAGCTCATCAGGTTCTGCTTGATCAGCTTGTCCCATTCGCCGTAGTACTTGCCATACACGTTCTTGAACGTGTCCTTACCGGCGTCGATCTTGGCGTCGAGCGCCTCGCCCTGCTTGGCGGATTCAGCGCCGATCCAGCCTCGACGGCGTTGCCCAGTCCATCCTTCGGCTCAAGGTATGGGGTGATTCCCGCGGCTTTGAGTTTGCCGCACATGGTCAGGAATTCATCCCACGTCGCCGGGATGGAGTCGTAACCGACCTTCTTCAGCAGATCCTTGTTGTACACCCAGGCATTGGTCCAGGTGCTCACGCCCATGGCGTATACTTTGCCATCCACGCTATAGGCCTTTTTTGCGGCATCGCCGATTTTATCCATGAAGCTTTCATTGCTCAGGTCCTTGGCGTAGTTGCCTTTGACCAGATCGCTCAACGCCTCCGGAGGAACGATGTAGACGTCGGCCAGGTTTCCGCCGGAGATTCGAGTCTGCAGCGTCTGCTGGTAGCCACTCTGGGAACCGGTGGTGGTGCTGTAGTCGATCTTGATGTCCGGATTGGCCTTTTCGAACGCGTCGATGATCGGCTGGTACTTGTCCTGCGAATTGTTCGAGAAGAACGACAGCGTGGTCTTGCCGTCGGCGGCGTTTCCTCCACCGCACGCGGCCAGCGGAACAAGCATCGCCGCAGCGGCCACCGCCGCAATCATCCTGATGGATTTCTTCTCCATGATGTACTCCTCCTTGTGTTCCATCGTTGGCACCCGCTTTACGTGCGTTCATTCGTCGAACCCACTCCAGCTGCGGTAGATACACGTCAATATGTCTTCAACTGACCATTCAGTTGATTCGGGATATTTCCTTCCCTTTTTTGGTATAACTGTGTACCTGTTGAAACAGTATAGGTTTTCCGGTGTACCATGTCAATTCAAACAAGGAAATTTGCATCCCATCGACCGCTACCCCTACAAAACATCGGCGTGTCGTATACCGGCAGCACCGTCGACAGCGGACGACGACCCGCCCGCACCATCCGGAGACGCGCAGCCCGAAAGCGTATTGCGGGTGGGCAGGACGCATGTGGACAAGTCGGTGTATTACGGGGGATTATTTTTCCGATGAATTCCCCAGTATTAGTTGGGATTGAAAAGATGCTGAAAGTCCACAGATAAAAAATCGGCGGCCCCAAGGAAATATCCTTGGAAGCCGCCGATATGCTTGCGTGCGTCGCGCTACGGGCTCAAGCGAGTACACAGCGTGCTACGCAGACCGTGAGCAACACAGACCGCGCGCTACACAGAATCGCAAGCTACAAACTCAGGAACAGCTCGTGGATGCGGGTGTCGTCGGTGAGCTCGGGATGGAACGCCGTGGCGAGGATCTTGCCTTGGCGCAAGCGACCACATTGCCGTCCACCGACGTTTCGACGGTGGCGGCCGGTCCGACTTCGGCCACGAACGGCCCGCGGATGAACACCAGCGGGAAATCTTTGAGCACGATGTCGGCCGGGGCGTCCTGCGGAACATGCTCGCCCGGTGCGACCACGACGGCGGAATCACCGGAAGAGGAGCCGAAATCGGCGGTGGCGGCGAACGAGCCAAGCTGGCGGCCGTATGCGTTGCGCCGCACGACGGCGTCAAGCGCGCCGAAGTAGACGTTGTCGTCGTTATCGAGCTTGCGGGCCAGCAGAATCATGCCGGCGCAGGTACCGAACACCGGTTTGCCGGCGGCGATATGCTCTGCAATCGGCTCGAACAGGCCGGTGGAGCGCAGCAGCTTGCCCTGCGTGGTGCTCTCGCCGCCGGGCAGAATCACCCGGTCGATCGAATCGTCGAAATCCTCGGCCGCGCGCAGCAGCTTCCACGGCGCGCCGAGGCGATCCAGCATGGCGGCGTGCTCGGCGAACGCGCCTGCACGGCGAGGATGCCGGTCACGCCATGTTTCGCGGCTTCGACGCCGGCCGATTCTTCCTTCGAAATGTATTCAACTGCTACAACCATTACCGTTCCTGTGCTTTCGGATGTGCCGGCTCCGCGGTGCTTCTCGCTGCCCGCGGAGCCGGCGTCACGCATGCGCCGTGCGGGCCGTCATTCGCCACGGGCGGCCATGATGGTTTCGATCTCATCTTCGTTGATGCCGACCATGGCCTCACCGAGATTCTCGGAAAGACGTGCAAGCAGCTCGGCGTCCTGCCAATTGGCGGTAGCCTGCACGATGGCGGCGGCACGCTTGGCCGGGTCTCCGGACTTGAAGATGCCGGAACCGACGAACACGCCTTCGGCACCCAGCTCCATCATGAGCGCGGCATCGGCCGGAGTGGCCACGCCACCGGCGGCGAAGTTGACGACCGGCAGACGGCCATTGTCGTGCACGTACTTGGCGAGATCGTACGGCACGGCCAGCTGCTTGGCGGCCTCGTACACCTCGTCGTCGCGCAGGGAGACGAGTTCGCGGATCTGCTTGTTCATAGTGCGCATGTGGCGCACGGCCTGGATGACGTCGCCCGTGCCCGGCTCGCCCTTGGTGCGGATCATGGACGCGCCCTCGGCGACACGGCGCAGCGCTTCGCCCAGGTTCTTCGCGCCGCACACGAACGGCACGTCGAACTGGTTCTTGTCGATGTGGTACACGTCGTCGGCAGGACTCAGCACTTCGGATTCATCGATGTAATCGATTTCGATGGCCTGCAGAATGCGGGCTTCGGCAACATGACCGATACGAACCTTTGCCATGACCGGGATGGACACGGCTTCCTGGATGCCCTTGATCATGGCCGGATCGCTCATGCGGGAAACACCGCCGGCAGCACGAATATCGGCCGGAATGCGTTCGAGCGCCATCACCGCGCATGCGCCCGCGTCCTGTGCGATCTTCGCCTGCTCCGGGGTGGTGACGTCCATGATTACGCCACCCTTGAGCATCTGTGCCAGATTCTTGTTCAGTTCGTTCCTGTTGTTGGCCATCGCCAGCCTTTCGTCGAAAATAATCGTTTGCTATCGATACTAACGATTTCCCATTTCGATTTCACGCGAACTGAATCTTATAACCTACCAAAAAGTCGGTTTTGCTAAATTTGCAACCTTATTTTCATGATTGTTTCATTGGCTTATGATTTCGATTCCGTCGACATTTCGTCGGTTTCGTCCGTTTTTCTTGCTTTACCTGCGACCATGGCTTTCGATTCGTCCGCTTCCGTACGCCGTCGCGCGCGCTATAGGAAACACGAATGACATGCGATTTTCATACGACCACATTGCGGACGTGCGACGCGTCCGTATGCGGCCGCATGGGCATGGGCACCTCACCAGGCCCCGCATTACGCCGATTCACACACTAGTTCGCACGCATCGGCTCGCCGCATCAGTTCGCAATCCGCACGCGCCAGCTCACATGCGCACGATGCGGTCCGCGATGCGCATGGTGGAATCGCGGTGCGAGACGAGCAGCACCGCGCTCCCCTGCTGCGCCAACGCGTCAATCGATTGCAGAATCACGGATTCGTTGTAGGCGTCGAGGCGACTCGTCGGCTCGTCGAACAACACCAGCGACGCGTTGCGCAGGAAGACGCGAGCCAGGCCGATGCGTTGCCGTTCACCCTCTGAAAGCCGCCCGCCCAACTCGCCGACGGGGGTATCAAGGCCCTGCGGGAGCGAGTCGACCAGTTCAAGCGCGGAAGCTTGGCAAGCGCGGCGCGCAGCACGTCATCACCGACAGAAGGGGTCGACCGGGTGGAAAGCGCGGAATCAGCGGCATTCCACGAAACGGGAGGAGCGGGCGGGGTAAGGAGCGCTCTGCCGGAAGTCGCGGAATCGTCCGGATCGCCAGCATTACCAGCCCTATCCGCATCGCCCCTGTCGCAGGCCATAAGCAGGTTTTCACGGATAGTGCCGTCGAACAGGTAGGTTTCCTGCCCCATCATCGTTTGCACGCGACGGCGATGATGCGCGTCGATCTGCGGCAGTGGCACCTCGGACAGGGCGACTAAGCCGGATTGCGGGTCCAGTAACGCATGAGCAGCTTCAGCAGGGTCGATTTGCCGCGGCCGGACGGGCCTTGGATGCCGAGGATGCCGTGTTGTGGTATGTCGAACGAGACGTGGCTGAGGATTGGCTCGGCGGACGACTCGGGGGCATCCGCATCGCTTCCGGAAGTTGGAGCCTCGCCCGAATTGCCGTAGCCGAACGTGACGTCGTGCATGGACATGCCGTGGTAGCGCGGCAGGAAATCGCCCCGCTCCTCCACTGCGGGGGTTTCGTCCATCAGCGCGAACAGGCGGCGGGCGGCGGCAAACGTTTGCGTGAGATTGGCCGGCAGCGCGCTCAACGCGAGCGTCGGACCGAACGAGCTGGCCAGCAGCACGAAAGCGGCGATCAGGCGGGCGGCGGGCGCGGAAATGACGGTCTGGATGGTCGCAGCGGCAGCGGAAGCGGCGGAAGCGATGGGCATCGTCGTACCGGACGTGACCATCGCCAGCAATGCCGCGATGGCAGTGAACAGTACGACCAGCACCGCGCCGAAGCCTGCGAAATCGCCATTCTTGGCACTCAGCCGGGCACGGCGGCTCCAGAGCGAGCGCGTGCGTGACGCGATGCCGGCAAGCCGCGCATGGCCTTGGCCGAATCGGATGATTTCGTCGAGACCGCGCATATCGTCGAGCATTTCGTCATCAAGTTGGGCGGATTCGCGGCGAATATCCCCACCGAGACCGCCTACCGCCGTGGCGAAGAGTTTCGGCAGCACGATGCCGACGGTCAGGTGCGCGATGACCAGCGTGACAGCGATCGCAGGGCTCAACGTAAGCAATGCGACCGTGTAAAGCACGGTGGTCGCGATGGCGATGACAACCGGCGAAATGGTGTGCGCAAAGAAGATTTCCAGCAGTTCGACGTCGGTGGTGACCAGCGCGATCAGGTCGCCTTTGCCTTTGCCGGACAGTTTGGCGGGCGCGAGGCGACGCAGCGCGGCAAACGTTTTCGACCGGAACAGCGCGAGCAGGCGGAAGGCGACATTGTGGTTCATGTACTGTTCGGCGTAGCGCATGCCGCCGCGGATCAGTGCGCAGATAATCATGGCTGCGATTGCCGCAGGAAGGCTGAGATTCCAGACTTTTGCGCCAGCTGCGGCAAACAGCGCGGCGACGCCGAAAACCGGCAGGAACGTGGCGGCGAGGTGGCCGAGGATGCCGCACGCGCAGGCGATGGCCATGGGTTTGCGCAGTGGGCCGACTTCGCGCAGCAAGCGGGCGATGACTTGGGTTGTTGGCATGTCCGATTTGGCGCCACTGGCGTTCGATTCGGCGGAACCAGACATCCGAGACACGGCAAACGCACCAGACGCATGAGTCATACGCGATACGCGCGGCGCGACGCGACCAGACAATCCCACTCGTTCCACGCTTTCCTGCGCCCGGAACAGCTTGGCATACGTGCCGTCCGCGGCCATGAGATCGTCATGCGCGCCCTGCTCGACGACGACACCCCCATCAAACACTACGACATGGTCCGCGTCGGCCGCGTTCGCCATGCGGTGCGTGACCATCAGCACGGTTGCGCCGGCGTCGGCGAGCGCGCGAATCGTTTGCAAAATCAACGTTTCGCTGTCCGCGTCGACGCTGCTGGTCGCCTCGTCGAAAATATAGACGGCCGACCTGCGCAACAGTACACGGGCGATCGCAATGCGCTGTTTCTGCCCGCCGGACAGATTCGCGCCGTCCTGCGTGATCGGCATATCGAGTCCTCGCGATTGCGCGCGCACGAAATCGTCGATATGCGCGGCTTCCAGCGTCTGCCACAGCTCGTTGTCGGTGGCGTCGGCGCGGGCCATGAGCAGGTTGTCGCGCAGGGTGCCGGCGAACAGGTGGCTGTGCGCGGAGACGATGGAGATTTCGCGGGTGAGCGATGCTGCGGTGAGGTCGCGGATTTGGTACGATTTCAGGGTTTCACTGTCATCCGGCGCCGCACTGCTTAACATAGCGCCCAGCACTTCGTCCTGCATTCCGGATGGCATTTCGGACAGCAGCACATCGCCTTCATATCCGACAAGCGTGCCGGCAAGCAGCTGGACGGCTGTGGATTTCCCGGAACCGGATGGCCCGACGATCGCAGTGACTTCGCCGGGCAGCGCACGGAGGGCCACGTTGCGCAAGGCGTAGCGCGTTTCGCGCGCGTCACCCGCGCCGCCGCCTCATCAACGCTGTCCACATCCGCGTTCCGCATATCGGAATGCGATGTGGACGATATACGACGGGGACTCGCAACACCGGCACCCGCAGACCCGGCAGCGTCAGGCCCCGCACCAGCAGTACCCCCAGCATCCACATCCGCGTCCGCATACCGGTACGAAACACCACGAAACTCCACGCCGACACCACGCCCGGAAGCCCCGAATTCCGGCAGTTCCTTGCTGCCATGCTCCGGTTCGGGCGCGTCGAGCAGCGCGAAAATACGTTTCGTGGACGTCATGCCGTTCATCGCAACGTGGAAATACGAGCCGAGCTGTCGCAGCGGAATGAAGAAATCGGCGGCTAGCAGAATCGTCAGCAATACCGCGGCGATCGGCGTCAAACCAAGCGGCAGCACGCCGGACAGCGCGAAAACGCCAGACGGCGAGAGCGAGCCGGATACAAATCGCCATATCGCAACGCCGATGCCGGCGGCCGCGCCACCGTACGCCACGGCATCCATCGCCGTGAGCGAACGCAGTTGGATCTGCAGCACGTTCATGGTCATCACGCGGAACTGTTCGGCCTTCTCGTCCATGACTCGTGCGGCGCGCTCGTCCGCGTCGAAGGTTTTCAGCGTCTCAAGTCCCTGCAGATTGTCGAGGAACGCGGCGCCCATATCCGTGTATTTGCCCCAGTATTTCTTGAATACGCGGGCAGCACGCATCGCCACCATGCCGACGATGAGCACGATGAGCGGCGCGCAGGCGAGCAGCGTCGCGGCGGTGGGCAGGTCGATCGGCGCAAGCACGGCGAACAGCGTGATGGGGGCGAGCACGGCGTAGCACAGTTGCGGCAGGAACAGTTCGAAGAAGCTTTGGATTTGTTCGATGCCTTCGCCCGCGGACTGCACCACGCCGGCGGTGCGCACGCGCTGCGCGTAGGACGGGCCGAGCGCGAGCATCTTATTGAACAGTTTCTCACGCAGCGCGAGTTTGACGCGTTCGGCGGCCTCGCTACCGAAACGTGCGGCGGCGCGAATGGTGACGAATCGCACGACCGCGGCAATAAGAATAATGGCGATGCAGGGCGCGGTGGCGGACGGTACGGGCGCGAACAGCGGTTGCAGCATACGCACCACAGCCACGACGAAGGCGATGTTGGCCACGAGGCCCAGCCATTGGCAGGCGACTTTCGCCGCGATCAATCGACCGACGCCGTCAGCCAAGGAAAACAGCCGCTTGTCGAACATCATGCCCCTTTTCCAATCGTTTGCAATCCCGCCATCCGCTCCAAGCGTATCGGGCATACCGACGAAAGGCAATGACGGAACGGCAATCGCAGAAAATCGTCGGAAAATCTAGAAAACCATCAGAACTCGCAAGCAAATGCACAACAGCAAAACCACAGAAAACCAAGGGAACGGCGAAAAGTGAGGCGGCTGAATGTTCGCCGTTGAGCAAACAGCCTAGGCGCAAGGGGTAGTTGCGCCAAACTTGAGTGTACACGGAACATGTTGTGGTTCGCAACGTCACTCCGCCCAGTTTTGCCGCATTTTCCACCGTTTTCGCCCGTAAGGGCCACCCCTCTCGAACCCGTCGCGCAACCCGTTGGACACCCTGCGATCGAACGCGTCAAACCTTTTTTCGAGATGATGCATCCGTGTACCAATCCCCCGTTCCGTTGACGTTTCGTGCCACTTTGTCAGTTCAAACAAACCCGTCGCCGTATTTCTTGTTGTTTCTTACAATGCGGACTTACGTCACCGTAACTTACGATATGCGAGGCGCGACACAGGACGCGAAAAGCACGTCACCGATCACCGCAATCGCAGCGATCGCATATATCGCAAAACCCACGAAAACCGCGGAAACGGAAGAAAAGAGAACACTTCATGCTCACCGAGTACACGACCCCGGGCGCATCCGTCGAAGTACGCGACGACGAATCCATCTACTCCCTGCTTACCGAACGCATCAAGCGCACCGGCGAAGACACCGTGATCGCGGAACGCAAAACCGCTCCGGGCCAGTGGACCAAGGTGACGACCGGCGAATTCCACAAGAACGTGCTCTCCGCGGCCAAAGGCCTGATCGCGTTCGGCATCGGCAAGGGGGATGCCGTCACCCTCTTCTCCACCACCCGTTACGAGTGGGGCGTGCTTGATTTCGCACTGGCCGCAATCGGCGCGGTCAATGTGCCGATCTATGACACCGATTCCGCGGCGCAGGCCGAACGCATTCTCAACGATTCCAACGTGAAGCTCGCCATCGCCGACGATCGCGAACGCTTCGACCGTCTTGATTCCGTGATTGGCCGCTGCCCGTCTCTGAAGCATATTCTGATGCTCGACGCCAATGCCATGGGCGCGCTGGAGGGATTGGGCGTCACCGTGTCCGACGAAGAGCTGGACGAGCGTATCGCGTCGGTGCGTGCCGACGATCTGGCCACCATCGTGTACACGTCCGGTTCCACGGGGGCACCGAAGGGTGCCGAGCTGTCGCATCGCAATTTCGTGTCGATCACGCGTGCCGGCAGCCTTGCGCTGCACGAGATAATTCTTGAAGACCATCCGCGTCTGCTGCTGTTCCTGCCGCTCGCCCACTGCTTCGCGCGCTTCATCCAGTACGCGTCGATCGCTTCCGATGACGGCGTGGTCGGCTATCTGCCGGACACCAAGACGCTGCTGCCGGATGTGCGTTCGTTCGAGCCGACGTACCTGCTGGGCGTGCCGCGCGTGTTCGAGAAGGTGTACAACGCGGCTTCCCGCAAGGCCGGCATGGGTTGGAAGGGCCGCCTGTTCCTCAAGGCCGCCGAATCCGCGCGCGACTGGTCGCGCATGCAGCAGGCTGGCGAGAAACCGACCATGAAGCAGACCGCCGAACACCTGTCGTATGAGGCGTCCGTATACCACACCGTGCGTGGCGCGTTGGGCCCGCGTATCCGTTATGTGGCGTGCGGTGGCGCTCCGCTGGACGCGTCGCTGGCGCATTTCTTCAATGGCATCGGCCTGCCGATGATCCAGGGCTACGGTATGACGGAAACCGCGGCGCCGTTTGCCGCGACCCGCGTCACGGACAATGTGATCGGTACCGTCGGCCAGCCTGCGCCGGGATCGTCCGTGCGTATTTCCGACGACGGCGAGCTGCAGGTCAAGGGACCGAACGTGTTCATGGGTTACCACAATCTGCCGGAGAAAACGGCCGAGGTGTTCACCGAGGACGGTTGGCTGCGCACCGGCGATCTTGCGTCGATCGACGATGAGGGTCGTATTACGATTACGGGCCGCAAGAAGGACATCATCATCACCGCCGGCGGCAAGAACGTGTCGCCGATTCCGATGGAGCAGGAGATTGCGAAGTGTCCGATTGTGGAGCATGCCGTGGTGGTGGGCGATAATCGTCCGTTCATCGGCGCGCTGGTCACGCTCGATCCGGAAGGATTGGCGGCCTGGCTGCCGTCCGTGGGCCTGTCCGCGGATACGCCGCTTGACCGCGTGGCGGCTACCGCCGCCGTTCATGACGAGATTCAGAAGTATGTGGACAAGGCGAACGCGACGGTTTCGCGCGCCGAATCCGTGCGTAAGTTCGTGGTGCTGGATGCGCAGTTCACGCAGGAGAACAAGTGCCTGCGCCGTCGCTGAAGGTGGTGCGTCCGGCAGTGAACCGCGTGTTCGCGACGTGATCGACCAGCAGCTGTACGCCGGCAAGCGCTGAGCCGCACATAGGTAAACAAAAACAGCACGGCGGGGAACGCTGCGTACAAAAGTACGTCAACTTCCCCCGCGTGCTGTTTTTTAAGCGCACCCCGTATCGCTGAGATAACGCGTGCGGTAACAGTGCGGCAGGAAACGCCGGCGTACGAAGGTACGTCAAGTTTCCTGCCGTGCTGTTAACGCTCCGTTATTTCAGTGACGGTTGTTGAGGCGGTGGTACATTTCGCTCAGCTCCAGCTCCTTCTCGAACTGGCGGGCGTTGGTGTTCTCGTCGATGACGGCGAGTTCGACGCCGGCGATGCGGGCGAAGTCCTCCCAAGCCTCACGACCGACGGACGTGGTCATGCAGGTGTGGTGGGAGCCACCGGCGGTGATCCAGCACTGCACGGCGGTCTTCAGGTCCGGCTTCGGCTTCCACACGGCGCGGGCGCACGGCAGGTTCTTCAGGGAGCCCTGCGGTTCGACGATGGTGACCTCGTCCATGAGCAGGCGGAAGCGTTCGCGCTCGTCGGCCATGGAGACCACGACGGCGTCGGCCGGCTTGCCGGAGAACACCAGACGGACCGGGTCGGACTTGCCGCCGATGCCCAGCGGGTAGATGGCCAGCTTCGGCTTGGCGATGGTGCCGATGGACGGGGAGACTTCCAGCATGTGGGAGCCCATGT
>ENA-OQAL01000137-OQAL01000137.1-human-gut-metagenome-genome-assembly--contig:-NODE-137-length-18554-cov-1.651761_pt1 | contig 18554 bp, 31 predicted proteins | sample MGYA00242491_ERZ504519 | MGnify/ENA primary metagenome ERZ504519 (study PRJEB26092, sample SAMD00036260) | human gut metagenome | host: Homo sapiens | study: EMG produced TPA metagenomics assembly of... | reverse complement strand
ACCGGGAGACGATGTAAACAAAAATGACACCCGCCAGGAACAGCTGTCTCTGTCCGATCGGTTTGGGCTGACCATTACCTTTATTAACCCGGACAAAAAGGATTATCTGGACATTGTGGAAAAGATTGCCGCCGATCGTGGCCTGCAAGTGGACGCCCAGCGGCTGGATGCTGCCGCCGAGCAGTGGGCCGTGCGCCGAGGCGGTCGTTCTCCCGGTGTGCCCGCCAGTTTATCGACCATGTGGAGAGCGCTCTGCGCCGGGGGCAAAGAAATGGTAAAAATTCGTTCGCAAATTTATTAAAAAATTTCATTTTTGTTTACCGAATTCTAAAATTATGAAACAAAAACCTGCTATGATAGCAGTATCAAAGAAAAGGAGCGAAAACAATGAGCAAAATTCTGGTAGTGGATGATGAATTAAACATCTGCGAATTACTGAAACTATACTTAGAGAATGAGGCTACACGGTGTTTACCGCCAACGACGGCCAAGCCGCCGTGACCGCCTTCCAGCAGAAGGCACCGGATTTGGTACTGCTGGACATTATGTTGCCCAAGATGGACGGCTGGCAGGTGTGCCGAGAGATCCGCAAAACCTCTTCCGCCCCCATCATCATGCTCACCGCCAAGGGCGAGACCTTTGACAAGGTGCTGGGACTGGAACTGGGCGCCGACGACTATGTGGTCAAGCCCTTTGACGCCAAAGAGGTAGTGGCCCGGGTGAAAGCTGTGCTGCGCCGCACCCAAGGCAAAAATGACAACGCCGAGGAAAGCAAGAAAGTGGTCACCTATGACAAGCTGGAGATCAACATTGCCAACTATGAATTGAAAGTCAACGGCGTGCAGATTGACACGCCGCCTAAAGAGCTGGAGCTGATCTACCACTTTGCTTCCAACCCCAACCGCGTCTTTACCCGCGACCAGCTGCTGGACGAGGTATGGGGCTTTGAGTTTTACGGTGACTCCCGCACGGTGGATGTGCACGTGAAGCGCCTGCGTGAGAAGTTAGAGGGCGTCAGTGACAAATGGGAGCTGAAAACCGTTTGGGGCGTCGGCTACAAGTTTGAGACCAAGGAATAAGTAATGGCGTTTAAGGATGTACTCGTCGGTAAAAAGCCGGTCAAAAGCAATATCTTTGCCAAATACTTCCTGCTGTTTGCCGCTATCTTTTTGGTCACTCTGACCGTGCTGGGCACCGCCCTGACCCTGATGGTCAACGCCTATTCTCAAAATGAACGCACCAATCTGCTGAAAGAGAATGTGCAAAGCGTATCCGGTACCATCAGTTCCTCGTTGATTATGCAGGACATTAACAGTCGATACAGCGTGGAAAAAGAGCTGATGTGTGAATCCCTGTATATTATTTCCAACTCTATCGACGCAGATGTATTCGTCTGTGATGTGGAGGGTAATATTATTCTGTGTAAGGAGCGGGCCTATTCCACCCCGTATTTTGGGGAGTTTACCACCTGCGCCCTGCACGACAGCTATTCCATCAGTTCCGCACTGCTGCAACGGGTGTACGAGACCGGCACCGTAACCGGGCGTATTACCGTACGCGGTCAAACCAATTATATTGTAGGCACCACCATCGTTAGCGACGGCGATGTGATCGGCTACACCTTTGCGCAGACTCAAACCGGCGTGCAGTCCCTGGCACTGGCGGTAATTCGCATTTTCCTGCTCAGCGCGCTGGCCTGTTTGATGCTGGCCTTCATCTGCATTTGGCACCTGACCAAAAAGATGGTGACCCCTTTGCAGCAAATGAGCGCTGCCGCCAAGCAATTTGCCATCGGCGACTTCTCTTACCGAGTCAAGGTGCGAGGCTGCGATGAGCTGGCAGATCTGGCATTGCCTTTAACGATATGGCGGACGCACTGGATAAAACAGAAAGTTCCCGCGCCAGCTTTGTGGCCAAATGTGTCCCACGAAATAAAAAACGCCTATGACCTCCATTGCCGGGGTTTATTGACGGTATTTTGGACGGCACCATTCCCAAAGAGAAACAAAACTATTACCTGGGACTGGTAAGCACCGAGGTGCGCCGATTGAGCCGCTTAGTGGTGGCCATGCTGAATATGAGCAAGATCGAGTCCGGCGAATTCCAAATGAAGCCAATAACTATGACATCTCTGACCAAATCATTCGTATTCTTTTGACCTTTGAACAAAAGATCGAGAAGAAGAATATTGAGATCATCGGGCTGGAGGACCTGCAGCCCCAGTACATTGTGGCAGACCCGGATATGATCTACCAGGTGATCTACAACCTGTTTGACAACGCAGTGAAGTTTACCAACGAGGACGGCTTTATCAAGGTCACGCTGGAGGATTTGGGCAGCCAAATTCGTGTAAGTATTAAAAACAGCGGCGCCGGCATTAAGGCCGAGGAGCTGTCCCGCGTGTTTGAGCGCTTCTATAAAGTTGACAAATCCCGCAGCCTGGACGCCAAGGGCGCCGGACTGGGATTATATAATCGTAAAAATGATGGTGGAAATGCACTCCGGCAGAATTTATGCCAAGAGTGAAGACGAAAACACCGCGGAATTCGTATTCACCCTACCCAAGGCATTCACCCCCGTCAATAAAAAAGGAGCAAAAGAAGCATGAGCGACTATGAACAGAACCCCGATAAACGGCAGCCAGCCCCCGCAGGGGGACAGTCAACCGAACACCGGCTATACGCCATACCAACAACCGGGCACCTACTACACACCACCCCAACCGGAGCAGTCCCAAACGCCGCCCACCGGCAACAACGGCACCACCTATCACTATGCCTACCACAGCGGCAACCAGCCCGGCGCAACCTATAACGGCCAGCAGGCCGGTGCCGCAGACCATCACCGCCCAGGCACAGCCCACCGGCCAGACTTACGGCACCTCCACAGAGCCGCCGGAGCCGGGCAAGCCGGAAAAAAAGAAGAACAAAAGACCATTGCCATCGTGGTGAGCGTGCTGGTGGTGTGTGTGGTGATCGCCGTTACCGGCATTGTACTGGCAGCCACCGGCGTACTCTCCGGGGATAAGGAAGAAAAACAGACGGCACCTCCACCTCTCAGGACAGCGGATCTGACACCCAGACCGTCAGCGGCGGCAGCGTGGCAACCAAGGACGACAGCGGCAACCTGACTGTTGCCGGCGTAGCCAAAAAGCCATGGACTCCTGCGTGGGTATTACCGTCTATTCCAAGCAGAATTCCTACAGCAACTTCTACGGCTACGGCTCCAATAGCAGCTCCGACAGCAGTGACGACCAGCAAGCCAGCGGCGAGGGCTCCGGCGTGATTATGAAGGAAGCGAACGGCAAGACCTATATTATGACCTGTGCCCATGTGATCGCCGACGGCAGCAGCTTTAAGGTGACCCTGAATAACGGCAAAGAATACACCGCCACAATGGTGGGTGCCGACAGCCAAACGGACATCGGCGTGCTTTCCATTGAAGCCACCGGGGCTGCAAGCAGCCACCTTTGCCGACAGCAAAGGCCTGACCGTCGGCGAGCAAGTGGTGGCAATCGGCTGTCCCGGCGGTCTGGAATTCAAAAACAGCGTCACCAGCGGCTATATTTCCGCTTTGGATCGCCCGGTGGCAAGCTCCATCGGCTACGACAACGAGTGTATCCAAACGGACGCCGCCATCAATCCGGGCAACTCCGGCGGCGCGCTGTTTAACATGCAGGGTCAGGTGATCGGCATCAACTCCTCTAAGATCGCCTCCACCGAATACGAGGGTATGGGCTTTGCAGTGCCCAGTTCCACCGCTGTGGATACCGCCAACAGCCTGTATAAAACGGCTATGTAGCCGGTCGCGCCAAGATCGGCGTCACCTACAACACCATTACCAGCTACAACAACGCTGATGCCATCCTCTCTGCCCTGACAGAAAAGGGCTTTAAGAACGCCAAGGGCACCATGGTAATCAGTCAAGTAAGCAGCGACTCTGACCTGGCCGGCAAACAGGTAAAGCAGTACGATATGATCGTAGCCGTCAATGGCAAGACCATGACCTCCACCGATGTGATGACGCAGGTGCTTTCCGATAGCAAGCCCGGCGACACCATCAAGCTGACCATTGCCCGCATTGAGGGCAACCAGATCAAGACCTTTAAGGTAGACTGCAAGCTGATTGAAAGCAAAGGCAATTAACCGCGCATAAAAAAAGAAGTGCCGAACCGTAACGGTTCGGACAGCTTCCTTTTACTTATTCGATTTGTCTTACAGTCTCGGCGATCACTTCCACCTCGCACAGCACACCCTTGGGCAGGTCCTTAACGGCCACGCAGGAGCGGGCAGGCTTGGCGGTAAAGTAAGTGCCATACACCTCATTGAACTTGGCAAAATCCGCAATATCTGCCAGGAAACAAACGGTCTTTACTGTCTTATCCAGAGAAGTACCGGCAGCCTCAACCACGGCTTTCAGGTTCTCACACACCTGGCGAGTCTGGGCCTCAATGGTGGTGGCCTCCACATTGCCGGTGGCCGGATTAATGGCGATCTGGCCGCTGGTAAACAGCAAATCGCCGGTTTTCACCGCCTGGCTGTACGGACCGATGGCGCCGGGGGGCGTGTTGGTGCTTACATATTCCATAATCATTCTCCTTTATCTCAGCTGCAGACCTCAAAGCCTGCGCTTGTCAATGCCTGTTTAATAGACTCAATGTGGGCGTTGTCCCGTGTCTCAATCCCCAGTTTTAAGAAACAGTCGGTAATATTCATATCCAAATCCGTACTATCGTCAGTTGACGCTGACCACATTGGCGCCCTGCTCCGCAATAATGGAGGACACGCCGCTAAGCTGGCCCGGCTGGTCGGACAGTGCAATGGTAATGTCCGCTGTGCGGCCGCCCATCTTCAGCCCGCGCTCAATCACACGGGAAAGAATGGTCACATCAATATTGCCGCCGCTGAGCAGGCAGCACACATTCTTGCCCTCAATATCCGGAATTTTGCCGGCCATCACTGCCGCCACCGGCACAGCGCCTGCGCCCTCTGCAATGAGCTTTTGCTGCTCTAAGAGGGTCAGAATCGCCAGGGCGATCTCATCATCGCTGACGGTAACAATGCCGTCCACATACTGCTTAACAAGTTCAAAGGTGTTATTGCCCGGGGTCTTTACAGCGATACCGTCGGCAATGGTCTGCACCTTGCCAAGGGTCTCAATCTGATCGTCCTGCACCGCATTGAGCATAGAGGGTGCGCCCTGTGCCTGTACGCCGTAGACCCTCACACGGGGGTTCATCTGTTTAATGGCAAAGGCCACGCCGCTGATGAGACCACCGCCGCCGATAGGCACCACCACCACATCTACATTCTCCAGCTGATTAAGGATTTCCAGACCGATGGTACCTTGACCGGCAATCACATCTTCATCATCAAAGGGATGAATAAAAGTGTAGCCTTTCTCCTCTTTCAGCTCCAGCGCTTTTTTTATAAGCGTCATCATACACGCCCTTAACCAGGCACACCTGGGCGCCATAGCGCTTGGTGGCCTCCACCTTGCTGATGGGTGCGCCGTCCGGCAGGCAGATCAGGGAGTGAATGCCATTCTTGGTAGCAGCCAGCGCCACGCCCTGGGCATGGTTACCGGCGGAGCAGGCGATTACCCCCCGCGCCTTTTCCTCATCGGTCAGCTTGCTGATCTTATAGTAGGAGCCACGGATCTTAAACGAACCGGTGACCTGCAAATTCTCTGTTTTCAAATATACATTGGTACCCGGGTGAATATTAGGGGCCAAAATCATATCCGTCTCACGGATCACCTCACGCAGTACCTGGGAGGCCTGATACACTTTATCCAGCGTCAACACAAACGTTCCTTCTTTCGACTCTATATATATTACACAATTTTAATACGCCGCCGGGGTTTGTCAACAGTTTTTGTGTCCGTCCAGATCCACCGGCAGTTCGCGGTTGGCAGTTACCGTATTCGGTGTTACCCGGCAGTCCACAGCTCGCACCTCTACACCGGCAGCTCGGGCGCACGCAGTGCCCGACAAAAAGCTGGGTCCGTGCTCCCGGTTCGGGTCGAAATGCGGTGCACCCGCCCATCTGCACAATAAGAAGCGCCATGGCACGGTAGCCTTGCGCCACCGCCTGCACCAGCTCTCCCATGTGCTTGGTGCCCCGAACAGTGGGTGCGTCCGGGAACACTGCCCACGCTCCCTGCCGCAGGGTCACGCCCTTCACCTCCACAAACAGCCGCTGTTGGTCATTTTCCGCATAAAAATCCAGCCGAGAGGCGCCAAAGCGAACCTCCGGGCGCACCAAGGTAGGCGATGACAAGATCGCCCCGGCGCGCAGTAGTTCCCCGGCCACCTGATTGGGCGCCGCCGCATCCATATTCACCAGGCCAAAAGGCGTTTCCACCGTCACCAGGTCGTAGGCGGTCTTACGATTTGGGTTGCTGCTCTTTTCCAAATACACCGTAGCGCCGGGCACCAGCAATTCCCGGCAACGGCCGGTGTTCTTCACATGCACCGTCTCCAGCATACCGTCCACCGTACAGTGGGCAATAAACCGATTGGGCCGCTCCAAAAACACCGCTTTATGAATATCTGAATACTGCATACATAAAGCCTACCCCACCGGCGACCATTTGTCAATCCCCCGGCAGGTTTCCGCTATTTTCTATTGACTTTGCCGTTCAACTCCTATAAAATGGAAAGTGATATTATATGTTGGAGGACACCCACATGACCAAGATGAAAAAGATCCTTGCTGTGGCTCTGTGCGTACTGCTGCTGGGCAGCGTATTTGCCGGCTGCTCCGGCAAGAAAGCAGAACAGACCACGGAAATTACAGACGAAACCCTGCTGATCGCCTACACGGCAGACAACGCCCCCTTCTTCCAGATAGATGAAAAGGGCAACGCCAGCGGGTTTGAAGCCGACCTGATCGCTAAGATTTTTGACAACATTAAGGACGACTGCAAAAACTATGCCTATGTGAAGGTGGAGCCGGGCTACCGCCTGGGTGAGGAGACCGCCTATACAGACAAGGACGGCAAGACCTATATTGCCTACATGGCCGTAGGCGGACTGCAAAAGAACGACGGCACCAACAACGAGGATTACAGTTTCACCAACACGGTCATCAGCAACCGAGTGGTGACCTTGGTAAAGAAAGACAGTAAGATTAAAGATTACAGCAATCTGGGCGGCGCCAAGCTGGCTGTGGTAAGCAAGGCAGCGCAGAATGCACTGGCAGATAACGCCGTGATCGCCGATCGCAGCGCAAAGACCACCACCGTTTACAAGACGGCACAGGCGGCCTTTACCGCTCTGTACCAAGATAAGGCAGACGCTGTGGTCATCGACGAGTTTGACCTGCGCACCTTGGACTTTATCTTAGACGGAAAGAAGCAAGCCTTGTCTGACTGGACAACAGAGCTGAGCGGTCAGTTGGACACGGTGGAATACGCCTTTGCCACAGCCAAGTATGACCGACTGAAGGACGATATCAACGAGGCACTGCTGGAGCTGAAAGACCCCAAGTACAACGACAAAGACGAATTCACCCCCATTGTAGAGCAATACTTTGGCTACAACGCCTCCAACTTCTCATACACCCCTGCAGACAAATAAGCAGCGTACATCACCAACACCTGTGGTCACCCCACAGGTGTTTTCTGTAAGGGAAGCATAAACAGAATTTGGCACCCCTTGTTGCAAGAGGTGACTCCCCGCAGTGCGGGGAGATGTCGCGTAGCGACGAGGGGACGAGCACCGGTTAGGTGCTGGCGCGCTTGCGCGTCTGAGGGGATAAACAAGCTCTGTATAATTGCCCTTGCAATCTAAAAAACCGCCTGACCTACTGGTCAAGCGGTTTTCCTTTTTATGCACTTATACAGGTATATACTCTACTGCGTCCACCGGCACACCGTCCCGGTAATACACTCGGGGCACCCGGCGGGCAATGCGGCAGGGCAGCTCATAATTGAAGCTGTGTGCCAGACCGGACACCTCCTCCATACTGAGGGTTTCGTTGCCGTCCGTTCCCACCAAGGTTACCGGCGTACCTACTTGCACACCGGGTATCTCCGTCACGTCCACCATAAACTGGTCCATACACACACGCCCGAGAATCGTGCGCGCTTGCCGCCAATGAGCACCTGGCCCATGCCGGATAAGCAGCGGGGATAACCGTCTGCATAACCCACCGGAATAGTAGCGACTCGGCGGGGAGATGGAGTGGTGTATGTACCGCCGTAGCTGATCTCCCGTCCCGGCTCCAAGGTCTTTACATGGCTGACCCGAGCCACCCAGCGCAGCACAGGCTGCAAGGGCAACAGGGATTTGTCCACCTCTTCCGAGGGATACAGGCCGTACAAAATAATCCCCGCCCGCACCATATTAAAGCTACCGCCCAGGCGCATAATCCCGGCGGAATTGTTCAGGTGTTTAATCGGAATTTCCACCCCACGCTGCTCCAGCAAATCGCAAAACTGCAAGTACCGCTGCCGCTGGGCCTCCGCCTTGACAAAGCTGGTTTCGTCCGCCGTGGCAAAGTGGCTAAAAAGCCCCTCCGGGTAAATCCCCGGCAAATCGCAAATGGCCTTGCAAATATCCGCGCTCTCTTCATTCACCTGGAAGCCGATACGGCTCATACCCGTGTCCAGTGCAAAGTGAAAAGGCACCTGCTTACCCTGGCGCACCGCCTCCGCCGACAGTGCCTTGGCTGCCTCCATGGAGAAGATCGGCAGTCGCACATTATGTTCTACCGCCCGGGGAAAATCGTCCGGAAATACCGGTCCCAATACCAAAATAGGCAGGGTTACACCTGCTCGGCGCAGTTCCATTGCTTCTTCAATACAAGCCACACTGTAAAAATCAAAGTTCTCTTCATACCGGCGGCCGATATATGCCGCACCGTGACCGTAAGCGTCCGCTTTAATCACACCCAGCAGCTTCGTATCCGGCCCGATCTTTTGCCGAATGGCGGCAATATTCGCCTCCAACGCATTTAAGTTAATTTGCGCTTGGGTTCTCTCATACATCTGCAATCACCTCCGCCAAAGGCGCAACGGCAATGCCATTCTCTGCAAAGGCGCTGCGCAGCGCCTGCACAAATTCCAGTGCACGGGCACCGTCACCGTGAACACACACCGAGTGCGCCACCACCGGAATATCCTCACCGGTATAAGCCGTCACTTTCTGTTCTTTAACCATACGCACCACCCGGTCAATGGCCGTGGCGGTATCTGTAATCATAGCGCCGGGCTTGCGCCGATCCCGCAGGCTGCCGTCCGCCTCATAAGCACGGTCGGCAAACACCTCGCAGCCAAAGGACACGCCCTGCTCTTTCGCTGCCTGTTGCAGACAGGAGCCCGCCGGTGCCAGCAGCACCAGCGCCGGGTCAAAATCCCGCACCGCGCGGGTCACCGCCCGCGCCAGTTCCAAATCCTTGCAAGCCATATTGTACAAAGCACCGTGGGGCTTCACATGCTGCAAGAGAGCGCCGTTTGTCCGGCAAAAGCCGGCAAGCGCGCCAATCTGATACAGCACATCCCCATAGGCCTGGTCCGGGGTCACCGCCAGCTGCCGCCGACCGAACCCCACCAATCCGGAACCCGGGGTGGCGCCCACCGCCACACCCTGCGCCCGGCAGGCTGCCACCGTGGCCCCCATCACAGAGGGGTCACCGGCATGGAAACCGCAAGCCACATTGGCAGAGGACACCAGCGCCAGTACCCGATCATCCGACCCGATGGTGTAGGCGCCAAAGCTCTCGCCCAAATCCGAATTCAAATCCACTTTATACATAAATCAAGCTCCAAAAAATCAATATTTCAGCATGGTATTGGGCACATCGGTAATGAGCATGTGCCCCGGTGCATGGGTAATGGCAAAGGGCACCTTGGCCGCCATCACCGCTGCCTGAGGGGTTACCCCACAAGGCCAAAACACCGGCACCTCGCCCGGTCGAATGGTCACGCTGTCGCCGTAATCCGGGCAGTGCACATCGGCAATGCCAATGGCTGCCGGGTCGCCAATCTGCACAGGCGCGCCGTGCACGCGGGGCATGGCGGAGGTGACCTGCACGCTGCGCACCACCAAATCATGGGGAATGGGACGCATGGAAACCACCATATTGCCGTGGAATACGCCTGCAGGCTCCAGGGCCAAATTGGTATTGAACATGGGCACATTGCGCCCTTCTTCAATATGCCGCACCGGCACCCCCGCCTGCAAAAGCTCACTTTCAAAGCTAAAGGAACAGCCGATAAGGAAGTACACCAAATCGTCCTGCCAATAGGCGGAAATATCCGTTACTTCTTCCACCAGCTCCCCTGCCCGCCAAATACGGTACTTGGGAAAGGCGGTACACACATCGTCACCGCGGGCCATGGCGCCCATTTGGCGGCAGCCCGCTTCGCCCACCTCTAAAATGGGGCAAGGTCGGGGATTGCGCATACAAAAAAGCAAAAAGTCAAAGGCCATGTGCCTTCGGCAAAATGCAAAGGTTGGCCTGGGCATATCCGGCGCACATGCCGGAGGTCTGGCCCTGTAGCTTGCCTGCGCTGATCAGCGCCCGCACATCCCGAGGCGCCCAATCGCTGTAATCCATTCTATATCCTTCTATGCCGCAAGGCAATATTTTTTACCAAAAAAGCAAATTGTCCAGCCATTTTTCCTGCTGTCGGGCGATCTTCTCTGCCTCTTGCACCGTAATGGGCACAAAACGCACCGCATCCCCCGGCCGTGCCTGCGCCAACAGCGACACATCGCAGCCAATCACCGTAGCGATCTTGGCATAGCCGCCCACCGTTTGGTGATCACTCATCAGTACAATGGGCTGACCGCTGCCGGGCACCTGCACACTGCCCCGTACAATCCCGTCAGAGCAATATCCACTCCACCGTCTGCCGTCAGTGCTGAACCCTCCAGCCGCAGGCCCATACGGTCGCTCTTTGGCGTCACGATATAAGGCTTGCTGTAAAAATCCTTCCGTGCAGCCGAGTCAAATCGGGCCGCCTGTGGGCCGTCAATACACCGCAGCGTAAACGGCGGCGCAAAGGTCACCGGCGGAATATGCCAAGCGTCGGATCACCGATAGGCAACAAAAAATCGCCGGTGGTCAGCACATCGCCTGCTTGCAGGGCGCGACCGTCCAGTCCGCCCATTTGAATTTTCAGATCCGTGGAGCGGCTGCCCAACACCACCGGCACATCCATGCCGCCGGACAGTGCTAAATAGCACCGCAAACCGGTGCGGGCAGCGCCCAGTTGCAGACGGTCGCCACTGCGCACCCCATAGGCACGGTAATTTTCAATGGGTTTTCCATTTAATGTGGGGGCAAAGTCGCCCCCTGCCAGAGCAAAATAGCCCTCTCCGACAAACCGGGCCGAAATACCGGTAAGCGTCATTTCCAGTACCGCACAGCCTCGGCAGTTGCCCACCAGCCGATTGGCAATCTGCATAGAAGTTAAGTCCATCGCCCCGCAGGTGCAAAAGCCCAAGTGTGCCACCCCGGTGCGCCCCAGGTCCTGCACAGTGGTCAAAGCACCGGGGGCGTCGATCATCAGTCGCATACCGGCACCTCCTCCACCTGTACTGTATAAGTGCCCGCTGCCACTGCCCGAGCGATTTCTTCATACTCGGCAGGCGAGATAGGCACAAAATGCACCAAATCCCCTGCCCGGTACAGGATCGGCTCCTGCCGCTGCCGGTCAAATACAGACACCGGTGTGCGCCCCAGCAGCTGCCAGCCGCCGGGAGAAGCCAGCGGATACACGCCGGTCTGCGCACCGCCGATTCCCACACTGCCCGCAGGAATGCAGGTGCGTGGGCTGTCCAGCCGCGGCGTATACAGCCGAGGGTCCAGCCCCCCTAAATAGGCAAAGCCGGGCAAAAAAGCCCAGCATATAAATCAAATAATCCGGTGCACTGTGCAGTTCAATCACTTCCTGCGCAGACAGACCGCTGTGGTGGCAAACAAAGTCCAAATCCGGCCCATAGTCGCCGCCGTAACACACCGGCAACCGAAACACCCGCCGCCGATCCTGCCCGGTCACAGACAGACTGTCCAGCAGTCGCCGCAGTTGCCGCTGCAATGCCTTTGCAGAAATCACCGTGCAGTCATAGCACACGGTCAGATCCGCATAGGCGGGGATCAAGTCTGTAATTCCTCGCAGGCCGGCGCTGTCAATGGCTCCTTGCAGGGCGGTGACCCGGCGATTGATTGCCGGGTCGATTCCGTCCCCCAAGTGCACGGTAAGGGCGCCCTCGCCGCACTGTAAAAAGGAATAGTCCATCGGTTATTCTCCGTAATAGCCGTCAAAATAGCCCTTGGCAATGGCGTCTGCAAACCAGCCACTGGTCTTTTGCACCACCTTGGGCGGGTAGCTGATCAGCTCTTTCATTAACTTCACCAACGGCAGGTTGATGCTGCGGCCAAAGCCGTCTATGCTGGGAATATTGCGCCCATACATATCCAAAGCCCGGCTCGCGCCGCCTCCTCCATGGCCCGCTGCTGCACCTCCTCAGACTGGAACAGATCCGCATTACCCAGCAAATATGCCGTAGCTGCCATCATGGCATTGCAACCCCAGTCAGAGCAAGTAGCAGTAATCAGGTTATCCGCTGTGCTTTCCACCAAAATACCGCCGCCGCAGGAGCATTCGCACTCACCGTCGTCTGCATGGGGCACATATTTGCGGATATGGTCGCCGATGGCCGCCATACCGATCTCGTTGCCCAAATCACCGATGGAAAGATTGTAAATGCCCCGCGCCTTGCAGGCGTTAAAGAGCACATCGCTCTTGGCCTCCAGCTCCGTTAAGCATTTGCCCACCGCATTATGGTACGCACCCTTGGCATTGCGCCCGGGTGCCTCATTGGTGATCACTGCCGCCGGAACGCCTTTTGCCAGCAGCGCCTCTGCCTGGGCAGAAGCCTCTCGGTCGTCCTTGGTAAAGGGCACGGCGCACATGGAGAACGGGTATTCCTGTGCCTCCTCTACCGTGTCATACAAATGGAAGCCCAGTACTCTGGCCAACCGCCGCACCGCCTCCATACATTCCTCCGGCACCACCAGTACCGGGGTGCAGTCAAAGGCTTTAATCAGAAAGCGCGCCAGCATCATAGAAGACACCATGCCGTCCGTCTCCGGCTGCTTCCAGGGCAACAGTACAAAGCCCGGTAATGATATACACCAAATCGCCCGAGTGGATATGCGCCACCAGACCCTTGGCCGCATGCACAGACAGCGGCTCTCCGGCATAGTCCCTAGCCGCCCGGTACAGAATACGGCACACACCGTAGCCTCGCGGATCCAGGGTCATTAAGCTGTCCAAATTCTCACCGATATTATACAGTGTCAGTTCTTCATTGGTCATTGCAGTTGTCCCCTCTCGTCCGATTTAGCGGGCCGTTGCGTCCATAAAGTCCGCTACCAAAGCGTCCTGCAAATCTTTCAGCATCTGCGGCGCTTTACCGCCCACCGGTTGGCCGTCAATACTCTCTGCTGCCAGGCAGAAGGAACCGGAGGAGGACACGATGACCTCATCCGCCGCCATCATCTCTGCCACGGTAAAGGGCGTTTCATCTACTGCATAGCCCAGCTTCTTGCACATTTTGATCAAATGGGCACGCGCAATACCCGGCAGAATATAATGATCGGTGGGGATGGGTCTTAAAACACGCCGTCCTGAATAATAGACACATTGGAGTGCGCGCACTCGGTGACAATATCGCCCCGATGGAACACGGACTCATCGCACCCGGCCACCGCCGTGCGCTGGGCTGCCATACAAGAGGGCAGCAGATTCAAAGTCTTAATATTGCAATGGAGGAAGCGCGTATCCTCCGTGGTAATCAGATTGATTTTTTTATAAGTATCCTGTACAGAACAGGGGGTCAGCACAATCCACAAATTGGCCGGTACTTTGTCCGGATCCGGATACGCATGGTTGCGCATCGCGGTGCCACGGGTCACCTGCCAATAGACGAACTGCTCGCCGCAGTCCACCTTTTCCACCATCTCCGTAAGCAGGGCACCCATCTCCGCCTTGCTCTGCGTCAGGCGATACCCAAAAAGTGCCGCACTGTTATAGAAGCGATCCAAATGCTCATCCAGCGCATAAATCACATGATTGCGGCTGTAAGTGGCATCATAGCAACCGTCGCCGAAAAAGCACACACGATCCAGCATGGGCACCTGCATTTCCTCCAGCGGGCCAAAACTTGCCGTTGTAGTAACCTAAATTCTCCATATCGCATATCCTCCAAAAAAGACAATAGGGTACCAAAGCGAAAAAAGCTCCGTTGCCCTTATCCAATACTATATCACTTTCCGGCGCAAAAGTAAAGACGCCCGGAAGATAATCAGCACACGGCGTTTATCCAACTACCGTCCGACACTGAATTATACCCAGTTGCCGACCAGGATCGCGCCCCTTTTGCAAAAGCCGGATACAGTATATCAGCATTTGTACGCAAAATTTGTCAAACCCTGCGGTAAACCGTCATACCCGGCAGATTTGTAGAAAAATCCACAAATTCCATTTTTTCTCAATTTGGTTGACATTACGAGTCGAATTCTCTATTATTAGAGCTGAAACAGCAGAAAAAAATAAGTGCCTACAAAGCCTGCTGCTTTGAAAAAAGAAAAAAGGACGGAAAAATCATGCTTATTGAAGAACTCGCTCAGGAATATCGAACACAATATAATGTTTTGTGCGCCAAAATGGACGGACTGCGCCCACTGCTTTCCGTCTATGGCGGAGAGGATCTGTACCGCCTGCGCAGGAAGCTGCGCACCTACTACGAAATGGCCTGCGAATGCCGCCACATTGCTACCATACTGGAAAGCTACTACGATGAGGAGGACGGCGTATGACAGATATGATTGAAAACTGCTGCTTTGCCTCCCCGTCCCAAACGGAGCCGGACACCCAAACCATCACCCGCCGTGCCTTGCTGGCCGTGTTGCCCATGGTGCTGGAACAGGAGCTGAGCCCACGGCAGCGCACCTGCTGCGTGCTTTTTATGTAGACGGCAAAAGCCAAACGGGAAATTGCCCGGAGGCTGGGTCTGTCTCAAGCTACGGTCAGCTACCATATCCATGCAGCAAAGGCGGCAGCCAACCGGCTGCTGCACTACTGCCAAATTGCCGTGGCCAAGGCCAATGACTGCTGGCTGGAAGCAGAGAACAACGGGCTCTGATCCCTCTATCTGCACAGACGATACAGCAGCGGCAAGTCTGTGAACGCCCAGGGCGTTACCGCCGCCAACACCTGAAAAGCGCACCTGCACACGGTGCGCCGCAAAAGAAGAAGAGCGCACCTCAGTTCATCCTATGAGGTGCGCTATATTTTGTGTGTATTTTATGTATACATCAGAATGGCGAATCAGGAAAAAGACGGCATAGAGCACCACCTGATGGCCCATATAGACCCACAAACTGTTGCGCCCCAGCCAGCACAGCACCCGGCTGTGGCGGCGGTAAAAAGGCGCCGGCAGACGGCCGTCCCGCACATAGGCCCCGGCAAAGGCTCCCAACAGAAATAAAAGAACCAAGGGATCAAAGCAAAATAGTCGGCGGACCGGAAGCTACTGTTAAAAAAGCCCAAGGGCATCAGCCAGTTGGTACGAAACAGCGCCGCAGGCAAATGCACCAAACCAAAGACCATGGTATGCTCCGGCTCACCTATCCCATAAGTCCAAAAAGAACAGCAAACCGCAAACAACGACATGCCCAACAGGCGAAATCTTCTTCATCACCGGCAGCAGCAGACCGGTGAGGATCATGCAGCAGCCCAGGCAGGAAAGAATACCAAAGTAGATCTTCGCACCGGTCATGCCCATCAGCGGCAGCACCCAAACGGTAACCCCGGTGATCACCAAACCGCAGCCCAGCACCACTGCGCCTCGGCGTACCGGATTACGGGACAGGCGGGAGCAAATGCCGGATATCAGAATAAACAGCCCCCAAAAGATAGGCTGCACGGTACACAGAGCGTCAAACACCCGGTAGCCCCAGGACAGCTGCAACACATCGCCCACATCCAAAAAGGCGTGGTGCACCACCATACAGAGAATGGCAAAGCCCCGCAGCTCGTCCAGCAAATAAATACGGGGACGGGCAGATTTGGGCTGTTTTTTGGCGTTTTTGTCTCACCGGAGTACCTCCTGTTCCAAGGCTTTGGGTTATTTTACCACAAAAGCGGCGGTTTGTACACGCAATTTTTGACACACCGTGGCAAAGAATTGCGCTTTTATAATTGTATATGAAATGGAAGTGTGCTATAATACGGTGAAGTCTTAAAATACAGAAACGGCGATCCGCCGAGAGGAGCATGTATATGAAAACCGCTGTGGGCGAAGTGCAGGGCGAAGCCCTGACCCTTGTAAACACCACCAACACTGCCATTGCCGCCGAGTCCGGCTCGCTGCCGGTACTGGGCACCCCCTTTATGCTGGCCCTGATGGAAAAGGCCACCTGCGAGGCGGTGGCAGACCTGCTGGAGAACGATGAAACCACCGTGGGCACGGCCATGAACATTACCCACATCAAGGCCAGTGCCATCGGCGAGGTAATCACCGCCAAGGCTATACTGACAGGAGGTGGACGGGCGCAAGCTCACCTTCCATGTAACCGCCCGCAACGACAAAAATGAGCTGGTGGGCAGCGGCACCGTAGAGCGCTTTGTGGTACTGGCGGAAAAATTCTTAAGAAAGGTCGAGGGAAAATGAGATTTTCTGCGGTAATCTTTGACTTTGACGGTACGCTGTGCGACACCGGTCCGGGCATTATGAACAGCGCCGCCTATGCGCTGGAGGCTTACGGCTTTGAAGTGCCCCGGGAGCCGGGCGCCCTGCGCTGCTTTATCGGGCCGCCACTGCTGGTGACCTTTCAGGAGCAATTCGGCGCAGATGCAGCCACAGCCCAAGCGCTGGTACAAAAATACAGAGAGCGCTACAACGGTGCCATTCTCAATGAGAGCATGCTTTACCGGGGTATTGTGACCTTGCTGGAGAACTTAAAAGCGGCAGGCATACGCATTGGCATCGCCTCCTCCAAGCCCAAGCGCTACATTGACCAGCTGCTGGCACACTTTACCATTGACAAATTCTTTGACGCAGTGTGCGGCGTGGATTTTAAGACCGACTGCGAAAGCAAGGCCAGCATTATCGCCCGTTGCCTGCAAGAGCTGGGGGCCGCCCCGGAAAAGGCACTGATGGTAGGCGACAAAAGCTACGACATCAACGGCGGCAAAGCCAACGGTTTAAAGACCGTGGGCGTAAACTGGGGCTACGGCAGCAAGTTTGAATTTATTGAAGCCGGCGCCGATTTTCAAGCGGAGAAGCCCATGGACATTGAAGCCATTGCGCTGGGCTTTTTTGAGCAAACGGAGGAATACGGCGGCATTTTATAACGGCCGCATTCTTACCCTTCACTGCGACACGGTGACTATGGTGGACGGCGCGGAGGAAAAGCGGGAGGTTATCGACCACCCAGGCGGCGTGGCCGTAGCCGGACTGACGGAAAACAACGAACTGCTGCTGGTGCGCCAGTTCCGCTATCCTTACAAAGAGATTTTGCTGGAGATCCCCGCCGGCAAGCTGGAAAAGGGCGAGGATCCCTTTGAAGCAGGCAAGCGGGAGTTCAAAGAGGAATGCGGCGCAACGGCAGACAACTACTTCTCCCTGGGAGAGGTGTACCCCTCCCCCGGTTACTGCGGCGAGATCATTCACCTGTACGGCGCTGCCGGGCTGCACTTTGGGCAGCAGCATTTAGATGAGGGCGAGTACCTGGATGTGGTGCGCATGCCTCTGGACGAAGCGGTGCGCCGGGTAATGACCGGTGAGATCAAAGACGCCAAACCGCCATCGCCATTTTGAAATTAAGGAACGAATCAATCCATGATCTATTTAGACAACGCAGCCACCACCCGACCCTGCCCGGCCTGTGTGGCGGCCGTGAGCAGCATGCTCACCGACCACTTTGCCAATCCCTCCAGCCTGCACGGTCCGGGGATTGACGCCATGAAAGAGATCATCGCCGCCCGCAGCGCGTTGGCAGACGCTCTTGGGGTGGAGCGAGACACGCTGACTTTCACCTCCGGCGGCACAGAGGCCAACAACCTGGCTCTGTTCGGTGCAGCCTATGCCAACCGGCGGCGGGGCAAGCGCATTGTGACCACCGCCATAGAGCACGAGAGCATTATACAAACCGCCGACCAGTTGGAGGCAGAGGGCTTTGAGGTCATTCGCCTGCAACCGGACAAAACCGGCAATATTACAAAACAGCAGATTGAAAGCGCCATCACTCCGGACACCATTCTGGTCTCCGTCATGCGCATCAACAACGAAGTGGGCAGCATTCTGCCGGTGGAGTGCATTCGCCGGGCGGTACAAAAGGCCGGCGCACCGGCGCTGATCCATACCGACTGTGTGCAGACCTTTGGCAAGGTGCCCCTGCGGCCGGATAAGTTGGGGGTAGACCTGATGACCGTCACCGCCCACAAGATCCACGGTCCAAGGGGGTAGGCGCTCTGTATGTGCGCAAGGGCGTGCGTATTCTGCCCCGCACCTTGGCGGCGAGCCAGGAGAA
>ENA-OQAL01000136-OQAL01000136.1-human-gut-metagenome-genome-assembly--contig:-NODE-136-length-18560-cov-3.513047_pt1 | contig 18560 bp, 29 predicted proteins | sample MGYA00242491_ERZ504519 | MGnify/ENA primary metagenome ERZ504519 (study PRJEB26092, sample SAMD00036260) | human gut metagenome | host: Homo sapiens | study: EMG produced TPA metagenomics assembly of... | reverse complement strand
CAATTTTATCTCCTTACCGCAGTGAGGACAGTGTATAACTCCCTCTTTGGGTTTATCAAAGAGTTCTGTTACTGGCACACCTAAAGCGGTGGCAATCTGTTCTAATCTCTTTAATGGTGGGTTTCCATTATCTCCCATAGCGATACTTAACCCAGTTTCAGTCATACCGATTTTAGAAGCCAGTTCTTTTGCGGTAATTCCTTTTTCTCGCAACAATTCTTTTAATTCTCATTTAAATTTAGTTTTTATAGCACAAAAATATCTACTATTTAAATAATAAGCAAATAATTTAAATATCAATTTTATATTTAGATTTTATTAACTATGAAAGCTTGTTCTATAATTTAAATATCAATTATATTTGCAGCATAAAATTTAAACAGCATTTAAAGAACTAATAAATATAAGAACTATGGCAACAGAAAAGAGAAACCTATTAAAAGAGATTATGAACCTTGCTTGGTCATTTGTACGCAAGAACGGTTATTCAATGAGTGAAGCATTGAAATGCGCTTGGACTAATATCAAACTTCGTGCATTGCTTCATAAGAAGGTGGTTGAGTTCTATTTCAAGAAAACAGACGGCACACTGCGTCAGGCTTTCGGTACTTTAATGAGTGGCAGAATACCAGAGACAAAGGGTACAAAGAAAACAGCAGATAACTGCCAGGTGTATTTCGATTGTGAAAAAGAAGAATGGCGTTGTTTCAAAAAATGCAACCTTATAAAGATAGCTTAGTATTAACATTTAAAAGAATATGACTTATGAGAATTATAGACTTTAATCCTGAATTGCACAAGATAACATTTACTAACAAACAAGAAACAGTAATAACTGAATCAAACATTATGTTATTAAAACGAATGTTCAACAACCCCGAAAAATACCAGTATTACATGAAAACACTTTGGCTGTTGCGTTCTCTGAGTGAAAAGAAATGTTGTAAAGATGGCATGATAGACTCTAATGATGAAGTTTACCCGATATTTAGGCTTGCAAATGAACTTATTGGTAGTCTGCTACGAGAAGACACCTTTTTTGACTGCGAAGGTAATCTTATGCAAGGCTTTAATCCAAACATGATGAAAACTGCAATGTAAATCCCTCACACGATTTATTTTGAAACAATCAGCCAAATGTTTGTTCTGATTACGGCAATTTTTAGGATAAACATTTGGCGGTTGGTAATTTTGCCATAGAATGAAATGCGCTTCGTGGCAGTTGCGCTGCAAAGATATTCAAGGCATTTCTTTCAAGGGGTAAACTGCCACTTTAGACCTCTTTTAAGATTTGCCTTTTTATATGTCAGGCGTGACAGGTCAAGGCAAGACATTCAGGTGTGCATGGGTTCAAATCCCAGCTTGCTACTACGGTCAAAATAAAATCCTCATTGATGAATTGACCGGCCATCAATGAGGATATGTTTAATTCAGGTTTACAGCGTATGAACAAAGAAACCATAAATGAATCCCAATTCATACGGTACAAAGATAAGCAAATTTCTTATTGTACCTACAATGGCAGGATATATATTTCTTGCAAGGGGCTTAATTCTGATGTCGGGATAAGCATAAGCGAATGGAAATCAAAGAACATGTTGCAAATAAAAAACGTATGCAGCCGAAAACGGATTGAAACTAAGAGAAATCATGTATTTCGGCCAGTATCTAGAAATCGGGATAGCTTTGATGTATTTCGCAAACAATAAAGAATTGACAGAGTGTGTAAAGAGTCAGATTGGTAACTTAAATTCAAAAAATATGAATGAGATACAGGTTTTACAGAGAACAACTTTATTAGGTAAAGAACTTACCGTTTACGGCAATGCAGAGAATCCGTTGTTTCTTGCTAAAGATGTAGCAGAGTGGATTGAATACGATGTAAGCAGCCTTAATAAACTCGTAAATACAGTAGACGAAGATGAAAGGCTGGTCGGAACATTATTCCGGTCAGGTCAGAACCGTCAAGTCTGGATGCTGACAGAGAGCGGTTTATATGAAGTCCTGATGCAAAGCCGCAAGCCAATAGCCAAACAGTTCAAGAAAGGCGTAAAAGCCATACTGAAAGAAATCCGAACTAAAGGCGGTTATATGGCAGTAAAATCGGATGATACGCCAGAAGAAATCATGGCAAAAGCCATCCTGTTAGCAAACTCAACCATCGAAAGGCAGAAAGAACGAATATCTGTACTTGAAACCGAAAAGAATCTGGTAGAAGAACAGAACAGACTGATGGCGCCAAAAGCTGCCTACTTCGACAATGTCCTTCAAAGCGAAGGATTGATAACAACAAATATCATAGCCAACGAACTTGGCATGAGTGCCAAAAAGCTGTACAAGATATTAAAAGATTTAGGCGTATTGTACAACCAGAATGGGGTTTACATGCTTTATGCCAAATACAGGGGATTAGGTTATGACAAGTACAGGACACACACCTATACAAGTGATACCACTGGTATGCAGGTTGCAAAGCAATACTTGTGTTGGACGCAACTTGGTAGAAAGTTTATACTTGATTTAGTAAACAGTAAATCGGCAGCTTAAAAACCGTTCATACACACGCATTAAGTTGGCGTGTGTATAAAATGAAACAATTGGCATATTGTTTCGTATGTACTAGCAATTTATTCTGTTTTGAGGTAAGTATATACTATTTTTGAATTAGTAAAATATTAATAATCAAATGAAAACAATCAAATATAATGGCCAAGAAGTAGAAGCCTACTCGCTGATAATGACGAAGGCTAATGCTTTGGATATTCTCAATGGCAAGAAAGTTATAGAAGCTCGTAAGCTAAGTTCTAAATACGAAAAGATGTTTACAAATTTCAAGCAACTTGAAGAAAACGAGAGATTGAGAAAAGAAGGACGTGAAAATGAGTGCCAGCCTATTCTGCGTACTGATATAGAAGCATTCATTTTTTATAGCACAGGTGCCCCGTGGTTTCTTGATGTGGCGATAGATGAATCGGTATTGGCGAGGTTACTGAAGAAGGTATAAAGTTCATGCAAGAAGAATTTGGCTTTCATGAGTTTGATGAGCAGTTAGAAGAGTTCAAGAAGAATCCACCCGAAGAAACGCCGTTATTCTACTACTTGCATATTTGTGAAATAATCAATCATGATGGATTGAAATAAAAAAGGTCAAGCCGCTTTATGCGGCTTTGTCTGCATATAGGTAAAAGATTGCGTAAACTTAAAAAAAAGTGATTATGGCAGAAGTTTATGCAACAGCTTCAGACGGTAGAACGTACCGAACAAGAGCTGATTATGAAGCTGGACGTTTCAATCAATGGGCACAAACGCTGCTCAGAGAGCGAGAATCAACAGAGCAGTTGGCGGTAGAGTTGTTTAATCATGAAGAAGGCTATAAGCATAATTAAACAAGTCTCAGAGCTGACAGATAGGGTTATATTGTTTCACTCAGCATCGGGTAAAGATAGTATAGCCCTTTTGGACCTTATGTCGCCCTATTTTAAAGAAATTGTATGCGTCTATATGTATGTTGTCAAGGATTTGCAGCATATAAGCAGGTACATCAACTACACCTGCAAGAAATATGATAATGTGAAGTTCATACAAGTGCCTCACTTTGCGGTATATTCATATCGTAAGAGTGGTTATATGGGTTGTATAAAGAACGAAAAGCAGAGGCAGTACAGTATGGCGCAGCTTACAGAGATAGTCAGAGAAAAATATCATATAGACTGGGCATTTTTCGGGTTCAAACAATCCGACTCAATGAACAGGCGGTTGATGCTAAGGACGTACAAAGATGAAGCTATCAATGAAGCGCAAAAGAAATGTTATCCCCTATCAGCTTACAAGAATTTTGATATTCTGAACTATATCGAAAAGAAAAGTCTTATTAAGCCGGAGAAATACGGTAACAGCCAGTCGGCAGGAACGAATATAAGCGATATGAACTATCTTTTGTGGCTCAGAAGTAATTTCCCGGCAGACTTGAAAAAGGTTATAGAGGAATACCCTATGGTAGAACGATTGTTGTTTGAGCATGATTATGAAGGAACTGAAACAAAGTGAGACAAGAATAATAAAAAAACGTTCGCAGATAAATCTGAATCCGATAAACCCTAAGAGGCATTCGGATGAACGTATTAGACTGCAAAAGAAAAACCTGCAAAAAGTCGGTTTTCTTGGTGGTATTGTATGGAATGAATTAAGCGGAAACCTAATAGATGGGCACAGGCGTATCAAGGCTATGGATATGTATTACAAATACGATGGTACTTCTGATACAGACTATAAGGTAAAAGTGGAGGTTGTGAACCTTGACGAAAAAAAGAAAGGAACAGCTTACTTATATGGCAGTAGGAAACACCAAGCCTGATTTAGATTTGCTCGCGAGTTATTTGCCTGATATAGACTATTCCGAAGTCGGGTTGAGTCCTGATGAGTTGAATGATATACTTGCGATAAGTGAAGTTGATGCCAATTCCTTATCAGAGTCATTAGATGACTTGTTATTGCCAACAGACTTCATGGTATAAAAAATCCTATTCCTGAAGATGCTGCACTGCCATATGAAGAGAAGAAAGAACACATGAAAGCGGTAAAGCAACAAGTAAAAGAATCTGCATTTCAGCACAGGCAGGATGAAGATGCTTATATAATACTTTCATTTTCTTCTTTTGAGACAAAATCAGATTTTTGTGATTTGTTGGGTATCAGTACGGATGAAAAATTTGCCAAAGGAGAAGAGGTTTTGAAATTGATTGAGTAATCAAAATAAACAGATACGCGCGCATGGGAAAGAAGCCAGACATATCGAAATTCAGAGAGGTCCTTCATAAAACAGGTGGAAATCTCTCTAAGGTTGCTGCTGTATTCAATGTAACCCGAAAAACCGTGTATGATTGGGCCAGAGCAGACAGCCAGTTCAAAGATGCTATCACCGACGAAAGAGGTTCTCTGGTAGATGAATGCCTTGTATCTGCACGTGTACTTGCGCTTGGTATCCCTGAGAAAGATGAAAATGGGAACTTTATCGGATGGCGTGAACGTCCAGATGGGTATATGATTCGCTATTTACTTTCCACATTAGGAAGAAAAGAAGGTTTTGGAGACCGAGAAGACGAAGACGCAGACATTCCAAAGGATATTGACCACGGAATTTCTATCGACTCATGGATTAAAGACAAGCTGAAATGATTGTACCCCAAGCGATATATCATCCGTTATATACCGATAGCGAGAAGTTTATCATTCTCATTACCGGTGGCCGTGGATCGGGAAAGTCTTTCAACGCTTCTACCTTCATAGAGCGGCTGACGTTCGAGATGACTCCCACAGAGAAGATAGTCCACCAGATTCTTTATACCCGTTACACGATGGTATCTGCCGGGATGTCTATTATTCCTGAAATGATGGAAAAGATAGATTTGGATGGAACCACGAAGTATTTCAAGACCACCAAAACCGATATAGTAAACCGGATGACCGGCAGCCGTATCATGTTCCGTGGTATCAAAACCTCTTCAGGGAACCAGACGGCCAAGTTGAAATCAATTCAGGGTATCACCACCTTTGTCTGTGATGAAGCAGAGGAATGGACCAGTGAGGACGAGTTTGACAAGATTATGCTCTCCATCCGTAAAAAGGGAATCCAGAACCGGATTATCATCATCATGAATCCCTGTGACTCCAATCACTTCATCTACAAGAAATACATCGAGAATACTCACCGGCTGGTGGAGATTGACGGCGTCCAGGTACAGATTTCCACCCATCCGAATGTACTTCATATCCATACGACTTACTTCGACAATATAGAGAACCTTTCTCCTGAGTTCCTGAGAGAAGTCAAGGAAATGAAAGAGAAGAATCCGGAGAAGTACGCTCATGTGGTTATCGGTCGATGGGCGGACGTGGCCGAAGGTGCCGTGTTCAAGAAATGGGGTATTGTGGACGAGTTCCCCATGTGGTGCAAGAAAGTGGCTATTGGACAGGACTTTGGTTATACCAATGACCCATCGGCTTCTATCCGGTGTGGAATCATTGACAATGCGCTTTATCTGGATGAAGTGGATTATAGAACTGGATTACTTTCTGGGGATATTATAAAGACGCTACGCCCGTGGAATTTGAGAGTGATTGCCGACAGTGCGGACCCGCGACTCATCCAGGAGATTCATAACGGAGGGATTAAAATATACGCGGTAGAGAAAGGGCAAGGTTCTGTCAATGCCGGTATTGACAAGATGCAGGGAATGGAAATATTCATTACCAAGCGTTCTTATAACCTGCAAAGGGAGTTCAGAAATTATGTCTGGGCAAAAGATAAGGATGGAAACTACATCAACAAACCTGAAGACCATGATAATCATGGCATAGATGCTGCACGCTACTATGTGCTGGGAGAACTTCTCGGTAGAATTATGAAACCCAAAGACGTTTCAGGAATATTTGGACATTAAAACTTTGAGATATGACTATAGAAGAAATTTTAGCTATGCCGGAAGTAGAGAGAAAAATCTACTATCTGAAGAAAGGACGAAAGACCGAGCAACCAAACGCTCACGCTCTTTACAACGACTGGAATCCGAACAAGCACGAGATAGTGATAGATGAAGAGAAATACCCGAAAATCAAAATTACGACCCAGCCTGAGAAACGGATTACAGACCCTACAACCGGGAAAGAATATGTTGAGCCGGCGGCAAGGAAAGAAGTTGACCCGAACAGGATTGCTCTTCCTATCGAGCAGGACATCGTGAACATTCAGACTGCCTTCACCGTGGGAACAGAACCGGTCCTTGATTGCCAGCCGGACCAGTCGGAAGAAAGCCTTCTTTCCACATTGAAGCAGGTGTTCAAGAAAAACAAGTTGAAATACCAGAACAAGAAAGTAGTCCGGGCATGGCTGGCCGAGCAGGAAGTGGCCGAATACTGGTATGTGGTGAAGGATGACGGCTTCTGGGCAAAGCTCAAACGAAAGATTTCAGGAATCTTCGGCAAATCAAAACCTGAATACCGTCTGAAGAGTGCCATCTGTCTCCGTTCCGTGGCGACAAGCTCTACCCTTCTTCAATGACCAGGGGGATTTGGTGGCCCTGTCCCGTGAATACAAGAAGAAAGATCTGAATGACGTGGAGATTACCTGCTTCATGACCATTACCAAGGACATGGTTTATCAGTGGGAACTGACAAGCAACTGGACTGACAAAGGCTCATTTGCACATGGATTCAAGAAGATGCCGGTGATTTATATGTACCGTCCGGAAGCGTACTGTGAAAAGATAAAGAGCCTCCGTGTAAGACTGGAGAAGCTTCTCTCAAACTATGCAGACTGTATCGACTACCACTTCTTCCCTATCCTCATGCTTTTTGGTAACGTGGAGAATTTCTCAGGTGAGTTCAAGAACCGTGTTGTCGAGTTGACCGGCCAGGGAGCAAATGCCCAGTATCTTACCTGGTCACAGGTACCTGATACTGTCAAGTTCGAGGTAGAAACCTTGCTGAGCCAGATATATGGACTGACCAATACACCCAGAATCTCTTTTGACTCCCTGAAAGGTACAGGAAACGCCGTTTCCGGTGTGACTTTCGATTATGTGTTTATGTCCACCCACCTTAACGTAGAAAATCTGAACGAGATCGTCGGCGAGTTCATGCAACGACGTGTAAATTTCCTTGTCTCCGCGTTGGGTTCCGTGAATTCCACCCTTGAAGAAGCCTCCGAAACCATCGATGTGGATGTGCAGATGCAGCCGTATAAGCTGGAGGACATCAAAGACAAGATAGACACAGCTATCAAGGCCAAGGACGGTGAAATCTGGTCTCAACAGCGGGCCATTACCTTTGTGGGGAACGTGGATGCAGTTCTGGATGAGATTGAAGCCATCAAGGAAGAGCAATCTGAGAAACAGAAGAACGACATCGAGAAGCAGAAACAGCTTTCCTCTCTTAAAAGTTCCAGCAGTAAATCTGAAGAATAGAACAACCCAGTCAGAATATTTACGGGGATAATACAAAACAGAATGATATAAATCTAAAATATTGACTATTTGAGTAGCGGTATCTTTCGAGGTATCGCTATTTCCTTTATCATAGTAAAAACATGAATACTTCTTTGTAATTATTCGTTATTTTACTATATTTGCATCGTAATTAAGTCTTAAAACGCTATGAGCTACAAATCAGTTAAAGACGTTGTAACGCTGCTTACTGAAAATGGCTTTTGGTTCGTGAGGCAGAAAGGCAGTCACATGGTTTACACTGATGGTAGCCATGTAGTGATTGTACCCGACCACGGCAAGAAAGGCGTTGAGAAAGGCACTTATTACAACATTCTGAGGCAAGCGGGGCTAAAATAGCCCCCGCCTCTTTTGTTTAACGATAAAAAGGAGGTCAGTATGAAAACCGTAGAAGTGATTGTAGAACATGCTGGAAATAATCTTAGTGCCTATATTGAAGGTGCTCCGGTGATTACTGTCGGTAACGACGTGAAGGAAATCGAGAAGAACATGAAGGAAGCTGTTGAACTTTACCTGGAGTCATGCAAGGAGATGAACATCGCTCCAGTGGAAATTTTGCAGGGAGAGTTCACATTGAAGTTCAAGATAGATGCTGCCACCTTCATCAACTATTACAGCAGTATTTTCACAAAGGCCGCTTTGAGCCGGATCACCGGAATCAATGAGCGCCAGTTATGGCATTATGCGGCTGGAGTACACAAACCCCGTAAACAGCAGTTGGAGAAGATTCAGAAAGGTATTAACGCGCTGACAGAGGAACTGGCAGCTATAAATTTGTTATGATTATTAATTAAATATAATGGAGGATAGTACAATGAAAGCAAAAGATGTAAATCCAAGTAATTTTAAGGTTGAGAATGTTGTATTTGAAAATGATGATTTTTCTATAGCGATAGGTATTTGGGAAAATGGGGAAAGAAGAATGGCAATGAGATGGAATGGTTATGGAGATGATCCTGGATACCCTAAATTATTTAAAAACCCAGTCTGGTTCATCGTTGATGACTCTTTAATATTACCTTTTCTGAATGCTTTAAGGAACGTAAAAGATTCTGACAAAAAAGAAATAGAAGCAGCTATATTGAAATTTTAAAAGTATAATTGGATGATGATCTAGCGTGATTATTTAGGTAGTCACGCTTTCTTTTACCTAAAACGAACATTTCCCTAATTGTTTCGTATCGTTAGCCTTTAAATTTCCCCTTCCCTTTCTCTATAAGTAAATTTACCGTATGAAATTATTAATCAAACTCATACGGTATGACAATCTTTGAACAAATCTTGGCAGGACTGCAACAGAAATTCGCTGGGGTGGACACTGCCACACTCACCCGTATCGCCACAAAGAAGGCAGAGGGTGTAACGGACGAAACGAAGGTGACCTCCATCGTTGAGGGTATCTCATTTCAGGACGTGATGCAAAACTATGGTGATTTCCGTGCAGGCAGGCGCAGACTTCCGCTGTTTCAAACTACGAGAAGAAGCATGGACTGAAAGACGGGAAACCAATCGAGAATCCGAAACCAGAACCACCGAAACCAAACGACCCTCCAAGCCGCAGGAGACAGACATCGCAAAGATGATTGCCGATGGCATTGCCGCCGGTATCAAGCCGTTTGCCGACAAGCTGGCCAAAATGGAGGAAAATGAAGCGCAGGCGCAGCGCAATTCTCAGATTTCAGCAGTGGCGAAGAAGTACGGTATTCCCGAATTTATGCTGAAAGACCGCAACATTCCTGAGAACACGGACTTGGATACTTATTTCAAGGACATGAAGCAGGATATGTCTAACAACGGGTTTCAGTTCTCCAAAGCTCCTGAGACTGCCGAACAGAAGCAGGAGAAAGAAGCGAGTGAGTTCGCCAAAATGATTGAGGCGGACACAAAATCTATTGTCGAACAACAAACAAGTAATTTATGTCAGCAGGATTTAAGTACAACATGGAGCCTGAACCGTCCATCGAGGAACGCTATGATGTTTCTACCGGAGTAAGACGCAGAGGGCCTTACAAGCTGGATACGACCAACCTTGTCGCTGGTTCATTTCTTCCATCCTTCACTCCCATTGCCGCCGACTTAGTAAAGAAAACCGCTCAGGTGGCCATCCGTGTAGAAGTCTATGAAAAGTTTACCACCGGTTCCAATACCACTTTGAAGATCAAGAAAAACTCTTTGGCTTATGTGGGTATGCATCTGGGTAATGGTTCTCATGGAGCTACCATCAACAGTATTGACAAATCAGACAAAGCTTTCGATAAGTTGACGCTGTCTGCCGACTTTGGCGAAACATTGGAAGCTGGTACTGTACTCTATGAAGCTACAGCGGTAAGCGGCACAACTCCGAAAGTCATTGCTAACTCAGCCTTGTACGGAAGAGTACAAGTAGAAGAAGGCATTGTATTAGTTGCTCTTTTGATGCGAGCATTCGAGATTGAGCCTACCAAATTGGTTATGCCTTTCTCTGACATTGACAAGGCCAACATGCCGCATTTCCAGTTCAACGCTCCTGACGTTACTCAAGGTGGAAAGGCTGTAGTTGCCAAAGCGTCTTCCAGTCAAGATGGCTTGATGAGTAAAGAAGACAAAGCTAAATTGGATGGTATCGCATCCCAAGCCAACAAATTCACTTTGTCTGCAGCAACATCTTCTGCTCTCGGAGGTGTAAAGCAAGGTGTTAAAGTAGATGATGCTACTGGGCAGGAAGATGCACATACAAAATTGAATGCCCTTCTGGCATCTTTGAGAACAGCAGGTGTAATTGCAAGCAAATAAAGAAAGGAGGTAAAACATGATGCTAACTATTCATACTCTGTTTAACGACCCCAACATCGTTAACGCCGTTATTCAGCGTGTCCTTCAGACTCGTAAGGATACAATCTACTGGCAGCAGTATCTTGATTTCCGTAGAACGACTACCCGTGTATTCAAGGACTACATCGGTCAGGTTACTGGAGTGATGGCCGGTTCTATCAACTCTCGTTATGGTGAGAAGCCTATCCGTGAACGCCGGAATATCGGCTCAGGATATGGTGAAATCGCTTATCTTGGCGATGCTTACCAGATTTCCATTGACCGCCTGTCCGAACTTCAGGACTTGATTGACAAGTTCAATGCAGCTAAACCTGCCGACCAGGTAGCAGCCATGCAGGAAATCGTGAACTTCATCTATGATGATTACCGTCAGGTACTTTTGGCAGCCCACAAGCGCATGGATATTATTGTAGGTTCACTTCTGATGACCGGAGAAGCAACAGTCAAGAATAAGGATGACAATGCCGGAGGCGTTGACCTTCTTAACATTGAATTGCCGTTCAAGTTCATCAAGCCTGATACTGGTGCGAAGACGAACTTCATCACCTATTTGCAGCAGCAGATTAATGCACTGAAAGCGGACTACGGTAATTTCCAGAAGATGATTATGTCACGAGGAACTTTCGTGAAGAATATCATCGGGTCGGCTGAGTTTGGTGACAAGTTCAAGATGCAGCTTACAGGAAATGAGATGTATCTTTCAACCGGGTTGATTACATCTCAACTGGCTTCCCAAGTGTTCACTGGCATCGGGCTTCCGGCCATTGAAATCAAGGAAGATTACGTAAAAGACCAGACCGGAAAGAACGTGCAGATTTACGCCGACGACCGTATCACCTTGCTTCCGCAGGATAAGGTCGGTTATATGCGTTTCCACACTCCATACGAAGCAGTGGACGGCGTACCGGGACGTAACTACACCCAGGCAGACGGTGATATGCTTATTTCCGGTTACAAGGACAAGAACGGTCGTTATCTGGAATACACCGCAGAGTGGATTCCTCAGATTACGAACCCGAATCTGATTGTGAACTTTGATTTGTCAACCATGAACGCATGACAGTAAATGACTACATATCACAGAAGTTTCAGACCTTCGGCATCAACTTGTCGGAGGCTGACCTTTTGGAGATAAGTTTGTCTTCAGAAGTAAGCGGAGAGGATGAGATGGGCCCGTCAAACATCGGACTTGTTTCGGTGTCTATGGCGAAGTTTATCCCCTCTCTTCTACTTCGTGCTACTTCCATCAGCGAGAACGGTTTCTCTATGTCCTGGGACACCAAAGGCTTGAAGGAATACTACTCATTCTTGTGCAAGAAGTATGGCCTTGAAGACACACTGTCAGATAAACCTAAAGTCAGATTCCTATGATATTCGCGCCACATATATTACAAATCAAGGTTACTACTCCAATGGAAACAGACGAGTTCGGCCGGCCTATTCCCGGAACCGGTGGAGAAAGCTGGCAGGACGTATGTAAGTGCCGGTGTGATGATAACTCCACCAAGGAGTTTACTTCGGAGAACGGCGAGGTGTACCGACCGAACTATCACATAGTCTGTGAAAAGAAAACCTCCCTGAAGGCTGGCGATGAAGTCAGATGTATGGATGGCGATAATACCAGGGGAACTGGCAAGGTTTATACGGTAAAAAATACTAACTATTTTGGTTACTCAGAAATATGGCTGTAAAGTTTGATTTTTCGGACATGGATAGCTTTTTTAAACAAGGTTATGCCGAGGTGAAAGCCGTTAAGGAGAAGGTTGGTAAAGAGGCTGTCGATTACGCTGTAAAGAATGGAAGCTATCAGAATCATACCGGAACACTCCGTAAGTCAAACAAATACTCAGTTCAGGATGATGGACTGGAGTTGAGGAATGAAGCTGAATACGCTTCTTTCGTTGAATCCAAAGGTTACGAAGTCTTGACTGGTGCAGCCATATATGCTGAGAAACGATTAAAGGAGGAAATAAAATGATAGTTACCACCGACATAGCGAACATACTCTATCGTGATTGCCAGCCTTTTGAAATTGACATCGTTCCACACGGTAAGAAGCTGACGGGGCCGATGAAGTCCGAAAGGATTGTCATTCACTCTAAGAAGCAGCAACCGGAGACGTACTGGAAGAAGTCTTTCGTAGAAGTGAACCTTTGCGTTCCTGACTTGAAAGAAGGTGAAGCTAACACAATACGTCTGAACGAGCTGGAGAAACAGGCGCAAGAATTGTTTGACGGAGTGACCGGACGCTATGACGGAACAACCTATCATTATTCCATCGAGTCAATCGGAATTGAGGAAGACACATCCTTAAAGTGTCACTATGTGAATGTAAGAATTTTGTTTGAAGTTTTAAATGTGAAATAATATGGCAGAATCAAAGAAAATCACAGCTGTGAATATCAAGAAACTTTGGTATGGCGAGACAAATGCTATCACAGCAGATTTGACTGGGCAGGCTTTATATACTCTTTTACAAGGTGAAACCTTAAAAGAGGTGAAGAATATCCATCAGGATACATGGACACTTGAAGAAGCGGAAGCAAGCCGCACTAACTACAAGAACCAGCTTACCGGTCAGACTTATCGTAGTGATAAGGAAATGGGCGATGTAACCGTGAACTTCACCATTGGTGAGTACGACTATCCGACCAAGAAAGACCTCATGGGTGGTGATGTAATTAACACTGATAAGGGTTGGAAACGAGCAAGAGGCAAGGTAAACATTGAGAAGTTACTTGTCGCTTTGACTGACGATGACCAGTATTGTGTGATTCCCCGTGCTGACATCGGTGCACGTGAAGCCACAACAGACAAGGCTGTCGGTATTCCTGTAAGTGCGGTGGAACTGGAACCACAAAATGCAGAAGTTGCACCGGAATACTGGTTTGACTCATCTGAAGTAACAGCAGGTGCTTAATGCCTATCCAATAGGTAGAGATTGAATTCCATAACAGGGGTGGGCTTTATGGCTTCACCCCTTAATTTTTATCTTTTATCAGAATGAATCAAGGAGCAAAAATAGTAACTGAATCCATTATCGGAAGTGATTTCAGAACGGTGTTTGTCGCTGGGAAAGCCTACACGGTCTACCCTCCTACTATCAACAAACTGGCCGGAGCAATCTCCCATTTGTCAGGTGTACAAGAAGCAGACAATTTGAAAGAAGTTCTTCTCTCCCTGGGAGAAAGTGAGGCCTACAGCAGGGCTCTTTCCTGGCTGATAGCTGGTGACGAAAACTTGAGCGAAGAACTGGCAAAAGGAACATACGAAGAGAATGTGGACGCATTGGATGAAACACTCTCTATGATTGACTCAAAGGTTTTTCTCAAAGCTGTCAGCTTGGCGAGGAACGTAAGTCTGCTGGCAGCGAAACCGAGGTTGTAGGAAATGATACTCTCTTGGGACAGATTGCATCGTTCATGGAAAATCTGCATCTGTCATACCGGGAAGTGGTCTATGAGATACCATACAGGAATTTAGTATTAATGCAGCGTGACAAGCTCATACTGTAACCGGGACAAAAGTCACGAAGGTGAAAGGCAAGGATATGGCTTCACGCAGAAGAAGAAACAAGAAATAGATATGGCTCTATTAGAATGTTAAAAGCAACAGAAACGTTACTTTTTTACGTTACAAAGCTTGCTTAATAGTAACGAAAATGTTACCTTTGCATTGTCAATTAAAAGTTCTTTGATTTATGAAGTTTTCAGAGTTTTACAAAATTGATTGAGTCAGCAGGCTGGACAATCGAAAAGGGAAAGAAACATCACAAGTATGTTCATCCCGACTTTGACTACTTTATCCCTGTAGGCAGACATCCAGCCAAAGAGATACCTAAAGGTACTCTTGACAGCATGATGAAAAAGGCGGGGTTAAAGAAGTAAAAGAACAGCACCCACTTCGGTGGGTGCATTTAATTGACAAAACTTAAAATACACGATTATGAAGAAGATTCAGGCTATTATTGAAAAAGCAGATGATGGAGGAATTTCTATCTATTCTGAAGATGTAAACGGTGCGTATGGCTTTGGGCTTACAGAACAAGAAGCGAAAGAGGACTTTGTTTCTGTTTTAGAGGAACAGGCAGAATATTACAAAGAAAAACATGGTGAATTTCCAAGTTGGTATAAAGCTGGCTATTCTGTGGAGTATGTGTATGACTTAAGTGGATTTTTTGAAGCGTTCCCTTTTATTAATGCAAGTAAGTTTGCAAAGGAAATAGGTATAAATGAATCTGTAATGCGAAAGTATAAAGGAAAGATAATTACAGCATCAGAAAAGCAAAGAGCTATCATACAATCAAAATACAATGAGATACTTAAAAGAATGGCAAATGTCAAGTTTTGATATTCCAGCCGTGAGGCTCTGATATAAATTAAAGAACAAATTGACAATCGGGCGCATCATAATGGTGCGCCTTTTTTGTTCTATTCCGAGATGGAGTCTAATTATTCAAAAAATAGAAGTTAAAATTACACGACAATTTGCCAAGTTTGTTTCGTTTTTTGATTTTCAAAAAAGTCTGAATACTATTTGCTTATATCATAATTTTAAGCATTAATATTTAGATTTTTATTTATGGCAACACTCGTATTCCGTGTATCAAGTGACTGGGAACAGGTCGTAAAGCTAAGACAAGAATGTGAAAAGCTGGAAGCCCAACTCAAAAAGATGGACGTGAACAAATCTCCGGCAGCGGCAAGGGCTTTGGAAACCCAATTGGCATCTGCTCGCCAACAAATGATGGGGCTGGTAACCGAGGCGGCTAAAGTTGGAGCTACAATGGAGCGTGATTTCAAAAATGGAATTTACAGCGCTTCACAAACAGTAAACAACCTCTCTGCAAATATTACTTCACAAAGGGGTGTCATTAGGCAATTACAAAATGAGCTTACTTTATTGAAAGAGAAATACCGAGAAACTGTAAAGTCGGGTGGTAATACCAGCGGTATGTCGGAGCAGATAAAAGCTCAAACCGATAAGTTAAGGGAGCAGAAAGATATTTTGTTTGGACTTACTCAACAGCAGGCAGAAGCCCGTCTTTCAGTAAAGAGACTGAAGGATGAATATGCAGCTTTTAAGGAAGAAGCCGGCGAAACGGTCGAAGCAAATGAAAAGATGTCCGTTTCCTTAACCAAAGTACTTGGTATAATAGGTGGAGTAACTGCCTTGAAAAACTTTGTTACAGAACTTGTTAATGTACGAGGACAATTCCAGCAGCTTGAAATTGCTTTTTCAACCATGCTGAAAAGTAAGGAAAAAGCAGATAAACTGATGTCAGAGCTGGTGGATATTGCCGCAAAGACACCCTTCGACCTTCAAGGGGTGGCATCATCTGCCAAGCAAATGATTGCTTACGGCTCGTCAGCTGAGAATGTGGGTGATGAACTTGTCATGCTTGGTAATGTAGCCGCCGGTGTTGGCTCCCAGCTTAGTGAAATAGCCTATCTCTATGGCACATTAAGGACACAAGGGAGAGCCTATGCTGTCGATATTCGTCAGTTTGCAGGACGTGGTATTCCCATCTACGAGGAACTGGCAAAAGTGCTTGGTGTGACAAAAGATGAAGTTTCCGGTTTAGTAAAGGAAGGCAAGGTAGGATTTAAAGAAGTAGAACAGGCCTTCAAAAAATATGACTAGTGAATCAGGAATCTATTATAACCTGATGCAAGAACAGTCTAAGTCTCTTACAGGTCAGTTGAGTAACCTTGGAGATGCTTGGGATACAATGTTGAATGAGATTGGAAAAGATACTCAGGGAATTGCTTCTGCAGGTATTTCAGGATTGAAAGGTCTTATTGAGAACTATGAAACTGTTGGTAAGATTTTGATAGGACTGATTGCTACATACGGGACATATAAAACCGCTCTTATTGTAGTGCGAATAGCTCAGGATACATTAACGGCCAGAATGGAACTTGCAATCTTGGTTACCAAAGCTCAAATGATAGCACAAAAGGCTTTGAATACGGTTATGAAAGCTAACCCGTATGTACTGGCAGCTACGGTTCTTGCCGGGCTTGTTGCTACAATGTGGGCCTTTCATGACAGCACAACCGCATCGGAAAAGGCACAGCAAAAATTCAATGAAGAACAAAAGAATTTTGCGAATCAGGAAGAGGAACGCAAGAAAAAAATAGAAGAGCTGATACGCGTTATCCAAGATGAGACAGAAACCGAGTTTTCAAAGATAAAGGCCTATGAGGAACTACAAAGGTATTCTCCTGCACTTTCTTCTGCTTATACCCGTGAACAACTGGCTGTACTCAATCTTGCAGAAGCAAATAAAAGAACTGAATAAGGAACGAGACAAGAACAGTTATGAAAACATACTAAAAGAATATTCAACAATGGGGAGGAGAAAATAAAAATCATTAAAATGCTTCTTTAAAAAATGCGGGACAAGGTGCCCCATTAATCGCTTCACAAATAGAATCAGCAAAAGCAAATCTTAACAAGTGGAAATCAGCCTTGAGCGAATATAATCGACTGAAAAAGGAAACAGAGGAAAACTCGAAACCTGTTGAAGTCAAGCTGATGGAAGCAAGAAGTAATCGTGAGCAGATTATACGCGAATACAATATAGCAAGACAAATATTGCAGGAAGAGCAAGAAAAAATTAAGAATTTTCCTTTTGCAACAATTCCTATTGACGTTCAAATACGGTTCAATAATGCGCAAGCAGCGTTAAAAGGGATTGACGGCACCATATCTGGCCTGGAATCGCAAAGAGAAGCATCGGAAAAGACGTATCAGCAAGCATATAAAGAAGCAAAAGCTGTTTACGAAGCAAAATTAAAGGCCGTAGAGGATGCTAAAAAAGGCACTGAATCTGCTTATAAGAAAGCTGTAGAAGAGTTGGAAGCAGCAGAAAAATCATATAAATCGCTCGGTGGTGTAACAGGAGACACTCTGGCCAAACAAGAGAATAATGCGAAGAAAGATGCCGAGCGACAAAAGAAAGAGCAGCAACAGGTTGCAGAAGAACTCCTTCAGCTTCGCAGACAAATCAGCAGGAAGAAATCAACCTGATGGAAGAAGGTTCTGAAAAGAAGCGCAGACAGATTGAGCTGGATTACCAGCGAGAAATCGATGAAATTAGGAAACAGCGCAAAAAATGGGAAGATGCGCAAGGAGGAAAGCTTACGTCTGAACAGCGGGAAGTATTAGGAAGTCGTGCGTCTAATGCCATGACGTCGCGTGAAAAAGGTCTGGCCGAAATTACAGAAACTGAAAATCAAGCTGCAATCGAGGCCAACGAACGTTACCTGAAAAGCTACGGTACGTTCATGCAGAAACGTGATGCAATCATAGCCGAGTACACCCGTAAAATCTCGGAAGCCACTACCCAGGGAGACAAGGACATACTCCAGAAAGAAATGGATAAGGCACTCTCCTCCCTTGATCTTGAGAAGCTGAAACAGGGAATCAACTGGGAACTTATCTTCGGTGACTTGGACAAGGTATCCAAAAAGTCCCTGAACAAGGTAAAGCAGCAGCTTAGGGACTTCAAGAACTCCGAAGAATACAAGAATATGGCTGTTGACCAGAAGAAGGTCATTGACGAGGCTTTAAGCAACATCCAGTCAACCCTTATCGACAAAGGAGGATTGCTGGCCGACCTACCCAAACAGTTAAGCGAATTAGCCAAGCACAGGAAGAACTGTCACAAGCTCAGGAGGAATACAACGAAGCCATGAGAAGCGGAACAGATGAGCAGAAGGAAGCGGCCACGAAGAAACTGAA
>ENA-OQAL01000135-OQAL01000135.1-human-gut-metagenome-genome-assembly--contig:-NODE-135-length-18647-cov-2.462311_pt1 | contig 18647 bp, 22 predicted proteins | sample MGYA00242491_ERZ504519 | MGnify/ENA primary metagenome ERZ504519 (study PRJEB26092, sample SAMD00036260) | human gut metagenome | host: Homo sapiens | study: EMG produced TPA metagenomics assembly of... | reverse complement strand
ATAATGCAATCTTGTGAAAGTTATGTTAGTCGATATTTTTTCTATCGTTTTTCGATATGTACGATGACGTCCAACATATCTCAGAAAGGAATCATTATCATGCCGGAACCAGCCAACACTTCCCCATCGCAGACTTCGCAATCCCAACAATCATCGCCATTACCAGAAGCACAAGAAACCCAAGAAACACCAAAAACACAAGGGAGCCAGCCAACACATGAACCATCCGCGCATCAGGAGGAACAACCTTTGGCGAAACCCAAATCACGCGGGAAGAAATAGCGCAACGCCCCCTCAACAAACGCGCGGTCATCACCATTGGCGCTGCATTTCTCATCACTTTCGCATTCGACCGTCTGATCTGCAGCATACCTCCGACATGGCTTATCGGATATGAACTGCCGGTTTTCTGGATCATCTGTGCTCTTACCGTAACCGCGCTGCACTGGAAACCGCACGAAAACAAGTTCTTGTTTGGCTTGTTTGGGAAGCATCGTCGCCATTGGCGTGTGGAATACACTCGCTCAGTCGACCTGGTGCTATTCGAGAAATGACGAGTACGCGCTCACCACGCAATTCGTTCAACCGGCGTTGCTTATGCTGCACTGTCAGCTGGTCAACGGGCGTTACGATGTTCGCCGTCCACTTCAGGTTGCCTGGAATTGGCTTACCGGCTGGTTGCAGCAGCCGTTTATTCACATTCGCGATTTTGCGGAACCGTTTTCCGTCATATTCGCAAGATTTGCAGTCGCGTCGAAGCAACGTTCGAAAGTGCGCGAAATCGGCATTGCGCTACTGATTTCCACTCCATTGCTTCTGACGATCGTACCATTGCTCATCGGAGCCGATCAAATAGTTCAATATGAAGTGCTGAACGTTTTCAGTGATTTCAACCCGATGACGATCACTCTGCACATCATGTTCATCGTGTTGCCGTGGCCTTTGCTGTTCTCACTGCTTATTGGACTCGACGATGAACCCACTTCCACGCCTCCGGAGCAACGATTCTCCCTCAGCTCGGTAACTGCGTTCGTGGTATTGGCCGTGACTTTGACTGTGTACATGCTGTTTTGCATCGTACAGATCCGGTTCCTGTTCGCAGGATTGTTCACCGATGGTTCGATCGCACTGCCAGACGGATTGACCTATAGCGAATACGCACGCGGCGGATTCTTTCAACTGCTGGCAGTCACGGCCATTAATGTGACGCTATTTGGTTTGGCGATCGCACTCGCGCCACGTACGCGCATGCTCAACGCGGCACTGGTAGCATTGCTGGCGTTAACCGCCGTCATTCTAGCTTCGGCGGCGCTTCGGTTAGGACTGTACATCAACGCATACGGTTTGACTTGGCTGCGGTACCTTTCGGCGTCATTTATCGCCCTGCTTGCGATCGCGATTCTGCTATGCCTTATTCGCCTGAAAATACGACAACTGCCATTGGCTGCAACCATGACCGCACTGCTTATCGTATGGTACGTGGCGCTCGGCTTCAGCAACCCGAACCATATATGCGAAATCTACAATGCGGCTCATGGTATCGCAATGGCAATGGCGACAACACCGTATCAGTCGATGGTCTGACCAGCGCACTTTTTACGCAGGCTCTCGTGCATGATCACCATCAGCACCAGGAAAGCCAACATGTACAGAGGGAACCACAGCACACTGATATGCTGTGCGATCAAGCCGAATACCGGCGGCATGCACATCGAGCCGACGTATGCGCATGCCATTTGCATGCCGACGATCGCCTGCGATTTGTCTTCGCCGAAATATGCCGGCGTGGAATGAATGACGCACGGGTAGATCGGTGCGCAGCCAAGACCGACAATCATCAGTCCCATAATGGTGCCGATATTGCGAGGCAGCGGCAGCAACATGATGACGATACCGGTCAGCACCAGCGCCTGCCCCAGGCGAATCATGGCCGGATCATTAAACTTCATGGTCAGAAAACCACTCGCCAAGCGACCCACGGTGATGCCGATGCAGAACAGGCTGGCCCACATAGCCGCCGTGGTCTTATCGATGCCCTTGCCAAGCGCCATGTAGCTACTAGCCCACAGCATGGCCGTCTGCTCCAATGCGCAATAGCAGAAGAACATCACCAGGATTTCTTTGGCGCCACGAATGGCGAGCACACCTCGCACACCAAGCGGTTTGCGAGTTCATCATTGGCCGTTCCGTCGGATTCGCCGGAAACTTCGCCCGTCTTTACCTCGGAACGCTTCTTCCACAGTGGCAGACTGAAAATAAGAATGGCGGTGAGCACAACCTGCAGTATGGAGATATAACGGTAGCCCCACGACCATCCTTGGCCGGCGCCCAAGCGAATCCCATGATGTATGGGCCAGTCAACGCGCCAATGCCCCACATGGCGTGAAGCCAGCTCATGTGACGGCTCTCGTAGTGGATCGCCACATAGTTGTTGAGGGCCGCGTCAACGCCGCCCGCACCCAAGCCGTACGGAATGGCAAGCAGAATCAGCACCCAATAGTTAGGAGCAACGGAAAAGCCGAACAATGCCAACGCCGTCAACGCCACGGAAACCGCAGTGACCTTGCCCGCACCAAAACGCAAGGTCATACGATCGGAAAGCAACGCGGAAACAATGGTGCCAGCGGAAATCGTCATGGAAATGCCGCCAGCCCACGAAATGGGAGCACCCAAATCGACACTCATCGTCGGCCATGCGGCACCCAGTACCGCATCCGGCAGGCCAAGGCTGATGAACGCCACATAAATCACCGCAAGCAAAAGATTAACCACGCCCTACTCCTTCTTGATCGGTAGCCGCAGAAGACAATATCCGCCATTATTGTAAGCACATATAGCTACCAATCGGTAACTACTTGATTGCACTATCTACCGTAGAATCTTCAACCTTTACCACACGGAATCGCATACCATCTTCACTAAAAATACCCTCCGAACGTCTTGACGTAGCGGAAGGCGAGCTGACGACAACCTCGATCAGGTATCGATCTTCGAACGGTCGAAATCGTCGGCATTCTCAACGATGAACGCTTTACGCGGCGGCACGTCATCGCCCATCAGCAGACTGAAAATCTGACTGGCCTGTTCGGCGTCTTCCATACGGATACGACGCAGCATACGTGTGCGTGGATCCATAGTGGTGTCGGCCAGCTGGTCGGCGTCCATTTCACCCAGACCCTTATAGCGCTGAATGTCCTCGTTATAGCTGATGTGCTTCTTATCAAGATCAGCCAATTTGCCGGCCAGCTCATCGTCGGAATACGTGTAGATATACTCCCCCTTGTGAGCTCCGGTCAAGGCGATGCGGTGCAGCGGAGGCACGGCCGCATACACGTGACCGTACTCGATGAGCGGCCGCATGTAACGGTAGAACAAGGTGAGCAGCAGAATGCGGATGTGCGCGCCATCGACATCTGCATCGGTCATCATAATGACCTTGTTGTAACGTGCTTGCTCGATGTCGAAGCTCGCTCCGGAGCCAGCGCCGACCACCTGAATGATCGCCGCGCATTCCTTGTTCGACAGCATCTGCGACAACGACGCCTTCTGCACGTTGAGAATTTACCTCAATCGGCAGCAACGCCTGGAAACCGGAATTACGCGCGGCTTTGGCGGTGCCAAGTGCGGAATCGCCCTCCACGATGAACAGTTCGGCCACATCGTCATTGCCTGGCTGGCAATCAGACAGTTTCGGTGGCATGGATGCCGATTCGAGCGCGTTCTTGCGTCGCGTCACCTCTTTGGTCTTACGTGCTTGGATGCGGGCGTGCATTTCGCCGACGATCTTTTCAAGCACGCGGCCGGACTGTTCCTTATAGCCACGTTTGGAGCCGGTGATCATCTCGCCGAACTGCCTGTCGGTCATTTTGCTGACGATCGGCTTGACCTGCGCGGTGCCGAGCACATCCTTGGTCTGACCTTGGAACTGTGGTTCGGCGATACGCACAGTGACGACGGCAACCAGACCTGCCAGAATATCGTCACGTTCGACTTTCATGTTGGAATCTTTGAGATTCACTTTGAGCTTACGTGCATTGTCTTCGATGGCTTTGCGAATCTGCTTGGTCAGGCCCAACAGATAGCCATCCACATGGGTTCCACCGCCCGGGGTTTCCACCACATTGACGAAGCTGCGCATGGTGGTGTCGTATCCGTTGGTCCACCGCATGGCGATATCGACGGCACAATTTCTCGTAACCTTCTGCGCGTGCAGTTCACCGCCATCGCCAACGGCTTGGGTTTCCTCAACATAGGTGTCTTCGCCAGTGATACGCCAAATAGCGGAAACCGCTTCGCCTTTGGACAGGTAATCCACGAAATCCTTCACACCGCCGGTATGGCAGAATTCCTCGATACGGGAGTGGGTATACTTCGATCCCTGAGGTTGTGCCGCAACATCGGCTTCCTCGATCTGCTCCGCAGCTTCCTCGTGCCCGGCAGCGTCATGTTCAGATTCATCGCTTTCGGCAATTTCCTGCGGTTCATCACCTGCAGCATTTGCAATATCGTCGACTTCCAGCATTTCGTCGACTGATTCATCGCCGGTTTCCGGAATATTCTCATCGATAACAGTGATTTTCAAACCCGGCACCAGGAAGCTGGTCTGCCTGACGCGATCAATCAGCTGCTCGTAGCTGAATTCCGCGGTGTCGTTGAAAATCTCCGGATCAGCCCAATAACGAATGCGAGTTCCCGTGGTCTTCGGACTGACCTTGCCAATGATTTCAAGCTCAGTCGGACGGTTTTTACGCGTGCGTTTGAATGGCGCATCCGGAGATGGGTGCTCCGGATCAGCATCGGTATACACACCAGGATGACCCTGATGGAATGACATATGATGCGTCTTGCCGTCACGATCCACTTCCACGTCAAGACGGGAGCTCAACGCGTTCACCACTGACGAGCCCACGCCATGCAAACCGCCCGAGGCTCCGTACGAAGAGTTACCGAATTTCGCGCGGCATGCAATTTGGTCAACACCACTTCCACACCGGTAAGTTTGGTTTTCGGCTCGATGTCAACAGGGATACCGCGGCCGTTATCGGCCACTTCCACGGAACCGTCGCTGTGCAACGTCACAACGATATGATTGCAGACTCCCGCAAGAGCCTCATCGACGGAATTATCGATGATCTCCCACAGGCAGTGCATCAGACCTTGGCTATCGGTGGTGCCGATATACATGCCCGGGCGCTTGCGCACCGCGTCAAGACCTTCAAGCACGGTAAGACTACCTGCGCCGTAATTGTCCTTGTCTTTCGCCATTTTCCTCATTCTGACTTGCAGTTTTGCTTCGGTTTTCATCCATAAGAACGTCTTGTAGACGTAAGAAGTCGAGAAATTCGATATTCTTACCGAATTTCTCGACTTCATTCACCTCTTGTTTCAATCACTGATCAAGGAAGTCACGCAGCGTCTGCGAGCGAGACGGGTGACGCAACTTCGACATGGTCTTCGACTCGATCTGGCGAATACGCTCACGGGTAACGCCATACACGCGGCCAATGTCGTCGAGCGTCTTGGGCTGGCCATCTTCCAAGCCATAACGCATCTTGATCACGCCAGCCTCACGCGGAGACAACGTTTCAAGCACCTGCCTGAACTGCTCCTGCAACAGCGAGAAGGCAACCGCGTCGGACGGCGCGATGGCGTCGGTGTCTTCGATCAGATCGCCGAACTCGGAATCGCCATCCTCACCCAACGGCGTATGCAAGGAAATCGGCTCACGGCCGTACTTCTGCACTTCCTGCACCTTCTCGACAGGCATGTCGAGCTCGCGTGCAAGCTCATCCGGCGTGGGTTCGCGGCCAAGATCCTGCAGCATCTGACGCTGCACACGAGACAGCTTGTTGATCACTTCGACCATGTGCACCGGCACGCGAATGGTACGCGCCTGGTCAGCCATGGCTCGGGTGATGGCCTGACGAATCCACCACGTGGCATAGGTGGAGAACTTAAAGCCCTTCTTCCAGTCGAACTTCTCGACGGCGCGAATCAAACCGAGGTTGCCTTCCTGAATCAAATCCAAGAACAGCATGCCACGGCCGGTGTAACGCTTAGCCAACGAAACCACAAGTCGCAGATTGGCTTCCAGCAGGTGGTCCTTGGCACGTCTGCCATCGTTCGCAGCCCACTTGAGCTCACGCTTGCGCTTGAAGTCCATCTGGTCGGATTCGGTGTCCAGCAGGTGCTGGGCATACAGACCGGCTTCGATACGCTCGGACAGATCGACTTCCTGTTCCGCATTCAGCAGGCTCACACGACCGATCTGCTTCAGGTAATCCTTGACCGGATCAGCAGTCGCACCCGCCGCAATCACACGACGCTTCGGATTGCCGGATGGGGTCAGATTCTCATCATCATCGTCATCACGCACCACGAAAGCGCCCTTTTCCTTAGGCTCTTCCGGCTTTTTGCGTTCTTCCTCATCCTCGTCGTCATCATCTTCAGGTTCGGATTCCTCGTCGTCGTCGAGGTCATCCTCGTCATCCGAATCGACGTCATCGAGATCGGCGTCGAAATCGTCAAGATCGGCGTCGTCTACCTGAGCGTCCTCATCGTCAAGTGCATCATCCTCGAGCGACTCCTCCTTCTTGGCAGGGGCGCTCTTCTTCGCGGTAGTCTTGCGAGGGGTCTTCGTTGCGGTGGTTTTCTTCGCCGCACTCTTCTTCGTGGAGGCCTTGCGCGTGGCGGCTTTCTTCGTGGAGGTGGTCTTTTCGGTCAGATCAGCCTGTTCCATGCTTGCCGTCGTTTCCTTGGTGGCCAAACTTATCCTCCTATTGATCCTGCCTCGAAGCGTATACCACATGGACCCACTTCTGGCAAGGGCAAATCGTCAACTATGTGAGTTAACCATCTTGCAAGGACGATTATTCCCGCATAATGAGGCCTTCACGCGCAAGTCACGCCACTTTACGGCGTGTTGCCTTATGTTTCCGACGTCCAGGCAGGACCAATACGTCGTTCAACCGCCGAGCATACAATCGCCGCCAGCGAACATTGATCATCTATCGCGAGCGCGCTGATGGCTGATGCCATGGCTCCTTCCCGGCCCATCCACCACATGATGTAGCTGATCACGGCGAACGGCTGCGCCCGATATGTCTTCGGAATCATATCGATAATGTCGAACAGCATGTTGATCGCCTGATCGCAACGTTTCATATCGGGTCTGGCTAGGGGATCACGGAATGAATCGCTGAGCAGCTGTTCCAGACGCTGCGCATTACGAGACAGCTTGGGTCTTTCGGCGAAACTCATGAGAAAGTCTCGGTCGGCGTATCGTTCGTCAACGATGGCGGAAATGAGAAATACGTCACGAATGGACAGCATCCGATTGATGCCCACCGTAGTCCGCATGATCATATTCCGGTCAAGACCGCATTCGGCATGGAATTCGCCTTCCGAATGGGAAACGCTCTCGTCCGATGCCTGCGCAAGCGCGTCCATCCATATGAAAAGCGGTTCACGAATGAACGAACGCACTGTTTCGCCCACGCCGTCGGATCTGCAATCCCTTTCGAATCGGCTGATGGCTTCTTCCATTTCAGTCCCGGTGATGCGTCCGGTTTTGTTGGTTGTCATTATTCTGCCCTCCTTGGCATGGTCTATCGGCTTCCTCGCTCGCCGCTTATATGGCACTATGCCCGATGAGCCGATGCGATGCCGCTTTTTTCGAGGCCTGTGGTCGGAGGATGGCTTCTTCGGCGTTTTCGCAAAATGATTTCGGTACCGCAACTATTGCAATCATTGAGATTTGGTCTTGTCGAATGCCTGTGGATAACTGTTGGTATGACTAGCTCCTCCGATTTGGAACAGATTGAATCACGCATTGTTTCGTTGGTGAAGGATTTCGCATTCCTTCATGCGGACGATTCGGTTGCCTCCTCTTGCAGGCCTATTGCCGACATGGTCGCCAAGCAGGCGGTCACGTCAAGTGAGGGTGGCAAGCGGCTTCGCGCCTTGCTGACGTTGGATTCGTTCCGCGCATTCGCTTCGGAGGATGTGCGAGAACGTGATTTCGACGCGCTGCTTGATTTAGCGTGCGCGGTGGAAGTGTTCCAGACCGGTGCGCTGGTGCATGATGACATCATCGATGATTCCGATCTGCGCCGTGGCAAGCCGTCTGCGCATCGCGCATTCTCCACTGGTACGCATAGCGAGGCCATCGGCCATGGCTTGGGCATCATGCTCGGCGACATGTTGGCCACGGCAAGCGTGGACATCGCGGACAAGGCAGCTTCCAAGCTCACTCATGGTTCCGATGTGGTCGCGGCATTGCTCAACATGCACCGCGAGGTCGAAGTCGGTCAAGTACTCGATTTGGCCGTAGAGCTCAATCCGTTGGACGATCCAGACGAACTGGTGGAAGCTTCATTGAACGTATTCCGCTGGAAAACCGCCAGCTACACCACCATTGCCCCACTGGAATTCGGCATGCTTGCCGCGGGTATAGGCAAAGACGATGCGAGGAAGCAGGCATTGGCAGTCGGCTTGCCTCTTGGATTGGCCTTCCAGCTTGCAGACGATCTTCTGGATGTTGTCGGTTCGAGCAGCAATACGGGCAAGCCCGTTGGAGGAGATATCCGCGAAGGCAAGCGCACGGTGCTTCTAGCCGACGCCATCAACACGGCGAACGACACGCAGCGGCGAGAGCTCATCGACATGTGGGAGGCCGATTCGCGTTCCGAAACTCAAGTAAAACGCGCCATTGAACTATTTGAGCAAACAGGAGCCATCGAACGTTCCCGCGGTAGAATCGCGGATTTGTGGAATGAATCGAAAACAGCTATCGAAACATTGAGCCTTTCCGAATACCACGAGTCACTGCTCATCGAGGCCTGCTCACGTTTCGTGCCAAGTATTCACGTCCAAACACGCGCGTGACACGCGACCTGCGTGTTTTCCAACCAACATCCGGACAGGACGCGCGTTCGTTGCACAATCCGCAAACCTCTGCTTGTAGACTACAAGTGGGAACACGTTCGAACGTGAGTTGTTTTGAAGAAGGAACCGTAGCGATCAACCATGAGTGAAGCTCCACACGCCCCTGAAGGTCAGGTCATCGAGGGCCGGTATCGGGTCGTCAGCAGAATCGCCGATGGCGGCATGGCCACGGTGTACCAAGCGGTAGACGAACGTCTGGAGCGCACGGTCGCCATCAAAATCATGGCATACCCAGCTGGCGCAGGGACCGCACCGGGACCAGTTCGTGGAACGATTCCATCGTGAAGCCCGTTCGGCCGCGGCCATTGCCAATCCGCATATCGTGCAGGTGTATGACACCGGCGAATTCGACGGTCTCGATTATCTCGTCATGGAGTATGTTCACGGCGTGAACCTGCGTTACGAAATGAACCAGCAGGGTACGTTCAGCGTTCGAGAGACGTTACGCATTATTGGCGAGACATTGGATGGCCTCGCTTCCGCACATCGTGCGGGCGTGGTGCATCGCGACATCAAGCCGGAAAACATCTTGCTTAACGACCGTGGCCATGTGCAGATCACCGATTTCGGCTTGGCTAAAACGGTATCGCAGGCCACACTCTCCTCCACCGGCATACTGCTGGGAACAGCAGCATATCTAGCACCGGAAATGATTGAGAAGAATCAAGCCACACCTCAGGGGGATTTGTATTCCGTGGGCATCATGGCTTGGGAGATGCTCGCCGGCAACGTGCCATTCACTTCAGATAATCCAGTAACACTGGTATTCAAGCATGTTCACGAGGATGTGCCAAGCATTGCCACCGCTTGCAAAGGCATCAATGAAGGCGTGGCCGCATTCCTTGCCCATCTCACGGCTCGCGCGGTCGAAGCTCGTCCAGCAGACGCATCCGTTGCGTTAACCGAGCTGCAGCGTCTGCGATCGACGCTTGCGGTCAGCGATTGGCAGTATCGTCTTCCCCCGGTAGACGTCAGCGCTTCCGACAGTGCCGCACCCGCAAATAACGGTGCGCCAGCCAATGTCGGCAATCCTGTTCTTCCCGCTCCCCCGGCACCGCCGACGCAGCAATTCGATGATCGCACACGCAAGCTGGACAGGGTCAAGACGAACGCGACAACCGTCATGCCGGTGCAGCAACAGAACATCGATCCAGAAGCGACGACACGTTTCTCGCTGCCGGCAGACGGCATCGTCAATAGCCTTGACAATGCCGTCGACAGCGCTGCATCGCAATCCCCCATCCGTGCAAAGCAACGAATCCGGCAATACTCCAAACAGCAAATCCGCGAAAAAGCGTCGCACGCCGCTCATCGTCGCAGGCGTGGTGGCGCTGCTGCTTGCATGTGGCGCCGGCGGTTGGGCATGGTGGTACTATCAGGGCCCCGGCAGCTATTGGACCATGCCCCAGCCGGATGGTATGACATGCGACGCGTCCGCAGCATGCCCCATCACCAATGTGAAGTGGAGCGACTACGAGAGTCTGCTCAAGATTTCCGATATCGAATATGAGGTGTCGGAAGAGTATAGCGATTCCGTGGAGGAAGGCAATATCATCTCCACCGACCCGGCGAATGTCGGCGATCGCGGCAGCAAGCGTCGTAGCCAGAAAGTCAAGGTCGTGGTCTCCAAGGGAGTCCGGCAGGCGACGGTTCCCACCGATATTCTCGACGCGACCAGCGCATCCGGCAAGGATCCAATCAACGCACTGAAGAAGGCTGGATTCGATAATGTCGAGCAGACCGCGGCTTCTGATGACACGTATTCCATTGACGTGCCTCAAGGGGCGTTGCTGTCGTTAAGTGTGGATCCCGGCGCCACATTGCCGCATAATACGACGATCACCGTCACAGTGTCGCAGGGGCCAAAGCCAGTCACTATGCCCGATATCGTCGGCAAGACGAAGGACGAGGCACAGCAGGCGCTGGATGATCTTAGACTCACCACCAATTGGACGGAATCCTTCGACGACAAGATTCCACAGGGGCAGGTGATTTCCGCTTCCGTCAACAACGGTGATACGTTGCATTGGGGAGACAGCGTCGACGTGGTGGTTTCCAAAGGACCGGAAACCATAACCCTGCCGAATTATGTGGGGCAGAAAGCCTCTGACGCCAAAGCCGCATTGGAAAAACTCGGATTCACGGTCAAGGTAAGTTCGCAGCTCACGTTGGATTCCAATCAAGACAAGAAGGTCGCTTCGCAGGATCCGGTAGGTGGCACCGAAGTACGTATCCGAGACGAAAATGGAACCCCGACCACCATCACATTGAAAATGTATTCCTCACTGTTCTAAAAGTGCATTACCTGCTTTGCCAAACATCATGGTATAGGCATAAGGAAAGCCCCGGCTCGTGTATGAACCGCACCCCGATTGTTGGACTGAAGAAATTCAGATTCGATGATCGGAGGTGCGGTTCTTTCGTATGCGTGAGGATCGAAGGAGACGTACGACGACGGGTTCCGGCGCGAGGCGCTGGAACTCATCAAGGCCGGAGCCGGCGGGAACACGCTCGCCAGACGGCTTGCCATACCGGTGTATACCGCGAGAAACTGGATCAGGCTGTACAGGTCCGGCGGCGAGGAGGCGGTCATGGGAGGCAACGGCAGCAGACGCTACGACTGGGAGACGAAGGTCGCAGCCGCGCGCGACCACGTCGAGAACGGCATGACCAAGACGGAGGTCATGGCGAAGTACGCGATCGCGAGCATCGCGCCGTTGGAACGCTGGTGCCGCGAGTACCGGGCGGGAGGTCCGGAGGCGCTCGGGCCGAAGCCCAAGGGCAGGCCCAGAGGCTCGAAATCCAAACCGAAGCCCGAACCCACGCGCGAGCAGGAGCTCGCCGAACAGGTCGCCTATCTGAAGGCGAAGGTCGCGTACCTGGAAAAACTCCGGGCCCTGCGGGCGCAGAAGTCACGAGACGCGAGAGAAGCGCCGTCGTCCGACTGCTCGCAGGGCGGGGACACCGGCTCGACCACCTCCTCGAGATAGCCGGGCTGCCGCGATCCACGTACTACCATCACCTGTCGCGCCCGGCGCACGTGCCAGGCCGGACGTGGAGCCGATGGTACGGGAGATATGGGAGCGCACCCCGAACGGGTGCGGCCACCGGCAGGTGCGCATGTGCCTGGTCCACGAGTTCGGCACGCGCATATCCGCCAAAACCGTGCTCGGGGTCATGCGGCGCATGGGACTGAGATGCGCCATCCACTCCAGGAACCCGTGGAGGAGGTACAGCTCGTACAGGGGCGAGACGGGCGATCACGTGCATAACCTGCTCGAACGCGACTTCGACGCGGCCCGTCCGTTCTCCAAGCTCGGGACCGCGTCACCGAGTTCAAGGTCGCCGGCTCCAAGGCGTACCTCGCGCCCGTGTACGACATGGCCAGCAAGGAGATCGTCGCCCGGGACGTGAGCCGCAGTCCGGACCTCGGGCAGCAGAGGCGCCTGCTCGCCATGCTCGCGGAGCGCCTGCCCGCCGGCGCGGAGCCCATCCTGCACTCGGACATGGGATGGCAGTACCAGCACCAATGGTGGAGGGACGAGCTCGAACGCCTCGGCATCCGCCAGTCCATGAGCCGCAAGGGCAACTGCCTGGACAACGCCGCCACCGAGCAGGTCTTCGGCCACTTGAAGGACGAGTTCTACCGAGGCCGGGAGTTCGACTCGTACGAACAGTTCAAACGCGAACTGGAACGCCTACATCATCCATTGGAACACCAGACGGCGCCAGATACGACTCGAGGGACACACCCCGGAGGAGTTCCGGAGCATGTCCCTCGCGGTCTAGGGTTGTATCCTAATTAACAACGTCCAACAAACGGGGCGCAATTCAGTAGTGTCGTGTCGGGGCTTTTCTCTTTGGTTTCTCAGCTGTTCGCCTGTTCGGCGGCTTTCTGAGCCTTAAGCTGTTCCTTGACTTTCTGAGCGTATTCGTTCACGTATTCCTGACCGCTCATCTTCTGAATTTCCATGGTCACGCGATCAGTCAGCGTGCGCAAATCGTCGTGCGTGATCTGGTCGGCGGGCTTCTTCTCCACGGCAATCGGTTCGCCGTAGATCACTGTGGTCTTGCCCTTACCAGGAATAATCTGACCGGGCTTCTGCAACTCGCGAGATCCGATAATGGCGGACGGAACGATTGGGCATCCGGTTTCAAAAGCAAGTCGCGCAGCCCCGGTATGACCTTTATAGAGGCGACCGTCAGGGCTACGCGTGCCCTCAATATGAATGCCGAACAGGTGGCCGTCTTCGAGGATTTCACGCGCGTGGTTCAATGCGCCAAGCGATTTCGACCCACCGGAACGATCCACGGGGAACACGCCAACCGAAGTGAACCACCACTTCTTGAACTTGCCTTTGATGCCCTTGCCTTCGAAATACTCGGCTTTGCCCATGAAATGAATCATGCGCGGACAAGTCAGCGGCAACAGCGCGTCATCGATGACGGCAAGATGATTGGCTGCGATAATGGCACCGCCTTCGCGCGGAATGTTTTCAAGTCCCTTGGCAGTCGGTCCCATGCGGTGGATGGCGATCGGTCCCAGGCCTTTGACGAAAACCAGTAGAGCATTTTTCACGATCCTCCTAGCGGATGGCCATCCGCTTGATTACAGTTATCAGTATGACTGACCTCAACAATAGCAATGCCGATGAAGAACGCCCAAATGCCGCGCCGAATGGTGGCGAAGGGGCTTCTTCAAATGCGGACGATTTGGATGCCGCATGGGCTGAATTCGCAAGTTCGCATGCCGACGATTTGCAGGCCGTGGAGCATTCTCGTAGCGCGAAACGTTTTTTGAAAAGCATGCGCAGCGCCGTGAGAAGGAGGCGTTGCTTTCGATTCAGGATTTGGATCAGGGCACGTTCACTGATGACACTCCGCAAGGTCGTGGACCGCGCGATTTCACTGGTTCCAGCTGGTTGGACACCGATAGTGTAATGGATCGTTACGGTGATGATTTCACTCCTCCGAATCCCTCCATCGGTCATGTCAAGATATCGAAGTTGGTGTTTTGGGTGCTTTTGATCGCTGGTGTCGCCGGTATCATCGCATCTGCGTTCATGCCTGCTTTGGCTGGGATTTTGGGATCGATTTTCGGCGTGTGCGCGTTGATTGGCGCTGCAGGATTGATCGTACAGCACAAGGGACATACACAAACCCGCCGCGATGTTTTCGATGATGGAGCTCGCGTATAGCAACATATGGAGAAGACTGCATCAGCTACGTCTTTTGTGCTCTTCTCTGTGATATTTGTCGCTGCGATACGTATAAGGCGCGTGTCTCGTCGTTGAGTGTTTTGACGAGACACGCCTTATACGTTCTTATGATCTGCTATTTCGCCGAATATCAAGCTTTCTTGGACTGGGCGGCGGTGATCCACTGGTCAAGCAGTGCCGAGCCTTGCCTGAATCAACGGTTTTCTTCGGCAATGGCATAGGCCGCTTTGAATCGTTCAGTCAGGCTGGCATCAGCTGGCACCTGATGGCCGTCCGCAACAATCGCGGATGCCGCGTTGAGCAGGGCGGTAGTGCGGAAAGGAACGTCCTTGCCTGCAAGGAAGTCACGGAACAGCTGAGCGTTGAGCTCCGGCTCTCCACCCTTTAAGTCAGCCACCGTCACCTTGTCGAGACCAAGCTCCACAGTCGGATCGAATTCACTCTCAGTGACTTTGCCGTTGCTGAACTCCCAGATGGACACCGGACCAGTCGGAGCCATTTCGTCAAGTCCCTCGCTTGACGTGTACACCATGCCGGTCTGTCCATTAGCCGCATATACCGCAGCCATGATCGGGCTCATTGCGCGATTGGCACAGCCCACCGCCATGTGCTTCGGCGAGGCCGGATTGGTCAGAGGTCCAAGAACGTTGAATACGCATGGCATGCCGAGCGCCGCACGGACAGGTCCCACGAAGCGCATTGCCGGATGGAATGTGCGTGCGAAAGCGAATGCGATGCCGCATTCGTTGCCGACCTCAGCAACCTGTTCCGGTTCCAGATCGAGCGGCAGTCCCAGCGCCTCGAAGCAATCGGCAGTGCCGCACTTGGAAGAGGCTGCACGATTGCCGTGCTTCACGACTTTCGCTCCGGCTGCGGCAGCCACCACCGCGCCCATGGAAGACAGATTCACCGTCGCGGCACCGTCTCCACCGGTACCGACGATATCGGTGGTCTCACCGTCGATATCAAGTTTGATGGCATGGGAGACCATGGCCTTGGCCGCTCCACGCACCTCATCCGGAGTCAAGCCAAGCTGCTGCTGGGTTGCCAGAACCGCACCGACGGCCGCCGGATTAGCGTTGCCGTTCATGAGGTCATCGACGAACCACTCGGATTCCTCGGCACTCAGATGGTCCCCTCCGACCAGCTTGGTGAGGATCGACTTCCATGTGATTTCAGCCATGATGCCCTCCTTGACGCTTCAGCATGTCACGTTGTTGATACGATATCGCCGCCATTGTAACCGTTCTACATTTCATGGTTTTTCAACGTCCATATCACGAACAGGTAATTGCAGAAAAGCGCTCATCATAAACAACACAGACATTTTCAATATCTATCTTCCGCATATCGGGCAACGAGCATGAAACAAAAAGGCGGTCTGCGAAAAATCCGCAAACCGCCTTCATTATGCGCGAATCATCAGAGCATCACACGATATGTCACTGTTCGTTCTGTCCGTGGCACATCTTGTACTTACGACCGGAACCGCACGGGCACTGGGCGTTCTTGCCAGTTCCCGGGAAGGTGCGGCCATCCGCCCACGGAGAGCGCAATTCCTCGCTCTTCGGGCGCTTATTGGCAGGAACCTTGCCCTCAGCATGGCTGATCGGCTGCATGCCTACGATGCCAGGCTCATTCTTCTGTTCTTCGGCCAGTTCGTCGATGACGGTCTTCTCGGCCTCATCGTCGGTTTCCGGCTCGGCAGGAGCGGTTTCACCGGTCGGCTGCGCTTCGCTATCCAGGCCCATCACCGCTTCGGCTGCGTTCACGGCCTCTTCCTCATCGGATTCGGTTTCGGCGTCTTCGGTGGTGGCGACACGATCGATGTCACGTGGAACAGCAGCTGGATGGTCTCCTCCTTGATTGCTTCAATCATGGAGTTGTACATCTGATAGCCTTCGCGCTGGTATTCGACCAGCGGATCGCGCTGACCCATACCACGCAGACCGATGCCGTCCTTGAGATAATCCATCTCATACAGGTGTTCGCGCCACTTGCGGTCAAGAACCGCGAGCACGACACGACGTTCCAGCTGACGCAGACCCTCTTCACCAAGCTTGGCTTCGAAGTCGGCATACTGGTCCTTGCGTCGGAACGATAAGCTCCTGCAGGGCTACGATGGCCTTGTCTCCCTTGAGCTTGGAGACAGCGTCCTTGGCGGCTTCCGGATCGACGGCAATCGGGTACACGGCGTTCAGAGCTTGAACAGGCCTTCCCAATCCCAATCCTTCGGCTTGTCAGAACCCTTGTTGGCGCCCTTGATGTAGCTCAATACCGTATCGTCGATGAACTTGAGGATATCCTCGTGGATGTCTTCGCCCTTGAGCACAGCCTGACGCTCGGCGTAGATGACGGTGCGCTGCTTGTTCATCACGTCATCGTACTTGAGCACGTTCTTACGGATTTCGAAGTTGCGGGATTCCACGGCCTTCTGTGCGGTGCGCACGCCCTTGGAAACGCTCTTCGCTTCGATCGGCTCGCCTTCCGGCATGCCCTTGGCCATAACGCGGGCCACGAGCTGGGTGTTGAACAGACGCATCAGATCGTCTTCGAGCGACAGGTAGAACGGGACTCGCCCGGATCGCCCTGACCGTCCGGAACGGCCGCGCAGCTGGTTGTCGATACGACGGGATTCGTGACGCTCGGTACCAAGCACGTACAGGCCGCCGAGTTCAACGACCTCTTCATGCTCGTCCTTGACCTGCTCCTTGATTTCGGCCAAGGTGCCCGGCCAACGCTTCTCGTACTCGTCCGGAGTGTCATCCGGAGAATAGCCTTCGGACTTGAGCTTCGCATCGGCAAGGAACTCGACGTTGCCGCCGAGCATGATATCGGTACCACGGCCTGCCATGTTGGTAGCCACGGTGACGGCGCCCTTACGGCCCGCGACGGCCACGACGGCGGCTTCCTTGTCATGCTGCTTCGCGTTCAGCACCTGGTGGGGAATGTTGGCAACGTCAAGCAGGGACGACACGATTTCGGAGGATTCCACGGAAGCGGTACCCAGCAGCACCGGCTGGCCCTTCTTGTGGCGCTTGGCAACATCGCGCACGATGGCGGCAAGCTTCTCCTTCTTGGTACGGAAGATCAAATCGTCCTTGTCTTCGCGAATCATCGGCTTGTTGGTCGGAATCGGGAGCACGCCCAGCTTATAGGTGCCCATGAACTCCGCGGCCTCGGTTTCTGCGGTACCGGTCATGCCCGACAGCTTGTCGTACATGCGGAAGTAGTTCTGCAGGGTGATGGTGGCGAAGGTCTGGTTCTCAGCCTTGACTTCCACGTTTTCCTTGGCTTCGATTGCCTGGTGCAGACCTTCGTTGTAACGGCGTCCCGGCAGGATACGGCCGGTGTGTTCGTCGACGATGAGCACTTCACCGCCAGTCACCACGTAGTCGCGGTCGCGCAGGAACAGTTCCTTGGCCTTGATGGCGTTGTTCAGGTAGCCGATCAGTGCGGTGTTGTTCGGCTCGTACAGGTTGTCGATGCGAGATAATCCTCGATCTTGTTGATGCCTGGATCGAGAATGCCGACGACCTTCTTTTTCTCGTCGACCTCATAGTCCTCGTCACGGGTGAGCTTGAGCACCAGACGTGCGAACTGACGGTACCAACGGGTCACGTCGCCTTCGGCCGGACCGGAGATGATCAACGGGGTACGGGCCTCGTCGATGAGGATGGAGTCGACTTCATCGACGATGGCGAAGTGGTGGCCGCGCTGCACCAGATCGGACTTTTCCCACGCCATGTTGTCACGCAGGTAGTCGAAGCCGAACTCGTTGTTGGGTGCCGTAGGTGATGTCGGCGTTGTACTGCTTGCGGCGCTCCGGCGGTTTCTGGTTGGTGATGATGCAGCCGGTGCTCATGCCGAGGAAGCGGTAGACACGACCCATCAGCTCGGCCTGGTAGCTTGCCAGGTAGTCGTTGACGGTGACGACGTGCACGCCCTGGCCGTCGAGTGCGTTCAAGTATGCCGGCAGGGTCGCCACAAGGGTCTTGCCTTCACCGGTCTTCATTTCGGCGATGTTGCCCCAGTGCAGCGCCGCGCCACCCATGAGCTGCACGTCGAAGTGGCGCAGGCCCAAGGTGCGCTTGGATGCCTCGCGCACGGTGGCGAAGGCTTCCGGCATGAGCTTGTCGAGGGATTCGCCATTGTCGAGACGCTGCTTGAACTTGGCGGTCTGGCCCTTGAGCTCTTCGTCGTTGAGCGCTGCAATCTCATCTTCCAGCGCGTCGGTCGCCTGAGCTACGTGCTCAAGCTTCTTGATCTGTCGGCCTTCACCCATGCGTAGGGCTTTGTCAACGATATCTACCACAATCACTCCCTTTGTGTATGCGAGTTATCTCATCTGAGATTAGTCGCTGTTTAACGATTTCCGAAAAACACCGTCCATTTTACGTAACTTTCAGCTGTTGCGGCCTTCTTCCATTCGACACACCACCTTCAGACATGAAAAAGAGGCCCGCACATACACTGCGCGAG
>ENA-OQAL01000134-OQAL01000134.1-human-gut-metagenome-genome-assembly--contig:-NODE-134-length-18884-cov-4.244869_pt1 | contig 18884 bp, 22 predicted proteins | sample MGYA00242491_ERZ504519 | MGnify/ENA primary metagenome ERZ504519 (study PRJEB26092, sample SAMD00036260) | human gut metagenome | host: Homo sapiens | study: EMG produced TPA metagenomics assembly of... | reverse complement strand
GCGTGTGCATGATTGTGCTCTTCCTCGTGGTGATGTTCGTGTTCCTCATGGTGTTCATGTGTTTCATGGTGAGGATGCGCTTCTTCTTCGGATACGGGGCGTTCTATCTCACGAATCCATCCGGCAGAAGTGGCCACCCGTGCATAGTCGAAACGGCGGGTATCCACAATCTTGTCAAGGTCTACCTTGGCATAGTCGCATTCAATGATTTCCGCACGGGGCTGTAGGGTACGGATGATGCTTTTGATGCGTTCCCGTTCTTCGGGAGTGACTTCCGATACCTTGTTCAGCAGCACGGTGGTACAGAACTCAATCTGCTGGATGAGCAGGTTGGCAATGTCTTCCTCTTCCAAGTCCTTTCGGGTAAGTTCGTTGCCACCGTCGAATTCGCTTTGCAGACGGAGAGCATCGACCACGGTCACGATGTTGTCAAGGCGGCAGGTTCCGTACTTGGTGTAGGCACCGCCCAACTGGGGGATGGAACAGATGGTCTGGGCAATCGGTTCCGGTTCGCAGACACCACTGGCTTCGATGACGATGTAGTCGAAGCGCTGCATTTTCATCAGCTCAAATATCTGTTCGATAAGGTCGGTACGGAGGGTACAGCAGATACAGCCGTTCTGCAAAGCCACCAGACTCTCTTCTTTCTGGCCAACGATGCCGCCTTTCTGTATCAGTTCTGCATCGATATTGATTTCGCCGATGTCGTTCACGATGACGGCAAACTTGATGCCTTCGCGGTTGCTCAGCAGGTAATTGAGCAGGGGTTGTTTTTCCGCTTCCCAGGTATCCGGTAAGCAGAAGTATAGGTATTTCTTTTGTTTCCATGTGCAAATGTTTTTTTTACGTGCCTGCAAAGTTAGTGTTTTTCTGCAAACGGTGTGCGCTTCTTTTTCGCAGAAGCAGGTTTAACTTTTCGTTATAGGTCGGTGTCACGTATGTGACAAATTTTCTCTGCCGGAGGGTCTATCTTTGCACCCGTAATCAATAAAACGAATTAAATATGAAGACAATAGACTGGAAGCATACGAGTGTGGGACAAATTGTGGCCGATGATTTGCAGCGGCAAGTGTGTTCAAGAAATATGGCATTGATTTCTGCTGTCATGGCAAAGTGACGCTGGAAAAGGCCTGTGCCGATTTGGGACTGGCTGTAGAAGAAGTGGAACAGGCATTGCTCCATCAGGGTGAGGCTGGTAACGGACAGATTCCGTTTGCTTCGTGGCCACTGGATCTGCTGATGGATTACATTCTGAAGATACATCATCGGGGAATTCGTGCCCGTGGACCGGAACTACTGGCGTTGCTGGAAAAGGTGGAACGAGTACATGGGGAAGCGCATCCGGAACTGCATGAGTTGAAAGCACTGGTCAGTGAATCATTGGAGGATTTGGAAATGCATCTTCAGAAAGAAGAGAACGTGCTGTTCCCATATCTATATGAATTGTACGCAGCAAAGGAACAGGGACAGCGTATGGCCCCGATGCACTGTGGTACGATAGCGAATCCTATCCGGGTGATGAAGATGGAACACGAGGGAGAAGGAAACCGCTACCTGCACATTATTCAGTTGACGAATCACTTCTCCGTACCTCAGGACGGCTGTGCCAGCTACCGTCTGCTGATGCAGGAATTGGAAGCGTTTGTGGATGCGTTATTCGAGCATATCCACCTGGAAAACAATCTGCTTTTCCCGCGCTTTGAGGAGATTGAACGAGAAATCGTATGTTGATAGTTTGATATTGGAAAGAATGGATAACAATGTGGCGCATGCAGGAAGGTATGCGCCACATTTCATAAATCAGTAATCAATTTTTATCCAAAATCCCTGCTAAGTAAGCATGGTGACTCCGTAGTTGGTCATGGGAACCTGCTGGGCGCGGGCCTGGCCGATGCGGTTCAGCACATACTTGCGGTTGAACATGCAGGCTCCGCAGTGAATAATCAAGTCGTACGGGGCCAGGTCTTCCGGAAAGTCCGTGCCTGATACGATGTCGATTTGCAGGCCTTCACCGATGCGCTTGCGGAGCATGTTCGGGATTTTCACTCGCCCGATGTCTTCTGCCAGCGGAGCATGCGTACATGCTTCAGCAATCAGCACCCGTGACTCCGGTGTGAGCTGGGCAATGGCATTGGCTCCTTTCATGTAGTAGTCGATGTCGCCTTTGTACTGGGCAAAGAGGACGGAGAAGGAGGTAAGCCGGCTTTCGGCCGGTTTCTTGTCATATACCGTGCGGAACACTTGTGAGTCGGTAATAATCAGCTTCGGCGGACGGGTTAAAGTGGCCAGCATGGCATCGATTTTGTCAGTGGTACAGCTCATCACCAGGCATTTGCGGTCCAGTAGTTCGCGGATGGTTTGTACCTGCGGCAGGATGAGGCGGCCTTTAGGGGCCTGGATGTCCTGTGGCATGACCAGCATGACGGTATCGTTTTCTTCTACCAGCCGGCCTACGATGCCTTGTGCCATGGTTTCATCCGGCAGCTTGTTTCGCAGACTACGCAGAATGTCGTCCAGTCCTTTTCCGGTGAGGGTGCTCACTAATAGGGGAACCTGTCCGCATTGCTGTTCGATGCGGCGCATGGTCTGTTCGGCATCAGACAATAGGTCACATTTGTTCAGTATCCAGATAACAGGCACATTCTTTTCCTTTAACAAGCGTTGCCAGTGTAACTCTTCGTCCAGGCGTTCGTCGGTACAGACCATCAGGCAATGTCTGTCTTCTCCAGCGCACGCTGTGTTTGTCGGATGCGGAGTTCGCCCAGCTCGCCTTCGTCGTCGAAACCAGCTGTGTCGATGAATACGCAGGGACCGAGACCATGGATTTCCATGGCCTTAAAGACCGGGTCGGTGGTCGTGCCGGGAATATCCGACACAAGGGCTGTATCCTGATGCGTCAGGGCATTGATCAGTGATGATTTTCCGGCATTTCTTTTGCCAAACAGACCGATGTGCAGCCGGTTGGCACGGGGAGTATCGTTCATATGTTTAATCAGGCTTTAAGTTCACACATTAGAAACGGAAGTCGCGTTTTCCTTCGGCAATCCGTTCCAGATTTTCCAAAGCTCTTTTGCGGATGGCGGGATTCGGAATCTCTTCCATCTGCTTGCGGATCATGTCTTCAGCCAGTCGGCGTGTTTCGGGCGAAGCGTAGTCGCAGAGGTATTCCTGAAGCGTCATCAAGGCATTGGGGGCACAGCAGTTGGCTATCTGGCCCGTCTTGACCAGCGACATGAAACGGTCGCCCGTACGTCCTTCACGGTAGCAGGCCGTACAGAAACTGGGAATATAGCCCAGTTTCAGCAGCCAGGCCACGATTTCATCCAGGCTGCGGTGGTCACTCACATCAAACTGAGCAGAATTTTCTTCCGGCAGTTCTTCGGTAGCATAGCCTCCCACGCTGGTGCGGGAACCACCGCTGATTTGTGACACACCGAGTGCAAGTACCTTCTCGCGTGAACGCTGCGATTCACGTGTAGAAATAATCATACCCGTATAAGGCACACTGATACGGATGACAGCTACAATCTTCTGGAATATCTCGTCGGAGATGGCGTTCTCGAAGGTCGAGGCGTCAATGTCGTCGGCCGAGCAGATACGGGGCACGCTGATGGTGTGCGGGCCTACACCGTACGTCGCTTCCAGATGTTCGGCATGCATCAGCAGTCCCACGAAGTCGTAGCGGTAGGTGTTCAGGCCGAACAATACACCGATACCTACATCATCGATTCCTCCCTGCATGGCGCGGTCCATGGCCTCCGTATGGTAGGCATAGTTGCTCTTCGGACCTCTGGGGTGAAGCTTTTCGTAATTCTCCTTGTGGTACGTTTCCTGGAACAGAATGTAGGTACCGATACCGGCCTCGTGCAGGCGACGGTAATTCTCTACCGTGGTCGCAGCAATATTTACGTTTACCCGACGGATGGCTCCGTTCTTGTGCTTGATACTATAGATAGTCTTTATCGACTCCAGAATGTATTCGATAGGGTTGTGAATCGGATCTTCTCCTGCTTCCAGTGCCAGACGCTTGTGCCCCATGTCCTGCAGGGCGATGACCTCACGACGGATGTCTTCCTGTGTCAGTTTCTTGCGGGCAATGGTCTTGTTCTTTACGTGGTAAGGACAGTAAGTACAACTGTTTACGCAATAGTTTGACAAGTAGAGTGGGGCAAACATTACGATGCGGTTGCCATAGAATTTCTGCTTGATTTCACGAGCCAGGCGGTAGATTTCCTCCACCAGTTCCGGATCGTTGCATTCCAATAGTACAGCAGCCTCGCGGTGAGAAAGTCCCTTGCACAGGCGAGCCTTTTCAATGATGGAACGTATCAGTTCCTTGTCCTGGCTTTTACTTTGGGCATATTCCAGGGTATCGAGAATTTCTTCGTGGCAGATAAATTCTTCTGCCTTTTGAGAATCAATCTTGTACATAGCTGTAATGTAATTTATAGTGTTTTGCCGGGATAATCTCCTCGGCTTTTATCTATTTCGTAACCAATGGCAGCCAGCCGTTGTGCCAGCAGACGCAGTCCTTCGGCAGCTTCTGAGCCCATCGAGGCTTTATTGTCATACAAGGCATAATTCTTTCGCTGTTCTACCGGAGAGAGGTTGGGCATCACTACATTGGCACCTGCCAGTATACCTTTCTCGCGCCGTCGGGTGTAAGGCTTGCCAGGGCGGTGGTAGAAGGAATCAATGCCTGCGGATGCATCAGCCGGAAGATGGAAAGTAGCGTGAGTGTCTGCGTGAGACTGCCGGGTGGGCAGGAAGCGAAAGGAGTGTCATGATGAGGCAGGAAAGGACCGATACCAATCATCTGGGGACGGAACTGTTCTATGAAAAGAATGTCCTCTACCAGGTGGTCGACGGTTTGTCCCGGACTTCCCACCATGATGCCAGTTCCCGTCTGGAATCCGATGCGTTTCAAATCGTTCAGACAACGCAAACGGTTGGACAGCGACATGTCTTCAGGGTGCAAGCGGCGGTAATGTGCTTCGTTGTGCGTTTCGTGGCGCAACAGATAGCGATTGGCACCTGCCTGAAAAAAACGTTTTGTAGGAAAGTGTGGGGCGTTCACCGAGTGAAAGGGTGATGGCCACATCGGGGAATTCGGTTCGTATGGCAGTAACCACTTCCGTTACCCTGTCATCGTTCATGTAGTTATCTTCTCCTCCTTGCAGGACGAAGGTACGGAATCCCAACTCATATCCATGCCGGCAGCAGGCCAGAATAGTTTCTGCATCCAGTCGGTATCGCTTCAGGTGGCGGTTACTTTTTCGGATGCCGCAATAGAAACAGTCGTTGTGACAACAGTTCCCTATTTCAATAAGTCCACGGATATAGATTCTGTTTCCGAAATGGCTTTGTGCTACGGCACGTGCCTTTTGCATGAGAAAGTCGAGGTCTTCCCCCCGGCACTCCAGCAGAAGGGTACGCAATTCACCGGGAGCCAGTGTCTGCTCCCGGTAAAGGCGTTCAATAAGTTCCCTCATGGGTTTATTCCTGGTTATTGTTTTCGTACTTCAAGGTACGTTTCAGTAAGTCTTGGTTCAACTGGCGTTTTCCGGCTACAGGGTCGTTGTGTGCGCTCGGACCGGTTACACATCCACCTTCGCAAGCCATCATCTCGATGAACTGTGCATCCACTTTTTCCGGTCTTGGCGTAAGCGCGGAGTACACCGATGTTCTTCTTCGTGAAGTCAGAGAACTGCATAATCTTGATACCGTTGGCTTTCGGGCCTAAATAAGCTTTCACTGCTCCGGCTACACCGCCTGCCTGTGCGAATCCGTGTGCTTCACATACAGATTCGTATGCTACCTTGTACGGGTTGGCCTGTTCCAGTTCGATGCCCAAGCCACGGAAAATCGGGTGAAGTTCTTCGAATGTCAGTACGTAATCTACGCACTCGTCGCGCTGTGCTTCTTTTTCTTTTGGCGATACACGGGCCGATGAAGACGACCTTCGCATTCGGGTATTTTCTTTTTTAGCAATGCGAGCCGCGTAATACATCGGAGAGCCGGTGCTTGATACGTAAGGCTTCATGTCGGGGATATGCTTGTTCACCAGTTCGATGTACGACGGACAGCAAGAAGTAGTCATGAATTTCTGTCCTTCTTCCAGTTTTTCCAGCAGTTCGTGTGCTTCGTTGCTGGTAGTGTGCATGGCACCTTCAGCCACTTCAATTACATCGGCAAAGCCAATCTCCTTCAATGCTCCGTACACTTGTTCGATGGTAGCTTTGAACTGTCCCAATACGGACGGAGCCGGAATGGCAATCACTTGTTCTCCCTTGCGGATAGCTTCCAGCACGTCGAACACCTGAGAAATTTCGAAGATGGCTCCAAACGGACAGGCATTCAGACATTTTCCACAATAGATACACTTGCTTTCATCGATATGCTCGATGTAGTGCTCGTCCTTGCTGATGGCTTTCACCGGACAAGCTTCTTCACAAGGCACCGGAATGTAGACGATGGCGTGATACGGACAGCTCTTGTGGCAGATACCACAGCTGATACACTTGTCGTGGTCAATCTGTGCCTGACCAGTCTTCTTGTTAAAGTGTACAGCTCCTTTCGGACAGTTCATGTAGCAGCTTCTTGCCACACAACCCCGGCAAAGGTTACTTACTTCGTAGTTCACCTGTACACAAGAAGAACATGCTTCGTCGATGACACAGAGAATATTTTCCTTGATTCTTTCCTTGCGTTCCAATGCTTTGCGGGCATATTCAGAAAGCGGAGTCAGCTCATCCGTTTCATCGGTCATATCCCAGCCCAGCAGCGGAAGCAACTTATATTTAGTAACGGCACGTTCCTTGTGGATACAGCAGCGTCCTACCGGCTGTGAGCGGCGAGGGCTGATTTCCAGAGGAATGCGGTCAATTTTTTCTACTAATTGATTTTCTTTCCATAAAGCAACCAGGTTTTCCAGCAATTTATGCCGGACAATCATTACGTTGTTTGTAAAAGCCATAATCGAAATAAAAAAGGTTTGTTAGTTATTAGTTATCCTAAAATTATAGAGTCCGTGTGCGGTTTACTCTTCCGTTTGTCCCTCGGCAGCTCTTAGAATCAAGGTCGTAGCTCCCAAGGTAATAATAGCTCCGTCTTCAATGCGGATTTGGTCTTTCGGTCCTAAAATTTCATTCATCAGGAAAGTTCCTGTGATACTGTCGTTATCGCGCAGGGTATAAATGATTTTCCCTTGCTTGTTCTTCTTGACATTGATGTAGCAATGCCGGCGGTCCAGACTTGGGTCATTGCTTTCGATAGGGATGTCGATGTCATTACCTTTGCATCGGCGGCCGATGAGGTTATCTCCCTCATGCAGCGGAAGTACCTGCTTGTAGGCAAATACGTTTTCCACGGCCAGTATGTTGCCGAAATCCTGCATGCCTTCTTTCTCGTCGATTACTTCCTCCTTGCGGTTGGCGGCATTCAGTTTCGATTTTCCGATACGGATGCTGAACTGCTTCTTGCAGTTGTCACAGATAAAAACGAGTGACTGTCCTTCTCCATACTTGGTTTCATCAAACTGGATGAAGTTGTCACATTTGGGGCATCTTACTCTTTTCATTCTGTTTAAAAGGGCGTATTTATTTTGAAGTGAATACCCAGGCACTCTTGAATTCTTCCTGATTACGCAGTGCCTGCACTTTTTGGTAAGCTTCGCCTGAAGTGGCATAACTATCCAGTGCGATGCGGAAGCGTCCGTTCGATTCAAGTACCTGACAATTCTTGTATCCTTTCTGCTGGAATTTTTTCAGTTCACGTTGGGCATCGTCCGATGTCGGCAGGCTGGCTACGATGATGTAGGCCGTTTTCTTGCTTACAGCAGGCTGTGCGGAAGCCGGTTTCGGCTTTTGTGTCGCTTTTGCTTCAGCTTTGGTGGCAGCCGTTTTGGTTACGGCTGTTTTTGCTGCAGGTGCGGCTGCAATCTTTTCTGTCTTCACAACTACCGGTTTCAGCGTGTTTACGTTGTTGCGGACACGCTTTTCGCTCTTCTGTTTCTTTACAGCCTTTTGTGCAACTGCTGCTTTCGGAGTCGTTTGTATGCTGGTGGCTACCGACTGGTTGCGGATGGCATCAAACATACTGATTGAGCCCAGCGAAGCATAATTCGCATCGTCCATGTACGTGTTTTCCACCGGAACGGAGAGCACGAAGAACAGGCATACGGCTGCAGCTATGGCCACTACGTTGCGCGTGAAATGGCGCAAGGAGAAATGTCTCTTCGGTTTGCTTGCCGCTTCATGTATTTCCGGAATCAACGGCTTCGGAGAAGACACAGGCAATGTCTGCAGCTGCGGAAGCGTGAAACTTTCCAGCCCGTATAGACTTGGAGTGAAGAAAGATGCGGCTGCCGGTTCAAAGGCATAGCCGCCGTTCATGTTATAATAGATTGTACCCACGTTGTGCAGGGTGACCTGACCCTGCTGGTACAATTGGTCTTTTATTTCAGCCACAGTCTTTTCAATCCGGCGGGTTGCATCGGGAAAGTCGGTGTTAAAAGCTTGCATGTACGACTGTACCAGCAGCCCATCGTTCATTATCAGTTGCGGATTGAAACCAATGGTGCGGAGGGGCGGCATGAATTCTCCTTTTTGGATGGAGTATGCAGCCTGCCGTTTATGGGCAATGAATCCTCCCAAGCCGGGAACGATGACACAATCATTCTCCAGCAATAATACTTCTATATGTTTGGATAGTTCAATCATATTGCAAAAATAATACATTTTTCTCTTATGTGGAGTATCTTTCAACGGGTATTTTTTATACCGATAGGGGTTTAACCAACTCTTCTTTTTCTATCATGTAGTCTGATATATTCATGTGTCCTGTATCGAGACAATTGTAAATGCACGAAGCCCCCGGCACTGCCGAAGGCTCCTGTTTTTTATTCTCTTATCTCACTTTTCAATAACCGTCGATACAATCCATTGGTGGATTCTCCGTGTGTTCTATCACGTGCTCCTTTCATGTCAATATTTATTTGATGGAATGTATTTCTCTCCATTCCATCAGCAGTTCATCGGCAAGATATTCATCGCTAAGGCAATGCATATCCGCAACTCCATTACTTATAAGTTTATAAGTTTCAGAATCATAAAAAAAGCAAGCGCATCTTCGTATTTCATCTGCAAGACTATTCCAAAAGACCTGTTCCACCTTCCCCTTTATCGGGAGAAGTGGGACGGGAAACTTTCAGTGTACCATGAGTTACAGCATGGCGGCATACTTGCGTACCTGCTTCAGACGCTCCATAAAAGAGGGGTCTGCAGCCGCCTGCTGCATATTGCAATCAAGCTGCATCCGCATCAGTAGCGAAGCACTGATACCCAAAGCTGCCTCGAAGAGCATCGCTGTCTGCGTAGTAATCGGCCTGCGGCAGTTGAGAATGTCATTCAATACCTTGTAGGAGATGCCCATCTGCTCGGCCAATCTGCGCTGCGAGAGCTTGCGTTCTTCGGTCTCTTCCTTCAGCAGTTCGCCCGGATGTATAGGGCGTTGACAGATGTATTTTCCCATAATTATTCTATTTATAATGGTTTGATAATTCAAGTATATTGCAGATGGTCACCACCGTTTCCGATGAGACCTGTTCTACCGTGAACTCAATGCGGTACTGGTCGTTCACACGGATGGAGGAAATACCAGCTTGTCACCTTTCAACACTTCATAATGAAGCGAGTGGATGACGTAAAGCTCTTCCACGCTTCTTGCTTGTTCCAGCACTTTGATGCGTAACTGGTAGCGTGCCACGATATTCGGCTGGAAACGATGTTTCTTGTCCGTCGTTTTCCCTTCCTCGTACAATTGGCGCAAATAGTCCTTATCAAAGTTTATCTCCATTGCTTTCCGTGTTATTATTCACGTAGCAAAGATAAGAGATCTCTCCCATATATCCACAAAAAAGTGGAAGTATTTTATATCACTGCCATCAGTTTCACCAATCATGGATAAATCCACTACCTTCATATATACCTCGTGTACATCCTTGCGGAGACTTCTTATTTTGTAGGTAGTAGCTTCCAATTCCTGTTGTCTGTTCTGTTCATTGAGCCCAATATAGACGATGCCGAAAATGACGAATAGTATCAGCACATATCCTGCCGCTATCTTGGTGCGCAGGTGTCTGGTTGCTATTGTTTTCTGTTTCATGCGGTATACCTCATTTTTTATATTATTCTTTTCTCCTTATTAAAGTGCAGCCCACTGACCTTGCGGTAGCGGGCGTGCGGTGTCTGTATGATGTTACCGGGCACAATACTCCCGCCCGGAATGGGAGTTCCTTTCTTTATTGTGGTTATACTTCGGTTGTATTCCGTTACGGGCGGAACTTTTTCCCGCCCGACGGTTTACTGTTTCTTCAAGGTAGGCAGCTCTCCGGTGAGTTCGTAACGCCACTCTGAGCCGTTCAAGGCGGCGTTCATGGCATCAACTGCATTCTGCCAGGTGACGGTTGTACCGTCCACCTTGATGGTGCCGTTGGTGCCGCTATCCATTTTGCCAATACCATTAGCAGGGTTGCTGCTCCAGTAGCAGGCGGTGGTTTGGCCACTATTGTTGTTCATACCCACAATGCCGCCGACATTGCCTTGTCCGCTGACAGTTCCCGTGGCATGGTAGCAGGCGGTTACGGAACCTTGGGCATTAACTCCCACCACGCCGCCGGCATAGCCGGTAGTCAATGTGGCGGTCACGTTGCCCGTGGAGTAGCAGGCTATGAGCGAGCAGTTGTTTCCCAAGTTGCCCACCACGCCGCCGACGGTGGAGCTGCCTTCGACTGCGGCGGAGGAGTAGCAGCCCACGATGGTTGCCCCGAGATAGCTGCCTCCGGCTATTCCGCCGACATTGACACTACCCGTCACAGTCCCTTCCGCCGAGCAGCCGGAGATGGTGCCATAATTCGTTCCCACGATGCCGCCGGTATCGGTGAACCCTCTACCTGTCACCGTGCCATTGACCGAGCAATTCTCTACAGTGCCGTCGTTCTGTCCCGCAATGCCGCCGACGAACGTGCCACCTGTTACGTTCACTTCTGTCAGCGTTACGTCCTGCACCGTGCCTCCGCTGCCGAGACGGCCAATCAGTCCTACATAGTCCGTTCCCGATTGGTCAATCTTCAGCCCCGTGATGGTATATTTGCCGCCGCCGTCGAAGGTGCCGGTGTATGGTTGGCTTTCAGTGCCTATCGGCGTCCACTCCCCGGTCAGGGTGATGTTGCCGGTCAGGGTGATGTCGATGTCGGTCTTCCCCTCTTCGTTCACCAGCTTGGCGAGGTTCTTCAGACCCTTCTCGTTGTCCGTGTTGTAGATGGTCTGTCCCTGGTCGTCGGTCGTGGTGGTATAGCCCGGGTCATAGTCCAGCGTGATGTTGTAGAACTTACCCGCCACGGGGGTGATGGCAGAGGAGAGAGTGCGCTCCTCGGTGCCGTTCGCCCGCAGCTTGGTTATCGTGTAGTCGGGCACCACGTTCGCCTCCCAGCAGTTGATGGTTGCGCCGTTTTCGGTATATTCGCACGGCTTCATCTCTATCCAGCCCTCTTGCGAGCCTTGCACTACCTCACCTTTTTCATAAGTACACTGTGTATAGGTATAGAGCTGGAGGCTCTGCACCTGGTCGAGTGCATCGTCCGAAGGCGTGACGCGCACCTTGGCCAGTTGGTGGGCAAAGGTCAGCGTGACGGGTGTCTGGTAGTCTCCCGTGCCCGTGGCGTACAGCAGGTAGGCAAGACTTTGGCTCTGGTTGCCGAGGTCGATGGTGCCACTCTTTGCGGGGTACCAGGCGGTGACGGTATGTTCGCCGGTGTCGCTCCAGTACAGGGGTGTTTCGGCTTTGGCGGTGTGGTCGTCCTGCACGGTGTAGATGCCGACCTCGTCCTTGCCGTCTATCTGTACGGCGAACAGGTCGCCCGCGTCGAACACGCTACCCGTGCCGTCCGCAATCTCGCTGACGCGCGTCTGCGGTGTGCCCCAGGGCTGTGCCTCGCCGCCCTCCACTCCGAGGGTGATGCGGGCTATCTCAAGGGGGTATTGTCCTTCGGGCAGACGGTTGCCGTCCGCCAGTTCGTCCTTCGTGCAGGCAGCCATGGCAAGGAGCAGGGCGGCTGCGGCAAGAAGCAGATGGATGGAATGTCTTTTCTTCATATCGGGTTGTCTTTTTATTTGTTTCCGTTTAGTGCTGCCGCCTGCGAAGGCGGCCGTCGCACCATTCTGTCTATGGGCAGCTCCGGCTTGCGCTTGCGCCGGGGCAGCGGTGTGCGGGGATTACAACTCTGCACTTGCATCGTTCGAATCTCCGGATTCCCACGGGTTAATTGTGGGGTCGCTCACCTCGATGTCCTTATTGTTGAGCGTTATGTTGTAGGTGTAGGCATAGCCTGCTGTGTAGAAATTGGCTGTGGGTGTAGCAGGCAGTTTCAGTTGGGCGTTGTAGCTCTGTCCGTTGTAAGACACTTTAAGGTTAAGAGAGGAGGTCACTTCCTGCGGGAGAATGATGACTTGCGAAGTGGTGGCACCGCCCAGCTGCATGGTAATCGGCGATTCGGAGGCTGCGGTTACGGCAGTCGTGCCGGTAGCCGTGTCGAATGTGCCTTCGTGCTTCAGCCCCTCCAACGTGTAGCCGGCAGGTTCCGTTTCGTTGAAACTGAGACCATCGCCTGCCTTGAAGGTGAACTTGATGAGACTCATGCAGTGGTGGAACGCATGGTCGCCGGTGAAGCTCACCGTCGGGTTGTGGGTGTCGCCTGTGGCTCCCGAGGCAAAGAGGAAGTCGATGTCCGCGCCCTGCTTGTCGGCTGCGGTGCTGACGGTCACCGTTCCGCCGTCAGACTGATACGGATAGTAGGCATGGAAGGTATGCGTTTCAGTGTCATTGAAATAGATGGTCGTACCGTCGGTCACGAACTTACCGTTCTCTCTCTTGTAGGGCACGTTGGTGAAGCCTGCGCCGGTGACGCCGATGCGGTCGCCGTCGGTCCAGTCGGTTCCTTCCGAATTGACGCGGGTTGCGGGCGTAATGTCGGCGATAAACAGGGCGGCTACCGGGCCGTCATTCAGGTTCTCATTGTCGTTGTTGCAGGCGGCAAGTGTCAATGCCAGCGCTGCGAAAGCAAAAAATCTTGTCTTCATCTTATTCATTCTTAATTATTAATTCTTCATTGTCTTACATTTCCGCACTGGCATCACCACCTTCTACCGTTTCCCATCCGGTAATTTCGCCCTTGCCTTCTTCCATGCCGACGGGGGTTTCCAGTGTCCCGGTCACACGGTAGGCGGTGGTCATATCGCCGTTAAAGTCCGCAAGGGCTTCCGTCAGGTCGACCTCCGTGCGCTGTGTGCGTCCGCCATCGGTAAAGACGATGTCCAGCACCAGCGCCTGCACGTCTCCCATCGTACCCAGCAGGCGGGCGTCGGCCGTGAGCTTGCTGCCGTCACGGGTGAAGGAGAAGACCGTGGAGGTCGGTTCGCCGATGGTCTGTCCCTTCTCCATATCAAAAATTCCGGCTATGCCGCTGAGGGTGGCGGTCACGCTCTGTATCAGTTCGGGGCGTCCCTGCGTCACTTCCAGTTCCAGTTGCAGGTCACGTACACGCTGCTGCGGAACAGGGTTGACACGCAGCGTGTCGTCAGCTGTTACGGTTATCTCCTGACTGACGGTCTTCAGATAGTCCGGCAGGGGGATTACGGATGCACCGTCCGCACGGCTCTTGCCATCAGGGGCATTGACCCGTGCCATTCGTCCGTCGAAAGTGAAACCTTCCGCACGGTTATAGATTACCATACTGTGTGTTCCCGGATTGAGCAGGTCGGGATTGGTGAATGGCGAGCCTGTAATGTCGGCCACCTTCCCGTCCATGTCGAGTACATAGTTATCGTCTGCCGACAGTCCCGTCAGGCTGATGGTGACAGCTCCCTTGTCGGGGTGCGGCGTGTCATAAAGCGTGTCCTTCACGCAGGAAGAGAGCAGCACGGCGGCTGCCATTCCCATCATATTTATATATTGTCTTGCTTTCATATTATATTTTTTTAGACATAAGAACAAAAGAACAAATATTATAGGGTTAACCCTGTTGACCGTCAGTTCAGTCTTTCATTCTTCATTCTTAATTCTTCATTTAATTTTCCATACCAATGTCACACCGGCATTGATGGGGCCCCACCAGTCCTTTGTCTCGTTGCCGCGGCGTACTCGCACACCGTCAATGACTTCATATTTCTCATAGTCGGCATTCAGGTAGCCCAGACCGAGGTTGAAATCAAGATCTAATGCCTTGTTCAGCCGCAGCCGGTAGCCGGCAGTGATGCCGCCACCCATCAGGTCGCCCTGCTTGCCTGTTTCGGAGAGCTTGTAGTTGAACTGTCCGGCCTTGAACATAGCACCCAGATACCAGGCTTTCTTCTCGCCTATATAGTAACGCATTTCCGGAGCCACTTCCCAAAGGGCATATCGGCGGTCTTTGTCGCTCCAGCTCCATGAAGTCCACGAGCCGTTTACGGCAATGCCCCACGATGCAGATGCGCCATTCAAGCCCTAAATCGGGTGTCAGGGTAGCCCAGCGCAGCAGGTTGGCACGCAGGGAGAGATGATAATCAGTTGGTGTTTTGGTTTCCGACGGCGTGTCGGCAAGAGTATTGGGTCGGGCTTCTTCCGCCTTGCGCTGCTCTTCGGCAAGCCGTTCCTGTTCGGCACGCTTCTCGGCTTCCAGTCGTTCAGCTTCCGCCTTGCGTCGTGCTTCCGCTTCCGCATCCGTCGCGGCTGTTTCCTTTACCGGTACCGTCATGCGCACGGTGACGAAATCACCTTCAGTCGCATGGTTGCGGGTAATGAAATTCTCCTCTTTTATTTCCGCACGTATAATCAGTTCGGATTTCACACGGTTGGCACGGATCTTTGCCGTGGCAAGGTTCTCGGTTTCACTGCCTAATGAGTTGCAGTAGCCATCGACATAAAGCGGCAGCTTGCCGTCAAGAATTGTGGCTTTGTTGCTTTCGATACATTCCAACAGGCGGGCAAGTTCCGTGTCATTGCCATTCCAAGGCACGTAGAACATGTCTTCCCTTGGCACGAAGCGGAAGGTGTAGGTCGTGTCTGCTTTCTGCTGCGCAATGACAGGAAAAGTGACTGCCGTCAGCCACAGAAACAGGGTAAGAAAAGTGATTTTTCTGCTCATGCTTTTATCTATTTTACTAATTCTAATACAATTAAAATTTTCTGGAATGTAAAATAATAAAAAATAATCTATATAAATTTCACTTTTCTGATAAAAATGTTGATTCATGTGCAAATAGGAAGTATTTGTTATTCAGAATATTTTTTTTGTTTTTCGAGCAATTTTTCCGGGAGCCTGTATCTTGTTTCGACAGGCTGGTGAACAACCTTCTTTTTCTCTAAACCCACTTGTGAAATGGCCGGTTATCTGCCAATAACTTTGCTGCATTTTCTGTTTTTGTCACTTTTTATTCGTATTTTTGCCGGAGGAAATGTAGAAATTCATTTACGCATGAAAAAATGGGCTTGGGAATGCTCCTTGGGGGATTAGGAATGCTGGCAGGATGTCTGTCTCCCCAGCAGCACGGAGCAGAAAAGCAGGATGAAAATCAGGAAGTCATACAACGGCTGCAAGGCATCTGGCTGGATGACAACACGGAGGCACCTTTATTCAAAATTCAAGGCGACAGCATTTATTATGCCAGCCAGATTAATGCCCCGATGCCTTTTTCGGTGCACAATGACACGATAACGGTGTACAGTGCCCAGCCCATTCATTATTTCATAGAAGAATGCTTGTCGTACAGCCTGCGTTACCGCACGTCGGTGGGCGAGACGGTGAGCCTGCATAAGGCCGAATCGGATACGTTGTCGTTTGGTACGGTGGTTCCGGTGAAGGTGGTAGAGAACGAGGTGTTTGAAAAAGACTCGGTTATTTTCCATGGAGGAGAGCGCTACAGAGGTTATGCGTACATCAACCCGACCAAGAAGCGGGTGACCCTTGTCAGTATCAATGAAGAAGGTCTTCCGGTGGAAAATATCTACTATGACAATATCATCCATATCTGCGTGTACAAGGGGAAGGAACGTTTGTTCTCCAAAGATATAAATAAGGAAATGTTTGCCCGCGTGGTACCTGCCGATTTTCTGAACAACGCCATTCTGAGCGATATGGACTTTGTGAGGTGGATGAAAAAGGTTATCGTTACGTGGCTACACTTTGCATCCCTGACGGGGCGGCTTGTTATAATGTCCGGCTGGATGTGAGCAAGGAAGGAAGCATCGTTTTCTCTCGTTGAGCGGGAAACTATAATGAAAAAATATCCTCCAGACTGCGATTTTCACCCAAACAGTCTGGAGGATATTTTTATTCTGCCTGCTCTTTGAGCGAACGGTTTACTTGTTCTATGTAGTTGAGGATTTCCTGTCGTCCGGTCTTGTTCTCCGAAGACGAGATGAAATGCGGAGGCAGCTCTTCCCATTGTTCTTTCAGTGTGTTCAGGAAACGGTTTACGCTGGCCTTCGTCTTTCCCACACTCTGCTTGTCGGCTTTGGTGAAAATCAGGGCGAAGGGGATGCCGTTTTCTCCTAACCACTCGATGAATTCCAGGTCGATGCGCTGCGGTTCCAACCGGCTGTCGATGAGGACGAACAGGCAGGTCATCTGTTTCCGTTCCAGCACGTAGTATTCAATAAGCTTCTGGATTTTCTCCATCATCTTTTTTCCCCGCTGGGCATAGCCGTAGCCCGGAAGGTCTACCAGATACCATTCTTTGTTGATGAGGAAATGGTTGATAAGCAAGGTTTTTCCCGGTGTGGCCGAAGTCATGGCCAGTTTGGGATTCTTGGTCAGCATGTTGATGAGACTGGATTTTCCCACGTTGGAGCGCCCGATGAAGGCATATTCCGGAAGATGAGTCTGAGGGCACATGTCGGCCCGTGAGTTACTTACGACGAACTCTGCGCTGGTTATATCCATAGGTTATATCTGTGAGTTGTTTTATGCAAAGGTAATATAAAACGGGATCGGTGGAAGACTTCCTTGAAAATAATCTCCGCGAAATGGAGGCCGGTTCTTGTTTTATCCGTATTTTTGCCATTCGTATTAAAGAAACGATAAGCATGAATCAACAATATCCTTCAGTTTTACTGGAAAAAGCGGTGGGGGAGTTTGCCAAGCTTCCCGGCATTGGACGGAAAACAGCCATGCGGCTGGTACTGCACTTGCTGCGTCAGGACACGGCCACGGTAGAGGCTTTCAGCAGTGCCATTTCTACCTTGAAGAAAGAGGTGAAATATTGTAAGGTGTGTCACAACATTTCCGATACGGATGTGTGCCGCATCTGCTCCAATCCTTCGCGCGACGTGACCACGGTGTGTGTGGTAGAGAATATACGTGATGTGATGGCGGTAGAGAACACTCAGCAGTATCGCGGGCTGTATCATGTGCTGGGAGGGGTGATTTCGCCCATGGATGGCATCGGACCTTCCGATTTGGAGATTGAAAGCCTGGTAAACCGTGTGAAAGAAGGTATCGTCAAGGAGGTAATCCTGGCGCTGAGTTCTACGATGGAAGGAGATACCACCAACTTCTATATTTTCCGCAAACTGGCGGGCTGCGATGTGAAAATAACCGTCATTGCCCGTGGAATCTCCATCGGTGATGAATTGCAATATACGGATGAGGTGACGCTGGGACGCTCCATTGTGAACCGTGTGGCGTTTACCGGAACTCTTTAAAGATAGAAAGAAATGGAAAAAAGAATGACTCGTCTGCTCCGCGTGCTGGAAGCGGAATTTGCCTTGTTCTGGATACTGGTCGTGGCAGGGTGTGTGTTGTATGAAACGGATGTGTTGCCTCAGGGGAGTATGGTGGGCGATGCACAGGCAGAATACATCTTGCAGACTGTCGGCATCTTGCTGACGGTGTGTCTGATACCCTTGTCGCTGCGCATGTTCAGCCTTTCGCTGACGCGCTATGTCCGTCAGTTGTCTTTGCCCGAAGCTTGGTGAGCTACCGCCGCTGGTGCGAAATCCGTCTGGCCATGCTGCTGGCCCCGGCGCTGTTTAATCTGACGGTGTACTATACCACGCTCGATGTTACCAGTCTGTTGTGCATGGGCATGCTGCTGGTAGCTTCGCTGTTTTGTGTGCCGGGACGTGGCCGCCTGATGCGGGAGCTTGATTTGCAGAAAGACGAACCGGAAAAATGAACACGCCATGAAACAGGGTAATATCAGTCTCCGCGCACCCGAGCCAGAAGATTTGGAAGTGATGCTCTCGTTTGAGAACGATGCGGCACTTTGGGAACTGGGTACGGCTACGGGCCCTTATTCCCGCTATCAGATGAAACGCTACATTGCGGAGAGCCAGAATGACTTGTATGCCGACGGGCAACTGCGGCTGATAATTGTGTGCGAGAAACAGGGAGTAGCCGGTATTGTGGATGTGTTTTCCTTTGATGCGCGTCACAACCGGGCAGAAGTAGGAATTGTAGTGCGGAAGGACTTGCGAGGGCAGGGAGTGGCGCAGACGGCGCTTTCTCTCCTGGAATCGCATTGTTTTTCCTTGTTGGGGCTCCGGCAATTGTATGCCTATGTGCCGGTGAGGAATGTGGCCAGCCGGAAGCTGTTCACTTCAGCGGGTTACGTTGAATGTGGTATCCTGAAGGACTGGATACGGGTGGGTGCTTCTTATCAGGATGTGTGTTTTTTCAGAAAATCAACGGAATATAGGTCGTTGTAAAAAACTTTAAAACAGGGTTGAAAAAACGCTTTGCGTTTTAACTTAAACGCCTTTACGTTTTAGGTAAAACGCAAGGGCGTTTTTACTTTAAATACACTTGCGTTTGAAAGTTAAAACGCAAAGGCAGTTTTTTGAAAACCGTT
>ENA-OQAL01000133-OQAL01000133.1-human-gut-metagenome-genome-assembly--contig:-NODE-133-length-19028-cov-1.679329_pt1 | contig 19028 bp, 25 predicted proteins | sample MGYA00242491_ERZ504519 | MGnify/ENA primary metagenome ERZ504519 (study PRJEB26092, sample SAMD00036260) | human gut metagenome | host: Homo sapiens | study: EMG produced TPA metagenomics assembly of... | reverse complement strand
CCTCTTTAAACATAAGAATTTAATGATTGCTGATCTGATTATGATATTTGCTAATTATATTGCAGTGTCACTTCAATGCTATTACTTATCGGTGGATATATTTGCTGTCAGCATTTTGATTTCGATTATATTGGTTAAGGATACGGCATTTGTTTTTAAAAAAGGCACGGACATTAAGCAGGAGATACGAGAGTATGTTCTTCACAATTATTCTGTGAGCTATATAACGGATTGATAGATAATATAAGTAAACAAATGTATGCAGACAATCTTCTGCCACTTGAAGATGGTTTTGAACTATTGAAAGAAATATATAAAAGATGCTGTGCAAAAATCAAAACGAAAGAGGTCATTGACCTGATCTGTAAATCTCTATCGGTATTGTTTAGTGAAAAATATGGAAATACTGCAAAGGAAAAAGTGTTTTTATTGTTATGGACAATTAATGAAGTTTACGCGATTTCAAACGAACCGCAGACAATACGGCATATCGAAATATGGGATCGTATTTATGTTGATTTTTGCGATTTCCTGCATACAATCACACCGACACAGATGCGCAGAAATAGAATGTTTGACTATTATGCATTTGGTATAAATTTAATGAAAAATAAGAGCTACCGGTATTCGAATGGCAGGTACATTTCCCAAAATAGTATGCTTGCAGAATTCTACTATGTTTATATTTACACTATTGTGGTTGCGCCCAATCAGGTGAGTGAGGAAGGCCAATCGGCGGAGGAGATGATCAGGAGTATTTACTTTTGGTATTCATCTTACATTAGCGCGGATACAGATGAACAAAAGGAAGATGCGATAAAAGGATATGGCTTTTTCTTAAAGCAGCTGGTGGATAATCAGGATGAGCGAAATATTCGTAAACTGTACCTAAATCACGCTATTATGCATTTTCACAATAATAAGGAGGGACAGTATTTTGTTGCGCTTTTTGTATATGCATATTATTTGGCGTTCTGTGAAGTGCTTGTGGAGGGCCAAAGTATTCAAAGGTTTGCACAGGACTTGATAAAGTCCATGCAAGGATTAGTCCATAAAAGCGATTTATGCTTTGAACATCAAGGATATTCTGAAAGAGAACGGTAAGATTCTGCGCAATCTGTTGAACTCATGGGAAAAAATTCAACACGGATGAATTAAAAAGAAATAGTTATGGAGCGGGTGCTTGTAGATGTTTTGCTATACATTTCAGTGGAAAAGTATTTTAGTGAGGACGATCTATACGATTGTCTAAAATACATAACTTCTGGGGATATGGAATATACCAGTTTAAAGTATTTTGCAAATGGGGACGATGACTTTGTTGCTAACTTTATGGTGTTTCAACAACGAGCATTAGGGTTCACAGAACAGAGCGATATGCAGCGGAAGGTAGACACGCTTCGATCTGCGTTGCAAAAAGGGGTAAAGGCTAAGCAGGTAGAAGTGGCAGAGCATTATCCTTTGACGCAAAAAGTGACAAAAGAATTCGTGGAACGAATTAAAACTCGATTAAACGAAGCGATGAACGAAATTATTCCCTTTTCGTTTAATGAGAATTGTCAAGCTAACAAAAAGTGAAAAAATAGCATTGGATTATTGTCAGGTGGATCAGGATTGCGTGGGGAGTAATTATTTGCTTATGATGTATGCCGTTTGGCTTCTTGTAGACTGTTTGATAGACTCGAGACATGTCTTGGAGAACATGTTGAGATCCTTAAATTAAAAAACACAGATAGAACGAAGCAAGAACAGTTTATTGAAAAGTCGACGCCGTATAATTCCAAATGTGTTTATTGGCAACAAGCATACATTTTGGGAAGAAAATGACCAATTTATGCTGCAAACTATATTGATGCTATGGAACAAGTGGATTTTTCATGTGGATGTAAACGTTTTTGTATCTCATTAACAGCAATTTGGTTTCTTTTCGTGTAAGTCAAATACACATAGAGTGTTTTGATTATACTGAGAGCGATTTGATGCATTGAATATTGAAAAATCCGGAAACGACTACTTCTATTCTCGGAGCAATGGGGGAATTAAAGCCAAGTATGAAAAAAAGAACTGCTGGATTATTACATAAGACCTTAAAGAAAATTCACATTGAGGTTGAATATGAGTATGGTTTCAATCAGATTTGTGGGCTGTTCGTTGGAAATTGAGTACATGTAAGTTGTGATCGTCAGTGTGAGCTGAAAAACTCCAAAGGGATAGTGTTAAGAATCATCATACTGACAAAATCAGATTTTATTGTGAAAACAAAAAGAATGGCATAGCGGATGGAGAGAAACACTTCGCAGGGGCCATAGAGTGGACAATGCAAAATCGTTCTCCTGATGCCTCTACAATGAATAAAGAAAGGCACACTGCACAGTTAAGTGCAGTGTGCCTTTCTTTACTACATTATATATTATAGGTCATTAGGGTTTGGATGAAGTGGGTATCCAGGAAATTACGCTGGTAGCCGGTGGAGAAGCCCTGGTTCTCCAGCGCGTCTACCAAGCGGCGGGAGAAGGTGTCGTACACCAGGACAAACTGCTTTTCGTCCGCCAGGTCCTGGGCCTCGGACACCAGTTGCAAAAGCTCCTGCTTTTGGGCGGCGGCGTTGCCAAAGAGCGTGAGCACCTGCACCGGCTTTTCCCTGGGGATCATCACGCCCACGATATTGCGGGTTACATTCCGGTGAGATTGGATCCGCCGGAAACGGTCGCCGGAGAGCATGGACAGGGTGCCCATGGACGGAGAGCGGTACTCCGGTGCGTTTTTGGGCAGCAGCACGCCTACTGCGTGAGCCGGATCGCTGACCAGCACGGTGCCGGTTTGGATCCAGCGGGGCAGGTTGTGCTCCATATAGCGGGTGATGAATTTTTCCCGCTTGTCCCGATCCGGACAATAATACATCATCAGCGGGTGCGACAGCAGCGACGCCCCTAAGAACTCCACCAGCGGTGCTTGTTCTTTTTTTATCCCCAATGGGACAGCTCCATTTTTCCTCACCCCTTTCTTATACTTTTCGTCTTTTTGGCTATGCTGCCGGCGCAGTTTGCGCACCACCAGCAGGAACATCACCACGCTCATGGCGGTGCACACCAGGTCGGCCACGGCCTGGGACCAGATAATGCCATCCAGACCAACCGTCTTATTCATTATAATCAACAGCGGGAAATAAATCAATCCCTGTCGGCTCAACGACAAGATCATACTTTGGGTGCCCTTGCCCATGCCCTGGAACGAGAAGTTCAGCACGAACATACAGCCGATCACCGGGCCGGAGATCATTAAGGCACGCAGCATTTTGACCCCATAGTCGATTACAGCCGGGTCGTCGATAAACACGCTGACCACCTGGCGGGTAAAGATAAAGTATATTACGGTGATCACTGTGCCCAGCACAATGTTGCAAACGCAGGAAAAGCGAATGCTGTGGCGCATACGGTCTAGTTTGTTTGCTCCGTAGCAGTAGCCCACCAGCGGCTGCACGCCCTGCGCCAGTCCCAGCTGCAGCATCACCACCAGCATATTGGCCTTCATGGTAATGCCCATGGCTGCTACCGCGTTGTCGCCGTACGCCTGCAAGAAGACATTGATCAGCATGTTGGAAATGCTCATCAGCAAACTGTTAATGGCGGCAGGCAGTCCAACGGTAATGACCCCGCGGGCAATGCCGCCCCGCACCCGATAGCGGCCGGGGCTGATGGATAAAATGGACTTGCCCCGCAAAAAGTAAATCAGGAAGAATACCACGCTGACCACATTGCCGATGACGGTGGAAATGGCAGCGCCGGGCTACGCCCTGACCGGTGCCAAAGGGCATGGCCAGACCAAAGAGCTTGTCGCCCTTGTGCAAAATAAAGATCGGGTCCAGCACAATATTGACCACCTGACCGATAATGCTGCCGATCATAGATACCCTCGCGCGCCCTCGCCCCGCACCAGGTTGCCCAGCATCACGGAGGACACAATAAAGGGAGAGCCAATGGCCACATACTTCAGATAATCGGCGGCGTAGGCAAAGGTGGCGTCCGACGCACCCACTGCGTAGAGCACCGGCTTGCGGAATACCAAAAACAGCACGGTCATCACCAGCCCAACGCCAATAGCACTGTAAACGCAAAAGCTGCTGATGGTCTTGACCCTCTCTGTCTTTCCCTCGCCCAGAGAGCGGCTTACAAAGGCGCAGCCGCCTACACCGAACAGGTTGCCGCAGGCGATAAACAGCAAAAACAGCGGCATGGTCACCGACACGGCGGCCACCATATTGGCGTTGCCGGTCTGACCCACAAAGAATGTGTCTGCCAGGTTATAAACGATATTTACCAGCATGCCCATCATGCTGGGCAGCGCCAAAGTGCGCACGGCCCGGGGCACGCTGTAACTTTCAAAAACTTGGGTATTGTCTTTCATTGATCTTTATGCCTTCTTCTCATAGAGCGCGTTAGCCAGGGCTGCCATTTGAGACATGGTCAGCTGTTCGGCCCGCGCGGTGGCGCTTAGTCCTAAAGATTGGAACAGCGCCGTCAGTTCTGCCTTGGGCACGCCCAGGGCGGCGTTCAAACTGTTGGCCAGGGTCTTGCGCCGCTGCAAAAAGGCGCCCTTGACCACACGGAAAAAGTAGCCCTCGTCCGTCACCTGCACCGGGGGCTGCTGCCGCCGGGTCAAGGCGATCACCGCAGAGTCTACATTGGGGCTGGGGTAAAAGCTCTCTCGCCCCACTTCAAACAAGATTTCCGCCTGCGTATAGTATTCCACCGCTGCGGACACGGCGCCGCAGTCCCGGGTGCCCAGGGGAGCGCACAGCGCTTGGCCGCTTCCAGTTGCACCATCACCACCAGCCGTTCAATAGGCAACTCGCTTTCCAGCAGGCGCATCAGCACCGGGGTGGTAATGTAGTAGGGTAGGTTGGCGCACACCTGCAAGCGGTCACAGCCGGCGAACTGGTCGGCAAACAGCGCCTGCAAGTCCATTTGCAGCACATCGCCGGGCACCACCTGCACATTGGGGCAGTCTGCCAAGGTCTCGGCCAGCACATCCGGCAGGCGGCGGTCCAGTTCCACGGCGGCTACTCGACCGCACACGGCAGACAGCTCTTTGGTGAGCACGCCGATGCCCGGCCCGATCTCCAGTACGCCGGTACGGTCGTCCGCTTCCAGCGCTGCTGCCATACGGGGACACACGGAGGGGTCGATCAAAAAGTTCTGCCCCAGCGCTTTGGAAAAAGTGAAGCCGTGACGGGTTAATATTCTCTTTATTGTATTATAATCATATAAATCCATACAACCGCTCCTCTAACGGTTGCCTATTCTACCACACTTTGGCAGAATTTACAATCATATGCTTGACTTTTTGTGCAAGTGTGCTAAAATACATCATAAGCCGCCTAACGATAGGCGGCTAAATGAATAAAAAGGAAGTGCCTGCATGGAGCTGAAACCCTGTCATCGCCGTCCGTTGCGACCGGATGAGATCGGTCCTCGGGTGATGGAACTCTCTAAATATTTGCGCAAGAATTTTAATGCCGCCGTAGCGGAGCAGGGCCTGTTTTCCGGCCAGCAGGATATATTGCTGCTGCTGATTCGCCAGCCGGGGTATGACCCTGGGCCAGCTGAGCCGTGCCCTGGGGGTGGCCAGCGCTACCGCCTCCGTGTCTGTCAAGCGCATGGAAAAGGCCGGATTTATTGAAAAGCGGGTGGACGAAAAGGACGCCCGGATTGTGCGGCTGTATCCCACTTCGGTGGCGGAGGACGCGCCGAAAAAGATTCACCAAAAGATGAACGCCATGGAGCAGGTGCTCACTGCCGGTATGAGCCAGGAACAGGTACTGACGCTGGCCGGCCTGTTGGAGCGTGCGCTGCAAAATGTGGGCAAAGAAAACCCGTAAGTGTGAAAGATAGAGAAGAAAACGGAAAGGAGAACCGAATGTTAAAGAAGCTATCCAAATATATGAAAGGGCTGTGGGGACTGGCAGCCATCAGCGCCGCCGGTATGATCGTAGAGGCCATCTGCGAGCTGGCCCTGCCGTCCCTTGCCAACAGCATTTATCAAAAGGTGAACACCGCCGCCTCGCCGGAGAGCGTGCGTACTGCGGTGATCCTCAGCGGCTTGGGCATGCTGGCGCTGGCACTGTTGGGCCTTTTTGGCGGTGTGGTGACCATGAAGACCTCCGCCAATGTGAGCCAGCGGTTTGCCTACCGGCTGCGAGGGGATATGTACCGTAAGATCAGCCATTTTTCCTTTAAGAACATTGACCAGTTCTCTACTGCGTCACTGACTACCCGTATGACCAACGATGTGACTACTTTGCAGAATGTGGTGATGATGTGCCTGCGTATTTTAGTGCGTGTGCCGGCGTTGGTGGTGGTGGCCGCCTGCTTTGCGGTGTCCATCAATCCCAGAATGAGCGCTATGCTGCTGACCTTGCTGCCGATTTTGATTGTGGTGGTGGCCTGCATTTTGAAGTTCGGCTTCCCTATGTTCCAAAAAATGCAGAAGAAGATCGACAACGTAAACCGGGTGGTGCAGGAAAACCTAATCGGTATGCGTGTGGTCAAGGCCTATGTGCGGGAGGACCGGGAGAAAGACAAATTCCATGACGCCTCCGATGACTTGGCCGCCCAGGGCGCCAAGGCAGCGGGCCTGATTGTGACGGTGATGCCGGTGATGATGCTGATGCTCAACGCCGTAGTGGTCTTTGTGTACTATAAAGGCGCTTTAGAGGCCAACGCCGGCGTGATGGAAGTGGGCCAAATCTCCGTCTTTGCCTCTTATGTGATTCAAATTTTGATGAATTTGATGATGATCTCTATGATGCTGCTGCAGCTGGCTCGTGGTAAAGCCTGCGGCGACCGTGTGGTGGAAGTGCTGGATACAGAAATTGACATTACCAATCCGCAGAACCCCTATTTGCCGGAGAACCCCAAGGGGGGCGTGGAGTTCCGGGATGTGAGCTTTAAGTATAATACGGAAGGCCACGGGGACGATATTTTGGAGCATATCAGCTTTACCGCCAAGCCCGGCCAGATCATCGGTATTGTAGGCGGCACCGGCTGCGGCAAGAGCAGTTTGGTGAACCTGATTCCCCGGCTGTATGACGCCACCCAAGGGCAGGTGCTCATTGACGGGGTGGATGTGCGTAAGTACGACCTGACCGCTTTGCGGGAGATGATTGGCGTGGTGCTGCAAAAGAATGTGCTTTTTAGCGGCACCATTAAGGAGAATATCCGCTGGGGTAAGAAAGACGCCACGGACGAGGAGATTGTGGCGGCTTGTCAGGCGGCGCAGGCCCATGACTTTGTACTGGCCCAGCCCAAGGGGTACGATACGGATTTGAGCCAGGGTGGGCTGAATCTGAGCGGCGGTCAAAAGCAGCGGCTTTGCATTGCCCGCGCCATGATCAAGCACCCGAAAATTTTGATCCTGGATGACTCCACCTCCGCCGTAGATACGCAACGGAGGCCAAAAATTCGGGAGAGCTTCTATAAAGATTTTAAGGACACCACCGTGTTCATTATTGCCCAGCGGGTCAGCTCCGTGCAGGCTGCGGACCAGATTCTGGTATTGGACGACGGCCAAATCAAGGGGATCGGTACCCATGAGCAGCTGCTGGCCGACAACGAGATCTACAAGGAGATCGTAACCACACAGGCGAAAGGAGTGAGCGAATAATGCCGGGTCCCAGAAGAACGGATTTTAAGAAACCCAAGAATGCCAAAAAGACCTTTTGGCCGCATTTTGCAGTATGCGGGTAAGAGCAAATTTATGCTGCTGGCGGTATTCGTGATGCTCATTGCCAGCACGGTATGCTCCGTAGGCGCCTCCTACTGGCTGAAGCCTATTTTGAACGACATTGATGCCTCCATCCGGGCAGGTGATTTTGCCACCGTGGGTGTGCAAAGCCTAATGCGTAACCTGGCCATTGTGTCGGCGCTGTATATTGGCGCGTCCCTTTGTACGTACATTCAAAGCAAGGTGATGGTCAAGATCGCCTACAAGACCACCAACCTGATCCGCAAGGAGCTGTTTGACCACATGCAGACCCTGCCCCTGCGGTTCTTTGATACCCAGACCCACGGCGAGATCATGAGCCGCTACACCAATGATGTGGATAATATTCAGATGATGCTGGAGCAGTCTATGGTGCAGCTGGTGTCCTCCGCCTTTACCTTTGTGGGCATTGTGGTGATGATGATTGCCCTGAGTCCGCCGCTGTTTTGTATTTCGCTGGTGTTTATGATTATTATGCTGGTGACGGTATCTAAGATCGGCAAAAAGAGCAAGCATTACTTTCAGGCGCAGCAGGCCAATTTGGGTCAAATGAACGGCAATATTGAGGAGTCCGTTGAGGGCATGCGGGTCATCAAGGTATTTAACCATGAGGACCAGGCCATTGCGGGTTTTGAGCAGTACAACGAGGCGTTTCGCTCTGCGGCCACCAACGCCAACTTTTATGCGGGGCTGATGGGCCCGGTGTCCAACGGAATTAACAATGCCGGTTATGCCCTGATCGCTTTGTTCGGCGGGCTGCTGGCCCTGACCGGGCGGCTGGACATCGGCACATTCTTTACTTTCCTCAGCTATGCCAAGCAATTTACGCAACCCATTAACCAGATCGCCAATCAGATGAACACGATCTTTTCCGCTCTGGCCGGTGCGGAGCGGGTGTTTGAGATGATGGACACTGCCTCCGAAGAGGACCGGGGCACCGTGACTTTGACGGTAACCGGTGCCGGGGAGGAGAAACGGTGGTACTGGCAGGACGGCGACCGCCGGGTGCCGGTGCATGGGGCTGTGGAGTTCCACCATGTGACCTTTGCCTATGTGCCGGAGAAGGTGGTGCTCCATGATATTAGCCTGTACGCCAAAGAGGGGCAGAAGATCGCATTTGTAGGCTCCACCGGCGCAGGCAAGACCACCATTACCAATCTGATCAATCGGTTTTACGATATTCAGGAGGGCACCATCACCTATGATGGTATTGACATTTCCCGGATCAAAAAGGACGATTTGCGCCGTAGCTTGGCGATGGTGCTGCAAGACACCCACCTGTTTACCGGTACGGTGATGGAGAATATCCGTTACGGTCGGCTGGATGCCACCGACGAGGAATGCATTGCCGCAGCCAAGCTGGCTCTGCCCATTCTTTTTATCCGGCGGTTGCCGGAGGGCTACCAGACCATGCTCACCGGCGACGGCGGCAACCTGAGCCAGGGTCAGCGCCAGCTGCTGGCGATTGCCCGGGCGGCAGTGGCAGACCCGCCGGTGATGGTACTGGACGAGGCCACCTCCTCCATTGATACGCGCACAGAGAAGCACATTGAGCACGGTATGGATCGGCTGATGGCCGGCAAAACCACCTTGTGATCGCCCACCGGCTTTCCACGGTGCGGGAGTCTAACGCGATTATGGTGCTGGAGGACGGCCGCATTATCGAGCGGGGCGACCACAACGCCTTGATGGCCCAGCAGGGTCGGTATTACCAGCTGTGCACCGGCAAGGCCAAGCTTAGCTAAGCGGCCAATGCAAAAATGATACGAGAAGCGGAGACGCGTGCCTCTTCCGCTTTTGCTTTTTTGACATTTGTCAAAAATTGTTATATTTTCAGACAAAGGGGCAGGTTCGGCCATTGTAAAGACAGCAGTCGGTGCTACAATGAGGGCAGAAAGGAAGTGGCACTATGAACAAAGTGCTGGACAAATTCTTTACCAAAGCGGACAACGGCACCGTGCGGCTGTATGATTACGATGTGACCCATTTGTGGCTGGCGGGGCTGGTGTATGCCCATATCGGCTACTGGGTGGAGGACCTGTTTCGCCTGGTGTCTAAGGGCGTTTTGGACTCCCGCAACCAGCTGCTGCCCTTCCTGTTTTGCTACACCATCGCCATGTGGGCCATGTACCTGGCTTTGGGCACCACCAATCACCCGCGCTTCTTCAGCCACCGGGTACTGGAGGGCAACACCCGCCGGGGATAAAATATTGGCACGGATCTACTATTTTACTGTGGTGTTCCTGTTTGTCTTTTTCGGCGAGATCGTGGTGGGCAGCATTTTTGAGCAGGTGTCCGGCATCTCCCTGTGGGATTACAGCGGCATTCCCCTGCATGTGACCAAGTACACCAGCATTCCTACCTGCACCGCCATGAGCCTGGGCGTGGCTGTCATTATGGGCAATTTCTTTGAGGGACTGATGAAGAAAATTCAGCGTATTCCCTACCGCACCACGGTGCAGCTGGACTATGTGCTGGGGACGCTGATTCTGGCGGACTGGCTCATTATGATGGTGAGCATCAATGTGTTTAAGAAAGCGCCGGCCTACTGGTCCGTGCAGCTGCTGAGCTTCAAAGATCTGTTGGCGCTCTTTGTAAAATAACAATAAATAACCCCCTGTGTGCTTTGCTTTTTGCCACCGATTATGGTATAGTGAGTGGACAGGGGGTTTGTTATGCCGAATTTTACCAAGCTGGCCATTCAGCAGTCCTTTATGCGGCTTCTCAGCCAAAGGCCCATTACCAAGATCACTGTCAAGGATATTGTGGAGGACTGCGGCATCAACCGCAATTCGTTCTACTACCATTTTCAGGACCTGCCCCAACTGCTGGAAACGGTGATCATAGAAAGCGCGGACGAGATCATCTCTCGCATACCGGAGAGCTTTTCTCTGGAAGAGGGACTGACGACAGTGCTGGAGCGGCTGGTGGAAAACAAGCGGGCCATTCGCAACATTTGGGCGTCGCCGGATCGGGCGTTTTACGAGCAGAATTTAATGCGGGTGTGCAATTATGTGGTCAGCCGCTACATTGCCTGCCGCTCGGTTGACCTGTTGCGCACCCTGCCGGAGGAGGAGCTGGCGCTTCTTGTGGATTTTTGCCAGTGCGAGCTGTTCGGCCAGGTGACCAACTGGCTCAATCAAAATATGGTCTATGATATTGTGGCCCATGTGCAGGCTCTGTGCCGGTTGTTCGAGGGCAGTATTACCCAGGCGCTGGAGACAGCGCCCATGGAGGCGATAAGATTTTTTGTTCACAAATGCGGCTACATTTTGTGCTCGGTGGCAGCCCGGTGCGCCCACAGCCCCAAGGGATAGCAACTATGGCGCGTGGCACGGTTTTGCGGGTCAAAGAATTTTGAAAAAAGGCTTTACAAGCGGTTACCAAGATGATATAATCAGTAATGAAGTTAGAATATCTATGGCATAACTATATTCTCAAAGAGGTGTATGAAAATGAAAAAGATTCTTTCCATCCTGCTGGCTGCTATGCTGGCGTTCTCTGCACTGGGTGCCACTTCCATGATGGCTTTCGCTGCGTCTAATACCGTGGCCAGCCCGGAGCATACCACCAGAGACAACGACAAGATCGGCCAGGTAAACGGTAAGGTCAGCGACGATGTGGACTATCAGGTGGATCCCACCGATCCCACCAAGATCAGCTTTACCTACACCGGCAACGGCGACTTCCAGGATTGGCAGTTCCCGGGCATGACCGAGGGCAAGGACTACAAGGTGATCTCCGTAGACGGCAACACCATCACCATTCAACTGATCAACGGCTATGAGGGCGATGTAATTGGTAACGCCATCGTAAAATTCCAGGGTGAGACCACCACCAAGAAGGCGCCTCGGAAGGACAATAAGAGCAATTCTCCCAAAACCGGCGCGACCATGGCTACCGGCCTTGCACTTGCCGGCGCAGGTGCAGCTGTTCTGGCTGCCATGAAGAAAAAACAGGACGCTGAATAAGACGAACTGCAAAAGCTGTTTGCCATACGGTAAACAGGCTTTTTTTAATGAAATACGGCGACAATGCCAAGGAGCGACACCCAAGCAATGGATAATCAAAAAGAACCGAAAAAAGAGGAGAAGCGCAACACCGGGCGGGTCATACTGCTGATCATTGCCTTGGTGTGCCTGATTGCCGGGCTGGCGTATATCGGTGTGGATCTGTACCAGCAGTACACCGCCCGCCAGGAGGACCGGCGCAGCCAGAGTATGGTAACGGAAGCGCCCAGTACCACCGGCGAGAGCAAAAAGCCCACCAATCCGGTAAATTTCAAAAAGCTGCAAAGCCAAAATGACGAAATTTACGCTTGGATCCAGGTGGACGGTACCGAGGTGAACTATCCCATTGTGCAAAGCACGGTGGACGATGAGTTTTACCTGACCCACAGTGCCTATGATAAAAGCTGGCTGGCCAGCGGTGCCGTGTTTACCCAGTCGCAGAACACAACCACCTTTAACGACTCGGTGACCCTGGTGTACGGTCATAACGGCTTTAGTGAGAGTATGTTTACCTCCCTGCATAAGTTTGAGGACAAGTCTTTCTTTGACAGCCACCCGTATTTTTACATTTATATGCCCGGCCACAAATTAACCTACCAGATCATCTCTGCCTTTAAGTACGATGATCGGCATATTATGAACAGCTTTTCTTTCCAGGATGTGACGGTGCGCAGCGAATTCTTTGCCATGCTGCAAAATCCGGATTCTGCCTTGAAGAATGTGCGCACGGACCTAAAGACCACTGTGGATAAGGACAGCCATGTGGTGATCCTGTCCACCTGCTTTACCGGCACCAGCCAACGGAGCAGCAGATACCTTGTAAGCGGAGTGTTACTGAAGAATGAAGAAACCGATTGATCCCAATTTGGAGCGCTTTGAAGACAGCGTGTTCTCCCTAACCGGTGGCGATGATACCTCCGGCGTAAGTTACCGCGCGCCTCAATTTGAAATGAAAGAGACTTCGGCTGACGCAACCCCCGGCGAGTACCACGCCTCGGAGAACCACCGCCAGCGGGCGGAGGCCACAGGTGCACCGGTGGAACCGGCGCCCGGCGGTGAGGAACACCACCATCATCATCACCATCACCACCATAGCGACAGCCATAGCCACAGCCGTCACGGCGATCACCGTCGGCACAGGCACCACCATCACCATCATCACCGGCACCATCGGCTGCCCAAGGCGCCCGGGTGGTGATTGGCATTTTGGTGGCACTGCTGATTATCGTTGCCCTTGTGGTGGGTGCGTTCCTGATCCTGAACTACGACGGCGAAAAGAAGATGACCGATACCACTGCCGCCACCGACTACCAGGAGACCATTGAGTATAAGGGTCACACCTATGTGTATAACGAGAATGTGGTGACCATGGCGTTCCTGGGTGTAGACAAGCGAGAGCTGGGCAAGGCGGAGAACCATACTTCCACAAACGGTATGGCGGATACGGATATTGTGGTTGCCATTGACAAGGTCAGCGGCAAAACCTCTATGATCGCCGTCGCCCCGCGACACCATGGTGGATGTGGATGTGTTTGACAAGGACGGCAATTTCAAAAAGACCAAGGAAATGGAGCTTTGTATTGCCTATGCTTACGGCGACGGCTTCGGCACCTCCTGCAAGAATGTGACCAAGTCTATCAGCCGTATTCTCTACAATGTGCCCATCGATAAGTATTTTGCCTTGGATCTGAACGGGATCCAGCCCATTAACGACTCTATTGGCGGGGTGAAGGTGCAGTCCCTCTACGATCTACCGGACTACGGGGTCAAGAAGGGCGATACCGTGCACCTGACCGGTGATCTCACCGAGGCCTATGTGCGTACCCGTGATATGGATGACCTGAATGCTTCCTTAAATCGTACCCAGCGCCAGGTGCAGTACCTAAAACGCCTTTGCGGACAAAGTGCGAGGCAGCGTCACCTCAGATTTTAGCGTCATTACCAATTTGTACAATACCGCTTCCGATTATTGCACCACGGATCTGACTGTGTCCAATGTGACTTACCTTGGCTCCTTGCTGCTGCAAAAGGGCGTTACCGACTTTCAGTCCTATACCTTGAGGGGAAGATGAAAGCGGTGGAAAAATAAGGAATTCAAGGATTATGTGTACGCCGGTTTTACCCGGATAAAGACAGTTTAATGCAGACGGTGCTGGATGTGTTTACACCCGGGATCCGTTAAGGTCGAAAAAGTGGGGGCTCTGTGGAACAGGGTCCCTTTTGGCCACTTATAAATTTAGAAAAACTATTGAACAGCCGCCGTTTAAGTGTTAAAATACAGATGAAATCTTTTTGAAGGAGTTATCATTATGGACCAAGCAACCAAAAAGGCGCTCCAGATCTACGCCGCCAAGATCCGTCTGGGCATTGTAGACAGCACCAACAGCGCCAAATCCGGGCACCCCGGCGGCAGTTTGTCCTCCGCGGATGTGTTCGCATATTTGTATGGCAAAGAAATGCGTGTGGATCCCAAGAACCCCAAGTGGGCGGATCGTGACCGCTTTGTTTTGTCTAAGGGCCATTGCGCCCCCGGTCTGTACAGCGCCCTGGCATACAAGGGCTTTTTCCCGCCGGAGGACCTGACCACCCCTGCGCCATATTGGCTCTTATTTACAGGGTCACCCCAATATGAACACGGTGCCCGGCGTTGATATGAGCACCGGCTCTTTGGGTCAGGGCATCAGCGCCGCCTGCGGTATGGCCAAGGGCGCCAAGTTCCTGGGCAAGGATGATATTCGGGTGTACACCCTTTTGGGCGACGGTGAGATCGAGGAGGGTCAGGTTTGGGAGGCCATGATGTTTGCCAACCAGTACCACCTGGATAACCTGTGCGTGATCATTGACTGGAACGGCTTGCAGATCGACGGTCTGTGCAAAGATGTGATGTGCGCCGAGCCGATTGATGAGAAAGTAAAGGCCTTTGGCTTTGATGTGGTCACCGTTGACGGCAATGATTTTGACCAGCTGGAGAGCGCTTTTGATGCCTTTCATAAGAGCACCAAGCCCTTCTGCATTTTGATGAAGACGGTGAAGGGCAAGGGCGTGTCCTTTATGGAGAACGAGTGCGGTTGGCACGGCAAGGCCACCAACCCGGAGGAATACAAAACGGCAATGGCAGAGCTGACTGCCAAGCTGCAGGAATTGGAGGCGTAACCATGGCAGAAGTAAAGAAGATCGCAACTCGCGAGAGCTACGGCAACGCCTTAAAGGAACTGGCTGCAGGCGGCGCCGATAACCTGGTGGTGTTGGACGCAGACCTGGCCGGCGCAACCAAGACCGGCATTTTTAAGAAAGCCTATCCGGATCGCCACTTAACTGCGGCATTGCTGAGGCGGATATGATGAGCGTGGCCGCCGGTTTGTCTACCATGGGGCTGGTACCCTTTGCGTCCAGCTTTGCCATGTTCGCTGCCGGTCGTGCCTTTGAGCAGGTGCGCAACAGCATTGGCTATCCCCATTTGAATGTAAAGATTGGTGCTACCCACGCCGGGATCAGCGTTGGCGAGGACGGCGCGTCCCACCAGTGCTGTGAGGACTTTGCCCTGATGCGGGTGATCCCCGGCATGACCGTGATTTGTCCGGCAGACGATGTGGAGGCTCGGCAGGTGGTAAAGGCCGCCTATGAGATGGAGGGCCCGGTGTATATGCGCTTTGCCCGCCTGGCTACCCAGGTGTTCCACAACGAGGATTATCAGTTTGAGATCGGCAAGGCCGAGGTGATCCGTGCGGGCAGCGATGTGTCCATCATTGCCTGCGGTCTGATGGTGCCGGAGGCTATGGCTGCCGCAGAGCAGCTGGCTGCCAAGGGCATTTCTGCCGAGGTGATCAATATGGCTACCATTAAGCCCTTGGACGAGGCTGCCGTTTTGGCAACTGCCAAGAAGACCGGCAAGGTCATCACCGTAGAGGAGCACAGCATTATCGGCGGTTTGGGCGAGGCCGTTTGCTCCGTGCTCAGCGAGCAGCTGCCCACGCCTGTGCGCCGTATCGGCGTTAACGACGAGTTCGGCCACAGCGGCCCCGGTGCAGATCTGCTGGTGCAGTTTGGCTTGTGCGCCGACCATATTGCCCAGGTGGCTGCCGACTTGTAAATAAAATCAATCCAAAAATACCGCTTGCGACCTCCCAGCCGCAGGCGGTTTTTGTTGCAAAACGGTCGGTTCTATGCTACTATGGACTTGCAGGCATATACTGTTATTGCAGTTTGGCATACAAGGAGGAATTTTTATGAAACTTGCCATCGTGATTCTTGTTGTGGTGGTACTGCTGGTGCTGTGGCTGGCAGGCACTTACAACGGCTTAGTGAAGAAGAAAAACGCTGTGGAGGAGGCGTTCTCCACCATGGATGTGTACCTGAAAAAGCGGTGGGATCTGATCCCGAATTTGGTGAATACTGTAAAGGCTACGCCGCTCATGAGGCCCAGACTCTGCAAAATGTGGTCACCGCGCGTGCAGGCAGCTATGCCGCCATGTCCACGGAGGAGAAGTTGAAAGCCAATGCAGAGCTTTCCGGCGCCATTGCCGGGTTCTCTGCCGTGGTGGAGCAGTACCCGGACTTAAAGGCCAATCAAAATTTTTTGGATCTGCAAAACCAGCTGCGCCAGGTGGAGGCAGATATTGCCAACGCCCGCAAGTATTATAACGCTACGGTTAAGCAGCTGAACAACAAGATTGAGATGTTCCCGTCCAATATTGTGGCCGGTCTGTTCCGTTTTGAAAAGCGCAGTATGTATCTGGTGGACGCGCCGCCCAGCGGGAGAATGTGAAGGTAGAATTCTGATGAAGAAGATCATCACTTTGCTGCTGGCACTGGTGCTGCCCCTGTGCGTCCCGATTTACGCCCTGGCAGCCACGCCGGACGAGTCCGATTTTTGTCCCCGGTATGCCCAGGAGCCCTATGTGGTCACCGACTGCCAAATGCAAGTGGTGGTCAGTGAATACAATGTGCTGGCGGTAACGGAGACCTATCAGGTGTATTTTAATGAAGCACGCCACGGCATTTATCGCTACCTGCCCCTGCGCAACCAGTTGACCCGTACGGACGGCTCTACCGCCGTGGTCACTGCCCGGGTCAGTCATGTGGACACCGGTGCGGACGAATGCAGCCAAGAGGTCAGCAACGACAAGTATGTGCTGCGCTTGGGCAGCGAGGATGAGACCATCACCGGCCCCACACCTATACCATTCGCTACAACTACGACTTGGGGCTGGACACGGTAAAGAACGCGGACGAGCTGTATTATAATCTGGTGGGCACCGGGTGGGACACCTATATCCGCCGGGTGCAGTTCTCGGTGACTATGCCGAAGGATTTTGACCCGGCCAAGCTGGGCCTGAGCACCGGCAGCTACGGCACCGCCGGAACCCAAAATGTAACCTACACCGTGCAGGACCGTACCATCAGCGGCACGGTTACGCAGGCGCTGGCACCGGGTGAGGGGCTGACCTTGCGCCTGATCCTGCCGGATGGGTATTTTAAGTTCGATAATACCAAGTATAACCTGACCATTGCTATGATCGCCGTTTTGCCGGCGCTGGCAGCGCTGATCGTGCTGGTACTGTTTTGAAGTTCGGCCGGGATAAGCGCTATGCGCCCACGGTGGAGTTTTATCCGCCGGAAGGACTGAACAGCGCAGAGGTGGGTCTGTGGTACAAGGGCAAGGCCACCAATGAGATGGTGCTGTCCCTGCTGGTGTACCTGGCGCAGCGCAATCATATTGCGATTCACCCCGGCAAGCGCAAGCGAGACTTTGTGCTCACCAAATGCCACGGCTATGTGGGACAAGATACCAACTTAGCAGTATTTATGGACGGTCTGTTCCCCGACGGTCGCACCCGCACGGATAATAAACAGCTGAAAAACCATTTTTATGAAACGGTGGGTACCATACGGGCAGACCTGAACAGTACGGAGAGCCGCAGTCGCTTTTTGACAAAACCAGTATTTATTTGAAGCTGTTGTCCTTTGTACTGCTGGCGCTGAGCGCAGCCGGCGGCGCCTATTTCAGCCACCGGGCGCTGGGCGACTCTCTGACTTTGGCGCCGAGCATTCTCTATGCTATGCTGGCGGGCACCCTGTGTCTGGCTCTGGGGCTGATCCCCGCTTGCTGTATGCTGCGGCGCACGGATGAGGGCGCCAAAACCCTGGCGCAGATCGAGGGCTTTCGCAGCTTTTTGGTAACGGCGGAGAAAGAGAAGTTAGAGGCGCTGGTGGAGCAGGATCCGGAGTATTTCTATAATATTCTGCCCTATACTTACGCCCTTGGCGTCAGCGACAAGTGGATCAAGAAGTTCGAGTCCATCGCCATGCAGCCGCCTCGGTGGTATAACGGGACCGATGTGTGGAGCTATGTGCTTTTTGATCGCATGTTGCGGGATACCCTGCGGGCAGCCAACGACAGTATGGTTTCTCAGCCCGGCGGCAAAGCCGGTTCCTTTGTGAGCGGAGGCGGTGGCTTTGCCGGCGGTGGTGTTGGCGGCGGAGGCGGCGGCAGCTGGTAATACCGCTTGCTGTTGTATGTTGTAAAGGCAGCCACTGCCGGAGAAATGGATGTACGCGCTACGAAAGAAATAAATACAAAGCAGGCGCACCCGCCGGGTGCGCCTGCTTTACTGTCTGTTTTCAATATCGGATTTTCGCAAAAGTTAAAATTTAAGCTCCATAAATCCCACGGTAAAGGGGAGATGGTCAAATGTTTTTGTGCCTGTGTGGATGAACCCCTGGGACTGATACCAGGCTTTCAGTACCGTGTTTTCTTCTACAATGCCGATTTGAATTTTTGTGCTCCCAAGTGGTCCTTTGCATAATCGGCGGCATAAGCCACCAGTCTTTGCCGAGCCCCAGGTGTCTGTAAGGCGGTAAAACCGCCAAATGATCCAACGTTGCGCCGTCCGCTGTGGGGTGCAAAGAAAAACAGCCTGCAAACGTGTTTTGATATCGGCACAAAAACAGAGAACACCCAGCCCATCAAAGGCAGCGCGCAGCTTTTCCGGCGGCATAAATGCCGTGTGCCCCGGGCAGTTCTCCCGGGTCAAATGCAGATCCTCCGCCACAGTCTGAAAGCTCTTGTGAATGATGTCCAAACAAATCGGCAGTTGCTCTGCTTTCGTTACTTTTATGATCATCTTTTTTGCCCCTTTTGTCTGTACTTGGCTTTACTATACCATAAGTACCTGGGATTGTCCATATTTTGGCCTTTTGTGGTGATGTGGATTGGTACACAAAAAAATATAAAAAAGCAGCCCTCCGGGCTGCTTT